>TARA_R110002072_G_scaffold109128_3_pt1 | contig 33415 bp, 28 predicted proteins | sample TARA_R110002072 | Tara Oceans TARA_R110002072 (sample SAMEA4397118) | marine metagenome | biome: Polar Biome; feature: [SRF] surface water layer (ENVO:00010504); material: water (ENVO:00002006), including particulate matter (ENVO:01000060) such as... | depth 5 m
ATGATATTTCTGGCTTTTCGACCAATAGTTGGCTAAATTCGTAGGTGTATATGCATTATGCGGAAGCCCAAAAAGTAGAAACTGGAGTACCAGACCTTGCCTAACTTCCCTGTCTTAAAGAGACTGTCAGCTATTCTTCTGCTCGTGTGCATCGCGCAGGCGCCTATTGCGCATGCCGTGCTTCTGAGTGTGCAGCCCGATACTACGTTTGCAGCCAATGATGATTTGGTGTCTCTGGACATTGTTGTCAGTGGTCTGGGCAATTTCGGCCCTGATTCACTGGGCGCTTTTGATGTCTCCATGGCTTACGACGCAGCGGTGTTGTCGTTGTCTGGTTACAGCTTGAACAATCTGTTGGGCGATCTGGGCGGGCAGGCGATTGATAGCAGCGCTGGTGACCTTGGTGGGTCGGTTAACATTGCTGAAGTGAGTCTATTAGCGGCGGTTATGTTGGATGCATTGCAGCCCGATGAATTCATTCTGGCCTCACTGAACTTTGACGTGCTCGATCTTGCGATCGGGGCTACGACCGAGTTATCTATTCTTCCTGGCGCAGTGCTCTCGAGTGCATTTGGACAACCCTTGATTGTAACCGGTGGGTTGTCCGCAACGATTGAGGGCAGGGCCGCTGTGCCGCTCATGGGGACATTATGGTTACTGCTGGGCGGCTTTATTAGCTGGAGCGCTGCTCGTCGGTTGAGAAAGCCGGGCATCCAGTGCCGGCATGAAAAAATTGAACTCACCTTGATAAAAATATAACTGACGCAAGTCGGGAGAACGCGAATGCGTTACCTACTACAACTACTTGTCACGCTACTACTGCTTACCATTAGTACCCTTTCATACGCTCAATGTGCCGGCCCGGTCCCTTTACTGATGTGTGATACGAACGGCGATTGGAGTGTGGACAGTGATGATATCACTGCCATCGGTCTTGCCAAAGGGTCCCCAGTAACCGGCGATGGGGATACTCGAGATATCGATAAAGATGGATCTATTACAGTCCTCGACGCAAGACAGTGTGTTGCGATGTGTGATCTACCTCAGTGCGGTATTAGTGATCCAGATTACCCCGGCTATACGTTAGTTCGGCTGGACGCCGGTCCTGACCTGGAAAATCGAACGCTCGCTGCACTAATAGAGGCGCAGCCGAAGACCATTATTGAGATGCCTGCGGGCACGTTTAGTTTCTTCGGAGAGCTGAGCGTTAGCGTAGATAACGTCGTATTGCGCGGGCAAGGCATGACGGAAAATGGTGGCACCGTTTTAAACTTCGCCGGGCAGACTTCCGGATCGCAGGGTATTTTGGCGACTGGAAATAACTTTGTGGTGGAAGATCTTGCGGTAGAAGATACCCCCGGAGATGGCATTAAAATGGAGGGTAGTGATGGCGTGACCGTGCGCCGAGTGCGGATTGAGTGGACCAATGGCCCTGATGAAGATAATGGCCCCTATGGGCTCTACCCAGTGCAAACTCGCAATGTACTCATCGAGGACTCGGAGGTACGCGGTGCCAGCGATGCGGGCGTTTATGTTGGCCAATCCGAAATCATTATCGTGCGACGCAACTATGTCTATGAAAACGTGGCGGGTATCGAAATTGAAAACTCCAAATTCGCTGACGTTTATGAAAATAACACCACCGGGAATACCGCTGGCATACTGGTCTTCGATTTGCCTGGGCCTAGTGTTCAGGGAGGCGAAGCGACTCGCGTATTCAACAATATGATTGTGGACAACAATGAACCAAACTTTGCCCCTGCTGGGAATATCGTTGGCACAGTGCCTGCCGGCACCGGTCTGATGATCATGGCCAACGATGACATTGAGGCTTTTGATAATACAATAACTGGAAACCAGTCGTTTGCGACACTCATTGTCAGCTACTACTTTGTCGATCGCGATGTCAGCAAGCCAACCTACGACCCTGTTCCAGAAAAAATTTATGTCCACGACAACACCATGAGCAACAATGCCTACTCCCCGCAGGATGATGCCGCGCTGGTCGGATTAGTTCTTGGCCAGGCTCAAGATCATTTCTACGACAGCTCGGGTGTTGGAACGGATTATGGATTACTGCTTGAGTTCCCCGATGGTTTAACCGAGAGCCAGGCAATTTGTATCGTGGATAATGGCCCCGAAACCTCTATGGGGCAGTTCAATATTTTGGCGGTGTTCGCTGGAGAAGTGGGCGATGTCGCCGCTTCCACGGACCCTGTATTTTTTGACTGCCGCCATGCATCATTGCCCCCCATTGAGCTTGAGCCGCCGGTCGACCCGGAAAATCCCACACCGCCTAATCCGGTAGAACTGTGCGACGTCCAGGGCTTAGGCCTCAATGCTGAAGCTTACAAGGCGGACTGTCCCAATCTGTCCGATTACCGCTTGTTCGCCGATGCCGCTAATCCGTTGGCCGATGCCAACGGAGGGGTTATTTACGACCTGAATACGCCGCTTTTTACTGACTATGCCAACAAGTATCGATTTGTGTTTGTCCCCGAAGGCGCGAAGGCAGCTTATCGGGCCACGGAAGCATTCGACTTTCCGGTGGGTACCATTATTGCTAAGACATTCACCATCCAGGCAGATTTGCGGGATGACAATAGTGCACAGGATATTATTGAAACGCGCCTCATGATACGGCGCAGTGACGGTTGGACTGCACTACCCTTCATTTGGAATAGTGATAAATCCGACGCCGTGCTGACGGTAACCGGCGGCACACAACAAATCAGCTGGATCGATAACTATGGCGATTCACGGATGACAGATTACGTCATCCCCAACACCAACAATTGTGCTAATTGTCATGGTGAGGAGGGTATGCTGCCCCTTGGCACCACAGCCCGTTCACTGAATAAAGAGTTTGCCTATGACAGTGGAACGGCCAATCAACTCGAGCACTGGATGGCGGCGAACATCCTTTCGGGTGTGCCAGTCGACATAGCCTCCATACCCAGTATTCCAGAGTGGGGAGATACCGGTGCGAATCTTGAGGACCGCGCCAGAGGTTACCTGGATGTCAATTGCGCACACTGCCACAAGCCCGGTGGCGCAGGAGACACGTCCGGATTGCTGTTAGAGTACTTCCGAACATTTGGCACAGAGGTCGGTGAGTGTAAGAGGCCTGTTGCCGCTGGTGGTGGTTCCGGAGGCTTCGAGTTCGACATTGTCCCGGGGAAAGCTGATGAGTCAATTATGGTATTTCGTATGGCTTCCAACGAATTGAAAGTAAAGATGCCCGAGATTGGTCGCAGCATCGTTCATCCTGAAGGCGTCGCGTTGATAGCAGAATGGATAAATGCCATGGATGCGGTGGACTGCGAAGCTCAATAGATCTTGCTTCGCAATGACTGATGCGCAGGTGGCGTGATTTTTAAGATAACCACGCCACCTTTTTTTGGTCGAAACTTTGCCCTCAGAGACGGTGCAAGAATTCACGCGCCAGTCGCAGTTACTTCCTCGGTGGAAGTCCGTGCACCATAGTCAGTGATTTCAGTTCTGTCCCAGCCCTGCGGTGTTCGGAGAGGGCTTGATATTCCGGGTCGTTATACCAGGTCTCGGCGGCGGACTCTGAGGGAAATTGGAATATTACGATGCGACCGGGTCTGGGCTCGGTACCTTCCAGGTGTTTGATTTCATCGTCATAGGTGATGAAGGAACCACCGTGTTTTTTCAACAGTGGAAAAAAACCCTTCTCATACTTTAAGTATTCCTCCTTGTCGTGCGTTACGAGGTTGGCAATGATATATACCGCTGTATCTGACATTATTTTAATCCTTTTGGGTTTTTTGTGGGACTGGGTTGTCTAGAGAGCCTTTAACCAATGAGCCACCGCTTGGCCAATCTCAACCGGTGAGTCTTCCTGTATAAAATGGAGGCCCTTTACGGTCACTTCCTGCTGGTTCGGCCAGCTGCGGCAAAATTCGCGTTGTGGCCCCACAAGAATGGAACCCGGCTCTGCATTGATGAATAACTTAGGTATATCGCTGCCGGCCATGAAAGCACCGTATTCTTTGACCAGAGCGACCACATCATCGGGTTCACCCTCGATGGGGATCTGCCGTGGCCAGTTCAATAGTGGCTGTCGATCGTCTGCCTCGAGATGGGGTGCCCGGTAGGCATCCATCTCTGCATCGCTTAATGGTCGGATGACTGATGATGGCAGCACGCCCTCGATGAACATATTGCGGTTGAGGATCAGGTCCTCACCCTTGTCCGAGCGGAAGCCTTTAAAGATTCCCACCGCGCTTGCAGGCCAATCACTCCAGCTTACCGGCTTAACAATACCTTCCATGTAGGCGACACCCTTTACGGCGGCTGGATGACGCATTGCCCATAAAAAGCCGATGCCGCTGCCCCAGTCATGGATAACCAGCGTAACATTTTTATCGGCACCAATAGTTTGCAGTAGGCCGTCCACATAATTGTAGGCTACCTCCAGCGAGTAACGAATCGCGCCTTCGCTGGCGGGAAGTTTTTCTGAATCCCCCTGGCCGATGAGGTCGGGGACGATTACCCGGCCCGACTCCATAAGTTCGGGTACCACATTGCGCCACAAGAAAGAGGAAGTTGGGTTGCCGTGCAGTAAGACTATAGGATCACCGCTCCCTTCTTCCACATAGGCGATTTTCTTGCCGTTTACACGGGCAGATTTTTTCTCGTAGGGCATAGTTTCAGATAGCATGGTACGGCTTCCTTAGTGTTGGTCGAAATTTCAGCCAGACAGTCCGAGCATGGACAGGCTGTTGTCGATGATGGGCTTGAGTGTCCGCTGCGACCGTTTTTGGCGGCTTTGTACGCGAATGCCGAAGTTAATGGTCATAACCAGGGAGGCGAGCTCTTCCGGGCTGTACGCAGTGTCGAATGCGCCTTGGTCTGGCAACTGTTTGAAGGCGCGTGCAAAAACACTTTCGATCGCGTTGAGCTTTTGTGAAGCAAGCTGATTAAGTTGTGGATCCACATCCGCAGTTTCCAGCATGGTATTTACCAGCAGGCAGCCGTGATTTGCCCGGCGTTGCGATACCTCTAACACGGTAGCGTTGAAAAATGCCCGAGGCATAGCGGCGGGCGTCATTTTCTTTGCGTCATTGGCTACAATGGTAAGAGTTCGATTACCGAATAGCTCCAGACACTCTATAAACAGTTTTCGCTTGGTACCAAAGCTAGCGTAAAAACTGGAGCGGGCTATACCCATTTCTTCGAGCAGGTCAGATAGTGAGGTCGCAGTATATCCGCGGGCCCAGAAGAGCTTCATGGCAGCTTCGAGGACTTTTGTGCGCTCGAATTCAAGGGATCTGGCCATCTCTGGGCTCATCTGGTCTGAATGTAGGAAGGTAATTCTGGACTAACTGGTACAGAATGTAAAAGACTTTATGGCCAGGGAACATCGTGCCCTGATCAAAGACATTCGAAAGGGAAAATCATAGGTGCTTCGGTTGCAAGCCTATTTGAGTATTCTGGGAGTTGCCCAGGCTCAACGGCAAGACGCGGTGGCAAGCGACTCCGCTGCCCGTAACTCGGGGCGGTCCTGGCCGTGGGAATAAACCGGCGGTGAACCTATGTCAGCCTCGACGGTGACACGTCTGCCCCCTTCTATCGGCGCACCGGTCCACACGTTGAACCAGGTTCCGTCAGGGAAGTAAACGGAACGCGCAGTTGCGCCTTCCTCAACGACCGGTGCCACCAGATAAGTATCACCGATCATGAACTGGTCACTAATACTGAACGTCTCTGGGTCGTCGGGAAACTCCAGCATCAGGTGTCGCAGAATGGGTACGCTGGTTTCCTGCGCCTCATCTGAAAGGGTTATAAAAAGGGGGCGAAGCGCACAATGCACTAGACTGAAACGACGAAAATGTGCCGTCGTCGCCGGACTTTTCTCCCACGACCAATTGCCCTCTTTGTCCGCCCCTTCATGCGTCCTCATGATGGGTGTAAAGGCCCCTAATTCGGTCCAGCGCATATACAGCTCTTCGTTACTCGGCCCTGCGCTCTTGCCAAATCCGGCGATATCGTGAGTGACGTACGGTTGGGCAGCGAGACCTAAATTCAACATTGCCGGCACAACTGTCGGCAAACCGTCCAGATCGCTCCAATCGGTTTCCTGGTCGCCTATCCAGTGAATTTGGGCGGCACCCTGAGTGCCAGACCAACCCGCGCGCGCAATCATTACCCAATCGCCATCCGGTCGCAGTTCTTCCATTACTTCTCGGGTAAGGCGTTGCCACTCGGTAGGGTAGGTATTATGAACTTCAATCGCATCGCGACCATCGGAGACCACCGCATCCAGTGGCGTCCATTCGCTAAAGTCAGCCATCCAGCCATCGAAACCGTATTCCGTCACCATCTTGCGAAATGCAACCTTGATGTACTCCCTGGCGCCGGGCAGCGTAAGGTCCGCCTGACCATTGAACTGCGGAATATTAGCGCCAAGAAAAACATTGGTCTCACCGGCGGAGTTTTTTGTCAGCAAACCCGCTGCGTTCATTTCTTCAAAATGATTGGGGGTGAATCGCATATCGAGATCTCTTACTATAAAAGGATTGGCATAGGCTAGAAATTTGTATCCTCTGGTATGCAGATCGGCGACCATTGTGGCAATGTCGGGATAACATATGTCCTTGGGTATGAGCTCGCCGTCGCCATCGCGTTCATCGCAATCTTCATCCGGCGCCCACCGATATTGCACGCCATCGCCCCCATCAAAGTTGCTGCGGTGCCCGCCCCAGTCCTGCACCCACAGTGCGGTGACTGGAATATCGGCATCTTCCAGCGCCTGGACTTCAGCGAGTACTTTTTCGTGCCCACCCTGAGAGCCAATCCACAGACCATAGGCCCATTCCGGCGGTTTTGCAGGTCGGCCAACGACCTCTGAAAGTTGATGAATCACATCCTTGGTACTCGGGCCGGAAAAAACCGTCCACTCAATACTGTTGCCGCCGATGACTTCTATCCAGGCAACATCCGCGTCGCTGGCACAAAGGTCGAGCTCTACACGTCTGGCCGTATCAAATAGCACACCAAACCCCCGGACATCCAGATACCAGGGCATCGGGAAGTAGGTAGTGTGCTCATCCCCTGATATGAAGTTGCTGCCATCGCGACCATTGCCCTGCTCGTTGACGAATAGGCCGAAGGTCTCGCCACGCTGGTCGGTCGCGTTGTACTGCTCGCCGAAGCCGTGAAAAGAGCCGTCGACATCGCACCTGACTGGTACGGCAATGGAACCAGCGGGCTTGCCGGTCAATGAAAATTTGAATGTTGTTTTGTTTGCGCTGACCGTCGTGGCTTTCAGCACGGCAGTTCTGGAGCCATCCGCATTCTGAAACTGTACCTCTAAGCCGTTGGTGCTTTCTAGACTGTCCTGCAGTTCCAATGGATCAATCACTTCGGCTGATCGGGTAAATGTTATGATGCCGATGCCCGATGGCGTGTCCACAAAATCACGAGCCAGTGGTGCTGAGTCTCCGGGTATTGCAAACAATATTCGATCACCCTGCCGTACTACGATATCACCGTTATCGTCGATAGATATTCGGGTTTCCTGAGCCCCAGTACTGCCTGCAGAATTGTTGTGTGAGCCATGGCTGCAACCGAATGTAATAGCCAGAAAAACGGGTAATAGTAAGCGGACAATTGTCATCGTGGCAGTACCAGTGGAATCGATCAGAGTGGGATAAAAGTTAGAATAGTGTGCTTTCTTGAATATTTGGATCATAGAACGAAATACCGAACTTGAACACAATAGTTTACTGAGATTTATGTTCCACAGCTTCTAGTAAGCCATCCACCAGGTTTTTGTCTCCTCGGGTAGAGTCTATTTCGATAATAGAGGGCACGTCACCTAGTCTTACAATGATGGTTTCAGTGCTTGGGTTTATCATGACCAACTGGAGGCCCATACCTTCCATCCAATAGTAGTCGGGGAAGTCATCCAGACCGCTATAGATATGGTAGCCATATTGATTGCCTTGTGATTTGGACGTGGCTTGAACCATAAACAGGGTGGGCGCTTGTTTTTCGTTGATCATTTTGTGAATCCAGTCAGCTGAAACAATTTGTCTTCCCTGGTATTGCCCCTGGTGTAAAAATAGCTCTCCTAAGGCCAGCCATGTCCTGGCACTGGAAAATAAGCAGCAATAGCCGGTGCTGTTGACTATAGCGGCTTGCTCGAGATTCAATGCTTGCCAAAGTTTTTCTTCAAAAATTTCATTGAGTGGTTTGTTGTAAACGCGCTGTAACACCAGACTCAACAAGTGATAATTGATATTGGAATAAGCGAATGATTTATCACTGCCAAATGTAACTTCGGATAAATCATCTTCAAGACTTTGGCCTGCCAAGGTCGTTCTCACGTCAACTAAGCGGTCTCTCATTCCAGAAACCTGCTGCAACATATCTTTAAGACTGACTTGATCACCGTCTTTTAGCACTATCTCAGGAAGATAACGGACAATACTGTCGTTTTCTGAATCGATTCGACCGTCATCGATTGCAATGCCGATGAGTAACGCAACTATGCTTTTAGCCATCGAAAAGCCATTAAGCTCAGTGCCTTTTTTGGTTCCGTACGCATAGTATTCGTGAGTAATCACTCCTTTTTGTTGAACCAGTAACACCTGGGTTTGGCTTCGTTGAATCCAACTATCGAGGTCAGGCGAGTTTAGATTGCTAAGGTTCGCCAGCGCAAACTCCGGCGGTGCGCCTTTAATGTTTGCCGCAGGGCCTAGCGCCTCAGAATCCAGGTCCGCAATGGGGTCATCAAGGTGGGCCTGAATTTCCAGCATCACACCTGTGAAAAGTGGATAACGAAAGGCATAAATGCTGGTACCAAGAAGAATGGCGACAAGGGTTATCCAGAGGTAGTGCTTTTTGATAGAGGTTCCCCAAAGTTGTCGAAATTTAGTAGATGATACTAGAGTAGGTGGCACCAGCTTAAACGGGCATAATATGCAGCAATACCTTTATTTCATAATGTTGGGGAATAATCTATGGCAGCCCGCTATAGTCCTAGAGCTCCCCTGACAGAGTTGACCTGGGTAGAATGTGCGTTGTCAGCTAATTGTATATAACATTTGAAGAGGGTTGGCCTTTGTTTTACTCGGTTTTTCATAGAGCGATAATTACGATTTCATGCACTGTGTGGATAAGTGCCAGCGCCTTAGCTGAACAATGCTCGCCGGCGATTGCATCTGTGATTGATTTGACACCCAGCATCAACGGTTGGGGGGTCAATAAGAGGAATCACCGATTTATTGGCGAGGCTGATGCGGGCATTACTAAAGATAGCCTGGCTGGGTTACAGGTGAAGTGGGTATTTGCTTTGCCCGATACGGAATCACCACACACGCAGCCTTTCATTACACCAGACACGGTTTTTATTGGCGATGAGCCGGGCATGATCTATGCGCTAGATCGCGAAACGGGGTGTGAAAAATGGCGTTTCGATGCTGATAGTACCGCACGTACCGCGCTAAGATTTATGACGTACGAGGAGAACGGTGAGCAGCGAAATTTGATGACCTTTGGTACGGCTGCTGGCGAAGTATTCGGGCTCGATCCCGCGACGGGGCAGCAGCGATGGCGAATCACCGCTGACCCTCACTCCAAAACAATGGTGTCGGGCTCATCCATTGATCACAACGGGGTCATATATCAGCCAGTTTCTTCCTGGGAAGCGGCGTGGGCGGTAAACCCTTTCTATGCCTGCTGTAATTTTAGAAGCTCGGTCATTGCACTAAATCCCGCTAGCGGTGAGCTGATTTGGCGTAGCTACATGATTCAAGAAGAGCCACGATTGATTAAAAAGCGCCTGATACTTCCCAATCATTACGGACCGTCTGGTGCGCCAGTCTGGTCACAGCCGACATTGGACGCCAAGCGCAATCGCTTGTACGTAGGAACGGGTGAAAACTACTCCTCGCCAGCAACCGATACCAGTGATGCGATAGTGGCGCTTGATCTGACAACCGGTGAGATGATTTGGCATCATCAATTTACTGCCGGCGACGCGTGGAATGTCGCCTGTGTATCCCCACTAGATGCTAACTGCCCCACAGAGCGAGGTGTGGACCTGGATTTTGGCGCGCCGCCGATTTTGGTCACGGTTGATGGTCGCGATATTATTTTGGCGGGGCAGAAAAGCGGAGCGATTTTCGCATTAGACCCAGAGCAAGACGGCAAGCTCTTGTGGCAGCAAAAGCCGGGTACGGGAGGCAAGTTAGGTGGCGTGCACTTTAGTATGGGCGTTGATGAAGCCCAAGGTGTTTTGTATGTGCCCATCAGTGATCGACCTGTTGAGGTATTTGGCCAAAATCCTGAGGGGGAGCCTAATCCGTCTCTGCACGCCTATGATATCGTCAGTGGTAAAAACCTGTGGTCTACCCCCGCGCCGAACGTTTGCCTTAATAGTGAAGGTGAGCGGCTTGAAGGTTGTTACTCGGGTTTGTCAGCGGCAGTAACAGTCACAGAGAATTTGGTCTTTTCACCCTCTCTAGATGGCCATATTCGCGTTTTCGATGCGCACAGCGGTGAACATATTTGGGCGTTTGATACGCGAGATGAATTTGCCGCGGTGAATGCCAGAACAGCGTCCGGTGGGTCAGTTGATCTGGGTGGCGCCTACCTTGATAACGGGCAATTATTCATCAATGCGGGTTACAGTGTCTTCGGTCAGGCGGGCGGTAATGCGTTTATGGTAATGGAAGCTGTTGCACCTTAGATCTATTTACCCCGCCGTTCTTGTTTTCTCTGGTGCAATGTATTTTGTGGCCAAGAGAGGGAAGCGAGGGGGTATGCCGGGGTTATTTATTGGTAGACACAGCGGTTCCCCCCGCTGCTCGAGCCCTAATTGTCCAGTGTGCCGTTGAGATTCCAGTCATATTTCATGTGTTTGATCCTGAACTTGTTCTGGTTTAGTAACGCCGTCACGTCAGGGTCTTGCGTATAATTGGCCAGGTATTCCTGCAGGGATGTTGACTGGTTAGTGAAATCCTCCTCGAACCATTCGAAAATCCTCGATATTTCAGCGACGCCTTCTTGTGCATCAAAATAGTTGCGGAGCGGTTCGTTGATGAACCCATGCGCGGCGAGATCAAGCTGCTCGTCAAGCTTCTCAAGGGTGTAAGCCTCGCTTCGCAATTTGGGGCAGGATTGGCTCGCGCAAACAATAGCAAAATGAATGCGCGGTTCTTTAAGGGGTCTTATCAGGGCATGCTCAAGGTCATGTAAATTCATTTTGGTCCCCGCGACATGGTACTTGTCACGTTTGAAATACACGTAGCGGCCGAGAACAGAGGAGGGCGAGCTGTTGTCGAGAATGCCGCGGGCAGCGAGAATATTGTAGGCGTTAATATAGAAGACCAGCTTTTCCTTGTGGCTCATTGTCTTCGTGTTTGCCGTCGCGATTTGTGCTACTAGCTGCTCGAACTGAGGGTTTTTTCTCCACTGACCGTAGTCAACCACGCCGTCTGACACTGCCTCAATCAGTAGCTCATTCCAGACATTGAGATCGGGCTGTGCATTGCCAGGGACGCTGGTGACAAAAAGAAAAGCGAGGAAAAAGTATCGAGCCATAACGATCAAGCCACTGTTGGATTATTCATGGGTGGATTATTCATTGTGATGGCTGCATTCATGTATAGTTCCCCGGACAGGATTTTTGACTGTCCCACAATACGTGCCCGTTTGCCGAATTACTCACGATGAGACCTCTATGTTTCGAAATATCCTTGTTATGTCAATGTTTATTGCCTTGCTGGGTGCCTGTAGCGCAGCCCCCGGTCGTCCGGGGGTCGACGGGATTCTCGCCCCCTGCGGTAGCCTTCCTAATTGTGTGAACAGCCAATCAGGGGAGGGTGGTCATAAAGTGGAGCCGCTTCGTGCGACGGCGGAGCAATGGCAGACCCTCAAGCAATGGTTAGGGGAACAAGCAGATTGGAATATAGTAGTGGACGATAGGGTATTTGTTCAAGTCGTCGTCGTATCGCCGTTGATGCGCTACCGGGATGATCTGCAGCTTCTTTACCAGCCCAATAGACAGCTAATACAGGTGCGTTCATCTTCCCGGCTTGGTATCAGTGATATGGGGGTAAACCGGAGTCGGGTAGAGGCGCTGCGTTTCCAAATCGGTGAGAGCGGAAGGTAGAGAAAGCTGTTCTCTAAAAAGTGGCTGGATTGTAGCCCATTATGAAGAAGTGTTTCATTGCATTGTTTATCATAATTTTGGTACTGGTCCTGTTGGTGTTTTGGTTGGCTTTTTTGTCCCCGAGACCGCCGCTAACTGCAGACCAGGCGACTCTGGACGGTGACGGTAGCTCAATTAACTATTGCAAAATGCCACTGCTCAATGGCAGTGGAAAAAGAGCGATGGATATTCCGAAGGGCAATACACCGGGCTGCAGTTATTCTCATTTTCCTCTGCCCATTCTGGCGCATTGTACTGAGGCGCTACCTGCAGGAGCTGCCGATATCCGCGGTCTGTGGCGGGGAGTGGAAGGTGGACATGTTGGTCACGTTGAACGCGTGGAACAGTGCGGTGACCGCACAGTGGTAACCAGCAGCGGTATTATTCATGACTATGGGCCCAACAGCTCAGCGGGACTGAATACGGACGATACCTCTGGCTCTGTGCTGTTTACTGTGGGCAATAGAGAGTTTTGTATGCGGACTTCGGCCAGTATGATTTGGAACAACGGTGTGCTTGACTTTCACGCGTTTGGGTGGGGGCCAGTGGTGGTTAAACGCTACCTGCACAGAGAGCAGTTGGTATGGGAGTATGCGGATGGAAGCACGACGTATATGGAGCGGCTCTGCACCCTGCCGCAGGCGCAGAAAATTCCTGTGCCTAGAGGCAAGCGCTGGCAGTTATTTCCGAATGGTCTCTAGAAGCATGGGTTTCTGAAGCCCCTACTAGCCTTCGGTTTGGAACTACCCTGTTACATAGGCCCGTCCATACTCGGACTTACACGCTGCATGTTGTAGAATGCCCGGTCAACGATTCACCAGAAGCTGTTTGAGGATTGTAATGAACGAAACCACCATGCCCGTCCTAATTGGCTGTGGGCAATTAACCGACAAGCGTCCGGCGGAAGAGGCGGGCACGGTCATTGATCTCATGATGGAGGTCGCCAGAAAAGCGGCCGCTGATGCGGGTCCGGGTCAGGCGTTATTGGATGAAATTGATGCTATTGCGGCGCTGGGCCTCACAGTAGACAGTCCTGAAAGCGGCAGCGGCGCACAGGGTATGGTGAAAAACGTACCGCATGCAGTGTGCGCCGGCCTGAATATTGATCCGGCTGAAAAGCTGTACACCCACTCAGGTGGCAATACGCCACAGATGCTGGTGAATCGCTACGCAGAGAAAATTGCGAACGGTGATGTTTCTGCTGTGTTGTTAGTGGGTGCCGAAGCACTGCACACCATGATCGCTCGTCTAAAGTCGGGGCTCGATTTGACTGCCTGGATGGACGATAGCGGCGGTGATCCTCAAATGTTGGGAAATGCTCGAGCGGCTGCTAGCGAACACGAAATGGCCTATACCATGCACATGCCATCAGTGACCTATCCCTTGTTCGAAAATGCCTTGCGTGGTAAATACGGGCTAAGCCTGCAGGAGCATCGCAATAAATTGGGCAAGCTGTATCAAGGTTTCAATGCCGTTGCAGCGAAGAATCCTTTATCGTGGTTTCCCACCGAACGCAGTGCACAGGAAATCTCCACTGTCAGTGCCGACAATCGTTATGTTGGCTTTCCATACACCAAATTTTTGAACTCCGTTATTCAGGTGAATATGGGCGCAGCGGTGATTTTGACCTCGGTAGCCAAAGCGCGTGAACTGGGTGTGGCCGATGATCGGATGGTGTATTTACATGGTTGCGCAGACGCCAACGATATTTGGAATGTGAGTGAGCGCGTGAACTATCAATCGTCTCCGGCGGTGCGCACGATGGGTGAGAAAGCGTTCGCGATGGCAGGAAAAACCATTGATGAAATGGATTATTTCGACATCTACAGTTGTTTTCCTTCAGCTGTGCAGATCGCGTGCGATGAGCTGGGACTTGCTCATGATGATGCCCGAGGCCTCACAGTAACCGGTGGGTTGCCCTATTTTGGCGGCCCCGGTAACAATTATGTAACGCACTCCATTGCTACCATGATGGATGTGTTGCGCAACAATCCCGGAAAATTCGGGCTGCTCAATGCCAATGGCTGGTTTATCACCAAGCATTCCTTGGGAATATATTCTACGAAGCCAGTGGAGGGGGATTGGCGACGAGAGCCTCCTGCGGATTATCAGCAGGCGATCCTCGATGAGATACATCCAGCCTTCACTGAATCTCCCAATGGCAGTGCAACTATTGAAACCTACACCGTCCTTCATGGTCGCGAAGGGGTAGAGCGTGCGCTGGTGATTGGGCTGCTCGAAGATGGTACCCGCTTCATCGCCGAGACACCGGGTGATGAGAAAACCTTACTGCAAATGATGGATCGAGAAATGCTCGGGGCAAGCGGTACTGTGACGTCGGGCGCAGAGAAGAATTTATTTATCCCGAACTTTTGATGGGTTGACTGATTTCCTCGAGGACGATAAGTCTTGGACAGGAAGTGCGTGTGAAAGAATGTGATGGCGAGGGAAGTTTACTCTGCCGCCGAACGTTCTTGTTCACACCACTAGCGCCTGATCAAATTTAGTAGCGCGCCCGTTATGATCAGGCCGCCTCCTACCCAGGTCCACAGCGAAGGCAGTTCACCAAACACTAGCCAACCCAGTGTCACCGCAAAAATCACCTGAATATAGGAATAAGCGGCGGTCTTTCCCGCAGTCCCGTAGCGCATGGCATGTGTAAGACCGAGTTGGCCTACCTGCGTGAATATTCCAACCATAAGTAACAGCACCAGAGACTCCCCGTCCGGCATGACAAATTGATTGCCCAAAAGGGCGACCGAAAGCGGCAGTGCAATGAGTGGGAAGTAGAAAATAATGACTGACGCGTCCTCCTGTAGGCTCAATCGCCTGACCAGTACATACGCAACGGCACTGCCAAACGCTCCTGCGAGTGCGACTGCCACGCTAAACGTTGGGAGGACAGGTGCCGCGCCACTGAACACCCCGGGTTCTACCATTACGATCAGGCCGGTAATGCTAAACAGAATGCATATTACGGTCGAGCGTTGAATGCCTTCCCCGAGTAAAAGTAGGCCTAGAAGCGCAGTGAACATCGGATGCATGTACTGTAACAAGGTGGCCTCTGCCAGGGGCAGGGTCATTACCGCGTAATACACGCAGATCAGGGCGAGTGCCCCAACAACACCGCGAGCGGCCAGCAGCGCACGATGTGTTCCCCACAGCGATAGACCTTTTCTGCGCACATCGACATAGCTGATCACCAGCGATACCAATGAGCGTGCTGCGACGATTTCCAGTAGTGGAATGCCGCGGGTCGCAACCAGCTTGACACAGGCGGCCATGAGCGCAAAACCCAGAGCAGACACGAGCATATAACGCGCGCCGGTGAATGGGCCTTTTGGCTGCATAGACGTTGTAATCAAGTATTACTCGAAGTGTTGCCTTGCCGTTTAACGCACTCAAATGCGGACCAATCGGGCTCTGTCATTTCCTTGACGAAGCGGGAGTAATTCCAGGGCCAGCTGGCGGGAACGCCATTCTTGTCCAGGTACCAGCTGCTGCAACCGCCCTTGTACCACACGGTTTCCTTTGCCGCTGCCGCGCGCTCTGTTTCGAACTGCAGCAGTGAATCAAGATAAGGCGATATCTCATCGCACTCATCGTCCGCCAGTTTGTCAATGAGCTGTGCAATGTAGTCCCATTGGTGTTCCGCAATATCAATGAGCGAAAAATTACCCACCGGACCATTGGGGCCGTTGAGCATGAAGAAATTGGGGAAGCCGGGGAGGGTGACCGCCAGGTATGACTTTGGCCCGTCTGACCAGAGGCTATCCAAATTTGTATCGTTGCGACCCCTGAACACCATTGGGCGCATAAACGTATCCGCGTGAAATCCAGTAGCCAACACGATGAGGTCGACCTCGTGGAGTTCACCATCGCGGGTGCGGATACCGTTATGCTCAATGCAATCAATATCCTCGGATATCAGCGCTGCATCCGGGTGTTGTATGGCGTCATAATAATCAGGAGAGAATATGAGGCGATAGCACAGTGGTGTATGATCTGGCCGAAGTCTTTCCCGCAGCACAGGATCTTTTACATTCTGCTCCAGGTTCGCCAAGCAGTACGCCGCCATTTCTCGTGCGCCCTCGGATTTCATGTCGACAATTGCCATGGTATAGCGCTCAACGGCTGCGTTGTATTCCTCGATGTTCATTGCAGCCTTGAGTACTTCGGGGTCGCTAAAGGCGGCGCGCTCCTCTGCGGAAAAATGGCCATTCTCGACGGGCATGATCCACTGTGGTGTGCGCACATAGTGTTCGACTCTTGCTGTCTTGCCCGCAAGGGCAGAGACGATTTGTACCCCCGTTGACCCATTGCCAATGATACCAACACGCTTACTCTCCAGCGTTACCGAATGATCCCAGCGGGCGCTATGGAAGCAGTCACCCGCAAAAGAATCCAATCCTTTCAATTGGGGGTACTTGGGTTTGTGTAACACTCCGGTAGCGGCAATTAGAATGTCGGCGATATCGGTCTGTCCGTTCTCAAATTCGAGGTGCCAGCGCCCCTCCAGAAATTCGGCGCGCGTGGCCTGCTTGTTGAAATGGAGAATTTTTTCCAGGCCATACTTGGTCACCGTGCGCTCGAAATAGGCCTGCACTTCAGCCCCGGGCGGTAAGTGGCGGCTCCAGTCAGGGTTGCGTTCGAAGGTGTAAGTGTAGTGGTGCGAAGGGACGTCGCAGGTTAGCCCGGGGTAGGTGTTTTCACGCCATGTGCCACCGATGCGATCGGCTTTTTCGTAAATGGCGATATCGCTAAAGCCCGCTTCCTGTAGTTTAATACCTGCCAGGATGCCGGCCATGCCTGCGCCAATCACGACCACCCGTTTGTTCTGCTGCATCATGTTATCGGATTCCTTTTTAACCGTTGGGGCATCCCGCCTGCTCAAGGCACCACCGTTTATGCATGGTTGGCCGCGATATCCACTATCACCTGAGTTAACTGACCTCGCTCATAGTTTAGCAATTCTGTATCTTCAGGCTCGTAACTCACAGTGGCACCAACGCCTGCAAACATGATGACATTGGGAATCATCGGGTGGTCTTCTTCCTTTTCTTCAAGATTCTGCGGATTGCCGACAGCCTCGAACCAAAGCTCGAGATACTCTTTCCAAGAAAGGTTTTCATCACCCACCAAATAGGCTTTGCCAGATGCACCTTTTTCAAGCGCGGCCAGGGTGGCCTGCGCGACTGCGCGCGTTGTGACATGGTTGGTGCCGCCTATGGGGGCAAATATCGGTAGATCTGTTAGTTGACCCTTTGCATAGGCGACCAGTGCACTGACATGAGGGACATCCAGGCCGCGAATTTGGCCCAATATAAAAGGGGCATTGATACTGCAAACGTTGAAATTTTCGGAACTCAGTGCTCTTACGGCTTCATCAGTGTTGTGGCGTGAGGTCACATAAGGGCATATGCCTATTTGTTTGGGGGCTACCTGAGGATAAAAGGTGCCAATGTAAGCGACGCGTTTAATGCCCGCATCTCTGGCGGCTCGAAAGAAGCGTGGTACCGCCTCGTCGTTGACCTGAGTGTAAAAATCTTCGGGGGTTACGCTGCCATCAACGGGCATGTAGCGTATGTCGGCTGCTGCCGCGAATACCAGGGAATCAAAACCTTGGAGTTGACCCTCACTAAATCGGTCGTTTACATAGTCACCTTGTAGAAATGGCAATGCTGCGATGTCAGGTGCCAGTGGTGGTTTGCGCGCCATAATAGTGACGTCGTGGCCTAGCGAATTCAAATAAAGCGCTATTTCTCCCCCAACCAGCCCTGATCCACCAACGATGAGTGTTTTCATTTTACATTCCCGTAATTACTTTTACCGTGAGAGAAGAACAACGACCATTCCAACTCCTTGTTGGAAGAGCTTAATCAATGTGGGCTGAATCACTCAAACTGGCCTCAGTTGACCGCTATTCCCACCCACCTAGTGGTCGCTACTTGCGTTTGGGCTATACGTCGAGGTTTGTGGGTAGTGCATATTGCAGTGAGATCGAGTGATTGGCTGTTAGAAGCTATAACTGAGTGTAAGCCCATACTCGCGCCCAGGATAATACCTTCCGCTGAATGGCTGGGGCAAACTGGGGTCTCCATCTGAGCGGAGTGTTGGGTTGATATTGAGGTCCTCGTTGGTCAGGTTTTTACCCCACAGCCGGATATCAAAACCTGCGGAAGACTGTAGCGCGAAACTAAGGCCAAGCAGGCTTTTCGCATCTGAAAATGCATTGGTGTCTGTCGTGAAGTTCGGAACGCTCTGCCAGGACCAATTAAATCGAGAGGAAAAATTCCAGTTGGCTGTGAGAGTTTGACTGTATCCGAGCTGAAAATTGGAGTTCCACTGTGGTAGCGAATTCAGCGGATCCCCACCACTTAAAGGACAGAATAATTGAGTGGGTGAATTCTCTTCGCCACCCGGACAGAATCGAAAGCTCCAGTCTTCTATGGTGGCATCGAAGTAGGTACCACGAAGACTGACGTCCCAGTTCTCTGCAAGAAGGTAGACCATCTCAAATTCCACGCCTTTGGTGTTTACATTCTCGGCATTCGTAAGTTGTGCGGAAAAAAGCGAATTCAAATCTCCCAAAGGCGTCTTGAGCGCTGCGACATTTAGCGGCTGGATTATTTGGTGATCGTCAAATTCTTGATAGAAAATATCTACGCTGTAGCTCATGCGTCCGTCCAGTGCTGCGCCCTTGAGTCCGATTTCGAAAGCTGTGGAGGTTTCCTCGTCAAAGGCGAGCATTTCGCCCCCAGCGGCTGCGATTTCTGGAAAAACTGGTGCAAGGGCTATAATCCCTGGCACTAAATTGTTGAATCCCCCTTGCTTATAAGCATTGTCGATTGCCAGATAAGCGGTCATATTTTCGGTGAAGTAATGCTGAAGTTTGAAACTCCAGGAGAGGTGATCATAGCTTGCCTCGTCATCAACAACAGAACTTAAGCCTATGAACTCGAAATTACTTTTCGTCCAAATATCATTTTTGTCATACCGGGCACCAAGGGTCATATCCCATTGAGGTGACAGATGGAAAATGAAATTTGCGTAAGCTGCCTTGATATCGCCTGCACCTTCCGCCGGGCCAAGCAGATTAACGCCGGTAAGCGTAACGTTAAAGAAGCCATCGATATCGCGATTGGCATAGTAAAGTCCGGAGATATAATCAAACTTTTCCCCGGTATTGGAGAAACGCAACTCTGCTGATGTGGTTTCCCAATCGAGTTGGATTTCAAACTGACTGGTTCTATCTGGATACGGCTCCCGGTTATCTAACTGGTAGGTTTTGAGCTTTTGGTAAGACGTGAGAAAATCAATGTTCACCGACTCTTGAGCCCAGGCCCATTGAAGATTAGTCTCCTTGATGTCCGACTGCGCGTTGGAGAGGAAATCACCATAGTAATAGCGATCATCGAACCGATTCTCGATAGCGGGTATGGGGTTGGCCCCGCCGGTTCCCGGGACAATACCATCCACATTAAAGTCTACCGGCTGATCGGCCAGATCCTGATAGCCGACATTCCAGTACAAACTCATGTCATCATTCATCAGCCACACCAAGCGCGATCTGAGTGCCTTGTGTTTTTTGCCGCCGGTACCTTTTTCACCGGAAACCGGGTTCTTTACTTCTATATAGCCGTCTGAATCAGCGTAAGCACCAGCGAGTCTAATACCAACCTTATCAGAAATCACAGGGAGATTAACCGCCCCTCGAATGTCGACTACATCCAGGCTGGAGGAATTATTCAGGCTGTAGGAACCTTCAATATAGCCCTCCAGTTCAGAGGCGTTTGGGGCTCTTGTGCTTATATTGTAGGCACCGCTAGGTGCATTCTGACCGTAGAGAGTACCCTGCGGCCCCCGCAGTAACTCTATGCGTTCAATGTCCACCAGCGTTGAGAAGACAGCGCCCACGGAACCCTGCGCGAAATCATCGACGAATACAGCGACACCTTGTGGCGCAGTGAGCGCAAAAAATGCGGGACCCACGCCGCGTAGTCGAATAGCGGCAGCTTGGACCCCCGGGAAAAAGTTGACGCCCGGTGTTAATTGCGCGGTCTCGGTGAAATCAAAGATGCTCAACTGGGTTATTTCTTCACCGCTCACTACCGCGATAGAAATCGGAACATCCTGCAGAGATTGGACGCGCTTCTGAGCGGTTACTATCACTTCTTCCAGCTGCCTGGACTTGCCTTGAGTGGTTGCCGGCTGAGCCAGTGCGGGGAGTGCCCAGGCTAGTAGAGCGACCAATGGAATTATTGTGCGATGCAATCTGCAACTAACGCAGACCGAGAGTATCTTACCCACATAGGTGTGCAAAGCGTGTGGTATCGGGAAGCTCAAATGGTCAATTACCTGGTATTTCTTATTAGGAGAATCTGCAACATTTTATCGCCAGGATTTCTGGCCATTCTTCAATCTGCTTTCAGGTATTGTAGACCATCCTATTCGATCCAGTAACTATACGCTCCATTGATCTCGTGGCTCTGGATGGTATAGGGAATTTTATTTTAGTGAGAAAGGCGTTCTCATGGGCGGCGCGAGTGCTATTTCAGATATAAGGATCGGCCGAATGGCCGCTAGTTCGAGGCATTCGTTACGTTCCCTGTAAATAGTGGCATAAATAATGCCATAACATGTATAGGCGGACGGGTCCCTGTGATAAAGTGTGTGGCGCTTACAAATTCATAAGCCTAGAGGAAGGTGAGTGAGTAATTCCGCTGGAAATGAAACCGCCGCTGTGCCCGATGGCCGCCGATTGCGTACTGAACGCAGCCGGCAGGCGATTATCGAAGCAAGCCTGAAACTGATCGCCGAGGGAACTCTGGTGCCCACAGCACAGCTGATTGCAGACCGAGCTGAAGTGGGTATCCGCTCTTTCTTCCGGCATTTTCCAGATATGGAAGCCCTATTTTCTGCGGTAGACGACTATGGCCGGGAAGCCACTGAGGCCCTGTTTATTGGTGGGGACCGTGATGGCACACTCCAGGAAAGGTTGGTACATGCCATAGAACGACATGCGGACGGTTACGAAAACCAAACGAGTATTATTCTTTCCACCGCGGCGCAGAGATGGCGTTATGAAGTCCTGCGTAAAAACTATGCGCGTTACCAGCGAGGGTTACGTAAAGATCTCGATGACTGGCTTCCGGAACTCAAGTCGCTGTCGCGTGACCAGCGCGAAGCGGTGGATGGAGTGGCTTCATTTGAGATGTGGCACCGACTCCGGGAGCACCAGGGTCAGAGCAAGAAGCACGCCATTGAAATCGTCGTTGGCATCATCCATAATTTATTGGCGGCCGACGCGGGCTGAGTTTTTATAGAGGCGTCGCCGCTCCTGTTATAGGACTGGCGCGTGTAGGCAAAATCTGAGAAAACCTATTCGGGTAGATATCATGTCGAAAAAACCCTTTGTCATCATTTTCTTGATTGTTCTGGCTATTGCTTCTCTGGCCTGGTTCAGTCGAGTCGACTTAATGCTGGCCCTGGTCAAGTTTAAAACAGATCGCGAATATGCGGTGGCCCCAAATCGGGTAATACCCTGGGAGCAGGGGCCCGCAGAGGCCTTGGAGACAGCGAGTGAGCGGCCTCCTAATATCATCCTGATCCTGGCCGACGATCTTGGTTACAACGATATATCCACTTTTGGTGGCGGCCTTGTGCAAACCCCAAATATCGATCAGCTGGCGAAGGAGGGCGTCGTGTTTCGCCAGGCGTACGCAGGGAACGCCACCTGTGCACCGTCGCGAGCCATGATCATGACCGGCCGCTATCCCACTCGCACAGGCTTTGAGTTTACACCCACCCCCTCGGGTATGGGTCCGATGGTCGGCATGGTCGCCAGCAGCCTGGATAACGGCCTACCCCCGCCAGAGTTCAATGATGCCGGGAGTGAGATTGCCCTACCCTACGAGGAACAGGGCTTGCCGACAGAAGAAATCACCATAGCGGAGGTGCTCAGGGACAGGGGCTATCACACCGGCCACATTGGCAAGTGGCACCTGGGCAGGGGAAGAGGCTTTGCACCCAATGATCAGGGATTCGAGGAGAGTTTGCTGATGGCCAGCGGACTCTACCTACCTGAAGATGATTCCAATGTAGTCAATGCCAAACTGGATTTCGACCCCATCGACAAATTCCTTTGGGCGCGTATGGTTTTTGCTGCATCGTTCAATAATGCACTCGAAGACTATTTCGAGCCCGGTGGGTACCTCACTGATTATTGGACGGACGAATCGATAGCGTTTATTCAGGCGAATAAAAACAGGCCATTCTTTCTTTATCTTGCACATTGGGGTCCGCACACTCCCCTTCAGGCAACTCGCGAAGATTACGACGCGGTAGGAGATATCAAGCCACATCGCGCGCGCGTTTATGCGGCGATGATCCATGCGCTCGATCGCAGTGTCGGTCGTATTATGACGGAGCTTGAGGAACAGGGGCTGGCAGAAAATACGATCGTAATTTTCTCGAGTGATAATGGCGGAGCGGGGTATATCGGCTTGCCTGAGGTCAATGCGCCGTATCGCGGCTGGAAGCTGACTAACTTCGAGGGCGGCTTGCGGGTGCCGATGTTCGTCAAGTGGCCAGCGCGGATCGCTGCAGGCACTACTGTTGATACGCCGGTCGCGCACATCGATTTAATGCCGACTATGGCAGCAGCGGCGGAAGCTGCAAGAGCACCGAATGTGATTATCGACGGTCTCGACCTGCTTCCCCTGGCGACGGGTGAAGGCGCTGAAGACTGGGCGCGCGAAACTCTCTTCTGGCAGAGTGGATACTATCGCGCGGTGCGTCACGGGGATTGGAAATTGCAGGTTTCAAAACTCCCGAACAAGGCGTGGCTCTACAACCTTGCGGAAGACCCGGTTGAGCACAATAACCTTGCCGCGTCGCGCCCGGATAAACTCAACGAACTTCAGGCCCTGCTGGACGCCCACGAGGCGTCTGCGCGGAAACCACTTTATCCCTACGTTGCCGAGATACCCGTTGCTGTTGATAAAACCTTGGTAGAGTATTTTGAACCCGGTGATGAATATATTTATTGGCCTAACTAGGTCGCAAAGGAGTATCAGAGAATGAGTCAAGGGGCTAAGGATCTTGATCATCTAATGCTCGATGGCCTTCAGGACGGGGGCTATATGGTCTCAGGTGGACGCGAGCTGTTCATGGAGGTGATTGACACCACCACAGGCCGGGTCTGGATGAGCGCGGCCCCTGTAAAAATGGCCGATTTTGAGGCACTTGCACTGGAGGCGTCCCTGGTGAAAGTGGGCATTGCTCGTGCTTCGATGGATCGCGCCGCATTTCAGCATTCACCGGGCTCGCCCGGCAAGCCCGTATTGCAACGGATTATCGATGGGCGTTTGTATATCAATGTTGCCGTCCCTCGAGAGCAGATTCCGGGCTCTGTGCCCCACGGCCCAATGGAAATTTCGGTCGACAAGGCCCACCTGATTGGCTTTGAGGCGGGTCGCACCGTGTCCGTAATGAGTTTACCTGAGGGCGACTTTGTAGAGCTCGTTGGCGATGATTCCAGGGATCAGTCACTGGTACTCCCCCCGGGCTCTGCGCTCAAAAAAATTGAACTATCGCGCCCTTGGCTGGTGTCGCTACCCACGCCCACACGCACTTTTTTCTGGTTCGGCAAAAACCTGCGCAGTTTTCAGGGGCCGGTCACCCTCCCTGAGCCGGTGTAACATTTGGCGCTTTTAGTAAATCAACAGAGTATTTGATAATGACTATCGGAGTAGTAGCAACAATTACCATTGCCGAAGGCAGCAACGCTGAATTCGAGCAGGCGTTCCTGGTGCTGGCTGAGCAGGTGCGCGCCAACGAGCCCGGCAACATCTTCTATATCCTGCATCGCAGCAAGACGGATTCCCAGGTTTACAAAGTACTGGAGCAATACCACAGTGAAGCGGATCTGGAGGCCCACGGTAAATCAGCGCACTTCCACGCGGCCAACAAGGTATTGGCTCCGCTGGTCGCTGCGGCGCCGGAAGTGGAAGTGTTGGATACGGTTTAACCTGAAGCGAGCCGAAGCCCAAGTGAGTTGAATTGATATTTTTGACGGGCGCAATTAGACCTGAGGAAATAGCACCCGATGTCTGAACTACATACGCTTTACGCCATTACGCATTCCCTGTATTCCGGTCGTGCGCGCTCCTATCTGATCAATAACGGTATCGCATTTCGGGAACTGTCCACAGGGCATGAGAGCTTCAAGGCCGATATTTTGCCCAAGGGTAAATTGCCCACTATTCCCACCCTGTTAACGCCGGGGGGTGAGGTTATCCGTGACGGCGCCGCGATCATTGAGCATTTTGAGGTGCGAAGCGGTCGTCCCTGCCAGCCGCGTACTGCGCGGCAACAGATTGTCAGCGCATTGTTTGATGTAATCGGCACCGATGGACTGTTGCGTCCCGCAATGCACTACCGCTGGAACTATCCCGAGGAAAATCTGGATTTCGTGCGGTATCATTTTTTCCACTCCCAGCGTGATTTGCCGGCACGTGAAGAAAAAACTGAAAAAATGATGGACAGGATGCGTCATGCCGCCGGTATTTTTGGTGTGACGGATGATGCCACCGAACTGGTCGAAACACTCTATCTGGAATATTTGTCCGCCTTGAATGCACACCTGGAGACCCTACCCTACCTGTTGGGCTGGAAGCCCTGCATCGGCGATTTTGGTTTGTTGGCGCCAATGTATGCTCACCTGGGAAGAGACCCTGTGCCACTTCGTATCATGCAGCAACGGGCTGTGAGGGTTCACCGCTGGGTGGAACGCATGAACCGCGCGGATCAGGATGCTCCAGAATTCTTTAACGCCGGGACCGATTTCTTGCCCGATGATGAAATACCCGAAACACTAATCGCAGTCCTGCGTGTACTGTCTGAAGATCTGGTGCCTGAGACGCGTGCTGCTGCCACTTGCATCAATGGGTGGCTGGCGGAGAATCAGCCGGAGTCAGGTGCGGCGGCAGAACGTATGCTCGGAATGGGCGAGTTTTCTGTACGCGGCCAAACGTTGACGGCGATAGCGCAACCCTATCGTTTCTATTTATTACAGCGCGTACAGGCGGTTTACGATGAACTGGGCGGTGCTGATAAGACCGCGGTGGAGGCGATGCTGGAACGCTGTGGGTTAGCGGAGATACTAACCATCAGGCTGGATCAGCAGTTGGGTCAGGTAGATAATCTGCAAGTTTGGTTGTAAGGTTGCAAGGTTACGGTGAGAAATTTGGAGTCTGGCTGAATAGGAGATGACTAACGTTCCTGGAATAGCTTCAAGCACTCAAAAAGTATATCTCACGGTAACGCCATAGGTGCGTGGTGCTGCCAAAAATTGCGCCAGTGTGCCTGAATAAACGATCTTCGCAGCGCCCAATGACGAGTATGCATTATCCGTGGCATTTTTCACCCAAAGCGCCCCATCCCAATTTTGATTGCGCCAGCCTAGTCGAACATTCACCAGTGTTTTATCCTGCTCTTCACTTGAATCCTGGTAGGTCGGATTGGTGAAGTGATCGCCCATATAGCTGTAGTCACCGCGCAGATAGCTCATGCCCTCTGCCACAGGGAGCATTAGGGTCGCGGCGAAATTGCCACTCCAGTCGGGCGCGTAGGGTACATCGAAGCCAAGGTCGTCCAACGTGCCGGCACTGTATTGTGCGTCCAGATATTGCAGGCCGCCACTCAGCATCAGAAAGTCCCAGGGTGTTGCAGATAAATTCAAGTCGACGCCCGCACTTGTGCCCTCCGCGGCATTACTAACATAGGTGCCGACGCCAGCAGGTTGTTGTGCGAGAAATTGTAGCTCCTTGAACTTTGTGTAAAAGACGCTGCCGTTGATTTGCAGGCGGTTTTCCAGTAGCTGTGACTTAATGCCCACTTCATAGTTGGTAGTATCTTCGTCGTCAAATTCTCTCGGATAACCTTCACCGGCGACGCCGTTAAATCCTCCAGACTTTGATCCGGTGGACACCGAGGTAAACATCATAATTTCGTCAGTCATGAAAAAGGTGAGGTTGGCCAGCCAGGTAAAGCCGTCCGAGTTTCGGTGCAAACTTTCATCAACAGGTGCAAAGGCAATCTGAACCAGCGCTGCGCCCGCCGCCGCAGCTGCGGCAGTGGAAACGGGATTACCGAACAGGTCGGCTTGTTTATCTTCGTTGGTATACCGAAGTCCAAGGGCGGTTGCCCAGCGTTCGGAAAAATTGTAAGTTGTTTGTCCAAAGATCGCATAGGACTCGGTTTTCCACTTATTATCAATAAAAACCGTATCGCCGGGCTGTACCAGAAAACCAAAGCCTGGCCCGCTTCCTGTTTCCGCGCCGCCAACTGCAATGATGTCATCGCCAATGTTGACAACACCTTCGCCAGTTCCGCCCCGCGTCAGTTTTTCATATGCGTAGAACCCACCCAACATGTACTGCCATGGTCCGTCTAGATCGCTGGTCAGTCGCAGTTCCTGTGTCCACAGCTCACCGGTGTACTTGTCGTCCACCACGGCGAGAACGGCGAGCTCAGATCGGTCTGCATCCGTTGAGGTTTTGTAATCATAGTCATTCCAGGACGTAAGAGAGGTGAGTGTCGCAGAAGCTAGCTCATAGTCCATTTTTAGATTGGCCGCGTCGGATTTGAGATCAAAATTGGAATCCACATCAACATTGTTTTTGTAATTAAACGCATCGTTCTTGGGAACAGGTAGCCCCTGTGCGACCAACTGGTCAGTGACTGCAGAGGTCTGCGTAGCGTCAGCTGCACAACAACTGGTATCGCGGTCTACGTGGCTGGCAGTCAGTTGAATGGCCAGTAGGTCTGTGGGCTGCCAGCGGATTTTGCCGCGGGCATTCCAATCTTCGATAGCATTGAGGTCATCACCGGTATTGTTCTCCAGCCAGCCATCGTGTTTGTGCCAGCTGCCCGCAACCAGGTAGCCCAGGGTGTCTGTAATTGGTCCGGTCACAGAGCCCACGTATTTCTGCATCGAGTAATCCCCAAAGGATGTTTCAACGTAGCCCTCGGTCTCTTCCATGTTGGGGTTTTTCGTGATCACACTGATCACACCGGCATTACTGTTCTTGCCGTACAGGGTTCCCTGGGGGCCTTGCAAGACTTCGATGCGTTCGATGTCGGTGAGATCGGACATGCCCAGGCCAGAGCGACCCATATAGACACCATCGACGAGGAAAGCGACTGAGGCTTCCAGCGCGGGGTCATTTTGACTGGTGCCAAATCCACGAATTCTGATCGCTGAGGCGAAAGGATTGAGATTGGTGCTGACCGTCAGTGCGGGGACCAGCGCTGCAACATCAACGATGTCCGTAATGCCGGCTTCCTGGATAGTGTTTGCAGAAATTGCGTTTACCGTGATGGGGATATCCTGCAGGCTTTCTGCGCGTTTGGTGGCAGTAACGACCACTTCTTCCAGTGTTGTTGTTTGAGAAAATGCCACCGAACTGGACAGGACCAGAGCGATGGCTGCTGAAATCGGTTTCGTCATACACGTCATGATGGCTTCACCTATTAGATAGTTAGAAATGACGGTCGAGTAATGGTACAAATAGTACGAAAATATTATGGCACATAATATGTAATTATAATGAAATTGCAAGACCAAGCGGTTCAAATTCTAGACAAAATGGTTATATAGGCTGAGTTCCCGCAGCTCGGCCTGTGACTAGAGGGTACCCGGTCTTATCGATCCCAATTGGTTAAAGCAGCGTCGACATTATAGGGGGAGGTCCATCCCACGAAGCGGTGTTAAGCTTTGCCGGAGCGGACTTATGAACAACACTTTTAAAATCGCCAACGCCACTGGAGGCGACCAGAAGCTCATGAGGCAGGGCCGGGTGCATGCGCCTGTGCGCCTTAAGACCTTAGGGTGCTAATGGGGCCGTTTACCAAGAGATATTTTTCTGCTCTTTGCTCGTCCGGTTTAGCCTGCCAATTGCAGGGTGTGTATTTCTCGTTTCGTCTGCCTTCATAAACATCTGTCGGCGCCACGTTATCTGATTACAATAAACGCTATCACGAATAGCGAGGTATAGCCGGTGGCAGGACCCCTAGCAGGAATACGAGTTTTAGATTTATCGCGAGTATTGGCAGGCCCATGGTGTACACAGATTTTTGCCGATCTGGGTGCGGAGGTCATAAAAGTAGAGCGGCCAGAGCTTGGTGATGATACTCGGCATTGGGGCCCTCCCTGGCTGAGTGACCAGGAGGGAGCTGACACTAAGGAATCCTCCTATTATTTGTCGGCGAACCGTGGCAAACACTCGGTCACTATTGATATTGGAAAACCTGCAGGTCGCGATCTAGTGCTGGAGCTGGTGGCACGCTGCGATATTCTGGTCGAAAATTTCAAAACGGGTGACCTGGCCAAAAAGGGCCTTGGGTACGATGATCTGCGGGTCGATAATCCCGGTTTGATTTATTGCTCTATCACCGGCTTTGGGCAGACCGGCCCTATGTCAGAAGACCCAGGCTACGACTATCTCATTCAGGCCCAGAGCGGTCTCATGAGTATTACCGGGGTACCTGATGGACTGCCCGGCGCAGGGCCTCAGCGGGTGGGCCTGGCAACTGCTGACCTTACAACGGGAATGAATTCCGCGATTGCAACTCTAGCGGCGTTACACCATCGTAATGGCTCCGGGGAAGGGCAGCATATTGATATGGCCCTATTGGATGTGCAGGTGAGCTGGACTGGCAATCAAGCGCAAAGTTATTTCTGTAGCGGCAAGGTGCCAACACGTACGGGGGAGTACCATGCGAGCCTGGTGCCCTATCAGCCTTTTCCGACTAGCGATGGTAAGTTGATCATTGCGGCTGGCAACGACGGGCAGTATGGGCGGCTGTGTGAAGCGCTTGGCCGAGCCGAGCTGGCGACTGATCCGAAATTCGCAACCAACCCCATGCGCAATGCCAATCGCGAAGAACTGGTCGAACAGTTAAAGGCGTCTACCCGAACATATTCAAGTCACGAGCTACAGGCACTGTTACGGGGTATCAAGGTACCTTGTGGGCCGATTCAAACGATTGACGAGGTGTTCTCTGATCCACAAGTGCTTGCCAGAGACATGGTGGTTGATGTCCCGCATCCAGTATACGGGTCGGTGAAAACGGTAGCGAACCCGATAAAATATTCCTCCACCAAAGTGGAATATCACAAGGCACCGCCGAGCCTAGGAGAGGATACTAGCTACGTGCTACAGGATGTTCTTGGGCTGTCTGATGAGCGTGTGACGCAGCTGCGGGAGCAGGGCGTTGTATAGCTGCAGTTGCTGAGTTGAAACTGTGCAGCGTCGCCCTGGGCTGCGGATCTGGGTGTCTTGGACGTCATCTCTCGACTGGAATAGCCTTTGACCTCACCCGCGGGTTGCGATGTAATGGGGGCCATATTTCGATTTGGGCAGAAATGTTCCAGATGCTGATACACAGAGGGTTTGAGGTCTGCATGAGACGAATAAGATATGACTCAGGACGTTGAAACGCAGATTAGTTGCCCGGTGTGTACCGCCAGCAATAATCACGGTTTATCCGTTTTGCCCAAGGACTATGAATACCGAGTTGAGATTGCTGATGATTTCGGTATTCGAGTCTGTGACGATTGCAGCACCGAGTTCATCTGGCCGCGCCCATCCCTCGATGAACTGCGCCGCATGTACCCCGATAACTATTATGCCTATGGCACTGAAATGGGCGGGTTTTGGCAGGCTATCTACAACTGGTGGTGCCGCAGTGAGGCCAAGCGATTACTCAGGCTGTCTACAAAACGGCCACTCCACCTATTTGATATAGGCGCAGGAGATTGCCGTCGCTTCAAGGCAATGGGGTCCGGCAACCAATTCAAATTTTCCGGTGTAGAGATGAACCAGGACATGGCACAGGCTGGCTGCGATGAAGGCTTCGATATTTCCCCGGGGACATTCGAAGAATTTGATCTGACTGGCAGGGTTGGAACCGTCGATATATTAACCATAAATCATGTAATTGAGCACGTAACCGACCCGGCCGATACTATGCGCAAGGCCTATGAGCTGGTAGCGGATGATGGAATTTTTACTGGCCGCACTCCAAAGGTAGCAAGTACCGGGCATCGGTATTTTGGCGGCTACTGGAGTGGTTATCACTTCCCGCGTCACCTTACTTTGTTTTCCAGAGAGTCCCTTGAATTGCTGCTGCTTAAGAGTGGCTTTCGAGAGGTGGAAATAGTTGAAGAGCTTAATTTATTCCCGGCACTCTCTCTCCAGAATTTTTTGGTGGGTAAATTGAAAATTCCGCTGGTATTAGAGGGCGGGCATAGTCGGCTGTGGACTCTCCTTGTTTTCGTTACTGCACCACTAAGCTTTTTCGATTACTTTTTTCGGCGCAGTGACTGCATGATATTTGTGGCAAAAAAATGACAGCTAGTGTTTCCAGTTCAGAGCAGGCCGGGATAGAGTTTACCGACGAAGAACGGCTTTACTACCGCAGGCCCAAAATACCTCGCCTCATTTTTGATCTATCAATGCCGTGGTTACAGGCTGTTCTCGGCTGTGCACTTTTTATAGCCTATCCCTCCATCTGGAGTTGGCTGGTTGCGATTTTTGTTATTGCCGGCGGGCAACATGGCTTGTCGTTGATTGCACATGAAGCCTCCCATCTTTTAGTTTGTCCTCAAAATAAGCGCATAAACGATTGGATAGGCATGTATCTTTTCGCGGCACCCACAATCCTGCCGTTCAATGTGTATCGGCAACGCCATGTTATTCACCATCGCCTTGTTTCCCAGCCTGGTGATACGAAAAACGTTTACCTGAGAGATTGGCGCGGTTGGCTTTTTTTCTCTGAAGTGGTTAAGAGCATTTCCGGTGCGGACTATTTGTTCAAAGTTAGGGACGTCCTACAGACAGGAAAGGGCGATGAGTACGAAAAATTTGACACGCATCTGCGCCGTGACCAGATTAGAATAATAGTGGTCAATGCCATTATCTTTGGAGCCATTACACTGTTTGATCCTTTGCATTACGGCATACCCACGTATTACTTCATACTTTGGCTGTGGCCGATGTTAACTTTGAGTTTTTTGTTTGCGAAAATACGCGCCCTCATTGAACACCAGCCTGCTAGAAATGGAATGTCGACAACGGAGGAAACGCCGTACTTTATGAACACGCCTGGCCCTATGCTGCGATCAGTGAAAGCGTCATGGATAGAGCGCCTGTTCCTTTCCAAAATCAATTTTCATTACCACGCGGAGCATCATCTGTGGCCGTGGATTAGTTATCAACATTTGCCAGAGATAAATTCGAGAATATGGGAGGGGCACGAGAATGAAGAGTCCCTCATCATAAAGGGCAATTTTGTGGTTGTGGGTGACACCTACACGGCTGGGATAAAAGACGTTATACGTGGAAAGTGACTTGCGATTGGGCGTTCAGTCCTCCCTAGTAAAAACCCAAAGAGACCCAACCGTAAAGCTCCAGACAGCCATCGCGACAGTGGCCGCAAATTGCACTATAAGATAGTGAATATTTAGTGTTTCCAAGCCAAAGTGCATCACCAATGCGTTGATGATTAACACGCCCGCGGCCAGAAAGAGGTATCGGACAAGAACTCCGCCATGGGGGGCGTTGGACGTGAATGTCCAGTAATACTGCATTGAGTAGTTGTACAGACCCGTCAGCACAACGGCGATACTGGACCCCAGAAGGACCTGAAGTTGCAAGCCATCAACGAATAGCCAGGTGAGGCCAAGGAGCGAAGCTGCACTGGTTACGCCTACGAGGATGAAGCGAATGATTTTGGAAGCTTCATCCATATGAACGCCCTAAATTATCCATGAAAACAGGCGTCCTCCGAGAACGTCGACTGAGCTTTACTGTTCGTAAATTGGAGGTTCTCATAAATACGCTATCTGTGATTCTATATCCCCCATAGATAGCACGTATCATACTGATGAACTGAGGAAGTGTCCTTCATAGGGATGGCAATGATGGCTTTATTACGGGTAAATACTGCCGAGTATATTGGCGATCTGCTATTTTTTTATAGTATGGGTTTTTCGGGAGGCTTACAGCGCCTGTTCTTTATCTCGCAATATAGGTTAACAATATTCTCTCCGGTGTCCCCCTTAGAGACAAAGGTAACTGCCCCACAGCAGCCCAATAGCGTGATTCAATCAGCCAGAGTGGCTTGTGGTAGATTTGTCAGATTCCTCCTCATTAGTGATGCGGAGCCACCTCGGGCCTGTGTCTGAAGGATTTCTTTTACAGGATAATTATGACCTTTAACTCGCCCACTAAGCTAGGCATGGCAATCAACGGTCTTGTTTTAATTCATACACATCGCCCTATTACCTGGAAGATACATTCTTTGCTGCACAATCGAGCGCAAAGCTTGCAGAGTCTGACGAAAAAGTGGTCGAGCAGCCGAAAGGTTTTTCTCGGATCTATTTTCCTCTTTTCATAATCCTAGTTTTTGCTATAGCCAACAGGTTGCGCCCAAGACTAATTGTTGAACAGGCGTGGCGGGGGGGTATCGTCTGCGGGTTTGGAGACCAATTACAGCTCCAATTACAAAGAATGAGCGATGCAGCTCTGTCTTGGAGTATATTGAAACCTCAGAAGAGTGTTTATTATGATTATCATGATATTGTTTGACTGCGGGGTATAACTGCTATCGAAGTATAGAGTACGGTCCCGCTAGCTCAAGCCTTAAGCTGTGGAGGTATGACAGCGGCGGAGAACCTGCGGCGAGCGGTGCGGCGGATCTTATTAACCGTCTTTTCGGTGTTTGGCATGCTTATGCTGATACTCCTCTACTTCAGGTTAAACGTAACAAATCATGAATCAGGTTAATGGGTACTATCGTGGCTGACGTCCCACAGGCGCAGAGTTTACTCAAAAGAGGCCTCAAGGAGGCAGGTTATGAGCCTTAACTCTGCCCCAAATTACAAAATAACTATAACTTCGGGGCTAAGTTTGTCATTATTGAGGGGAACAGAGATAACCCCATAGCAATGCAGTCCATAAGTGGTCACCTCGAGCGGAGTTTTTATGCATGACGGGGCCGGATAACATAATAGAAAATATGGTAGCCATGCGACGACATCAAGAACTGCCCAAAATACTCGTGCGTAGCAGCGGCGGACTGCTATTGCTGATGCTCAGCGTCGCCGCCACGGCTAGCAATGGCTTTATCAACCCCGCCGGACCGATCGCCGAGGCACTG
>TARA_R110002072_G_scaffold235697_1_pt1 | contig 33381 bp, 28 predicted proteins | sample TARA_R110002072 | Tara Oceans TARA_R110002072 (sample SAMEA4397118) | marine metagenome | biome: Polar Biome; feature: [SRF] surface water layer (ENVO:00010504); material: water (ENVO:00002006), including particulate matter (ENVO:01000060) such as... | depth 5 m
ATCATCCCTTCAAAAAAGTCCTCTTGATGTATGCCCATAGCCACTGAAACCACCCTGGAAATCAACCTGAAAGCATTGACTGAAAACTTTAATTACCTCAAATCAAAGTTACAGCCTGGGGTTCAATTTATGGGAGTCGTGAAAGCTTTTGCTTATGGAAGTGATAGTGAGGTCATTGCTCAAAAACTGCAAGAATTAAAAGCAGATTATCTCGCTGTGGCATATGCTTCAGAAGGTGTTGTTTTAAGAGACGCTGGTATCAATTTACCCATTCTGGTTTTACACCCTCAAACTGTAAATTTTGACAAGATTGTAGCGCGTTGTCTGGAGCCGGGGATTTATTCTCCTTTAATGTTGCAGCGTTTTATCGCTTTTGCCGAAAGTTTAAAGCTTCAAGACTATCCCATCCACATAAAGATTAATACAGGCATGAACCGAATAGGTTTTACTCCTGAAGAGCTCAAGTCAATCCCCGAACAATTAAAAAAAACAACTGCTGTAAAAGTGAAATCTATTTTTTCACATTTGGCGGCCAGTGAGGATGTTTCAAATAAGGCTTTCGCCGAAAGGCAAATCAGTTTGTTTAAAAAAGCTTCCGAAGAACTAATGGAAGCTATAGGTTATGTGCCTCTAAGGCATACACTTAATACTTCGGGCATACTCAATTTTCCTGAAGCACAATTTGATATGGTGCGCAGCGGCATTGGCCTTTATGGTTTTGGAAATGATGCCCTGGAAAATAAAAATTTAGAACCTGTTGCCACTTTAAAGACAATTATTTCACAAATTCATCACATTAAAAAAGGGGAAAGTGTGGGTTATAATTTTGGGTTTATTGCCTCAAAAAATAAAGTGACCGCCACGCTACCTCTTGGCCATGCAGATGGGATTCATCGCGGTTATGGAAAAGGAAAAGGATTTGTTACTATAAATGGAAATAAAGCGCCAATGATTGGCAATATTTGTATGGACATGCTGATGGTTGATATCACCGGAATTGATTGCAATGAAGGAGACGAAGTGCTGGTTTTTGGAAAAACTACCACTGCAGAAGAATTTGCTGAAACCATAAACTCCATTTCTTATGAAGTCATTACAGCCATTTCACAACGTGTAAAAAGAATTGTGATTGACTAAATAAAAATTACTATATTCGATACTATCAAACTATAAAACCCTATTAAAATGTTCAAAGAATTTAAAAACTTTATTATGACCGGCAACGTGATTGACCTTGCTGTTGCGGTTATTCTAGCCGGTGCCGTTGGGCTTGTTGTCAATGGATTTGTCTCAGACATTATGATGCCCATCGTAGGTCACTTTGCCGGCGGCATGGATTTTGCCGATTTAAAAGTTGTGTTATCAGAGGCAGTTGTTCTTGCTGATGGCTCAGTTGAAAAACCGGAAAATGCTATTCGATATGGTGCCTGGATCAATGCGCTTATCAATTTAGTAATTGTTGGATTTGTATTATTTATGATTGTAAAAGCATACAACAAAACCAAAAAACCAAAAGAAGAAGCCCCTGCTGCACCTGCGGGACCCACCCAAGAAGAGCTTTTAGCAGAGATAAGAGATTTGTTGAAGAAATAATACCGCTCACTATATATTCTAACTTAAAGCCACTCACCAAAAATGGGTGGTTTTTTTATCCCATTTTTAACCTTTTTAAGATGGGTTCTTTTTAACTTTGTGCCACCTATTGAGAAAGTAGGGCATTTATAAAAAAAATTGGAGTTTAATTAATGAGACACCCGCCTACGCGGGTGGTTGGTATGAAAATAGCAGTTGTAGGAGCCACCGGGATGGTAGGCGAGGTTATGCTTCAGGTACTTGAAGCGCGAAATTTTCCCATTACAGAATTGATGCTTGTCGCGTCTGAACGTTCTGTGGGTAAAAAGTTAACTTTCAAGGAAAAAGAACATACCGTTATTGGTTTGCAATCTGCCTTAAATGCAAAACCGGATATCGCGCTGTTTTCTGCAGGTGGCGAAACTTCAAAAGAATGGGCGCCAAAATTTGCAGCAGCAGGAACCACTGTGATTGACAACTCCTCTGCATGGAGAATGGATCCTTCAAAAAAACTGGTGGTTCCTGAAATCAATGCTTCTCAATTAACTAAGGAAGATAAAATAATTGCTAACCCAAATTGTTCCACCATTCAAATGGTGCTCGTCTTAAACCCGCTCCACAAAAAATATGGTGTAAAACGTGTTGTTGTGTCAACGTATCAATCTATAACCGGCACCGGTGTAAAAGCTGTTCAACAACTGGAAAATGAAATGAAGGGTGAAAAAGGCGAAATGGCATATCCTTATCCCATTCATCAAAATGCCATTCCACAGTGTGATATTTTTGAAGAAAATGGCTATACAAAGGAAGAGATGAAACTTGTAAGAGAAACTCAAAAAATACTTAACGACAGAACGATTGCTGTCACTGCAACTGCCATTCGCATTCCTGTTGTGGGAGGGCATAGTGAATCTGTCAATATTGAGTTTAAAGAAGAATTTGATGTAAATCAAATAAGAACTATATTGCATAACACTCCGGGAATAACTGTTCAGGACAATACAGACACAAATACTTACCCTATGCCCATTTACGCCAAAGGAAAAGATGATGTTTTTGTAGGTAGAATTCGCCGTGATTACTCTAAGGAAAACTCTTTAAATCTTTGGATTGTGAGCGATAATTTAAGAAAAGGGGCTGCGACAAATGCCGTTCAGATAGCTGAATATCTTTTAAAAGCCCAACTTGTCTGAGAATTAGGTTTTTGTAAGAAATTGTAGTTTGTAATCTAGCAGGAATTTTTTATCTTTCGAGTACAAAACTAACCAAAACCTTCCTCTTATGAATTCTACTTTTACTAAAATCATTCGGTTTTTATTGGCAGTTATTTTGATTTTAATTGGGCTTAATAAGTTTTTAAATTTTATTCCGGCACCGGCAATTCCTGAGGATGCTTCCCAATTTATGGGTTCTCTCAAAGCAACCGGCTATATTCTTCCGGTACTTGGGGTGATTGAAATTGTCATTGGTTTACTTCTCCTGATAAATAAGTGGGTGGCTTTTGCGGTTTTAGCTTTGATTCCCATTTCAGTAAATGTATTGCTTTATCATTTGTTTTTGGATATTCCAAGTATTGGAATAGCTGCTATGGTCGCCGTGATAAACTTTATTTTGATTTATAAACTTTGGCCAAAATATAAACCCCTCTTTCATTAATACTTATTCTACATTTTAGTAAGTTTGTACTTATTTAAACCTTCAAACATGAAAAATATTTTTTTAGTTGTTTTTTCTTTGGCTCTATTTATGGGTTGCAAAGAAGAAAGCAAGAGAACTGCTATGACTTTAGAATACCCTGAAACGAAAAAAGTTGATACTGTTGATACCTATTTTGGAACAGAAGTTACTGACCCCTACAGATGGCTGGAAGACGACTTGTCTGATGAAACTGCTGCCTGGGTAAAAGCCCAAAACGAAGTTACTTTTGGATTTTTAGACAAGATTCCTTTTAGAAACGAAATCAATAACCGCCTTACCGAGCTTTGGAATTATGAAAAGGTGAGCGCGCCATTTATTGAAGGTGACTACACCTATTATTACAAAAATGACGGTCTGCAAGATCATTATGTTGTTTATCGCCAAAAAGATGGCAATGAAGAAGTCTTTTTAGATCCAAATTCCTTTTCTGAAGACGGAACCACATCTCTTGATGCTTTACAGTTTTCAAAAAGCGGTAAACTTGCTGCGTATTCCATCTCTGAGGGTGGAAGTGACTGGAGAAAAGTGATTGTAATTGATGCTGAAACCAAAGAACAAATTGGTGATACGCTTGTTGATTTAAAATTCACAGGAATTGCGTGGAAAGGTGAAGAAGGGTTTTATTACTCTACTTACGAAAAACCCAAAGGGAGTCAACTTTCTGCCATGACAGACCAGCACAGACTTTTTTACCACAAACTAGGCACAAAACAAAGTGAGGATCAAGTTATTTTTGGAGAAATTGACAGCCAAAAAGCGAGATATATCTGGGGAGACGTATCTGAGGATGGCCGTTTTCTTTATATTTCAAGATCAGTCTCTACCAGTGGGAACGAGCTTTATCTAATGGATCTAGAAAAAGGAGACAATAAAATTGTTCCTGTTATTACTGGTTTTGAAAACTCAACTTCAGTTCTGGATAATGATGGTTCTAAACTTTTTATACAAACCAATTTAAATGCCCCTAATGAAAAAATAGTGACCGTTGATGCATCCAACCCACTTTCAGATAACTGGGAAGAGTTCATTCCTGAAACCGAAAATGTGTTAAGTCCCTCAACAGGTAGCGGATATCTATTTGCCCGATATATGGTTGATGCCGTTTCAAAAGTTTTACAATATGACTTTGACGGAAACTTAATTCGCACAGTTGAATTGCCAGGTGTGGGAACTGCAAGTGGTTTTGGCGGAAAAAAAGATGCTGAAACCATGTATTATTCCTTTTCAAATTACAATACCCCCGGAAGTATTTATACTTATGATGTGGAAACCGGTACTTCTGAAGTTTACTGGAAACCAGAAATTGATTTTGATGCTGATGAGTTTGAGTCAAATCAGGTTTTTTATACTTCAAAAGATGGCACTAAAATCCCTATGATTATCACTCACAAAAAAGGATTGGACCTCAATGGAAAAAATCCAACAATTTTATATGGTTATGGTGGGTTTAATATTAGTATGAGACCCGGTTTTTCAATAGTAACTGCCGTGTGGCTTGAAATGGGTGGTGTTTATGCTGTGCCCAACATAAGAGGTGGTGGAGAATATGGAAGGAAATGGCACGATGCAGGAACAAAACTGGACAAGCAAAATGTGTTTGATGACTTCATTGCAGCTGCCGAATTTTTGATAGATAGGAACTTTACCTCATCAGACTATCTTGCCGTAAGAGGTGGGTCAAACGGTGGACTCCTTGTGGGAGCAGTTGTAAATCAACGTCCAGATTTATTCAAAGTGGGTATTCCTCAGGTGGGTGTTATGGATATGTTGCGCTATCACACCTTCACAGCCGGAGCCGGATGGGCTTATGATTATGGAACCGCAAATGATAGTGAAGAAATGTTTCAGTACTTAAAGGGGTATTCCCCTTTACATAACGTTAAAGAAGGGCAAAATTATCCTGCCGTTATGATAACAACCGCAGATCATGACGACAGAGTGGTACCTGCTCATTCATTTAAATATGCAGCAGAATTACAGTCAAAAGAAACAGGAGAAGCTCCCAAGTTAATTCGAATTGATGTAGGAGCCGGTCATGGTGCCGGAATGCCTGTTTCAAAAATAGTTGATTTGCATACCGATATTTTTGGATTTATTCTCTATAATATGGATTTTGATGAACTACCTCAATAAGTGTCTTAAGTGAGTCTTTGTCAAGAAATCTTTTAGCTTGCAAACGAAAAGAAATGATGGCTAATAATCTTCGTTTTGGACTTCTTCAGGGTATTCTAATTCTAAGACCTTATCGATCATTACATCTTTTTGAATGAGGATTCTATCATAGTAATCGCTTCCAAAGAGTTGTTGGGCTATGGTTGCTTTAAGATGAGTTTTCATAAGGGACTCATAACCATGAAGCTGAAAATTGGTTTCTATGAGTCTTGAGTAAAAGATAAATTCGTCCAATAATTCATCAGGCACTTCATAGTTTTCAAAAAATTCTTCAGGAGTAAATGTTTCGAAAAGATTTCGATTTTTATCGAGTTGTTCAAAAACAAAGTAGTTAAGTAATCCCGATTGTGAAATATAACTTATAATTTCACCTTCTTCGGTGAGGTCTTTCGCTACAAAAATATCGGGTAAGATTCCTCCTCCTCCATAGACAACTTTCCCCTTGGGGGTTACATAGCGCAAGGAGTCGTTGACCGCAATACTGTCTGCACTTATGAGTTCACCATTATTATAGCGTTCTTGATAGTTTTTAAAGTACGTTTGGTCTCCATTCACATAAGGCCGTTGAATGGATCTACCGGTGGGAGTATAGTAACGCGCTACGGTTAATCTTACTGCGCTGCCATCGCCCAATGCCATCTCTCTCTGAACCAATCCTTTTCCATAGGTTCTGCGGCCTACGATGATTCCCTGATCATTATCTTGTAACGCTCCGGCTACAATTTCACTGGCTGAAGCTGAGTTTTCATTAACGAGTACATACACTTTTCCATTTTCAAAAAGGCCATTCCTTTTTGACACAGTGTTTTCAACTACACCCGCTTTATTTTTAGTTTTCAAAAGAAGGGTCCCTTTTGGTAACAATTCGTCAAGCATACGTTCTGCCGCAAATACATAGCCGCCGGGATTGTCCCGCAAGTCTAATATAAGTGTTGAAATTCCTTGATTGACAAGTTCCTTAAGTGATTCTCTAAATTCATCATTTGTTGTTTCAGCAAAGCGGTTTACCTTGATATACCCAAGCTCCTCATTGATTTTAAATCCGGCATCAACACTTTTAATGGGGACTTCTTTTCGCGTAAGCTTAAACTTCATTTCCTTTTTTTCACTATTGCGAAAAATAGTGAGATTTACCCTTGAATTTAACTCCCCTCTTAATGAAGCGACAATGGAATCTCTATTGCTAAATTCCCCAAAAAGTGGCTTATCATCAGCAAACAAAATGCGATCGCCGGCTTTGATTCCAGACTTTTCAGCTGGGCCATCATCAATGGTTGAAATTACTGAAACAGTGTCCTTGTAAATGTAAAAGCTAACACCGATTCCCACAAATTTACCACGCATATCATCTGCAACAGCTTCATAATCGCTCACAGGGATATACACCGAGTGTGGATCTAGATTTTTCAGAATGCTATTGACTGTTACATCGACAATACTATCTGTATTAATCCTGTCAACATATTCAAAATCAATGTAGTCGATGAGCCTGTTTAATTTATCCTTTTTAGAATTTGTTGCAAAAATCTTTTCGGTGGTGTCTCCAAAATTGAGTTTTGAACCAATAAAAATTCCTGCTGCAATCGCAACACTTATTAAAAGAGGAATGTATTTAAAAGATTTTTGCATTAAAATTAAGGTTCTACAGATTCTAAATGTTCCAAATCAACTCCGGCTTTTTCCAGAAAGCTCACACCAGAGTTATCTTTGTAGGCCTCAAGATAAACTAAACGAGTAATCCCTGCCTGATGAATTAATTTGCTACATTCTTTACAAGGTGACATCGTGATGTAGAGTGTTGCCCCTTTGCACGACTGCGTTGAAGAGGCCACCTTCAAAATAGCATTTGCTTCAGCGTGAAGTACATACCACTTTGTATATCCTTCATCATCTTCACAGTAATTTTCAAAACCAGAGGGTGTGCCATTATATCCGTCTGAAATAATCATTTTGTCTTTCACAATGAGGGCACCCACTTGTTTGCGTTTGCAATGGGAAAGTTTTGCCCACTCCACCGCCATTCGCATGTAAGCGATGTCATATTTGAGTTGTTTCTTTTTTGACATTTGGAATACTAACTAAGCTGCGAAGATAAAATTTTATCAACGGATTAAATATGAATGAATCGTTAAATATTGGGCAATGAACGATTTAAAAAATCCAGTTGTTAAGTAGCAATGGAATGGCCAGACCTAAAATAATTGATGAAATCACCAACACCCAGTCTTTTTTATTAAACCGGAAAATAGTTTGAACAACCGTACCAATAATCAAAACAATTAAAGCCACGATAATTTGCCCTGCTTCAACACCCAAGGCAACTTCCAATAATGGAAGAATTTTACCTTTTTGACCCACAGCTTCTAGAAATTTTGGCGCAAATTCAAGCCCTCGTAAAAGTCCTAAAAAAATTGAAAGTCCAAACAAGAGCCCCAGCTTTTCACGTCGTTTTTCTTTTCCGGCGGTAAAAACATTAAAGAGTGCCGTAAAAATAATTAACATTGCAATGAGGAATCCCACCATACCCAGGCTCACTCTTACAACACCATAAGAAACCATTAAAACAGCGAGCAAATGACCCAATGTAAATAAAGTGATGAGCAGCAACAAACGCTTCCAGGCATTGAATTGATAGGCTACTGTAAGCAAAATGATAAATAAGATGTGGGCATAATTAGACCAGTTGATCACGTGGTCAAGACCCATTTTAAAGTAAAACCAGAATTCAGTCATTGTTTTGGGGGATAAACTTGAATGAACCAAAGTTAGTAAATGTTGTTTTAAATAATCATTTTTTAAACAAAAAAAGCCTCAATCAAAAGATTGAGGCTCTGTACTCAAGGTGGGAATCGAACCCACACGTCCGAGGACACAGGATTTTGAATCCAGCGCGTCTACCAATTCCGCCACTTGAGCATTCTAATCCTAAAAGTAGTTCTTTGAACAATCAAACATTGAATCTTGAACTAACAAGGACGACAAAATTATAAAAATATTTACATATTCACCCTAAATAAGAACTAATTATACTTCCTTGATTGAAATTATTTTCTAAATTTGCACCTCGTAAAAACAAGCAGACAGCAAAACCCTATTTTACAACCAGTTAACCATGGCTATTCCAACTCCCGAACCAAAGATTTTTGCTTGCTCACAAAGCATCGTGCTCGCTGAAAAAATTGCTGAAGCATTTGGTATGCCACTTGGAAATGTAATTACATCTCATTACAGTGATGGTGAGTTTCAACCTTCTTTTGAAGAATCAGTTAGAGGAAGCCGGGTTTTTATTATTGGTTCCACCTTTCCAAACAGCGACAACCTGATGGAAATGCTATTGATGATTGATGCTGCAAAACGCGCTTCTGCAAGACATGTGACTGCAGTTTTACCATACTTTGGCTGGGCAAGACAAGACAGAAAGGACAAACCAAGGGTTCCAATCGCTGCAAAACTAGTCGCTAAAATGCTGGAAACAGCAGGTGCAACGCGCATCATTACGATGGATTTACACGCAGACCAGATACAGGGATTCTTTGAAAAACCGGTAGATCACCTTTTTGCCTCTACCATCTTCTTGCCTTATCTGAGAAGTTTAAACCTTGAAAATTTAACTATTGCATCACCTGATATGGGCGGTTCAAAAAGAGCTTATGCTTATTCCAAATTCCTGGAAAGCGACGTTGTAATTTGTTATAAACAACGCGAAAAAGCAAATGTGATTTCACACATGGAACTCATTGGTGACGTTACCGGAAAAAATGTCGTGTTGGTGGATGATATGGTCGATACCGCCGGCACACTCACAAAAGCAGCAGACGTGATGATGGAGCGAGGTGCATTAAGCGTTAGAGCCATTTGTACTCATGCCATACTTTCCGGAAATGCTTATGAAAAAATAGAAAAATCAAAGCTTGTAGAATTGATTGTAACAGATTCGATTCCGCTAAAGCAAGAAAGTAATAAAATTAGAGTGCTTACGTGCTCAAAACTGGTAGCAGATGTAATGATTCGAGTAAATACAAACAGCTCCATCAGTTCAAAATTTTTAATGTAGTTTCGACACCGCTCAACTACCAAAAAAAGTATAAAAATAAAAGGCGCCCAAAACAATTTAAACATAAAGGAAAGATGTCAACAAGGGCGCATCATCTAACCTTTATAACAAACAAAAAAAATGAAATCAATTACAATCAAAGGTTCTCAAAGAGAAAGCGTGGGCAAGGTAGCAACCAAAGCCTTACGTAATGCTGGAAAGGTACCCTGCGTAGTTTACGGAGGAGATAAGCCAATTCACTTTTCAGCTGACACATTAGCATTTAAAGACTTGGTTTACACTCCAGATGTACACACAGTAGTAATTGCTTTAGAAGATGGCTCAAAAATCAATGCCATTCTGCAGGATATTCAATTTCATCCGGTAACAGACAACATCATTCATGTGGACTTCTACCAGATTTTTGACGACAAGGAAATCACCCTTGAAATTCCTGTAAGAGTTGTAGGTAACTCTCGTGGTGTTAGAAATGGTGGAGTTTTACGCGTTCCAAGACGAAAACTGAAAGTGAAAGCAATCCCTGCAGACCTTCCAGATTTTATTGAGGCTGATATCACTGAACTTAGAATCGGCAGCAAGTTATATGTCACCGAACTTAAAAGTGAAGGATACAAAATCATGCATCCAGACAACACAGTGGTTGCTCAAGTGAGGACTTCACGTGTGGCTGTTGATGATGTTGAGGAGGAAGAAGAAGGTGAAGAAGGAGCTGAAGGTGCTGAAGGTGAAACTGCAGCAGCTGAAGGTGGAAACTCAGAAGAAACTCCGGCATCTGAATAAATTTTAAATTCATTTTGAATTCAAACAGAACCCCCACATTGTTGGGGGTTTTTTTATATTTTTACAAAAAAAACAGATGCTACCATTTTTTGGACGACTCTTATCAAAAAAGAAAAGCAGCAGCCTTGAAGAAAATGATCCCATGAAGAAATTTCTAATTGTTGGCCTGGGTAACATAGGTCCAAAATATGAAAACACCCGCCATAACATTGGCTTTAAAATACTTGACCGCTTAGCATACAATGAAGACCTTGCCTTTGAACCTGCAAAACTAGGTGACATTACCACCTATAAAATTAAAGGACGAAGCTTACTGCTACTCAAACCCAGCACCTACATGAACCTCAGCGGAAAAGCCATTCTTTACTGGCTTCAAAAAGAAAAAATCCCCTTGGAAAACTTGCTGGTCATTACAGACGACCTCAATCTGCCTTTTGGAACCATAAGGGTAAAATCAAAAGGTAGTGACGGCGGCCACAATGGTTTGAAAGATACTCAATTGCAACTGGGAACAACCGCTTACAACCGTTTTAGGTTTGGTATAGATAATGAATTTGGAAGAAGAAATCAGGTCGATTTTGTATTGGGTGAATGGGAGCCTGAAGAAGAAAATCAACTCCCTGAGCGTTTGGATAAATCTGTTGAAGTGATAAAATCATTCGCTTTAGCGGGAATAACAACCACTATGAATACCTTTAACGGAAAATAACCTTGTGAAAGTACACCACTCCATAGCTGAATATAAAAACGAAACCCAATCTATCATCACGATTGGCACTTTTGACGGAGTACACATCGGTCACAGGGAAATCCTCAAAAAACTAACTGCTGAAGCAACTAAAGACCATTTAGAGTCCATCATACTGACGTTTTTTCCGCATCCGCGGATGGTATTGCAAAAAGAAAGTGACATCAAACTCATCAATACCATAGAAGAGCGCATCGCTATTTTTTCAAAAACTGACCTTAACCACCTCATTATTCACCCATTCACCAAAGAATTTGCAAGCCTATCGGCGGAAGCCTATGTGAAGAATGTCTTGGTGGACAGTCTGAATGTCAAAAAAATCATCATTGGTTATGACCATCGTTTTGGGAAAAACAGGACTGCTAATATTGATAACCTAAGGAAATTTGGTGAAATCTACAACTTTGAAGTTCAGGAAATCTCAGCACAGGAACTTGACGATGTAGCGGTGAGCTCCACCAAAATAAGAAAAGCCCTCGAAAACGGCGATCTGGAAAAAGCTAACAGCTTTCTGGGCTATCCCTTTATGCTCAACGGAACCATCGTTAAGGGAAAAGGAATTGGAAAAACCATCAATTTCCCCACAGCAAACTTGCACATAGAAGAAGCTTACAAACTCATCCCAAAAAATGGGGTGTATGTGGTGAAATCTGTTTTAGGAAATGATGAAGTTTTCGGAATTATGAGCATTGGCACCAACCCCACAGTGGGTGGAACAAAAAGGACAATTGAAACCTATTTCCTCGACATTGAAAAAGACCTGTATGGCAAAAAAATTGAAATTGAACTACTCTCAAAAATTAGGGAGGAAGAAACATTTGACTCTTTAAAGTCATTGCAATATGCGATAAAAAACGATGAGGCTTTCGCCCGAAAATTCATTGCGTCCTATGCTCAATAAATTTCTTTTTAAACACATCGATAACAGCGGCCTGATTGTGTTCAGGGTGGTGTTTGGCTTCTTAATTACTCTTGAAGCCTTTGGCGCCATTGCTACCGGCTGGGTTAGGCGGGTTTTAGTTGAGCCTGAATTTACGTTTTCCTTTATCGGTTTAGAATGGCTGCAACCCCTTCCGGGAAATGGAATGTATTTTTATTTTGCAGTGATGGGAGTTTTTGGCATTATGCTGATGATTGGCTACAAATACCGTCTCGCGGCAATCGCTTACACCATTATGTGGGCGGGAGTTTATTTTATGCAGAAGTCTGCTTACAACAATCACTATTACTTAATGCTTTTGTTATTAGGTTTCATGAGCATATTACCCGCAAACAGGTGGTTTTCGCTGGACGCGAAACTCAATCCTAAAATCAAAAACCCCTCCATGCCCCGCTGGTGTGCACTGGTCATTATCCTTCAGGTGTGGATTGTTTATACTTATGCTTCAGTAGCAAAAATCTATCCTGACTGGCTGGATGCTTCTATGGCTCAGGTATTAATGAGTGGCAAGGCAAACTATCCCATCATAGGCGGTTTTTTACAACAAACCTGGGTGCATTGGTCCATCGCTTACACAGGTATTTTATTTGACTTGCTCATTGTACCGCTCTTGCTTTGGAAACGCACGCGAATGTTGGGATTTGTCATTTCTATTTTCTTCCATTTATTTAACTCCATCGTGTTTCAGATTGGTATTTTTCCTTATATGTCGATTGCATTTGCCTTGTTTTTCTTTACACCAAAAACGGTTCAAAAACGCTTTTTACCTAAAAAAGAATATTATGATAAAGGAGAGATCATAGTTCCTGCATACAAGAAGACGCTCATTACACTGTTTTCAATCTACTTTGTCATTCAGATTGCATTGCCGCTTCGCCATTGGGCCATTGAGGACAATGTTTTGTGGACAGAAGAAGGGCACCGCCTCAGTTGGCGAATGATGTTGCGAACAAAGTCTGGTTCAGTCAATATAACCGTTAAGGATAAAGACACTCAGGAAGAATTTCGTGTGAACATTTACGAAGAACTCTCTCCCAAACAACGCCGCGGACTGGCAACCAAGCCCGATTATATGTGGCAATATGCCCAACGCCTGAAAAAGCGCTATGCAAAAGAAGGCAAAGATGTTGCCGTTTATTTTGATGCAAGGGTGAGTGTCAACAGAAGGCCTATGGCTCCTCTTATAGACCCCGAAGTGGATCTCGCTTCAGAAAAATGGAATCATTTTAAACACCACGACTGGATATTGCCTGCTCCGGAGGGGTTGAAGTGATTTTTGATTTCGAAACTTCACTTTAGTTCTAATGTAATTAATTAACTTTGCCCTTTCAAATAACCACTATGCTACAAGTAACAGACATACGCGACAATCAAGAGGCCTACATAACTGCATTGAAAAAAAGAAACATCGATGCGGCGCCACTTTTTGAGGAAGTCCTTCAAACTGACGAACTCAGAAGAAGTACCCAGGCCAAACTGGATAACATCCTTGCAGAATCCAACAAACTTTCCAAAGAAATCGGGCAGTTGTTTCAGTCAGGGAAGGCTCAGGAAGCCAATGCGCTTAAAGAAAAAACCACCCAATACAAAGAAGAAACCAAAACCCTTCAAGAAGAGTTAAACGCCGCTGTTGAAAAATTGCAACAGTTGTTGTACAACATTCCAAATATTCCCAATGCACTTGTTCCTGCAGGAAACAGTGAAGACGATAATGAAGAAGTTTTTCGCGCAGGCGAAATCCCTAAATTAGCTGAAGGTGCTCTCCCCCACTGGGAACTCGCCAAAAAATATGATATCATCGATTTTGAATTGGGCAATAAAATCACCGGCGCCGGTTTTCCTGTTTATAAAGGAAAAGGGGCTAAACTACAACGAGCATTAATCACTTATTTTCTAGATAAAAACACTGCAGCCGGTTATACCGAATATCAAGTGCCGCATTTGGTAAATGAAGCTTCAGGCTTTGGAACAGGCCAACTTCCCGACAAGGAAGGTCAAATGTACCACGTGGGCATTGACAATTTATATCTTATTCCTACTGCTGAAGTGCCGGTAACCAATATGTTCCGTGATGAAATCCTTCAGGCAAAAGACCTTCCCGTTTTGTGCACAGGGTACACACCATGTTTCAGAAGGGAAGCTGGAAGTTATGGCGCTCACGTGCGCGGACTGAACCGTTTGCACCAGTTTGATAAAGTGGAAATTGTAAGAATAGAGCATCCCTCAAATTCTCACAATGCTCTGGAAGGGATGGTGGAACATGTCAAAGATATTTTGAACGAACTCCAATTACCTTACCGCATATTAAGACTTTGTGGTGGCGATTTGGGTTTTACCTCTGTCCTCACTTATGACTTTGAGGTATTTTCAACCGCCCAGGACCGCTGGTTGGAGATTTCTTCGGTGTCCAATTTTGAAACCTTCCAGGCCAACCGATTGAAACTGCGCTTTAAGGACGAAAACAACAAAAACCAATTGGCTCACACTTTGAACGGCAGTGCGTTGGCGCTTCCGCGTGTTTTAGCGGGTATTCTGGAAAACTACCAAACTCCGGATGGTATTAAAATCCCGGAGGTGTTGGTGCCTTATACCGGATTTACGGTCATTGATTAACATATTATAAATACATTCCCATTGTTCATTTTGCTATATTTACCAAAAAGTATCAAAATGCGCAACATCTTATGCCTCCTTATCTTTTGCTTTAACTTGGTTTCATTCTCTCAAAATGAAAATCTGGCTAAAAATTATTTTGACAGGGGTGATTTTGAAAAAGCCTTGCCCATTTACAAAGCCCTTTTTGAAAACAATCAAAACCGCAATGACTATTTTCTTTCATACATCGCTACGCTACAACAGCTTGAAAATTTTGAAGAAAGTCAAAAATTGCTTCAGGAACGACTCACATTAACCAGAAATCATCCTTTATTTTTAATTGAAATGGGTAGAAATTACCTCATTCAAAATCAAAGTAAAGAGGCCGACTCCTATTTTCAACAAGCCATTCAAAGCATTGATGAAAACCCGAGAATAACTTATACAGTTGCCAATTCTTTTGAAAAATACAGTTTGCTGGACCTAGCAGTAAGTGCTTATGAAAAAGGAGCATCCCTGGATGAAAACCTCAATTTTGACAGTCAGTTGGCACGGATTTATGGCGAGCAGGGTGAGTTGGAGAAAATGTTTGACAGTTATTTGAGCATCATAGAGAGAAATCCTTCTTTCTTGATTTCAGCGCAGCGCAATTTTAGCCGCTATATCACAGACGACCCTCTTAACGAAGCCAATGACCTTCTGAGAAAAGCACTTTTGAGACGCTCTCAAAACAACCCTGATTTGTTTTACAACCAATTACTCAGTTGGTTGTTTGTTCAGCAAAAACAATATGACAGAGCCTTTGTGCAAGAAAAAGCCATTTTCAACCGCACCTTTGAAAGCCTAAACGAAATGATGGAATTGGCTTTGATTGCACTCGACGAGGAAGCGTATGAAATAGCAAACGAAATTTTATCTTATATAATAGAAAACAGTACTTCAGAAAGAGACCGCTTACAAGCCTTTCAATACTCTATGAAAATTGAATCAAAAACAGCAAAAAAAGAAAACTTCGCTGAGGTAGAAAAAAAATATCAAAATTTGATTGCTCTTTTTGGAGAAGACACCAAGACTTTTGAAATACAGCTCGATTATTATCGTTTTTTAGCCTTTCAGAACAATAAAAAGCAAATTGCAGTTGAAAATCTTAAAAAATTAAGTCGCGAGAATTTGAGCAGATATCAGGAAGCAAGGGTTCTTATGGAACTGGCAGACATACTGGTGTTTGATGAAAAGTTTAATGAAGCACTTATTTACTATTCACAAATTCAGAATAAAGTAAAAAATGACCCCATAGCACAGGAAGCTCGCTTTAAAGTAGCACGCACCAGTTATTTTAAAGGAGATTTTGAGTGGGCGCAAACACAGCTTGATATCCTTAAAAAATCAACTTCTCAACTCATTGCAAATGACGCGATGGAGCTCAGTTTACTTATTAGTGACAATTCATTGGAAGACACGCTTCAAACTGCATTAAAAAAATATGCCCGCGCAGACTTATTGGATTTACAAGGAAAAAATCAAGAGGCAATAACGGTTCTTGATGATATTTTAAAAAATCACAAAGCAGAATCCATTGAAGATGAAGCGCTTCTCAAACAAGCGCAAGTGTTTGAAAAGACAAACCAATTTGAAAAAGCGATTGCCAACTACCTGATGGTCATTGAATTTCACAATGAAGATATTCTTGCTGATAACGCCAATTTTTATCTGGCAGAATTGTACAACAAAACCCTGGAACAACCTGAAAAAGCCAAAGAATTCTATGAGCAAATTATTTTTAATCACCAAGATTCCATCTTTTTTGTAGAAGCCCGAAAACAATACAGAAGCATTAGGGGTGACGCAATTAATTAAAAAAACTCGCCACTAACCACTAATTACTATTTACTAACATGCATATCTACAACGTCACCATAAACATAGAAGAAGACATTCACGACCGCTGGCTGCAATGGATGGAAGAAGAGCACATCCCGGAAATGCTTGCCACGGGAAAATTCAGTGCTGCAAAAATGTGTCGTGTGCTAGTGGAAGAAGAAATGGGCGGCCTCACTTATGCCGTGCAATACACCACAGACAGTAAAGAAACACTTGAAAAATATTACCGTGAGGATGCAGAAAGACTTCGTGCGCAAAGCAACCCCTTTGAGGGCAAATTTGTAGCTTTCAGGACAGAGCTGAAAATCATCAGTGAACACTCGGCCAGATGAGAAAGTTTTATAAAAAAGAGCAAAGAGCAAAAAATACCTCAAGCACTTCAGAAAATAATAGCGAAAACGAAGTAAGTGCCAAAAAACATTTAGGGCAACATTTCTTAAAAGATGAGCACATCGCCCAAAAAATAGCTGATACACTCAGCTTGAAAGGCTATAAAGATGTCATCGAAATTGGCCCCGGTATGGGCGTACTCACAAAATACCTGATTCAAAAAGACATCAACCTCATCGCAATGGATATTGATGCTGAATCTGTTGCTTACCTCAAAAATACCTTTAGTACCCAACATGCTGAGCTGCTAAAAACCAAAAGCTTTCAAGTAGCTGAAGCCGATTTTTTAAAAATTGATTTATCAGATTATTATAGAGATACCCCATTTGCAATTACCGGAAATTTCCCCTACAATATTTCCACTCAAATCGTTTTTAAAACGCTGGAATGGAGGAAACAAATCCCTGAATTTACAGGTATGTTCCAAAAAGAGGTTGCAAAGCGCATTTGTGAGAAAGAAGGCAGCAAAACTTACGGAATACTTTCGGTACTGGTGCAGGCGTTTTACACTGCAGAATATTTATTTACAGTACCACCTTCGGTTTTTAACCCGCCGCCCAAGGTGGATAGTGGTGTGATCAGACTCATTAGAAAAACTGATTTTTCACTCCCCTGTAATGAAAAATTGTTCTTTACAGTGGTGAAAACTGCTTTCGGTCAACGCCGAAAAACATTGAGAAACAGCTTAAAATCTTTCGCTTTAAGCGAAAATTTAAAAGAAGATACTATCTTTGACAAAAGACCTGAGCAATTGGGTTTTGAAGCCTTTATCGAGTTAACCCAAAAGATAGAAAACGATGCAGTTTCAAATTAGTCCGGAACTTATTGAAAAAATCGAACTACTTGTCGAGGAACAAAACGACAAGGAATTGCTATTGCATCTGGGAGACCTTCACCACGCCGATATTGCTGAAATTCTCGACGAGCTCCATCTGGATGAAGTCACTTACATCATCAAGCTATTAGACAGTGAGAAAACTTCTGAAGTTCTTATGGAGCTTGATGAAGGCGACCGAGAAAAAATACTCGACAACCTCTCCTCCAAGGAAATTGCAGATGAACTGGAAGAAATGGACACCGATGATGCCGCAGATATCATCGCTGAACTTTCTGAAGAACGTCAAGAAGAGGTTATTTCAAACATTGAAGACCGTGGCCACGCTTCAGACATTCAAGAGCTCCTGCGCTATGATGAAGACTCTGCGGGTGGATTGATGGCAAAAGAACTTATTAAGGTTAGGGAGACCTGGACCGTTGCCGGTTGTGTAAGAGAAATGCGACGGCAAGCGGAGAATGTTACTCGGGTGCATTCCATTTATGTTGTTGACAAAGGCGATAAACTCATTGGAAGATTGTCCCTAAAGGATCTTTTGACAGTTCCACCTCAAACCAAAATATCTGAAATCTATATCCCACGGGTTGACTTTGTTGATGTACATACTGAGGGAGAAGAAGTCGCGAGAATCATGCAAAAATATGACCTGGAAGCTATTCCTGTGGTTGATGAGATTGGCAGGTTAGTGGGTCGTGTCACCATTGATGATATTGTTGACTTTATCAAAGAAGAAGCTGAAAAAGATTACCAGCTCGCTGCCGGTATCTCACAAGACGTAGAAGCAGATGACAGTATTTGGCAATTATCAAAAGCACGTTTACCCTGGTTGGTATTAGGGCTTTTTGGAGGGTTGGGTAGTGTGTACATTATGCAGGGATTTGATGAGGCATTGGAGAGCTTTCCAATACTCTTTTTCTTTACACCCCTTATTGCCGCGATGGCTGGAAATGTAGGTGTTCAATCGAGCGCCATTATTGTTCAAGGGCTTGCTAATGATAATATTAGAGGAAGTCTGTTTCATCGTTTATTAAAAGAAGTTGGGCTGAGTCTACTCAACGGGTTTGCTCTGGCAGCCCTCGTTTTCCTTTTTGGGTTTATTGTGGGTCAGGATCAATTGACCAGTTTAGCGATCGCGCTTTCTATGCTTCTGGTTATCATTGTTGCAGCACTTGTGGGGACTTTTGTTCCCATCATTCTTGACAAGCGCGGTATTGACCCTGCAATTGCAACGGGGCCCTTTATCACCACATGTAATGATATATTTGGAATCTTTTTGTTCTTTTATATCTCTAAATTGATTCTTGGTTTCTAAACTTGAATCCATATTATAATTCAATATTTTGAATCACTTTAAAACAGAAATAAGAGTTTCTAAAACAGCTATTGATACACTAAAACATGTAAATAATGTTGTGTATTTACAATGGGTTCAGGATGTCGCAGAACAACACTGGAATGAAAGCACAGATGCTGCTTTACGCGAAAAACTTGTCTGGGTGGTGGTGAATCATTTTATTGAATACAAAGCCCCTGCATTTGAAAAAGATGTTTTAATCTTAAAAACTTGGGTTGAAAAATACAGCGGTGTGACGAGTGAACGCCACACTGAAATCATTAGAAAAGAAGACGACAAGCTTTTAGTAAAAGCCAAAACTCTCTGGTGCCTTCTTGACAAAGATTCAGGTAAACCTATGCGAATTACTGATGCATTGAAAGCTAAATTTCCATAAAATGAAAATACTCCACTTAGATAAAAATCACCCTTTACTCATTGCCAAACTTAGTGAGTTGGGCTTTCAAAATGACGAAGATTATATTTCCTCAAAAGAAGAAATTGAAGCCAAAATAAACAACTATGAAGGCATCGTCATCCGCAGTAGGTTTGACATTGATAAAGCATTTCTGAATGCTGCAAAAAACTTAAAATTTATCGCCAGAGTGGGAGCCGGTTTGGAAAGTATAGATGTGGATTGTGCAAAAAATAAAAACATCACCCTCATTGCTGCTCCCGAGGGCAACCGGAATGCTGTGGGCGAACATGCGCTTGGAATATTACTTTCACTCTTTAACAAACTGAATCAAGCTGATAAAGAGGTCAAACAAGGTCTCTGGAATCGGGAAGCTAACCGAGGCGTGGAACTCGACGGCAAAACCGTAGGTCTCATTGGTTATGGGAATATGGGAAAAGCGTTTGCTAAAAAACTCCGCGGATTTGAAGTGGAAGTGCTTTGTTATGATATCAAAGAAAATGTTGGTGACCAGAATGCCAAACAGGTTTCACTGGAGGAGCTTCAACAAAAAGCAGATGTATTGAGTTTACATATTCCCTGGGATGAAAGAACCGACAAAATGGTCAACACCCATTTTATCTCCAAATTTAAAAAATCATTCTGGCTGCTCAACACGGCACGTGGTAAATGTGTGGTGACGAGTCATCTGGTAGATGCTTTAAAATCGGGGAAAATTCTGGGAGCCGGATTGGATGTGTTGGAGTATGAAAAGAGCTCTTTTGAATCTTTATTTTCAGAAAATCACATGCCAGATGCCCTGAAAGAATTGATTCAAATGGACAATGTGATGCTGAGCCCACATATTGCTGGATGGACGGTTGAGAGTAAAGAAAAACTGGCACAAGTGATTGTGGATAAAATCAAAGAGTTGTATGGTTTAAACCCCAAAAAGGAGATACTTCCTGCGCAGGAGTTTGGTGTTTCCGGTTTGGGTGGTTTTTTCTTTAAAACCAAAGATCCTGATCATTTAAAGGTTTGGTATAAAAAACATTTAGGAATGAATACTGACCAATATGGATGGACATTTTGGTGGAAAGACAAAGAGGGCAACGATTGTTCTACACAATGGAGCCCATTTAAAGAAGAAACAGACTATTTCGCGCCAAGCGAAAAACCCTACATGATGAATCTTAGGGTCAAAAACTTGCATAAACTTTTAGAGCAACTAAAAAAAGAAGGCGTTACTGTGGTGGGAGAGGTGGAAGAATTTAGCTATGGGAAATTTGGATGGATTCTCGATCCGGAAGGAAATAAACTAGAGCTTTGGGAGCCCAATGATAGGGCATTTTTATAATTATACTTGCCCAAGTTAAAGTTAAAAACAGGTGTAAGAATGACGTTTAAAAAACAATCCGATTTAAAAAAAGCGTTATACATTGTATGGGGAATAATTGCTGTAATGGGGCAGGTTTTAGTTTTGATTCCCTTCATCATAGATGAAAAAGTTTTACTAAAATCAACCCCTGTTTGCACTGCATCACTTTCAGGAGAAGGCTCTTGTCTTTTTTGTGGTTTGACACGTGGTTTTATAGCTTTAAGCAAAGGAATGATAGAAGAAGCACTTTTATGGAATAAATTTAGTTTACTTATTTTTTTATTTTTTCTTATTAATTTTATCATCTTCACATTTTCTTTAATATATTTGAAGAACAAGTAACCAACCATTAACAATCTTTTGTCTTGAATACAGCCAGTTTGGTCTTTGGGATATTAGCCCTTTTAGGAATGCTCGTCGGTTTTATTCCTTGTTTTGGAGCTTTAAACTGGATCAATATTCCCTTTGCTTTTATTGGTTTAATAGTTAGTATTGTCGCATTGTCTAATAACCGTGAAGGCAAGTCCAAAAATGGAGCTTTAGCGGGATTAATTATGTGCTTATGTGCCATGTTTTTTGGATTGTTTAGGCTGTTTTTGGGTGGAGGTATATTATAAACAATTAAATTAATTTTTATGGAAGAAAACAAAAACACTGACAACCTTGGCGAGGAAGCCAAAAAAACAGCTGATGAATTCAAAGAAAGCTGGAACAAATCCATTAATGAAAACAAAGAAAACAAAAAGATAATTGCCGGTATTTTAGCAATCGTTTTGGGTGGCTTTGGAATTCACAAGTTTATTTTAGGCTACAACAAGGAGGGTATTATTCTTTTAGTTGTTACTATTGTATTAGGAATCATTACTTGTGGTGTTGCAGCATCTGCAGCTTGGATTGTCGGTCTTATTGAAGGTATCATTTACTTGACCAAAAGCGACGAAGAGTTTTTTGAAACCTATCAGGCTAACAAAAAACCTTGGTTTTAAACAAATTGATTGAAGATCAATCTTTGCTTTCATCGTTTTTGGAAGCAAACTTTTGTTCCATTTCTGCTTGAAACTCTTCCAGAACAGGTTTGACTGTACTTTCGGGCAGATCTGCTATGCGAATGTACATCAAGCCGTCAACGGCATTATTGAAAAGCGGGTCCACATTAAAGGCGACCACTTTTGCATTTTGTTTGATGTATTTTTTAATGAGTACCGGCAGACGCAATTCGCCGGGCTCGAGTTCGTCTATGATTCTATCAAACTTGTTTAAGTCGGCTTCGGTTTCGTCAAAAACAAAGTCTTTGTCGGCATCTTTTAATTTGACTTTAAAATCTTTTTTGGGGTGAATAAATTGAGCTACATAAGGATCATAATAATTTGACTTCATAAACTCAATCATCAAGGATTTTGAAAATTCTGAGAAGCGGTCGCTTATGGTGACACCTCCAATAAGGTAGCGATGTTCAGGAAAACGCAAGGTGGTATGAACTATGCCTTTCCATAGCAAAAACAAGGGCATGGGTTTTTGTTGGTACTCTTTGATGATAAATGCACGTCCCATTTCTATGGACTGGCTCATCATTTTATGCAATTCAGGCTCAAACCTAAAAAGGTCATGAAGGTAAAATCCCTCTATTCCATAAGCTGCATAAATTTTTGACCCCAAACCCATTCGGTATGCGCCGGCAATTCTTTTAGTCTCGTTGTCCCACAAAAACATGTGATGGTAATAAGCGTCATAAACATCGAGGTCTATGTCTTTATTGGTTCCCTCACCGACTTCTCTGAAAGTTATTTCGCGTAAACGACCTATTTCCTGAAGTATGTTTGGAATGTTTTCAGGATGAGAGAGAAAGACTTCATAGTTTTTACTTATCAACAAGCGTTTGTCCAATTCTTGAAGTTTTAGCACTTCCTTTTCCAGAATATGCGTGGCGACAGGAGTAGCAATGCTTTTTGGTGGCTTAGGAAACTTTAACTTTTTGGGGATATTGTCAAGTAATTTTTTCTTTGCAAAAGTGTTGGCAAGCATATAGGTTTTCTTGCGAAGAAAAGCTGTGTATTGCTCCAACGATTCTTGTTCCTGCTGATCTTTAACTGAAATGGCATTCCCAATTCTTATTTTTATGGTGCGCTCACGTTGACTCAATAATTCAGAGGGAAGTTTTGCTGTACGAAAAGTTGAACTCAACTTAGCTAGTTTATAAAACAACATACTATTTTTTGCGTGAAAGTAAATGGGCACTACAGGCACCTCTGCTTTTTTGATGAGTTTCATAGCGGCTTCTTCCCAAGGTTTATCGGTAATGCGTTTGTCTTCTTTATATGTTGAAACCTCTCCTGCGGGAAAAAGACCTAAAGGGTGTTCTTCCTGAAGATGTTTCAGTGCATTTTTGAAGCCACTCACACTTGATTTGATTTCCTTTTTGTTTTCAAAAGGATTTACAGGCATCACATAAGGCTTAAGGGGCTCAATGCGATGCAGTAAAAAATTGGCTATTATTTTATAGTCTGAACGCTGCTCTAAAAGTATTTTTAATAATAAAATGCCGTCGATTCCTCCAAGAGGGTGATTTGATATGGTAATAAATGATCCGGTTTTTGGAATGCGTCTAAGGTCTTCTTCCGGAATTTCAAATTTGACTTCAAACTCTTCAAGCAACGCGTTGATAAAATCAATTCCTTCCAGGTGTTTGTGTTTGTCATAAATGCGATTGCAGGCAGAAATGCGCATTGTTTTCATCAAGGTCCAGCCAATAAAAGTGCCTAAAAACCCAAGTTTATGGACATTAATAGCTTGCGCAATTTCTTTTGGGGTGACGAGTGGCATTGTAGAAATGTTGTTTTGGGTAAATATAGTGAAATAGTATTTATATATAGTTACTTCACCACTAGCTGCATAGTATCTCTGCTTTGTTGTTTTAAGAGTACTTCAAATCCTTTTTCTAATTTATCTACTTCTTTTTCATTAAAGTGGCGAATCGTGTATAGTGCTACATTTTCGTTGTAGCGCACTTTAAAATTTGAACGCAATCGGGTTAAGAGTTCTTCCAGTTTATTGTATTTGTTGTCAACCACAACAGTAAAACTTATAGCCGAATTTTGAATCAAATTGACTTTCATCTTGTATTTGTGAAGTAGTTTAAACACCTCGCCAATGTTATCCTCTACCATAAAAGAAAAATCCAGTGAGGAGAGTGAAATCAAAACCTGTTCTTTTTTAACGATATAGCAAGAGACTGCCGGGATCAAGTCCTTCCCTTTTGCTACTGAAGTGCCTGTTTGAGAAGGATTTAAAAAGGATTTGACAAACAAGGGTATTTCCTTTCTCTGCAATGGCTGAAGTGTTTTAGGATGAATAACCGAGGCTCCATAAAAGGCCATTTCTATGGCTTCGCGATAGGAAATTTGCTCTAAAAGAGTGGTGTTTTTAAATGTGCGCGGGTCTGCATTGAGCACTCCGGGTACATCTTTCCAAATGGTAACACTTTCAGCTCCCAAGCAATAAGCAAAAATAGCGGCAGTATAATCACTTCCCTCTCTTCCTAAGGTGGTGGTGAAGTTATTATCATTGGAACCCAAAAACCCTTGAGTAAGGGTGAGGATTTTAGGATTCACTTTTTCTTGAATTTTGGACTGTGTCAATTCCCAGTCAACACCCGCATCTCGGTAATTATTATCTGTTTTAATACACTCACGGCTGTCAATCCAGGTATTTTTAATTTGTTGATTATTTAAAAAACTACTCGCAATTTTAGTGGAAACCAATTCCCCATAACAGACCACCTGATCATAGACATAAGCGTGATTTGTTGACTTGTTGTGCGCTAAAAAATGCTTTAATTCCTCAAAAAGAAAATAAACTTCTTTATAAACGGCATGGCTTTTTTCAGGAAATAACTCCTGAAGTATTTTATAATGAAAATCGATGACCTCGGCTAAAGTGGCATCCCTATCTGGGGATTTTTGCAGATATGTTGAGACCACTTTTTCCAATGCATTTGTAGTTTTTCCCATTGCCGAAATAACTATCACAAGATTTTCAATACCGGTTGTATCCAAAACAGTTTTCACGTTTTTTATACTTTCGGCATCTTTGACTGAAGCCCCACCAAATTTAAATACTCGCATTAATTAAAGTCTAAAAAATTAGTCAAACCTTGTTCATCCATATGCACTGTGCGCCAATCCTTTAGAATTTTAGCTCCGCTGCGTTCATAAAATTTTATGGCTCCCTCATTCCAATCCAGCACCACCCATTCTACACGCTTTACACCCTGAGATTTGGCATATTTAAGTACTTCCTGATAGAGAGCGCTTCCAAGACCTGAACCTCTCATTTTTTCTTTTACAATCAAATCCTCCAAATGAATGGTGCGGCCTTTCCAGGTTGAAAAACGAAAATAAACCAGCGCCATCCCAACAATTTCAGCATCTACTTCGGCTACAAAGCATTTAAACAAGGGGTGTTCACCAAAACCTTCCCTTTGAAGTTCTTCCACAGTGACGACAACAGCTTCAGGTTCTCGCTCAAAAGTGGCCAGCTCTTTAATGAGTTCTAATACCTGAGGCATATCGCCCTTTTTACTTTCTCTTATTTTAAAGTTCATATCTAATTGAAATTTATTTCTGAAACCTGTCTCAATATTTACAAAAATATCGATATTTCCTCTGTATCAAACTATGATTTGGATAATAAAAATCAAATTTATGGTCTCAAGTCGGGAAAATCAAAGAACTTTTTACATTTTGCTTATTTCGTTTTGATTGGGGGAAATTCAAGTGTTTGATAATATAATTCAAATTACTATTGAAAAATAGTTCATTACTTGTCAAACATTTGCCGTAAAAACATCACCTCGCTCTCCAATTGCGCAATGCGCTTTTCATACTGTTCTTTTAATTCCTCGGGGAATTGATTGTAGATTGTATTTGCCTTTCCCGATTGCGAAGAATTATAAAAAAGCCTTCTTTTTATACTAAATAAATATCATTAACATTTTCAAAAACAGGAAAAACCCTGTTTTAATTAGGGGAAAAACCCTGTTGGTAGTTAAATGAACTTTTAAATAGTTTTATTGCCACAACTTTCTACTCAACTCTTCCCTGGTCTTAAATATAGCTAAATGGTTGAAATAGATTGATAGACACTAAACTAAGCAACCATGAAAAATAACCTAACCGTCAAGTCATTTTCCTTTTCAATTCTAACCACATTTTTCTGCGTTTCCCTGTTATTTTCACAAAAAGTGGAATGGGAAAAAACCTATGGCGGTTTGCACGCAGACTACCTCTATGACATCCAACCCATGCCCGATTATGGCTTTATCCTCGCAGGTAGCTCGGTTTCTGATGTTGGCGGCAGCAAGAGCGATGCCAAGGTGGGCGTGATGGACTTTTGGCTTTGGAAGATGAGCGAGACCGGAAAACTGGAATGGCAACGCAGCTATGGGGGTGACGGTATTGATAAACTCAATAGCTTGGTCATTACCCGTGATGGTGGGATGCTGCTTGGCGGCACTTCCAATTCCCAGAAAGGGTTTGATAAATCCAATGCCTCCTTTGGCGGAGATGATTTTTGGGTCCTTAGGCTCGACCCATTTGGGAATATCATCTGGCAAAAAACCTATGGCGGCAAGGGCGAGGAAAAATTGACCAAAGTGATTGAGACCGAAGATGGTGGTTTTTTGATTGGTGGTTCCTCCAGTTCCAATCGCATTTTTGATGCCGCCAAACAAACAGTGGTTGAAAACGCTAAAAGCGAAAATACCCGAGGCAATTTGGATTATTGGGTGCTTAAAGTAGATGCTCAAGGCGAAATACAATGGCAAAGAACCTTGGGAGGTCGTTATGCTGATATTTTAAAAACCGTCGTGGAAACACCCGATGGCGGGTACTTGTTGGGCGGCATCTCCAATTCGCCCGAAAGTGGGGACAAAACAGATAAAAATCTTGGCGAATTTGATTTTTGGATAGTAAAACTCGATGCCGAAGGCGAAACCCTCTGGCAACGCACTATGGGTGGCGAGGCAGACGATCACCTGGTCGATATTACGCTCACTGAAAGCAAAAAAATACTCATTGCCGGTTATACAAACTCCGGCGTCTCTTTTGACAAGGAAGTTTCAAACAGGGGCACTGCTACTGATGCCTGGGTTATTTTGCTCGATGAACAAGGCGGGCAACTTTGGCAAAAGACCTATAATATTGATGCATATACCATCCTTACTTCTGTAACCAAAACCAGCGACAGCGCTTTTGTTTTGGGTGGTTATTCACAAAAAGGTTTGTTAGATAAAACCAAAAAGGGCACGGTAAACAGCGATTATTTTGCGTTGAAAATCGACAGCCTGGGCGAACAGAAATGGAAACGCGAGCTAGGGAGTTCTTCACGGGACGTCCTTTCAAAAATTGTAGAGACCCGCGATGGCGGTTACATCCTTGCAGGCACCTCAGACGGCAAGGTGTCCAAAAGCAAGCAAAGCGGTAATGTGGGCTTGGAAGATTTTTGGATTGTCAAACTGGGCGATGAAGACAAAGACAAAAAGCCCAAACGTTTGATAGAGGCCTATCCTAACCCCACAAACAATGTGACCAATGTCCTGGTAGGGTTTGACTTTGACCGTGGCACGGCCACTTTGGTTGATATTGCCGGGCGGCAATTGCAATATTTTGAGATCAACTCGAGAACTGTCCCGGTGAGTTTACAAGGCCTGCCTATTGGGATTTATCTCATCACCATAAAAACCGATAAAGGAAGTGAAACCATTAAGATTTTAAAAGGGAATTAAAAAAATATAAAAAATGAATAAGTTATTATTAAATAAACGGGTATTGCTATTATTTATGACATTGCTTTCCATTCAAGTGTATTCTCAAGGGGAGCCATCAAGCGAGTTTAATTTTTTGGAAAATAAAGATAAAATGGTAGAGGTACCCCAGTCTCCTGAGGTAGCAGCTTTTGAAAAATATGGCAATTTACCGGTCAACTTTTATGCCGGGGCTCCTGAAATATCCATACCTGTTTTTACTCACAAAGGAAAAGAGATGAGTTTGCCCATTTCTCTAACGTATGATGCCACAGGGATCAAAGTAAATCAAATAGCCACTAATGTGGGCTTGGGGTGGAATCTTAATTTTGGTGGTGTGGTCTCCAGAGAAATAAAACATTTACCCGATGACCTGTATTCATTTACCGAAAACGATGGCGATTATTACGGTCACGAGTTAATTAGTGCAACCACTACTAGAATCTATATAAATATTATAAGAACAACCCCCGGATTAACAAGCATCTTTAACAATATCCCGTATAATTCTCATGATACAGCTCAAAAAATGGAAGAATTGTATAGAAAATACAAAGAAGATAAAATTGATTTACAACCCGATGAATTTAACTTCAATGTCAATGGGTTATCAGGTAAAATATTTATCAATTATGACAACAATACAGCTTATTGTGTAACAGACCCCAATATAAAAGCCTCCTTTACAACGGCAAACAATAACAACAGATATTATATAAATAGTTGGACAATCACAGACGCCGGCGGTACTGTTTACACTTTTGAAAATTATGAATTAACCAAAGCAATCCATAGAGAAGAAAACCCTTCTCTTTGGGACGACCAATTTAGAGAATACATAAGAGAATACTCTAGCAGTTGGTTTTTAACTAGAATAGATTCGCCTAATTCATTAGACACTTATACTTTTCATTATACAACACCCATGTATTGGGAAGATAATTATCTCATTAAAAACCCGGTAAATACAGCAGTTGCAAAAAGAGTTGGTACAAATCTATATCAAGTAAATTCAAATTTTCCATACGACAACGATTATCAAATCAAACAATTTCAATTAAGTGAAATAAGATATCATTCAACCTTAGTTTTCTCTACTGAAACAGCTTATAGAGACGATTTAATATCCATGAATAATGGCGAAAAAATGAAGCGGTTTGCAAAGCTTAAATCACACAATAGTTTTGGACAAGTTGTTCAAACAATGGAGCTTCAACACAGTTATTTTAAAAACTCAACAAACCAAACCAATGATTGGGAAAATTCAAGACTTAAGCTGGATGGTATATTAATATATAATGCAAATGCAAATGACCCTAAAAAATATGAATTTGTCTATGAAAATCCAGATAATATGCCAAAAATAACGAGCAATGCCGTGGATTTTTGGGGATACTACAATGGGCAAAATGGCAATGCACATCTAATTGTTAAAAAAGATGTTAATATGAATACCCAATACTTTAATTGGGCCAACAGAAACCCTAGTTTTTATTATGCTAAAACAGGGGTGCTTACTTCAATTACCTATCCCACAGGCGGTAAAACCACTTTTCATTATGAACCACATCAAGGATTTGGGACTTCACATCCTGATGCAGTAAACGGTATTGTGGGCGGGTTACGCATTAAAAAACAAGAAAGTGAAACGATGGATACAGGTGATACTCAAAAAATTACCAAACTTTATTATTATGGTGATGCAAAGGATCTTCCAAACCCGGCTTCACCAGCCTCAAATTATATCCCCTCTGCTATCATTCATCAACCACTCCAATTTTATAAACAAAAATCTTTTGAATCTCATGGTGACCCTTTAGATCCTTTGGGTCCGGAAACTAATAAAACTTTTTTTCTTTCTCAAAATAATTATATCCAAGCACCCAACGCCGTTGCATACACACACGTGAGCGAAATAGAATTAATCTCAGGTGCACTTCATGGATTTACTGTTTATGAGTTTTATAACGATCCTATAAATATATATACCACTCAAGATATACCCTTTATCAATGAAAAACCAAGGAATGGGAAAACCCATAAAACTTCTATGTATGATAAATACAAAGCCCTTCAAAAGGAAAGTATCAATACCTATAACAATATGGAAGAGGTTGTTGGTCATGATAATGGACACGGAATTACTTTTATTGAACAATGGGTAGCACCCAATATAGGAGGTGACAAAGGATGTCCTGAACTTGCCGGTGGTATTTTTAGGATAACATTATTGCCCCAAAATGATATTTGTAGTGGCCCAGGAGGCCCCGCTGACTATTACGGCAAACCCTATGACTATTATAGCATCACACCTTATAACTATCTAACTTTTTTTTGGTCAAAGCATGTAGAAAGCACAGAAAAGATCTATTATAACGGCAATCCAACACCGGTAACTACCACAACTACAAATGACTATAATGACAAACGTTTTATTAGTGAAGTAAACAAAACCCTTTCAAACGGGGAAACCACCAAAACCGAAGTTTTTTACCCTCAAGACCTGGTAAATCAAGGAGAACCGGATAATGACAATTTGTTAAATCTCAAAAACAGAAACAGTATTTCAAGTCCGGTCAAAGTATTGAATTACAAAAACGGCAATCTCATTGGAACACAACGCAAATTCTTCCCAACCACAGGTGGAGGCGGTGTGCCAGGCACAGGCTCTAATGCCATACTCCCCATCAAGATAAGTGCCTCAAAAGCCCAATTGGATCTTGAAGATAAAGTCATTTTTCATGAATATGAAAACGGAAACCCTGTGAGAATCTCTTATGCAGATGCCCCACAGAAATATTATATCTGGGGGTACAACAATCAATTGATGGTGGGTCAAATTGAAAACTGGCCGGACAACCCATCCCCAAATGCCCTTGCAAAAATCACTGAAATTAAAAACATTTCAAACAATGTAAACACTACGATAAGCCAATTACACACCAAATTTCAAGAGTTAAGAGGCTTACTGCCTCACGCTCAAGTAACCGGCTTTACACACAAACCGGGTGTGGGTGTTTCCAGTATTTCTGATGCAAAGGGCGATGTGATTTATTACCATTATGACACGAGCAATAGACTGGAATATGTCAAAGACAAAGACGGCAACCGCTTGTCTGAAAATGAATACAATTACAGGGTCAATAATTAAAAACCAAAACACTTTAAACGAAAGAAAATGAAGAAATTAATACCCCTCTTGTTGTTTTTGCCGCTAAGTGTTTTGGCACAAACCAACTCAGAAAACTACATCAAAACCACCACTTATAAAGTGCCCACTCAAAACAGTATTGGGAACCCCAGCCCCACACAGGCAACGGTTAGCATTCAATATTTTGACGGTCTGGGCAGGCCCAAACAGCAAATTGCACACAAACAATCTGCCTCCGGGAAAGACATCATCACCCATATTGAATATGACGGCCTGGGCAGGCAAACCAAAGAGTTTTTACCTTATGCCACAACCAATGCCACTCTGAATTATAGAACCACTGCGGCTACTGATGTATTTACTTTTTATAACGACCCTTACTATGAAAACACCACCAACCCATACTCTGAAACCTTTTATGAAGCATCACCACTCAACCGCACCTTGAAAATAGGTGCCCCAGGCAACATTTGGAAAGGCAACCCAAACAACAACAACGACAAAACCATCAAGTTTGAATACAGAACAAATACCACAAACGAGGTAAAACGTTTTACCGTCACAACCGACGTCAATACCTTTGAGCCCACATTTCACGCCCCAGGAAACTATGATGCCAACCAGCTTTATGTGACCATTACCAAAGATGAAAACTGGACACAAGGCAATTTGCATACCACTCGTGAATACAAAGACAAACAGGGAAGGGTAATTTTAAAACGCACTTATGGAGTTTCACAAACAAGACACAATGACCCCAATACCGTGACCCCCCATGATACCTATTATGTCTATGATGACTATGGCAACCTTACTTATGTATTTACCCCTTTAATGGATAAAAACAATATAACTCAAGCTGCCATTGACGGCCTGGGCTACCAATACAAATATGACCACCGCAACCGTTTGGTAGAAAAAAAACTACCCGGTAAACAATGGGAATACATTGTCTATGACAAGCTTGACCGCCCGGTGGCAACAGGCCCGGCGCACTCGCCCTTTACTAATGTTACCGGTGAAGGCTGGCTCATCACCAAATATGACGCTCTTAACCGACCCATCATCACCGGTTGGAAGGAAGAAACAAATGCTTTTAGCCCAATGGTTAGAAAAAATTTACAAGATGATATTGACAATCAAACCAACTTCAATGAGCAAAAAACAACTGCAAATAATTATATTGGGAATGTGACTGTTAGATACACAAATAATGTACAACCCACCGGCTTTCACGTTTTGACAGTCAACTATTTTGACGATTATAATTTTCCCCATGCGCCCACTTCCATACCCTCACAAGTGGAGGGACAACCCATCTTTTACAACAATACCGATAAAGAACCCAAAGGCCTGCCCACAGGCACTTGGGAACGAGCAGGCACGCATCACACAAACACAAACAGCCATGAAGCTTCTTATCTGTTTTATGACAAATATGCCAACCCCATAAGAATTTATACTAAAAATTACCTCACCGGTTACACAGAAGTTGACACCCAATTTGATTTCTCCGGTAAAGTGTTGAAAACCAAAACCAAACACAAACAACTAAGCAATAGTGATGAACTCGTCGTTGAAGAAAACTTTGAATACACCCCCCAAGATCGTTTGCTATCACACAAACACAAAATCAATCAAATGGATGAACAGGTATTGAGTAAAAATATTTATGACGAGTTAGGCCAACTAATAAGCAAAGGGGTTGGAAGTAATATCAATTTGCCCGGTCAAGAAGTGTCCTTACAAAAGGTAACTTATACATACAACATAAGGGGTTGGTTGACTCAAATCAATGACGTTGCCAATTTATTTCACATCCCAAACAAGCCAGACCTATTCGCCTTTAAAATCAATTACACCGGTGACTTATCTCAAGACTATGTGGGTGCCGTTGACCCCCTTTACAATGGCAACATTGCAGAGATCCAATGGCGCAGCGGCAGTGACAATGTGCTGCGCAGCTATGGCTATAAATATGACGCGATGAACCGCCTCACCAATGCCATTTATGGCAAACCAAACAACAGTGTAAAAATCACAAACAACTACAACGAGTGGTTGAGCTATGATGCCAATGGCAACATCTTAAACCTGGGCAGAAACGGTATAAGCGACTCTCACGAGGACCTTATTCAAATAGATGATTTGACCTATGAATATAAAAACGACAATTCAAACCAGTTAGTCAATGTGCTGGATGCCACTACCAACGATGCCGGCTTTAAAAAAGGCAATACAACTCAAAACGATGACTTTGAATATGACGACCACGGCAACCTCATCAAAGACCGCAACAAAGAAATCACAAACATCACTTACAATCACCTCAATTTACCCACCAAAGTAACTTTTGAAGGCACAAACAAATTTATTGAGTATCTTTATACCGCCACCGGGCAAAAAGTACAAAAAAGAGTGATGCACCAGGACAGTACCTCCACAACACGTTACCTCCACGGTTTTCAATACTATGACAATGTATTGCAGTTCTTCCATACCCCGGAGGGTTATGTGAAGAACACTCCAGATGATAATGGTACACCGTCATTTGACTACGTCTATCAATACAAAGACCACTTGGGCAATGTGAGGGTTAACTATGCCCAAGACCCTCAAACGGGCGAATTGGAGATACTTGAAGAAAACCACTACTACCCC
>TARA_R110002072_G_scaffold129809_3_pt1 | contig 33371 bp, 32 predicted proteins | sample TARA_R110002072 | Tara Oceans TARA_R110002072 (sample SAMEA4397118) | marine metagenome | biome: Polar Biome; feature: [SRF] surface water layer (ENVO:00010504); material: water (ENVO:00002006), including particulate matter (ENVO:01000060) such as... | depth 5 m
AATTATGAATTTGCAATAGCTCAAATTTATGGAGAAAAGGGCGAATTTGATAAAATGTTTGATTCTTATATAGAACTTATAGATAAAGATGAAAACTACATTAGCAGTGTCCAGCGTTTAGCAAGTAGATACATTAATGAAGATCCCACAAGTAAAAATAATCTTGCGCTTAAAAGATCCTTGCTTAAAAAATCGATTAGCAACCCCAAAGATGTTTGGAACGAGTTTTTAAGTTGGTTGTTCACCAAACAAAAAGAATACGGAAAAGCACTTATACAAGAAAAGGCGCTCTTTAAAAGAAACCCTGATTACATTGATAATATTTTTAGATTAGGAAGAATTGCTTTTGAAGATAATGACTTTGATAATTCTCAAAAATGTTTTGACTTCTTATTAGAAAACACCAACTTTATTGATGGAAAATTATCCGCAGAATTATATCTTTTAAAAATTGCCGTTAAAAAATCTGATGAGAATAGTGATTTGTACTTTCAAAAAGTGCTCAAAGAATACGGTTTTAATAAAAACACCATAGATGTTCAAACTGTTTATGCTGACTTTTTAACTTTTCAAAAAAATGATCCAGAAAAAGCAAAAGAGATTTTAGAAAACGCCTTGTCTTTCTCTAATTCTAAATTTCAAAAAGCAAGAATAAAATTAAAACTTGGAGACGTTTTAGTTTTTACAGGGAAATTTAATAAAGCGTTGATTTACTTTTCTCAAGTACAAACTCGATTAAAAAATCATCCCTTATCTCAAGAAGCTCGTTTTAAAGTGGCACAAACCTCTTATTTTAAAGGAGATTTTACTTGGGCGAAGGCTCAATTGAAAATATTAAAAGGCTCAACGACACAGCTGATTGCTAATGATGCTGTAGATTTATTTCTTATAATTACAGACAATGAGCCTAAAGATTCTATTCCTTCTGGTTTGTCCGAGTTTTCTAAAGCAGATTTATTAGCATTTCAAAACAGAAATAAGGAAGCTATCTCATTATATAATGTTATCATAAAAAAGTATCAAGGTCAAGGTATAGAAGATGAAACATTATACAATCAAGCAAAGGTTTATCTAAAAGAACTTCAATATCAGAATGCAATTACAAATCTTTTAAAAATCATTTCTATAGACAAAGAAGGTATTCTGGTTGATGATGCCTATTATTTAATCGCAGAGATTTATAAAAATCATATAAAAGACACTGAAAAAGCATCAGAATACTATCAAAAAATTATCTTTGAAAAAGCATCTAGTATTTATTTGGTTGATGCTAGAAAAAAATACAGAGAATTACGGGGAGATATTGTTAATTAAAGTCTCTATTAACTTCTTTTTATCAATTTAACAACTCATGTATATATACAACGTTACAATAAATATCGATCAAAGCGTTCATGACGAATGGCTCAATTGGATTCATATTCATATTGAAGATGTATTAGCCACAGGGAAATTTGTTTCAGCTAAACTGACTCAAGTTTTGGTAGAAGAAGAAATGGGTGGGGCAACATATTCTGTTCAATACACAACTAATAGCAGAGAGGATTTAGATGAATATTACGAAATTTATGCTCCAACATTAAGAGGTTCAGGACTCTCTAAATTTGCTGACAAAATGCTAACTTTTAGAACAGAATTAAAAGTTGTAAAAGAGTTTTATCCTGTAAGCACCCACAATTAAATGTCTGTTAGAGCTAAAAAACATCTCGGTCAACACTTTCTTAAAGATGAAGATATTGCTAAAAATATCGCAGATTCTTTAACAGAAGAAGGGTATAATAATATTTTAGAAATCGGTCCAGGAATGGGTATGTTAACAAAATATTTATTAGATAAGAAATCGAAAATTACAGTGATGGAAATCGATAGGGATTCTGTTGCTTATCTCAATAACGATTTCAAAAGTGAACACATTAATTTAGATACTTCGCCTACAAATTTTGAAATCATTGAAGCTGATTTTCTAAAACAAGATTTAACCGCTTTTTTTAACAATCAACAAGTGGCTATTATTGGTAATTACCCATACAATATATCTTCTCAAATTGTATTTAAAGCCATAGAATATAGGGAATTTGTTCCAGAATTATCCGGGATGTTCCAAAAAGAAGTGGCGCAAAGAATTGCAGAAAAAGAAGGGAGCAAAACGTACGGAATTATTTCTGTCTTAACTCAGGCTTTCTTTGATGCAGAATATCTTTTTACCGTTCCTCCAACGGTTTTTAATCCACCTCCAAAAGTAGATTCAGGTGTAATTAGACTTATTAGAAAAAAAGATTATTCGCTGCCTGTAGATGAAAAATTATTTTTTAGAGTGGTAAAAACAGCCTTCAATCAACGGAGAAAAATGTTGAGAAGTAGTTTAAAGTCTTTTAATCTTTCGGATTCCTTAAAAGAAGACCCTATATTTGCGATGCGACCAGAGCAATTGTCCGTAAACGAGTTTATTAAACTCACGCAAAAAATAGCAAAAGATGTCATTTGAAATCACAACGGAACTTTTAGAAAATATATCTTCTTACATAGAAGCTTCTAATGATAAGGCAATTATTGTTTTATTTGAAGAAATGCATCATGCCGATATTGCTGAAATTATTGATGACATTTCTTTTGATGATGCTGTTTACTTAATAAAACTTTTAGATAGCGAAAAAACATCTGCCATTTTAATGGAGCTAGATGAGGATATTCGTGAGAAAATATTACAAAACCTTTCTGCTAAAGAAATTGCTGAAGAGGTTGATGAGCTAGACTCTGATGACGCTGCTGATATTATTGGCGAACTTTCTGAAGAAAGACAAGAGGCCGTAATGTCTCAAATTATAGACGAAGAACACGTAAAGGAAATTGAAGAACTTCTTGCCTATGATGAAAATTCTGCGGGTGGTTTAATGGCAAAAGAATTAGTAAAAGTTAATGAAAACTGGACCGTTCTTAAGTGTGTTAGAGAAATGCGTGCTCAAGCAGAAGAGGTAACAAGGGTGCATTCTATTTATGTTGTTGATGATCAAGATAAATTAATGGGAAGGTTGTCTCTAAAAGATTTATTAATCACCTCAACTAAAACAGCAATTTCTGAAGTTTATATTCCTAAAGTTGACTTTGTAAACGTTCACGATGACTTGGATGAGGTCTCTAATAAAATGCGAAAATATGATTTAGAGGCAATTCCGGTTGTAGATGATGAAGGAGTTTTATTAGGAAGAATTACCATTGATGATATTGTTGATGTTATTAAAGAAGAAGCCGACAAAGATTATCAATTAGCCGCTGGTTTAACACAGGATGTAGAGGCTGATGATAGTATCTTACAATTAACCAAAGCGCGTTTGCCTTGGTTATTTTTAGGTTTATTAGGAGGAGTTGGTGCGTTTATAATTATGGAAGGTTTTCAAGATGTATTTTCTAAATATGCAGCTTTGTTCTTTTTTACGCCTTTAATTGCCGCAATGGCAGGAAATGTTGGAGTACAATCATCCGCAATTATAGTTCAAGGTTTAGCGAATGATGATGTAAAAGGAAGTATCAATAGTCGATTAATAAAAGAAATGTTCTTAGCGGCTCTTAATGGGTTTGTATTGGCGATATTTCTATTTGCCTTTGTCTGGGCTTACGAAGGAAAAATAGATCTTGCCTTAGCAATATCTGTTTCTCTTGTGATTGTAATTATTGTCGCAGGCTTAATTGGAACCTTTGTACCCTTATTTTTAAATAAAAGAGGAATTGACCCAGCTATAGCAACAGGTCCGTTTATCACTACAAGTAATGATATTTTTGGAATCTTAATTTATTTTATGATTGCAAAAATGATCTTAGGTATCTAATTTCTTTCTCTTTTGAAAGAATTAGGAATTCATTTTAGAAAACAAATCCCAAAGAACCACACCGGTAGTTACAGAAATATTTAAAGAATGTTTGGTGCCTAATTGCGGAATTTCAACACATAAATCTGAAACGTTGATCACTTCTTGTTGCACACCTTTGACTTCATTTCCCATTACAATAGCGTACTTTTGATTCTTCTCTGGGAAAAAAGTGTTCAGTTTTGTGCTATTTTCTGCTTGTTCAATAGAAAGAACTTTTACGTTTTCTGACTTTAATTTTTTAACAACATCTACCGTGTTTTCAACGTGTTCCCAAGCTACAGACTCGGTTGCTCCTAAGGCTGTTTTATGAATTTCTTTATTTGGCGGCGTTGCGGTAATGCCACAGAGATAAATTTTTTCAATTAAAAAAGCATCACTTGTTCTAAAAACAGAACCTACATTGTTTAAACTTCTAATATTGTCTAACACAACAATTATGGGTGTTTTTGACGTCTTTTTAAACTCATCAACAGAGATTCTTCCCAATTCGTTATTCCTTAGTTTTCTCATAAAAAGTTCTATCTTTAAACACGCATAATAAACAGCAGTAAAACTAACTGAAAAATTCCAAAATTTGGCAAAATCTACTACCAAAAAGGTAACTCCTTTAATGAAACAATACAATACCATCAAGGAAAAATATCCTGATGCTATGTTGCTTTTTCGTGTGGGAGACTTTTATGAAACTTTTGGAGAAGATGCTAAAAAAGCTGCGGGTGTTCTTGGAATTGTGCTAACAAAACGCGGTGCAGGAAGCGAAACAGAAACTGCCTTAGCGGGTTTCCCACATCACTCTTTAAACACCTATTTGCCAAAGCTGGTAAAAGCAGGGATGCGTGTTGCTATTTGTGATCAGTTGGAGAATCCAAAGATGACAAAAACCATCGTAAAACGGGGTGTAACAGAGTTGGTAACTCCTGGAGTTTCTTTAAATGATGAGGTCTTACAATCAAAATCTAATAATTTCTTAGCAGCTATTCACTTTGGAAAACGCTTGTTGGGTGTTTCTTTTTTAGATGTTTCTACAGGTGAGTATTTGTTAGCTCAAGGAAACGAAGAATACATCGATAAACTGTTACAAAACTTTAATCCTTCAGAAGTTTTAGTTCAAAAACAATACAAACAAAAGTTTAAAGAACTCTTTGAAGATCGTTTTTATACCTTCTTTTTAGATGATTGGGTTTTTCAAAAAGATTATGGTTTTGAAACCTTAAACAATCATTTTGGGGTGAATTCTCTCAAGGGTTTTGGTGTTGATGAATTGCCAGAAGGCATCATTGCTGCTGGTGCGGTTTTATATTATTTATCTGAAACGCAGCATAACAAATTACAGCACATTCAAAACATTAGCAGAATTGCTGAAGATAAGTACGTTTGGATGGATCGTTTTACGGTTCGGAATTTAGAACTGTATCACTCAACTTCTGTAAACGCAGTAACATTGTTAGATGTTATTGATAAAACAATTTCTCCAATGGGAGGAAGGTTGTTAAAACGATGGCTGGCACTTCCATTAAAGAGTGCAGATAAAATTCATTATCGACACGAATTGGTTAAATATTGTATTGAAAATGATGCGTTTTTAGAAACGATTCAATATCAATTACAGCAAATTAGTGATATTGAACGATTGGTTTCTAAAGTCGCCACAGGGAAAGTTTCTCCACGTGAAACGGTCTTATTAAAGGATTCTTTAAAAGCTATTCTACCAATCAAAGAGAAAGCTTTAGCAAGTGAAAATGAATCCGTAAAAGAACTTGGAAATCAATTTTTAGATTGCTCTGAAGTGATTGCTAAAATTGACGAAATTCTATTTGATGAAGCTCCTGTGAATATTAATAAAGGTGGTGCAATTGCCAATGGAGTTTCTCAAGAACTGGACGATTTGCGAGCGATTTCTAGTTCTGGAAAAGAATATTTAGACAATATGCTGGCCAGAGAAAGCGAACGAACTGCAATTCCGAGTTTAAAAATTGCTTTTAATAATGTCTTTGGATATTATATTGAAGTAAGAAATACACATAAAGACAAGGTTCCTGAAGAGTGGATTCGCAAGCAAACTTTGGTTAATGCCGAAAGATACATAACTGAAGAACTGAAAGAATACGAAACAAAAATTCTAGGAGCCGAAGAGAAAATTAAAGAATTAGAGCAAAACCTCTTCGCAAAATTGGTTCAAGATATCATTCAATTTGTACATCCTATTCAACAAAACGCACAAACGGTTGCTCAAATAGATTGTTTGTTGTCTTTTGCCACCTTAGCAATTTCTAATAATTATGTTCGTCCGTTGGTGGATGAAAGTACAGAAATTGAAATCAAAAACGGTCGTCATCCAGTAATTGAAAAACAATTACCTTTAGGTGAAGAATATATTGCAAATGATGTTGTGTTGAATAGAAATCAACAACAAATCATTATGATTACTGGGCCTAATATGTCTGGTAAATCTGCCATTCTTCGTCAGACTGCTTTGATTGTTTTATTGGCGCAAATGGGAAGTTATGTTCCGGCTCAAAATGCTAGAATTGGTGTAGTTGATAAAATTTTTACGCGAGTAGGAGCGAGTGATAATATTTCTATGGGCGAATCTACTTTTATGGTAGAAATGAATGAAACTGCATCTATTTTGAATAATATTTCGGAAAGAAGTTTGGTCTTATTAGATGAAATTGGGCGTGGAACATCTACCTATGATGGTATTTCTATTGCCTGGGCGATTTCAGAATATTTGCATGAACACCCTTCAAAAGCAAAAACCTTATTTGCAACCCATTATCATGAGTTGAATGAAATGACCACTACTTTTGAGCGAATCAAAAACTTTAATGTCTCGGTAAAAGAGTTAAAAGACAACATTATTTTCTTACGAAAGTTAGTTGCTGGTGGAAGCAATCATAGTTTCGGAATTCATGTGGCAAAATTAGCAGGAATGCCAAACCAGGTGATTCATAGAGCTTCTAAAATCTTGAAACAATTAGAGAAAAATCATACCAATGAAGAGGTAAAAGAAACCTTGAAAGAGCTACAACATGATGACATGCAATTAAGTTTCTTTCAATTAGATGATCCTTTACTAGAAGATTTACGTGAAGAGATTTTAACAACCAATTTAGACACCTTAACGCCTATTGAAGCCTTAATGAAACTAAATGAAATTAAGCGGATGTTGATGAAAAAATAAAGACGGGGAGATCCGCCTTTATTCTATTAATCATATTTCTGTAAATACTATTTTTTATTGCTTTTTACCAACAAACGTACTACATATATTAAGCAACAAGCTCCAATTATAAGAATCAGTAGTCCTTTAATTTCATTAGTCATATTTATTGCTTTGTAAGAATAATTCCTTGATTAATTGGCAATACTTGATCTACTTCTTCGTCTTGCTCACATGATGGCCACGTACCTCCACTAATAGATAGTGTTAGTTTTATTTTAGTAGAATCTGCAGGTGCTTCTTTAATTGTTACCCAACCACTTTGGCCGCATTCTAAATTATATCCAGAATATGAAAGCGTATAATCTTTTCTATCCGTAGATAAATAACGCCCTTTGATAATATAAGGACTTCCAACAGCAACATTGTAAGTACTTACAAGTTCTACTCCTGAATTATCAGAAACTTTGAATCGAATCAATAATCTGTCCATAATGACTCTAGAATTCCCACTTCTACTACTCACTATGGTAAATTCGTAGTTTTTTCCTTCATAAACACCTGTCCAGACACCTACAAATTTATCTAAATCACCATGAATATCTTTTAAATATGCTCCTTGCGGTATTTCTAAGCGGTTTGCTTTGTAGCTTCGTAATTCATGTAACGGAATTACTGGGCCATCTGGTTCTTGTTCTTGTATTTGTGCAACACTTTTGCAAGAGAATAGTATTGCCAAACTAAATACGGTTGTTAATATATGTTTCTTCATTTGGAAAAAAAGCCTTGGAGAATTTAAATTTCTCCAAGGTTTTAAAATTTATTGCTTTGTGAGAATAATTCCTTGATTAATCGGCAATACTTGATCTACTTCTTCGTCTTGCTCACATGATGGCCACGTACCGCCACTAATAGATAGTGCTAGTTTTATTTTTGTAGAATCTGTAGGTGCTTCTTTAATTGTTACCCAACCACTTTGGCCGCATTTATTATCAAAACCGATATACTGTAATGTATAATCTTTTCTATCCGTAGATAAATAACGTCCAGTAATAATATAAGGGCTACTAACCGATACATTATAAGTACTTACAAGTTCTACTCCTGAATTATCAGAAACTTTGAATCGAATCAATAATCTGTCCATAATAACTTTAGAGTTTCCACCTCTACTACTCACTATGGTAAATTCATAGTTTTTTCCTTCATAAACACCAGTCCAGACGCCTACAAATTTGTCTAAATCTCCATGAATATCTTTTAAATACGCACCTTGTGGTATTTCTAATCTATTAGCTCTATAATTAGGATATTCATGTAACGGAATTACTGGGCCATCTGGTTCTTGTTCTTGTATTTGTGCCACACTTTTGCAAGAGAATAGTATTGCTAAACTAAATACGGCTATTAATATATGTTTCTTCATTGTATTATTACAGCTTTCATATTTTTTGACCTTCGGCTTATGAGCCCATAAGATACAACTGATCAATTTTTTGAATAAAAATAAACAAAATCTAGGGCTTTGTCAATCTCCAGAATTGGTGAAATTTTTTTCTCCCTAAAAACAATTAGGTTTATATACCCATTAAAATAAATTATCTGATTTAGATACCTTAACGCCTATTGAAGCCTTGATGAAACTAAATGAAATTAAGCGCATGTTGGTAAAAAAATAAAGACGAGAAAACCCGTCTTTATTTTAATAAATTCTCCTCAACTTCTAACTTTTTTTTTCAGGTAGGGAGGCTAAAATTACGTTGGCTATAGGTATTAAAAATAACCAACCTGATAGTCCTGCATTCTTTATTCTTCTGAAGCCTAATGAAAACAAAACTAAAAATGTGATTATTCTATATGTGATTAGAATAATATTATTTAATGATAGTTTTTCAATAAGAATTGTGAATAAAAATGACACTATTATATTAATGATGAAGAAGGACCAAAACTCACTCATCGTTGCTTCACTTTTATAATTAAAAATGTTTTTAAATGCTAAAAAGTAATTTTTCATATTATTGTTTTTTTATAAACATAAATCTACAGTACATGTTGCATACCAATGAGTAACACATCCAAATCCTTCTAAAACACATAATGTCATGTCATACCAATTCTGATTGTGAATACCGTCAACTGCGCATTTTCGAATATCTTGGTAATTGCAATCTTCCGTATTATTAAAATCACTTGATAATGAAATTTCTTCATTAATCTTCACTCCTTTTTCTATTTGTGTTCTGTAAACTATTTCATCATCAATTATTAATTCATAAGTTCCATAAACTTCTTGAGTATTGTTTAAGAGAAAGGATTTTAAATCATCTTCTGAATTAAAAAAACTCATCTTTTCATTTGATACAAAAGAGTGATTTATCTTTTGATAATAAATATCTTCTTCGTTTTTTAAATTTTCTTTACCTGTAATTTTAACACTTTTATTTTTTAAATTTATGGCAATATAGCCTTCTGTCTTAAAAGACTTGACTTGATTAACGTTTGTGTCATCATTTACACAAGAACTTATTGTTATTAGCATAACAAAACTAAATATAATCAGAAGTTTTAAATTTTTTCTTTTTTCTTTTAATTATAATTATAATTTTTTCTACTCTTTCGATTTTCGATTACTCGTCCGTTAATTTTTAATGTCTTTTTACAGCTTTCACAATTTTTGCCCTTGGGTTGTAAGCCCATAAGATAGACCTGAACAATTTTTTTGAGTAAAAATAAATAAGATCTAGGGCTTTGTCAATCCCCAGAATTGGTGAAATTTTTAGCTCCCTAAAAACAATTAGGTATATATACCTATTAAAATAAATTCTCTGATTTAAAAATAGCTCTAAAATTAATCGGCTTTTTATATTCAATCTTTGTTATCTTTGCAGTCTTATGTTGGGAACTTTTTTATTTATTGGTGGACCAGAAATTTTTATCATCATCCTTATTGTGGTGATGTTTTTTGGTGCCGACAAAATACCAGAGATTGCTCGTGGTTTAGGAAAAGGAATGCGTCAAGTAAAAGATGCAACCAACGACATTAAAAGAGAGATTAATGATAGCGCTAAAAGCCAGGGAGTTGATACTGATTTAGCAAAAGACATCAAAAAAGAAATTAGCGATGTAAAAGAAGGTTTGGATAAAATCACCGGCCCTATCAAAAGAAACATGTGATATTTTTAATGTCATTCTGAAATTATTTACCAAAAAACTTATTATTTTATTTTAAACTAGATTCCTGCCTTTGCAGTAATGACAAGTTTAATCAATAGTAGTTTTTGAAATTTATTTCACTCTACTAATCGTCAGTCCGTCTCGTATTGGCAACAAAACGGTTTCAATTCTATCATCTGTATTCAGCAATGTATTGTATTCTAAAAGCGCTTTAGTGTCTTTGTCTTTTGGATCTAATTTTTCCACAATTTTTCCGCTCCATAAAACATTATCAGACAGTATAATTCCGCCTGTATTCATCTTATCAATGATTAAATGAAAGTAGTTTGAGTAATTTGATTTATCAGCATCAATAAAAACCAAATCGAACTTCTTGTCAATTGTAGGAATGATTTCTAGAGCGTTACCAACATGTTGTTTTATTTGATTTCGAAATCCTGATTTTTGAAAATACTTACTTTGTAAATCTTCTAATTCTTCGTTTTTATCAATGGTGTCAATGGTGCCTTTTTCAACCAAGCCTTCAGCAATACAAAGGGCAGAGTATCCTGTGTAAGTTCCTATTTCTAAGACGTTTTTAGGTTGAATCAATTTAGCAATCATTGATAAAACCCTTCCTTGAAAAGCGCCGCTTAACATTCTGGGATTTAAGATTTTTTGCCAAGTTTCTTTACTAAGTTCTTGTAGCAAATCGGGCTCTTTTTGAGAGTGATTAACTACATATTGATCAATGTTTTCAGGTAAAAAATTCATGCTACATCATAAAAAAACGAAATTTAAAGTTCTAAATTTCGTTGTCACTATTTTAAAAAATCTTTATTGAGTGTTTAGTTTTTCTAATTCTTTTCTAAGCTTTTCTTTATCTTCTTGACGCATACAAAGAGAGCTAGATTTTACTTTATCAGATGCTCCTTTGGACTTATAAGCCTTTGTTAAAAGCATGTTCTGTTTTGTATACAGAGCACAAATTTTACATTTTAAAAAGTGAATCTGTATTTTTATTTTATCAAAAAACGATGCTTCTCCATATTGATTTTTATCACATATAGTGGTTGCTTCATCGCATGTTATGTTTAGTTTATTAAACATCATCTAGTTGTTAAACCAATTTTCTTCTAAACACTTTCTCAGCTGTGTTCTTGCTCTGTGGATAATCACCCAAAGATTTGACGACGTGATATCTAATTCCTTACAAATATCTTCTGTGTCTATTTCTTGAATGGTTTTCATTCTAAAAACCATTGCATGTTTTTCTGGAAGATGATCGATACAGGCATCTATTTGATTGTGAAGTTCTACGTTCTCTATTTGTTTTTCTGCTTCGTTATCCCATGATTGAGGAACCCTTTCTTCAATCCAATTTCCTTCATTTTCTCCATCACTATAGAAATTCATTCTAACTTCAGCTTGCCCTTTTTTGGAATTAATTTTTCTGTAATGATCTATAATTTTCCTTTTGAGGATAGAAATTAACCATGTTCTTTCTGAAGCTTTTCCTTGAAAGTTTTTAGCTGATTTTAATCCTGCAAAAAAAGTTTCTTGAACCAAGTCTTTCGATATATCATAATTATTAACCCTAACAATTGTATAATTAAATAGATAATCTGAGTACTTATCTATCCATTTGTTTGGATCTAATTTATGTTCGGTAAGGGTTGGCTCGCTCATTAATTTGTAAAACTCAAATATACGTTATTTTTTAGCTTTTAAAGCGTTGCAGCCATCCCTTCTTCTCATGTCTACAAGGTATGTAATCTCCCATTTTCCATTGTTATTAAATAACTGAAAAGAGTTGGCTCCACAGTGACTAAAGTTCCCATTTAAATAGAATTCATAAGGTGTCCAAACAGAAGCTAAATTTCCATCAATTTTTATATCATAAGAAAGTAGTTTTTCTAAATACACATTTTCTGGTTTCTTATTTGCGATTCCTGTCAACAGCTTTTTTACATCATCGGTTTTGAGTATTTTTTTTCCTTCTTTGTTGTTGTTTGTCGTCTGTATTTTAATCTCTTGATGAAAGGTTGATTTCATAATTGTAGAATCTCCTTGATGCAATCCTTTAAAAAACGTTTCAATTACTTTTTTAATTTGTTTTGTTTCCTCTTCTTGTTGCGCTGTTATCGAGATTGTTGAAATAAGTAATAGTAATAAAATAAGGTTTCTTTTCATGATAGGTTGATTTGATGCTTTAAAACTATCATTTTTAAAACTACTTTTTAAGAATAACAGTGAAATTAACGCAAGATTAACTTGATTCATTTCTTTTGATATTTAGTACTTTTACCAAATCTTAAATTAAAATTATGTCTGTAGCCAAAAAGCAATATAAGAGAATTACTACCAAGTCTTTGGTAGAAATGAAAGCTAACGGAGAGAAAATATCAATGCTAACCGCCTATGATTATACCATGGCAAAAATTGTAGATGGAGCGGGAATCGATGTAATTCTTGTGGGGGATTCAGCATCAAATGTGATGGCGGGTCATGAAACAACTTTGCCAATTACATTAAACGAAATGATTTATCATGCAAGTTCTGTAGTTAGAGCTGTTGAACGATCTTTAGTTGTGGTTGATTTGCCTTTTGGAAGCTATCAATCAGATCCTAAAGAAGCGCTTCGTTCTGCCATTAGAATTATGAAAGAAAGCGGTGGTCATTCTATAAAAGTTGAAGGAGGAAAAGAAATTAAAGAATCTATCAAAAGAATATTAAACGCCGGTATTCCTGTCATGGGGCATTTGGGTTTAACACCACAATCAATCTATAAATTCGGAACGTATACCGTAAGAGCTAAAGAAGAACAAGAGGCTGATCAATTACTAGAAGACGCTTTAATGTTAGAAAGATTAGGTTGTTTTGCGATTGTTTTAGAAAAGGTTCCTGCTGCTTTAGCTGAAAAAGTAGCTAAATCAATTTCTATTCCTGTTATTGGAATTGGAGCTGGAGGCGGAGTTGACGGTCAGGTTTTAGTAACGCATGATATGTTGGGTATGACCCATGAATTTCATCCTCGTTTTTTACGTCGATATTTAGATTTGTATGAAGAAATGACTACGGCTTTTAAAAGCTATATTTCTGATGTAAAAAGTAAAGATTTTCCTAACGAAAAAGAACAATATTAGATTTGTGAAAGTTCTTCATCTAGATACCAATCATCCTTTATTAATTCAACAACTTTCTGCTGCGGGTTTTCAAAACCATGAAGATTATACTTCTTCAAAATCAGAAATAGAAAAGAAAATTAACTTGTATGATGGCCTCATCATTCGAAGTAGATTTTCTATAGACGCTTCTTTTTTAGACAAAGCAACCAACTTAAAGTTTATTGGTAGAGTTGGTGCGGGTTTAGAAAACATTGATTGTGATTATGCATTGTCTAAAGGAATTGAATTAATTGCTGCTCCAGAAGGAAATAGAAATGCTGTGGGAGAACATGCTTTAGGAATGCTATTATCTCTTTTTAACAAACTAAATAAAGCCGATCTAGAAGTAAGAAAAGGTTTGTGGTTGCGAGAAGAAAATAGAGGCTTAGAATTAGACGGAAAGACCGTTGGTTTAATTGGCTATGGTAATATGGGTAAAGCTTTTGCAAAAAAGCTTCGTGGTTTTGATGTTACTGTTTTGTGTTATGATATTAAACCAAATGTTGAAGATGAAAATGCCACTCAAGTTTCACTGCAAGAAATACAAGAAAGGGCTAATGTTTTAAGTCTTCACACACCTCAAACATCTCAAACTGTTGGTATGATAAATACTAGCTTTATAGAACAATTTAAAAATCCTTTTTGGCTGATTAATACAGCGCGCGGTAAAAGTGTTGTTACAAAAGATTTGGTTGGTGCTTTAAAGTCTGCTAAGGTTTTAGGAGCCGGCTTAGATGTTTTAGAATATGAAAAATCCTCTTTCGAAAACCTATTCACCAATGAAATTCCTGAAGAGTTTCAATATTTAATTGATTCTGAAAATGTTTTGCTGTCTCCTCATGTAGCTGGATGGACAATTGAAAGCAAAATAAAATTAGCTCAAACCATTGTTGATAAAATAAAAGCAAAATTTTGCTAACTTGTGGGTTGTTAAACAATCAACACCATGCAATACAAAGCAACTTCTCCTGAAGAATATATCAAACTACTTCCTGAAGAAAGAAAAGAGCCCGTTAAAAAATTACGTCAAATTATTTTAGACAATCTTCCAAAAGGAATGGAAGAGCAAATGAGTTACGGCATGCTTGGGTTTGTAATTCCTCATAGTATTTACCCAGACGGATATCATTGTGATCCTAAATTACCTTTACCTTTTATGAATTTAGCTTCTCAAAAGAATTTTATTGCTCTATATCATATGGGAATGTATGCTAAAAACGATTTATTAATCTGGTTTACAGAAGAATACGATAAAAAATGCAACTATAAGTTGGATATGGGTAAAAGCTGTGTGCGTTTTAAAAAGATGGATGACATCCCGTATGATTTAATCGCTGAATTAGTTCAGAAAATGAGTACAAAAGAATGGATTTCCATTTATGAAAATCAAATTAAAAAGAAATAAATAATGAAAAGAGTTACAGGTATTGGGGGTTTGTTTTTCAAAACAAATGATCCTAAAAAAACAAAAGATTGGTATCAAAAACACTTAGGTTTTAATACAGATGATTGGGGCTGTACTTTTTGGTGGAAAGACGAGGATGGCAATAAATGTTCTACTCAATGGAGTCCTTTTGCTAAAGACACCAAACATTTTGAACCTTCTAAAAAAGACTTTATGTTTAATTATAGAGTTGAAAACTTAGTAGAGCTTTTAAAAGAATTGAAAAAAGAAGGAGTTACGGTTTTAGGTGAAGTTGAAGAATACGATTATGGAAAATTTGGTTGGATTTTAGACGATGAAGGAAATAAAATAGAATTATGGGAGCCTAAAGATGCCACATTTTTATAAATTTACAGCCTAACCAATAAAATTAAAGAATGAAAGTTGTAGACGAAAGTGGCAAAGAAGTTTCTGAACAAAGTAGTAATAGGGTTCTAGCAGGTATTTTAGGTATTGTTTTAGGTGAATTGGGAATCCATAAGTTTATCCTAGGATATACCAAAGAAGGTTTAATACAAATTGGACTTACCATTATAACTTGTGGTTTAGCTGGGTTAATTGGTAAAATTGAAGGCATTATTTATTTAACAAAATCTGACGACCAATTCATTAATGAATATCAGGTCAATAAAAAAGGATGGTTTTAATTCATGGATTTTATCACAAAATATCCAGCCGAAGTTTTAATCTTACTTTTTTTAATCATTACTTTTTTACTCTCCGGAATAGAAAAAATTACTGATTGGAAAGGAAATGTTTCTTTTATTAAAGAACATTTTAAAGAATCTCCATTAAAAAATTCAGTTCCACTTCTTTTAGTGATCGTTCTCGTCACAGAACTTGTTGCTAGTTTTTTAATGATCTATGGAATCTATGAAATTATTTCTGAAGGAAAAATATTTTTCGCATTAGTCGGAATTGAATTATCTGCGCTAACATTACTTTTCCTTTTAATCGGTCAGCGATTGGCAAAAGATTATCAAGGAGCAATGTCTTTAGGAGTTTATTTTATTATTACAATTTTAGGGCTAATTGTTCTAACTTATTAAGAATAACAATTCTCTATATAAAAAACAAAAGACCATAAGAATTTCTTATGGTTTTTTGTTTTTTAGAGCTTATTTAAGCAATTATCTTTTTTTAGCAAGCGCATTCTCTTCTTGCTCGCAAAAACAGTTCTAAATTCTTTTTAAAATTAGTTTTGAGTGTGTTTTAGCTCGTAAATTAAAGAAGAATACTCTTTTGTGCTTCTCGCGCTTAAGTTAGATTTTAAACCTATCCAAAAAGCTTTTACAAAATTAGCTTTTCCAGTTTTATTTTTTTCACTTAAAAGAGAGACGTAAAAAGAATCAAATTTTAAAGGATGTGTTTTAACGACATTTAAATCAACTGATTTAAAAAGCTCTTGAATTGATTTTTGAGAGAAATGCCACAAGTGTCTTGGAACATCATAAGCTGCCCAATATTCTTTATAATAATCAGCATCGAAGCTTTTAAAATTAGGAACTGCTACAATTAACTTTCCGTTATCGTTTAATAGGTTTTTTAATTGTTCTAAGTATTCATATAAGTTTGGAACGTGTTCTAATACATGCCACATGGTAATTACATCAAACTTTTTTCCTAATACATCTTTTAAATCTTTATGAACTTCTACTTTTTTTTCTATCGCTTGTTGTCTTGCAATATCACTTGGTTCTATTCCTGTAACCAAAAAACCTTTCTGTTTACAATAGAATAAAAAATCTCCTGTTCCTGTTCCAATATCTAAAACCGTTTTGTTTTTTTGGTGATCATTAAAAAGGTTTTGTTTCTTTTTAAAAGAGTATTTCTTAACAGTGTTATAGATAAAATTAAGAAGTGTTTTTTTTGTATTGTGATGAGAAACGTACTCTTCAGAATCGTAATACTTGCTAAGATCAGATGGAATTGGCGAGGTAACTAGCATTTCAATTTGCTTATTAAGCATAACCTCATAAGTTTCATTAGAAACTAAATAATCCTTACAGTTTAAAAAAGGAACCACTCCCCGATGAAGTTCTTTTTCTTTCATTTTATTATTTTAATAGTGATGTTCCACATGGAACATTAACAACAATCTTTTAATTTATCTACCCATATAAACCAACAGTACTGAAATATCGCTTGGAGAAACTCCGCTTATTCTGCTTGCTTGTGAAATTGTTGTTGGTTGGATTTTGGTTAATTTCTCTCTTGCTTCGTATGACAACGATTTTACTTTCGTGTAATTAAATGTTTGGGGGATAATTACATTTTCTAGCCTGTTTAGCTTATCTGCATTTGATTTTTCTTTTTCTATATAGCCAGAATATTTTAAATGTATTTCTACTTGCTCGATAATTGATTCATCAACCTCTTCAAGTATAAAAAAGGCCTGAAGAGATTCAATTTCTTTAAAATCAATTAAAGATAATTGTGGTCTGGCAGCTATCTTATAAAGCTTTACAGATTGATTAATTGTTGACAATCCTTTTCCTTCTAGTATTGGATTAATCTGCTCTTTAGTAACACTTGTTTCTTCTAAAAACTTTATCAGTCTCGCTGTTTTCAATTTCTTAGCCTGAACTTTTATTAGGCGTTCTTCAGAGGCTAAACCTATTTCATAACCTAAGGGTGTTAATCTTAAATCTGCATTATCTTGTCTTAGTAAAGTTCTATATTCTGCTCTAGATGTAAACATTCTATAAGGTTCTTCTGTTCCTTTTGTGATTAAATCATCTATTAAAACACCAATATAAGCTTCACTTCTTTTTAGAATAAAAGGTTGTTTGTTTTGTGTTTTTAAGGCCGCATTTACACCGGCCATTAAACCTTGTGCCGCTGCTTCTTCATAACCAGTTGTTCCGTTGATTTGTCCCGCAAAAAATAAATTTTCTACAAGCTTGGTTTCTAGAGAATGTTTTAATTGAGTTGGAGGAAAGTAATCATACTCAATTGCGTATCCATATCTAAAAAACTTTACATTTTCAAAACCTGGGATTAACCTTATCGCTTTGTCTTGAATATCTTCTGGCATTGAGGTTGAAAAACCATTCACGTAAATTTCTTCTGTTGTCCATCCTTCTGGTTCAACAAAAATTTGATGCTTGTCCTTGCTTGCAAACCGATCTATTTTATCTTCAATTGAAGGGCAATACCTTGGACCTGTAGATTGGATTCTACCATTGAACATAGGTGACCTATCAAAACCTTCTCTTAAAATATCATGAACTTCTTTATTTGTGTGCGCTAAATAACAAGAGCGTTGTTTTGTTAAGGGCTTTGTGTCTAAATAAGAAAATGTTGTGGTTATTTCGTCACCTGGCTGCTCTTCCATTTTAGAATAATCTAACGATCTACCGTCTACTCTTGGTGGCGTTCCTGTTTTCATTCTTCCAGATTCAAATCCTTTTGCTACTAAATCTTCTGTAATTCCTGTTGAAGATCCTTCACCGGCTCTTCCCCCACCAAAAGTTTTTTCACCAATATGAATCAAACCGTTTAAAAAAGTTCCAGCAGTTACAATAACCGTTTTTGCTTTTATATGCAGTCCTAGTGCGGTTTTTACTCCGGCTATTTTATCACCATCAAACAACAATCCATTTACAGAATCTTGATAAAAATCTACATTTTTAGTTTGCTCTAACATAGTTCTCCAAGCTTCAGCAAACATCATTCTGTCAGATTGCGCTCTTGGACTCCACATAGCTGGCCCTTTAGATTTATTAAGCATTTTAAACTGAATAGCAGTCTTGTCGGTTACAATTCCGCTATAACCACCTAAAGCGTCAATTTCTCTAACAATTTGACCTTTTGCGATTCCTCCCATTGCAGGATTGCAACTCATTTGAGCTATGTTCTGTAAATTCATTGTAATCAACAGGGTTGTTGCACCCATATTAGCGCTAGCCGCTGCAGCCTCACTTCCTGCATGACCTCCGCCAATTACAATTACATCGTATGTTGTAGTAAATAAACTCATTATCGTTCCACGTGAAACAAAACAAATAAAACTTTGATTATCAAGAGTTTAGGCTCAACAAACAAGATTCTTCTTTGTTTCTCATTTCTGTTTTATCTTTTTCTGTTTTGTCTTTAAATCCCATATAGTGCAAAACACCATGAATCAAGACTCTATGTAATTCGTTTTCAAAGGTAACATTAAAATTTTCTGCATTTTCTCTAACTCTTTCTACTGAGATATAAATGTCTCCTCCTATTTGATTTCCTAAAGAGTAATCAAAACTTATAATATCAGTGAAAGTATCATGATTTAGAAACTCTACATTAATTTTATTAAGGTAAATATCGTCACAAAAAACATAATTGATTTCTAAAACTTCAAACCCTTCAGATTCAATAATACTTTGAATCCATTTAGAGGTTTTTGTTTCGTTATCTAAAGTAAATGTTGTTTCTGAATTAAATGTAATCACCCTTTTTTCTTTTTTGAAAAGTACTCTTGTACCTTTTTTTCAAAATTTTCACGCAAAGGTAATGATTGTCTGTTTAAAATCTCTATTTGATTGTAAAACTGCTTTTTAAATTGAAGTTCTTTTAATTTTTTCTTTTGGTAAGATGTGTTATTTGTATTCGATTTTCTCTTTTTATCTTTTCCTTGCTCAAAAGCTGCTTTATCTAATTTTAGCAATTCGTATTCTAATTGTTGCATTCTTTGAAGCGTTCCTTGAGTAAATCCTTTTTCTAGGATATCATTCTCTAATTGCTCCATTGTTTTTAGAACTTTTTTAGCATCTCCGTTTCCGCCACCACCTTCTTTTATTGCATCTTGCAACTGTTGCCTTAAAGCACTCTGTTGTTGGTAAATTTTAAACAACTCTCCATTTAATTTCTCATTATCTCCGTTTCCCTCACCGCTGCCATTTCCTTTACTATCTCCACTGCCCTTTTTTCCTTCCTTGTCACCTTTGCCTTTTTTATCTCCTTCTTTGCCTTTTCCTTTTTGCATTCCTTTCTTCATTTGTTCAGAAACACCTTTTTGTCCTTGAATTAACGTTGGCAAACTAAATGGTTTTCCGCCTCCTTTACCTTTGCCAGAAGAATTCATGCTGTTCTGCATGTTGTTTAATAGATCGCTTAAAAAATCAGAAAGGTTGTTAACAGAAGTCATTACATATTGCTGATTAGAGCTTCCGCTGTTAAATCTATTTTCAGAAAAATTTTCTAATGACTGATCTAAATTGTAATGCGTGTTAGACAAATCTGTTTGAATTTTTGTAGACAATTGAGGTAGCCTCATTGATAAAACATACAAGCTATCATCTACATGTTCAAAATATGTTTTTAATTCGTTTTGTTTTTTTAGTTCTTTCCCGAAGTCTGGATGTCTTACTGAAATCTCATTAAACTTCTTCATTAAATCTTCTTGCTTGAATGAAAATGTTACTAAATTTTCTAGTATTTTTCTTAAATCATCTATGTTTTCATCGATAGAATTGGCTTGCATATCAGACATTGCTTGTTGCATTTTCTGACTCATTTGCTTCATTTTTTTAGAAGCTTGTTTCTGATTTTTCTTTGCCTGACTCTTTTGCTGATTGCTTAAATTCTCTTCTGACTTTGACAGTTCTTCTTTTGTTTCTTCTTCCTCTTCTTCTAAATCAGGAATATCCATTGGTTCTTTTAACTTTTCATTGTCTTTAAATAGTTCTTCTAATTCCTTTGAAATTTTATCAAACTCTTTATTTATCGCTTTCTGTTTTTCTAAAGCCTTATCTTTAGTATTATCTAAACTATCTTGTTTTTTAGAAAGCTTATCCAATTTATTTGCGATCTGCATCGTCTTCTCTTCTACATAGAACCGCTTTGTTAATTCTAAAATTCTTTCTAAACTTCTTTCTTGTTGTTTGTTTTCTTGCGCTAGTTGTTTCGCTTTTTTAACCAACTCTTCTTTGTCTAATTTCTCAGCCATTTTTTGAAGTTCATCAAGTAACTTCTTTTGTTTATTAAGTTTCTTTAATTCTTCAATTCTTTTTTGTAACTCTTGCTTTTTTTCTTGAAGCGTTTGATTTTCTTCCTTTTTTTCTTCAAGTGTTTCTTGAAGGTTTTCAGTCTGACGCTCCATCATTTGTTCATACTGTTTTTGTCTCTTTATGAACTCATCAACTTTTTTCTTATCGTTCCAGTTGATGTCTTTTTTATTCTGAATTTCTTTCTGAATTTCATCTAACTCTTTCTTCTGTTGTTTTTGATTTTGAACAGATTTTTCTAAATTTTGAATTGTGTTTTTCTGATCTTGTAATAATTCTTGCGCTACTTCATCTTCTGTTTTTTGTCGATATCTAAACTTTTTACTAATTGCTTTCTTTCTTCCATTTACAGCATCATTATCGGAAACCTGGAAATAAATTTCATAATCTATTCCCTCTTGAAGCTTTAGTTGATCTGGAAACTGATAAAAAAATGTTTGGGTTTTTTCTTTGGTTGTTTCTAAGGTAATTTTCTTTTTTTGTTGTGGTGAATCCTGATTATAATAAAACACGTCTAATTGACTAATTCCATAATCATCCGAAATTTGTCCAGCAAACTGCGCATCGCCTCTTTCTAAACTATCAATATTTGATTGTATTAAAATGCTTGGAAACTCATCCTTAACAACCTTTATATTGTAAGAAAGTTTTTCGAAATCTTGTAATTCTTTATTTGACGAACTAATTTGATATTGAATATTCTTTTTAGCTTTTAAATTATATTGAAAACTATTCTTGTCTTTTTTAATAAAAGAATCTCTTTTGTTGTTTGAAATAAAAGCAACAGAATCGGTTTGATTTGTAGTTGCTAACCATTTAATATTTGTTCCCTCTGGAACAAGAATACTTCCGGTATTATCTATCGTTTCGTCTTTTTTTCCTGTATAATTGGGATAGTCTAGATCTACAGTTATATTTTGAATTGTTGGGGTTTTTATAACTTCAAGCGAATGAGTTATAGACTCAACTTTATTAGATTTAAATTTAAAATCTATCGGTTCTACAACATTTGTAAATGTAAAAAAGAAAACTCCTTTGTTTTTTTCTTGCATAAAATACTCTTGGTTGTTGTATAATATTTTTGCCTCTTCTGGAACTACATCTCCATTAGTAGAAACATTAATTATGAAAGAATTTCCTTCAATAACCTGTAAAGAGTTTGTCTGTAAATTAAATGTAAATGGTGCTGGCGGAATATATTCTGCTTGATAATTTACAACTCTTGAAAAACTATTAGATAAATCATTGTTGGCTCCACTAACCAAAGAAATAATCCAAATTAAAGCAGGAATCAACAAGTATTTTAAATAGGGTATGTTTTTCTTGAAATTTACCGCTTTAGCAAACTGAATTGGTTGTAATTCTTTCGCTTTTTGATCGATACTTGCCAGTAATAAATCCGATTGATTTGATGTCTCTTTTAGTTGTAAAATATTAAGTAGCTTGTCTTGAACTTCCGGAAAATGATTCCCAATAATTTTTGAAGATTGTTCTAGAGAAATTCCTTTTTGTAAACCAATCAATTTTAAAATTGGTTTTAAAATAAATCGAAACAATAAATATACTTCAACAAGAATAAACAACAAAAAAAGGGTGGCTCTAGCAACAGGTTTTAGCCACAAAAAGTATTCAATAAAAAGCGTTACAAAAAGATATAAAGCGCCCAAAGAGAAGAATAATATTAACCCTTTAATAAGCTCATTTGTATAGTACTTTTTATAAAAAAAAGACAGCTTGTTTTGTATGTTTGTAAACGCTAGCATCAACCAATAAAAATAGCATATTTCAATTAGTAATCTTAAAATTTAATGTTAAAGCTTTTTTTAAGTTATTACTGCTGTGAAATCCTTTTTTTATCTAACATTAGAAAAGTATCTTTGCGGCTTAAAATCATTAACTAATGAATTCTAATGTTCGTGTTCGTTTTGCGCCTAGTCCAACAGGACCTCTACATATTGGAGGCGTAAGAACTGCTTTATATAATTATTTATTTGCTAAAAAACATGGCGGAACTTTTGTTTTAAGAATAGAAGATACAGACCAAACAAGATATGTAGCAAACGCTGAACAATATATTATAGATTCTTTAGAATGGTGTAATATTCCTTTTGATGAAGGTCCAAGAAAGAATGAAAAATTTGGACCTTATAGACAATCTGAAAGAAAAGAGCTTTATAAAAAATATGCTGACACTTTAATTGAAAGCGGAAACGCATATTATGCTTTTGATTCTTCTGATCAATTAAACGAGCATAGAAAAAAACACGAACAAGAGGGAAAAACCTTTATTTATAACTGGCATAATAGAGAAAAACTTAATAACTCCATTTCTTTAGTTAAAGAAGAAACAATAGCTAAAATTAATGCTGGTGAAAACTACGTAATCCGTTTTAAGTCTCCACAAGATGAAACTCTTGTTTTAGAAGATGAAATTAGAGGAACTATAAAAATTGATACGAATACTTTAGATGACAAAATTCTGTTTAAATCAGATGGAATGCCAACCTATCATTTAGCAAATATTGTAGATGATCATTTAATGGAAATATCGCATGTGATACGCGGTGAAGAATGGTTACCTTCAATGCCTTTACACGTTTTATTATATAGGGCTTTTGGATGGGAAGCTCCAAAATTCGCACACCTTCCTTTAATTTTAAAACCCGTCGGTAAAGGAAAATTGAGTAAAAGAGATGGCGATAAATTAGGGTTTCCAGTATTTCCTTTAGAATATACCAATGAAGAAACAGGAGATGTTTCACGTGGATATAAAGAAGATGGTTATTTTTCGGATGCTTTTATAAACATGTTATCTTTATTAGGCTGGAACCCAGGAACAGAGCAAGAAATATTTTCATTAGATGAGTTAATAGAAGCATTTGATTTATCAAGAGTTAGTAAGTCTGGAGCAAAATTCAATCCAGATAAAACCAATTGGTTTAATCAGCAATATTTACAACAAAAATCAAATTCTGAATTAGCTGAATTATATCTTGACATTTTAAACGGCAAGAAAATTGATACTGATATCACATATGTAGAAAAAGTTGTTTCTTTAATCAAAGAAAGAGCTGTTTTTGTTAAAGATTTTTGGGAATTGAGTGATTACTTTTTTGAAACTCCTGTTAAGTACGATGAAAAAGCTTCAAAAAAACAATGGAAAGAAGATACTTCGGAAATATTATCTGAAGTTAGTTCTGTAATTGAATCTGTTGATGATTTTTCTTCATTAACAATCGAAACAAAAGTAAAAGAATGGATTACAAGTAAAGAAATTAGTTTTGGAAAAGTCATGCAACCTTTACGTTTAAGTTTAGTGGGCGCAATGAAAGGACCACATATCTTTGATATTATAGAAATGATTGGAAAAGAGGAAACTCTTCATAGAATTAAAAAAATAATAACTGAATTATCATGAAAAATTTAATACTTTTTACCTTATTAATTCTGTTTTCATTATCAGCAGAATCTCAAATGATGAATAGAAGACAAAGGATTGTGGACAGGCCTCCCATGACACCAGACCAACAAAAATTACCAGAATTTAATGTTGAAAAAACTGTTGGAATGACTTTCTACAACATAGAAAAATTAACAAAAAAAGTAGGTGTTAAAAAATCTACTGATGCTTATAAACAAGTTGCGTCTATTATAAAAAGTTTTAACAAAGACATGAGCCAAGTAAAAAGAATTAATAGCTTTTTAATGTCTGAAGGAAAAACAAAAGTAGAATTAGCACAAAAAGAAACTTTTGATTCTAGGGATTATTCCATACTTGAAAAAGCATATAAAGAAGTAAGTGTCTCTTTTGAACCCATTGTTAAGGTTGTGTTAGAAAAAGAGAAAGATTTAGATAAAAAACTAGAAAAAATACTTTCTGAAAAACAAATAAAAAAGTGGAAAAAGTATAAGAAAAAACTAAAAACTAAAGGATAAACATCCTTTTGTTCTTTTTTTGTAACGTTTTCTTTTTTTTTCGTCTTGTAATTAGATACTTATTCTTGTATCTTTAACAACATATCTATTAACTTTTAAAAGAACGTTATGAATCCTATTTATTTACCTATTGGTTTAGGTCTTCTTGTCTTATTACTTTTTGGCGCTGTTTTTACTGTAAAACAACAATCTGCTGCTATTATAGAAACTTTTGGTCGATTTAGTAATATCCGTCAATCGGGATTACAATTAAAAATACCTATAGTTCAAAGAATAGCAGGAAGAATGAGTCTTAAAATTCAACAATTAGATGTTATTATTGAGACAAAAACCTTAGATGATGTTTTTGTAAAATTGAAGGTTTCTGTTCAATTTAAAGTAATTAAAGACAAAGTATACGATGCTTTTTACAAATTAGATTATCCTCACGATCAAATTACTTCTTATGTTTTTGATGTGGTTAGAGCTGAAGTTCCAAAAATGAAATTAGATGACGTTTTTGTAAAGAAAGATGATATTGCTATTGCTGTAAAAACAGAACTAAATGATGCTATGATGGATTATGGTTATGACATCATTAAGACCTTAGTAACAGATATTGATCCTGATGCACAAGTAAAAGCTGCAATGAATAGAATTAACGCTGCAGACCGTGAAAAAACAGCTGCACAATATGAAGGTGATGCTGCCCGTATTTTAATAGTAGAAAAAGCTAAAGCAGAAGCGGAAAGTAAGCGTCTACAAGGACAAGGTATTGCAGACCAAAGAAGAGAGATTGCTAGAGGATTAGAAGAATCTGTAGAGGTATTAAATAAAGTAGGTATTAACTCACAAGAAGCGTCTGCTTTAATTGTGGTTACACAACACTATGATACGCTTCAGTCTATTGGTCAAGAAACAAATAGTAATTTAATTTTACTTCCAAACTCTCCACAAGCCGGAAGTCAAATGTTAAATGATATGGTTGCAAGCTTTACTGCTAGTAATCAAATTGGAGAAGCAATGAAAAATAATAAAAAGAAAACTGATAAATAATTTATGATACTTTCTACTACAAATAATATTGATGGAAAGCCAGTAAAAGATTATCTTGGAATAGTGTCTGGTGAAACTATTATTGGGGCAAATATCTTTAAAGATTTTTTTGCGGGAATTCGTGATATTGTCGGAGGGCGTTCTGGGTCTTATGAAAAGGTTTTAAGAGAAGCAAAAGATATTGCTTTAAAAGAAATGACAGATAACGCGCTTAGAATGCGTGCTGATGCTATTATTGGAATAGATTTAGATTATGAAACTGTAGGGCCTAATGGAGGGATGTTAATGGTAACAGCCTCAGGAACCGCTGTAAGACTTTAAAAAATTATTATATAAATAAAAAAACCGAAGATTATCTCTTCGGTTTTTTTTATGCTATTTTTTATCTTCTAGTTTTTCTTTTTCTTTCTCCTCGTCTTTAGTGGCTTTTTTAAACTCCTTAATTCCACCTCCTAGACCTTTCATTAGTTCTGGAATTTTTTTACCTCCAAAGAACAATAAGAGCGCTAAAGCAATAATTACCCAAGAACCCATGCTTGGCATACCTAAAAGAAATATATTTAAACTCATCATGTTAATTTCTATTTAAAGCACAAAGATACAAAAACGAATGAATCAATTAATTCATTTGTTTTATAATTCCTCCTGCTACTTTTTTATCTTTTACAACTTCTGGATTTCCTTTATAAAATATAGAGCCTCCAAAACTTACTTTTGCATTTAATGTTTCTCCTGCTAAAATTTCTGCTTTCGATCCAGAGCCTGCTCTAATAGAGGTATTATCAGACACAACTAATCCATATCCGTGATATACACCATATAAATCAAGGTCTATATCTTGGTTTTTAGAGGTTCCTGTTAATTTAATAATTCCGCCTGAAGAAGATTTCACTTTTAAATGTTTTGTTTTTATTACTAGATTAATAAAAGCTCTTTCTTGTGCCTTCACTTCTAATTGTAACTGATCAATATCTTTTCCAGTAATAGTAGAACCTTCATTACCATCAATTACATCAATGTTTTTATTGTAATATAATTTAATATCAACTTTTCCGTCTGCTGATAAATCAGGGAATCGTAAGCTAATTTTTAAAGTTCCATTATTATTTTTTACTTTGACTTTCTCTGCTTTTTCTCCCGATATCACTAATTTTTGTTCGTCAGATTTTATCAATTCTATATTAATACCGTTATAGATTTTAATCATTTGAAAGTCTCCTATTGTTTTTGATATTGTGGTTTGTGAAATCACAATATTACTTATCATTAAAACTATTATAAAAAATAATTTTTTCATTTTGTTAGGTTTAGTTTAGGGTATAATTCAACAATTATACCAATATAAAGACAAACTACATAATATATTGTTGCAGCTTCGTTAATTTTTTTTAATCTTCTATTAAAGTAAAGTCTAGGTGTTTTCTTTCTAAGTCTGTGTGTTTTACTTTTACGACCACCTCATCACCTAATTGATAAATCTGTTTTGTTGATTGACCAACGATAGCAAATTGTTTTTCATCAAAAATATAATAATCGCTTTTTATATCTCTAATTCTAACCATTCCTTCACATTTATTTGAGGTGATTTCAACATAAATTCCCCATTCTGTAACGCCAGAAATAACACCAGGAAACTCTTCATCTTTATGATCTTGCATGTATTTAACTTGCATGTATTTTATAGACTGTCTTTCTGCTTTAGAGGCTAATTCTTCTTGCTTTGATGCATGTTTACATCTCGCTTCATATTCTTCTGCTTTCGGTGAATTTTGTCCATCTAAATAATGTTGTAATAAACGGTGTGTCATTACATCAGGATAACGACGAATTGGTGAAGTAAAGTGTGAATAATAATCAAAAGCTAATCCATAATGGCCAATATTTTGAGTTGTATAAGCCGCTTTACTCATCGTTCTAATTGCTAAAGTTTCAATCATGTTTGATTCTGCTTTACCATGAACATCTTTTAATAATTGATTTAAACTTTCTGTGGTACTCTCTTTAGTTTCTGTGTTCATTTTGTATCCAAATTTAGATACAATATTTTGTAGTGCAGCTAACTTTTCAATATCTGGTTCGTCATGAACTCTATATATAAAAGTTTTATTTGTTGGTTTATTTTTAGCTTGACCTATAAATTCTGCAACTTTTCTATTCACTAATAACATAAATTCTTCAATTAATTTATTCGCGTCTTTTGCTTCTTTAAAATAAACACCTGTTGGATTTGCATCTTCATCTAAATGAAACTTAACTTCTACTCTATCAAAAGAAATTGCTCCTTCTTTCATTCTTTTTTTACGAAGAATTTTTGCTAGCTCGTCTAATTTTAACGTTGCTTCTACAATTCTTTCATCAACTTCATAAGATTCTCCTGTGATTGAAACATTTTCTGGTATAAAATTTTTCTTAGTTTCAATAATTGCTTGTGCTTCTTCATATGCAAAACGTTTATCTGAATAAGTAACTGTTCTGCCAAACCACTGATCTATAATCTGAGCTTTCTCATTGATTTCGAAAACTGCAGAAAAAGTTAATTTTTCTTCATTTGGTCGTAAAGAACAGGCTCCATTTGATAACATTTCTGGTAACATTGGAACAACTCTATCAACTAAATAAACTGAGGTTGCTCTACTATAAGCTTCATCATCTAAAATCGTTTTAGGTTGTACATAATGAGAAACATCTGCAATATGAATTCCTATTTCGTAATTACCATTTTCTAATTTTGTAAAAGATAAAGCATCATCGAAATCTTTTGCATCTTTTGGATCTATCGTAAACGTTAAATCTTGACGCATATCTCTTCTTTTTGAAATTTCTTCTTTAGTAATTTCTAAAGATAATTTATTAGCGTCTTCTTCTACTTCTTTTTCAAATTCATACGGTAAGCCATATTCTAATAAAATAGAATGAATTTCTGTATCATGATCTCCTGGTTTACCTAAAACTTGAGTAATTTTTCCAAACGGATTTTTAGAGTTTTCTGGCCAATCTGTGATAGATGCTTGTACTTTATCTCCATGCTCTGCTCCATTTATTCTGCTTTTTGACACAAAAATATCTGCATACATTTTATTATTATCACAAATAACAAAACCAAAGTTTTTACTCATTTGTAAAACTCCTACAAATTCTGTTTTATATCTTTCTATAATTTCTACAATATCTGCTTCTAATTTGTTACTTCTTTTTCTTTTATAGATGTAAGCTTTTACTGTATCGTTTTGTAAACCTTTTCCTAAATTATTAGATGGAATAAATATATCATCGTCAAAGTCATCACATATAAAATATCCATTTCCATTAGACGTAACATCTAGTGTTCCTATATGATATTTTCTATCTTCATTTATTTGATATTTTCCTCTATCAACTTCTTTAATTTTTTTATTACCTGTTAGCTCAGCTAACTTTTGAAGTACTTGTGTTTTACCATCGGTATCTGAGATACCTAATTTACCAGCAATTTGCTTGTAATTGTAATTTTTACTACTGTCTTCATTTAGAATTTTAAAGATATTTCTTGTTAGGTCTTTAATAATTCTTCCTTTCTTCTTGTAGATTTTGTTCTTTCTACTCATAAATATTTGTTCTTTTTATGTTCTTGAAAAGTACAAATTAATCTGTCTATTTTCTATTAATAAACTGTTATGATTGTATTTTGTACTTTGCTTGTTTAATTATTTAATTATATGCTGCACATCGACAAGCTTAGTGTTGAAAATTCTTGGTTTTTAATTGTAAATCCTAATGCAGGAAATAGCAATTTTAATAAATCGTGGAATTGTATTCTGGATTTGTTAAAAACCAAAGAAATTTATTTTTCTTTCGCTTTTACTCAGTATACTAAACATGAACTAATTCTTGTTGATGAAGCTATTAAACAAGGGTATCGGAAATTTATTTCTGTAGGTGGAGACGGAACCCTACATCATGTAGTAAACGGAATAATGATGCAAAGATATACAAAAACTTCGGATATCAAACTTGCAGTGATTCCTTTAGGTACCGGAAATGATTGGATAAAAACCTACAACATCCCATATTCAATAGAAAAATCGATTGATATTATAAAAAAAGACCATACTTTTTTACAAGATATTGGGTGTATAAAAACCAATAATACTTTTGAATATTTTAATAATGTAGCAGGTATAGGTTATGATGGTTATGTTGTTCAAAAATTAAAGTCTTTAAAAAAGTTTGGATCTATTTCTTATTTATTGGCAGGTTTATCTGGTTTGTTTTTCTATAAAAAATCATCTTATCAAATCTATATTAATAATAAAATAACAACTTCTAAGTGTTTGATGATTTTATTCGGAATTTGTAAATATTCTGGTGGTGGAATGCAAATGACTAAAGATCCAAAATCAAACGATGGTTTTTTAGATATTACTATTGTTAAAAATTTCTCTTTTTTTGATTTGATTTTTAATCTACCTAAACTCTATAATGGTAAGATTGTAAATCATAAAAAAGTAGCTACTTATAAAGTATCAGAATTAGAAATTATAAATACTAATAAATCTATCATAGAAGCAGATGGGGAAATTGTAGATACAGGATCATTAAAAGTTAGTATTATTCCAGGAGCTATTCAGTTTGTAATTCCTATTCAATAATCAATTTCTTTGTTGATTTCCCTTTATTAGTAATCACTTCTACAAAATAAATACCTTGAGAAAGATTTTTAGTATCCATATAATTTGTTTTTGTAGAAGAAATAAACTGACCTAATTGATTGTAAATACTGACTTTTTTTAATTGAATTCCTTCTTGTAATTGAATAGTAAATTGATCTATTGTAGGGTTAGGGTATAAATTAAATTTATTAGTGCTAATATTTTGATTAGACAATACGCTACTAAGATTATAAATTGATACTTGTCCATATGTTATGGCATTTATAGCTCCTATTCCAACAATAGATCCATCCGAACTTAAACTTACACTAGAACCAAATAAATCTCCTAAAGATTGTCCATCTATATCAGATCCTACTTGCATCCAAACTCCTCCTATATTTTTATAAATTCTAACATGACCAGTTACATCATGATATAAAATAGGATCATTTTTATTTGCACCTATAGCAACAATAGAACCGTCTGAACTTAAACTCACACTCCATCCAGACTGATCCATTTGAGATTCTCCATCAATATCAAATCCAATTTGTGTCCAAATTCCTCCTATGTTTTCATAAATTCTCACGTTTCCTGAAAAGAAACCATTTCCTTCATTACCAGGTGCTCCTATAGCTAAAATTGATCCATCTGAACTTAAACTAACACTAAATCCAAAACGTTCTGTGCCTGGATCAATATTACCTTCACCATTTAAATTATCTCCTATTTGAGTCCAGACTCCTCCTATATTTTGATAAACTTGAACTTGGCCAGAATCTTGAGCCACATCATCATTTCTATCTGCTCCAATAGCTACAATAGATCCATCTGAACTTAAACTAACACTAAATCCAAACTGATCTCCTGAATTTGAACCATTTATATTATTACCTTTTTGAGTCCAAACATCTCCTATATTTTCATAAACTTGGACTTGTCCAGAATTATTACCATTATCATCATTCCAAATAGAGCCCATTGCAACAATAGATCCATCTGAACTCATACTTATACTCCATCCAGATCTATCGTTAAGTCCACCATTTATTCTAGAACCTACTTGAGTCCAAACCCCTCCTATGTTTTCGTAAACTTCTATATAACCAGTAGAATTTGTTACATTACCTTCTGCAGCACCTACAGCAATTATATTTCCATCGGAAGATATATCTACACTTGTTCCAAAAGCATCTCCAACATTTCCATATATATTAAGTCCTATTTGAGTCCAAGTCCCACCTATATTTTCATACACTTGTACAAACCCAGAATTTTGAGTATTAAAATCATGTTCTGGATCACCAATAACAATGATTGATCCGTCAGCACTTAAACTCACACTATATCCAAAATCTTGTGTAGAGTAATCTATTCCTGAAATATTTGAGCCAATCTGAACTTGAGAATAAGAAAAAGTAGATATAATAATAAATACGAAGAGTATTAATTTTTTCATAGTGTTTCAATTTTTTTAAACAAAAGTAATAATAAATTATCTTGTATATATAAACATATACTGATACGAGTTCAGTATAAAAGTTAAATAAATCTTAAAGAAAATGTAACGTTTGTTAAAATATGTCGTCTTTATAATAAGAAACCAACTCTTTATAGTGAAAGACTTACGTAAAATAATAGCTTTATTCATCTTCATTTTTGTTACAGGAACAACTGTTACGTTGTTTTCTATCAATAAAAAATTAGATAAAAAAAATCCTCAAGAAATCGTAAAAGTTTCTAAAGACTCTTCATCTTCTTTTTTAAGAGATAAAAAAACTGTTTAATTTTTTTTCTTTTTAAGGTTATTAACATTCTATAGTATTATACTATTTTCTTCTTTTTAAAAATTAAAAACAATGTTGATTATAATAGAATGTGAATAGTTAATAGAAATAATGATGTTTTAATTTTGAGGTATGATTTATTAAAAACCATTGACAAGTTGTTAGTTATTTAAACTGTTTAAAATCAACTATTTTTTATACTTATTAACAGAAGATATAAACACTAATAAACACCTTTTTATTAATTACTTTAAAGTTAATAAGTATAGAAAAACCATCTAATTAATGTTGATAAACAAACATTAAAAATTAAAACTTTTTGTTGTGTATATGATATTTACTCTTGTATTGTAATAATTTTTGATATAATCAAATCTAGTTTTAATAAATTATAGATACTTCTTAACAAAAGGAGAATATGACTTAATCAGCTTATAAATAACAAGTTATTAAAATAATATTTTTTTTACTTTTTAAAACTGTTGATAACCATATCTATTTGTATTTTTGTGATAAATAACACTATAAAAACCAACTCATTATGAATATTTCCATAGGAAATGATCACGCCGGAACTGATTATAAATTTGCAATTGTAAAATTACTAGAATCTAAAGGAATTAAAGTTAATAACTATGGAACCGATGCTAATGATAGTGTAGATTATCCTGATTTTGTTCACCCTGTTGCAAAAGATGTAGTTGCAAAAGAAGCTGATTTTGGAATTCTTATTTGTGGTAGTGCAAATGGTGTTGCTATGACCGCAAATAAATACCAAGAAGTAAGAGCTGGTTTATGTTGGACTAATGAAATAGTAGAATTAATAAGACAACATAATAATGCAAATATTTTATGTATTCCTGCAAGATATACATCGATTCCTCAAGCATTAAAAATGGTAGAAACATTTTTAGCTACAGAATTTGAAGGAGGAAGACACCAAAATAGAGTTAATAAAATTCCAGCTTGTTAGTATATGGAATTTGTTGTAAAAAAATTCAATGAATTAAGTATTCAAGAGTTGTATGCTATTCTTCAATTACGTTCAGAGGTTTTTGTAGTAGAACAAGATTGTGTCTATCAAGATATCGACTACAAAGATCAAAAAGCATTTCATATTCTAGGAATTAAAGAAGAAAAAATAATAGCATACGCACGTATTTTTAATTCTGGTGATTATTTTTCAAAACCTAGTA
>TARA_R110002072_G_scaffold84070_1_pt1 | contig 33278 bp, 29 predicted proteins | sample TARA_R110002072 | Tara Oceans TARA_R110002072 (sample SAMEA4397118) | marine metagenome | biome: Polar Biome; feature: [SRF] surface water layer (ENVO:00010504); material: water (ENVO:00002006), including particulate matter (ENVO:01000060) such as... | depth 5 m
GATTTTGTGTCAGTGCTCGCAGGTTTGGATGTTTTTGCTTTCCCCTCATCCGCGGAAGGCACGCCGATGGTGATATATTCAGCGATGGCCATGGGCGTGCCAATCGTGGCATCACCGGTGTCAGGCGTGGGTGAAATACTCAGTGATGGTGAGTCAGGGCTATTTGTGCCTGCGGCGGATGCGCGGGCACTGGCGGCCGCGATTGAGAAACTGATTGAGGACCCCGTCCTGGCGGAGCGACTCGGCGAGCAGGCCCGCGACAATTGCTACCGGAATTACTCGGCAGCAGCAGCGATACAGCGTCTTGAGAAGACATACGGAAAACTTATGAGAAACAAACAGCCCAAGAGTGCGCTTGAGAACACGTTTGAGCGACTGTCTGCAGGTGGCGCGACCGCTGCGGGACGCAGTAGCAATGCAAGCGGTGCTGAATCTGATGACAGGCGGGCGCACGAGCGCGTGGGTGGCCGATTTCCCGTCGAGGTGGAACTCGCGTCCGGGGATCGCTTTACCGCCTACACAGCCAATCTATCCGAGGGCGGCATGAAGCTGGAGTACAACAACGGCGCTTCAGGTGAGCTCATCCGCCAAGGCGATGTCGTAAAGGTGGCACTCAACTCCCCTTTCCTCGCTGCCAAAAGTGTCCGCGTAATAGAGGATTTTGAGGTGCTGGCCTGTGAACCCTGGGATGGCACAACCTGGCGGGTGCGCCTGCAGTCGGCGGCCAGCCGCGACGGTCTGTCCACAGAGTTGACCGGCCTGCGCCCTTACGAGTTTGTGATGCCGGCAGAACTGGAAGATACGTTTTTGCAGGCACAGGCGCAGATGAATTTGAACCTGCCCGAGTCCGATTCCAAAATCATGGTGTTCTCTGCTGCTGAGTCCGGCGCCGGGAACTCCACCATCAGCTGGTGGTTTGCCGTCTGCCTGGCACGCACACCACAGCGGCGGGTGCTGTTTATAGACGGCAATGTGCACGCCCGCAGCAATCCGTCCAGCAATGAGCCGGTGCCGGGTTTTGTGGATCTCCTGCTGGGGCAGGAGACGCTGGAAAATACGGTGATACCGCTGGGTGTTGGCGCACCGCATCTGCTGAACGTGGGCCGGGTGGGGCGTTTCACGTCCGGAAACCTCAGTCCGTCCCAGGTCAATACAACCTTCAATTTGCTGCGCGAACACTATGATTACGTGGTGATTGACGCGCCACCGGCAACTTTGTCTCCGCTGACCACGCTGTGGGCGCAGGCGGCGGACGGCTGCATGGTGGTATTGGAGGCAGGTAAGAGCGAGCGCGATGCAGCAGCAGCGACGGTATCGCGTCTGCGTCAATCAGGCGTCAAGGTGTTGGGCGCAATGCTCAACAAGTACTAGCACAGAGCCGGGACTGAGGGAGGAGCGGCACTAGGCTCGATGGAGGGCTGCTGCTTTTTCCTGCCGTATGGCGATGTTGTAGAGCACCACACCACACCCTATCAGAAACCACATATTCTTGAAGCCGATACGCATGAAGTCGAATGCGATCGCGCCCATGATCAAAAAGGCTGTCAGGCTGATAAACACTGCGATGCTCAGGTTCCAGCCGACGGTATCACCCTGCTTGCGGTACAGGCTTGCTGCGCGCCAGAACATGCGCAGCATGCAGTAGAAAAAGAACAGCAGGATCAGCAGGCCTATGATGCCGGTTTCGATCAGCACCTGAAGGTAGGTGCTGTGAACTGTCAGCAGCCCCGGGTTCCAGGGGTTGTGGTAGAACTCGAAAATCCCGCGATTGTCACCAAAGCCAAAACCGGTTATCGGGTTTTCCAGAAATGCGCGAAAGGCGGCATCCCATAATTTAAAGCGTTCGCTGACACTGACACTCTGGCTGGAGAAGTAGTTCCTCGGGTCAAAGATCCGGGTTACGCCTTCGGGCAGGAAGGGCAGACTGATCAAACCTGCCACCGCCGCCAGTGCAACCCGCAACGGTGAGATTACCAGCAACCCGGACAACAGCAGCATCGGGAATATGATCGCCCAGGTCAGCATGCCAGTGCGCGAGAGAGAATCGATGAGACCGACCAGGCAGCAGGCGATGCCGGCCAGTGCCAGTGCTTTGTAAAGGCGATAGGGTGTCAGTCGCATCAGCGCGAGCAGTACCGGCACCAGCAGTCCGGTACTGGTACCCAGCACATTAGAGTGCGCCGAGGTGCCTGTGCTGCGTTTCACGGTGCCGACACTGCCTTCCTCGATACCGCTGATCTCTACGCCCGCCGTGGCTTCACCTTCTTCGAGCCAGCCGACACGTTCCGCAATCTCCGCGCCGGGCAGAAAACGTTGTATCCCTGCGTAGGCAAAGGTGCCAGCACTGACAGTGGAAAACGCCACAATGGCTATAAGCAACTGACGTTTGGTGCGCAGTAAGTTGAATATCATCAGCAGAAAAAGAATCGTCGTGCCCTGGATGATCAATTCCTGCAGGCCGCGCTTTGTGTCCAGCGCGTCGAACAGTGTCACTGCGCCCCACAACCAGTAGAGCAGCAACACACCGACCTGCCAGCGCCACAGAAAAGTCAGCTTCTTCATTGCCAGATTCAGTGCCCAGGCCATCAGCGTTACGAGGGCGAATATCTTGGTGATTGAGATGTCGATCATCGGCAGGATCTGGCCGAGTTCCCCGACTTCGTCCAATGGTACGGTGGCGATAGTGAGGTAGAGACCCAGCCGTGGGTTTTGCAGCAGGGGAATTACGCCGACCAGCCCCACCACCGCCGCAGCGAAGAACAGTGGCTTGTCGATTACGAATGCGGCAGAGGCAAGCAACCCGACAAAGAATGCCAGTGTAAAGATGCGCAGGGATGTGTTGGGTTGGGTAGCGCCGTCCATACTATGCCGCCTGCACCTTGCCTTCGGAAAAAATAGTCTGCAGTTCCAGATGAACAAAATAGCAGATTAGAACTGAGGAGAATACCCGGCCTGTCACGGTCACCCAGGCAGCACCCTGTGCGCCGTATGTGGGAATGACAGAGAGACCCAGTATGGTGCAGAAAATGACAAGGAACAGGTTGATAATCGCCAGCCGACTCACCCGGTTGCGCGCGTAGAGGATCAGGTACAGCGGGTGAAACAGCAGCGTTATGATCGCGCCGACAAAGAGGATGCGGAACAGATCGGCGGACTCCGTATAGGCCGGGAAAAATACTGCAAAGAACCAGTTAGATAGTATAAACAGCGGCGTCAGTGCCACCGCCAGTAGCAGGCAAATCGCGAACGTCTTCTTGAGGTAGTTCGGGAAGTCTGAATGGTGGCGTATTTTGACCGCCTGTGGCAGTAGCGCAATGATGACTGAGTACGTCATCAAATCGATGATGAACGTGATATTCCAGGCCGCAGCGTATTGGCCTATCTCTGCCGCATTGACAAAGCGAGACAGGATCAGCATGTCGATCCGCGAGTAGAGACTGAAAAGGAAGGACGAGGCGATAACCCATTTGCTGAAATGGATAATGCCTGCCCAGTAATCAGTGCCGACCCAGGGACCGTCAGCCCTGGCGCTGTGGCGGCTTGCGCCGAGCGCGAGTGACAGCACATAGCCGATAAAAAAGGCCGCCATCCACGCACCCAGTACGCTGTCAGGTGTGAACAGGTCCAGTAACCAGATGCCGCCGAGCACCAGCAGTTTGCCGATATTGTTGCTGGCACGTAATACCGCGTAGAGGCTGAATCGCTCTTCGGCCTGCACCCGCGCCAGCATATAGTTATAGAGGCAGGCGCCCATCAGCCCCAGGCTGACCCAGCGCAGCATCGGCGCCATATCGGGATTTTCGAAGAAAAGTGCAGCAATCTCCGGTGCCATAAAGTAGAGCAGCAGGGCGACAGAGCCGTTGACCAATAGCTTGATCTGCAGGGCAGCCCGGTAGTAGGCCGCTGCGGTGCCAGGTTTTTTTTCCAGATGCGGCGCTGCGAGCCTGACCATTCCGAGGTCCAGGCCATTGCCGCATATTTCCTGCAGTACGTTCAGGGTGGCGAGAGCGATAGAGACCAGGCCGAATTGGGCGGGGCTCAACCCGTTTGCAGAGACGACATTGGCGAGGAAGCCCAGGGCCACATAACTGCCGTTACCGAGAATGACCTTGGCAACGGCTAGTAGTCCACCAGTACTTTTCCTTTCGGCTTGATTAATAACGGGAGCCTCGCGCTCGCCGCTGATGGTCACTGCCTGACGGGTTTTGCCAACCAGTCATCCCAGACCTGCAGCGCAGGTCGCGGGTTCAGGTCGCCATCATACAGTCCGGTATCTTTCCAGGCGCGCATCAGGGGGTTAAACATTACCATCCACTTTAGCACGCCCCATAACTCATCGTAATCCGCTACCACGAACCAGATCACAAATTGAGCATCGAGTTCGTCAGCTTCTTGCAACATGCGCTCCATATAGCGTTTTTGCGCGGCCGGAGAACCCGGCATGGTTTTCGTCAGGACGCTAAAGTCCTCCGCAATGTACCCGTTCTCAGCAATCGCGAAGGGCTTGCCGGGTGCGATTTTCCGGGTCTGTTGCAGCCAGTCCAGCGGAATCTCATCCACCGCAAAGCCATCGTCTCCAACAGCCATGTACGGGTAGGTGCTGACCGCGTAGAGGTCGGTAAAGGGTAACAGTGGCGCCACCTGCTGACGCGTTTCCTCCCAGCGCTTTGGCGGGTGGAGATAAAAGGACAGTGCGATGGGTAGCTCGGGGTATTTCTTTTTAAGTGCCGGGTATACGGCGGCGGCCAGGGTTTGAAACTGTTTGTAGGCGTCGGGATTATTCGCCGCCAGCAGGTTTACCTCGACCCCGTAGACAAAATACACGGGCTTGAAAGTGTCGATAAGTCGTTCACAGTACTTTATATACGCTTGTATGACCTGCGGATCATCCAGCGCCTTTTCTTCCCAGCCCTCCGGCCTGTCCAGTTGCTCTTTTTCTTCCCAGTAGTCCGCCAGGCCGTCGCGTGCAAAATTGATCGGCGTTGTCGCCACATATACTTTACCCCCCGGCTTTAACTGCGCCTTGCGAAATTCCAGTTCCTGCTCGACGTTGGCATGAAATGGCTTGTCAGCATAGGCTTGTGGCCAGGGGACTCCCTCGTCGAAGTGGTAGGCGATCAAGTCCGAGTGTTTGTGCACCATGGCATAGGTTTCGGTGATTCTGTCTTCCACCCAACTGAAGTGAAACGGCGTAAGGCCCATCAGGAATGGCCGGGTAGCCGAGCGCTGGTGGTGTTCGTCTTGCACCGCATCACGGGGGCTGTCTGCGGCGGAGGCCGATAGCGGGAGTGCCGTAATAACAGCGAGTAATAGGAGGCATAGGCTTGGCGCGGCCGCCGTGGTTTTTCTGTCCGGCATTTCAGTCCTCGCGATCGATTTTTGTGCACTGTGTCACGGATGGTGAGCTGCGATGAGCTGCTCGACGTGAGTCCATAGTACCGTGAACCACCAGCTGATTTATACTGTAACACCCAATGTGGATTTTCGGACGGGGCCTGAATTCAGGTGAAAACCGTAACCTGCCTCAGTATACTGGTCGAGAAGACAGCACCACTTATCTACAGTCTCGCTCAACCTTCTGGGATAGTGTTTGTGCTTCGCCAGTGGCCGTAATGTGGTACGTCGATTCAGCAACTAGGAAAAACTATGAAAGCAGTCATTCTTGCTGGCGGTCTCGGTACGCGCCTCAGTGAAGAAACCTCTTCCAAACCCAAGCCCATGGTGGAAATTGGCGGCAAACCGATGTTGTGGCACATCATGAAGATGTATTCCCAGCACGGGGTGAACGATTTCATCGTGTGTTGTGGCTATATGGGGTATGTCATTAAGGAGTATTTCGCCAACTATTTCCTGCACACCTCGGATGTGACGTTCGATTTGAAGAACAATTCCTTCGAAGTACTGGACAGGCGTACCGAGGCGTGGCGTGTCACGCTGATTGATACGGGAGAGCAAACGATGACAGGCGGGCGCCTGAAGCGTGTCGCCGAGCACCTGAAGGATGAAGAGGCGTTTTGTTTTACCTATGGCGATGGCGTCAGTGATGTGGATATCAGCGCCTTGATCGAGTATCACAAGTCGCACGGCAAGTTAGCCACGTTGACCGCTGCGGCACCTCCGGGTCGTTTTGGTGCGCTGGGCATAGAGGAAGGCCGTATCACCCGGTTCAATGAAAAACCCGTGGGCGATGGCGCGTTTATCAATGGTGGCTTTTTTGTGCTGTCGCCGGGTGTGCTGGAGTATCTCGAGGACGACAGTACCGTGTGGGAGCAGCAGCCGCTGATGCGCCTGGCAGCAGATCAACAACTGATGGCGTTTGAGCACACCGGCTACTGGCAGTGTATGGATACATTACGGGACAGGAACAACCTTGAAGACCTGTGGACACGAGGTGTTGCACCCTGGAAAAGCTGGGGCTGATCGATCATGATTGACGAGGACTTCTGGCGCGGCAAACGTGTTTTTGTCACCGGGCATACCGGCTTCAAAGGCAGCTGGCTTTCTATCTGGCTACACAGCCTGGGTGCGCAGGTGCACGGCTACGCGCTGGCTCCTCCGACGACTCCCTCGCTCTTTGAGCAGGCCCGCGTGTCAGAATTGGTTGAGGGCGAGCTCGGCGATGTCTGTAATGCGGTAGATTTGACGCGCAGCCTGGCCGCATTCCAGCCCGACATCGTCCTGCACATGGCCGCCCAGCCCCTGGTCAGGGCGTCCTATCAAAACCCGGTCGAGACCTACGCCACCAATGTGATGGGCACGGTGCACTTGCTGGAGGCGGCGCGCCATGTGCCGACAGTCCGCGCGGTGGTCGTCGTGACTACCGACAAGTGCTATGAGAACCGCGAGTGGGAGTGGGGTTACCGTGAATGTGAGCCAATGGGCGGTCACGATCCCTACAGCAACAGTAAAGGCTGCGCAGAACTGGTGACTGATGCCTACCGCAGGTCCTTTTTTGCCGACACCAATATCGCCGTCGGCAGCGCGCGCGCGGGAAACGTCATCGGCGGTGGCGACTGGGCTGAGGACCGCCTGATACCGGATATCCTGAAAGCGTTTCAGGAGGGCCGGCCGGCCATTGTGCGCAACCCCAATGCCATCAGGCCGTGGCAGCATGTCCTGGAACCGTTGTCCGGCTATCTGCTGTTGGCTGAAACGCTATACAAACAGGGGCATGAGGCCGCCCGGGCCTGGAACTTTGGCCCTCACGATGATGGCGCGCGGCCGGTGGACTGGATTGCGGGGTGTATGTCGGACTTGTGGGGCGAGGGAGCCAGTTGGCAGCTCATGGCAGACAGCCCGCAGCCACATGAAGCCACCTACCTGAAGCTCGACATTTCCCGCGCCAGGACTTACCTGCACTGGAGTCCGACGTGGACGCTGCAGGAAACACTGGAACGCATTGTCAACTGGCAGCGGGCGTGGTTGGGCGGGTCGAGTGCCCAGCAACTCTGCCTGGACGAGATCGCGCACTTCCACCGCTCCCGGTTATAGCGCGATGAGCAGGACGGTCTTGCTCACCGGCGGCACCGGGTTTCTCGGCAGCCATGTACTTCCTGCGTTGCTTGCGCAGGGTCATCGCGTGATTGTCCTCATTCGTTCATCCTCGAATTTGAGCCCGATTGCAGCCTGCACTGACGATGTTGTGCTGGTCGACATTGAATCCGCACCCCTGCAACAAATAATGGCAACGCATGGTATCGACACCGTGGTGCATCTCGCCTGCGATCAGGGTCGCGGCAGCACTGATATAGCCGCGTTACTCGCGGTGAACCTGACTCTGGGCATCAGGCTGCTGCAGGCGGCGCGCAGTAGCGGTGTCCGGTATTTTCTCAACGCCGACACCCTGCTGGATGCCGGCGTAAATGCCTATGCGCTCTCGAAAAAGCAATTCACGGCGTGGCTGCCCTCTTTCTCAGGCACGATTTCGATATCCAATCTGCGGCTGGGTAATATTTACGGTCCGCGCGAACCGGCCAGCGGTTTCCTCTGCTGGCTGCTGCAACAATTCGCGCATCGCGTTGCACGCGTGGAACTCACCGAGGGCGCACAATTACGCGATTTTGTCCACGTCGCTGATGTCAGTGCTGCCATTGTCGCCGTTCTCAATCACGGCGGCGACCCCGGGCTTGCCGAATACGATGTCGGCAGCGGCGAATTGCTCAGTGTGCGCACTTTTGTGGAGACGGCGCAGAGTGTATTTCAGCAGGAAGCGGGATACATGTCCTCGCAGTTGGCTTTTGGGGCGCTGGCATATCGACCGGGAGAAGTGATGACGCCGCAGTTTGATACCTGCGCGCTGTTCGCACTGGGTTGGCGGCCGGCACTGAGCTTGCGCGATGGGCTGGCCGACACAGTGCGCGCGTTTTTAAGAGAAAATCCGCCGGTTAGCGGCCTATAGAAAATCGTGTTTGGTGTGGCGTCCCGGAGGGACGGGTAGTAAGATAGTCGCCCAAATCCTTGACCACAATGGAATAAAATATGAAGACGTATCTACTGCCGTTAGTTCTGGTCAGCGCTTTCTCTCTGCAAGCCTGCGACCAAAAAAGCCCAGCCACTTCTGCTGAAAAGCCAGCGGCCGCTGCAGAAACCAGTGCACCCGCAGATGCAGCCCTGACAACAACTGAGCAGCGCTTGAGCTACGGCATCGCCTACGGACTCGGCCAGCGTATGAAGGCGGATGGCGTGCCATTGGATGCAACTGCGTTCGGCGCCGGGCTTGCCGATGCCCTTGACGACAAGGAATCGCGCATGACGCAGGAAGAAATTGCCGCTGAAATGCAGGCTTACCAGGAACAAGCCAACGCCGAGAACGAAGCGGCGCAGGCTGCGCTGAGTGAAGCCAATCTCGCGGCCTCCGCGGCTTTCCTGGCGGCCAACGCTGCTGCAGAGGGCGTGGTGACTACAGAATCCGGATTGCAGTACAAGGTAATAACCGAGGGCACTGGTCCCACACCGGGTCCCGATGACACCGTTGAGGTGCACTATCGCGGTACATTGACTGACGGCACAGAGTTTGATTCCTCCTACAGCCGCGGTGAGACAGTAACCTTTGGCGTTGGCCAGGTTATTCCCGGCTGGACCGAGGCGTTGCAACTGATGCCGGTAGGTTCCAAGTGGGAGCTGGCGATTCCTGCTGATCTGGCTTACGGTGCCGGCGGCGCAGGACAGGTGATCGGACCCAATGCAGCTCTGGTGTTTGAAGTGGAGCTGATCGGCATCCCGAGTCAAGACGATGCTGCTGAATCCGATGCAGCTGCAGAGTCTGGTGAAGCCGCAGCGGAACCCGCCGCCGAATAAATCCTAAGCGGATTGCGGCACCTGCCCGAACAGGCGTCGGTGCCGATTGTGAAGGCCCGCAATCAGCTGGTCTTCCAGCACAAAGCGCGATTCCAGCACCTCTCCCAGGGCTGACAGATCGCGCTTTAATTTTTCCGGGTGTCCCTGCGTGTTGGTATACTTTTCCTCGTATGCCAGTATGACTTCTGTGGTATCGCCAATCCGTGGCATCAGTCGTTCTGCCAGCACGCAGCTGCCATCGGCAAAACTTTCAGCTTCGTTGATCAACTCGTGAAACACTTCGAAGTGTCCCACCGACACGTAGTCCACCAGTAACTCACAAAGCGCTTGCTGGCGCCTTGCCATGGCATCGTCATCCAGCTGGTAATCCAGCGTCACGATAATCTCCGTATAGGCACCGAGCAGTGTACGTCTCTCCTTGAGCCATCGCGTGAGCAATTCCTCTACGGCTTCGAAATGCTGTTTTGGGTCGCTGTTACTGGAGAGCATGGCTGAATTCCCTGCAAATGAGATGCTGCCGTTTACTATATGACTGCGGGCAGGTACGAGCAAGCTGGATATTTGTCAGGGCTTTGCAGGGTAGCGACGCACCGCCTGCCACAGGCACACCAGAATCGTGAAACAAAAAAGTATCAGCGTTTGCTCCGGGATACTGAACCCCAGCAAGCTCCAGGAGACCTGTGCGCAATTGCCATCGCCGGCCAGGACGATACTCAGTGTGTCTTCAAATGGCAGGGTTTCCAGCATGTAATCGAGGCTGGGACCACAGGCGGGTACCAGGTCTTCCGGCAGGTTCTGCAGCCAGACATGCCGAGCGGCCACGGCGGCCCCACCCCAGGCTGCCAAACCGCACAGCGCAGCGTAAATACGGCTGCCCAACCCCTGTGAGTTATGCACCGCAGCGATCAGGGCAATCACCCCCCATGACACCACGAAAACGCGTTGCGTCATGCACAGCGGGCAGGCATCCAGACCGAGAAAGCCCTGCAGGTACACCCGCGCAAATAACATGGAGACGATGGCCAGCAGTGCCAGTCCGACGAATACCAGGCGTGGTGATAGAGAGTGCAGCATGCTTTTTGGTGTCCTCGCAGATGGGTAAAGCACCGATGTCCCGACCGGTACACTAGGCATTTTTTGCATGGAGCGCAACGGTGCGCGTCGCTTTGATCCTTACAGCCGCTCGATGGAACCCCTGCAAAAAGACTCCAGGCGCGGGTAAAAGTTCAGAAAAGTTTGCTCCAGCGCCTGTCTGGCCGGCGCCAGTTCGCTGTCCAGCTCGAGAAATGGGTTGTGGCGTTTGAAGCGCTGGCCGATGCGCGCCGCAGTGGCGGGTACGGTTTCCCAATCCTGGTAGAGATTGAGCACGTCGTACTCGATCAACCTCGATGCCATGTTGCGAGCGTCATCGCTGAGCGCGCGCTCGTGAGCAGCTAATATGCGGTAGACCTCGGCGCTGAAATCGGCGAGAGCGATGCTGGAAAAGCGCGACCAGTGCAGGCTGAGGTAGTGGTCAAAACTTAGATCGATAAGAATCCCGGCGTAGCGCCGCAGTCCCTGTGGAAGCTCGCGGCGAAGTTGCAGGATCAGTGGATGGGCATCGGTGTAAGCATCGATGGCACGGTGCAGTTTTACGCCTCTCTCCAACTGCTCTGGCAGTTCGCCACGCAGCAGGCCCTTGGTGTAGTCCCCTTCCAGCCCCCCGGCAACCAGGCCTTCATCTGGCCAGGCGAGATGAAAGTGCGCCAGAAAATTCATCGACGGCCGCTCTACAGCGTTTTGTACTGGGCAAAAAAATTCTGCAGGTACTCCTCGAAACCGATATCGTCGGACTGCTCAATGTCAGCCTGTGCCTGCAGTGAGCGCCTGGTTTCGTTCTCAAAGTTGCTCTGCACGGCAGGGGACAGCGGGCGTTCGCGAAAATACTGCGCCCACTGTTCACTGTACGTCATGGCGAGTCGAAAAAAAGGTAGTTCGCGCTCGCGCATCTCGCGCAGCACGCGGGCGGAAGGCGTCAACTCTGCATCCGCTACCTTGGCCAGCTGGTCCTGCAGGCTGGTGCTGTAGTCACTGCTCTCGTGTGTTGAGTCCAGCAGCTGTGCAATGGGTCGCATTGCGTGGAGCATCTCCTGCCCCCATTGTGCCAGCGGGACCGCCGCGCCACCGTTCTTCAGCATCAGGCCGGGTTGCCTGCCGGTATTGACGACTGCTTCGAGATTGGCGGCTTGTTCGCTTTGTTCATCCTCGTCACAGGCCGGACTCTCCTGCAACAGGCAGTACAATAAAAACGTGTCCAGGAAGCGCATTTGCGCCGCGTCCAATCCGACCGGCGAGAACGGGTTGATATCCACGCAGCGAACCTCGATGTACTCGACGCCGGCCCTGACCAGCGCACACAATGGAGTTTCGCCCGACCTGGTCACGCGCTTGGGCCGAATGGGGCTGTAGAACTCATTCTCGATCTGCAGCAGGCTGTCATTCAACTGTTGGTAGTCGCCATTTTGTCCCATGGGAATATCCCGATAGGCCGGGTGAGGTTGCATGATGGCGCTGGACAGGGTTTGCACATAGGTGTCGAGGGAGTTGTAACAGACGTTTAACTGCTTTTGGGCGTCGCTGTTATAACCGAGGCCTCCCATGCGCAGCGCAGTACCATAGGGCATGTAGAGGCTCTTGCCCTGGGCGTCGAACGGCTGCAGGCCATGGCTGTCGCGACCCTTCAGGAAGCTGGCACACACCGCAGGCGACGCGCCGTACAAGTAGATCAACAGCCACGAGAAGCGATGGAAGTTGCGAATCAGCCCGAGATAGCGCTCAGTGATGTAGTCCGCTTTCTCACCCGGAGTACCGGCATCTCGCCAGGCCTTGTCCCAATAGGCCTGCGGCATCGAAAAGTTGTAATGAATCCCCGCGATGGCCTGCATCATTCGTCCGTAGCGGTGGCCGAGTCCATAGCGATAAACCGTCTTCATGCGCGCTATATTTGAACTGCCGTAGCGCGCAACGGGTATGCCATCATCCCCCGACACAATGCAGGGCATGCTGGCCGACCACAGTATTTCGTCATCCAGCTTCTGGTAAACGTAGCTGTGGATGTTTTCCAGCTGCTGCAGGCTCTCTTCAATGCTGGCACTGACCGGGGTAATGAATTCCAGCAGCGCTTCCGAGTAATCGGTGGTGATGGAGGCGTGGGTGAGAGCAGACCCAAGTCCCGTCGGGTGGGGTGTCTGTGCCAGCTTGCCCTGCGGTGTTATACGCAGGCTCTCCTTCTCAATGCCGCGGTTGATGGCGGTGAGCAGGCCGCGCGCATCTGGATGCGACAATGCCTGCAACTGTGTTTGCAAAACGGAAGCCAACGGAATCTCCTTGTACTTATCAGGCATACCGAAAGGCGCGAGGTGGGTGCCGGACGGGCTTCTTCGCAGCGGCTTTCCTGAAACGCCGACAAGTGTAGCCGCCAATGTCAGTGGAGTACAGTTGCGCTGGCATCGTCACAGTCCTGCCCAAAACGGGGTGGGCTCAGGTCAACTGGTCCAGGTATTTTTGCAATAGCTGGCAGGCAAAACCATTCTGCACTTCGGCGTCCTGGCCCGTGGCCAGCATAATACGCGACAGGATCAGGCCGAATCGCATGCCGGCAAAGATCAGGTAGTAGTTGTAGTCACGGGCCGAGAACCCCGACGCCTGTTCCCAGCGCGCTGCGGTTTCCTCGTACGAGGGCAGGCCCTCAAGCCGTGGCATGCCCAGCCCCTCGGAGAAAGTGGCATCCAGGTAGTTGAACCACGCCAGATCCTGCAGTGGGTTTCCCAGCACAGCCATTTCCCAGTCCAGTACAGCGGCGACGCCATCGAGCGACGGCTTGAAGATCATATTGGCCAAACGCGCGTCGCCCCAACAAAGCACGGTAGGCTCATCCTTTGGCTGGTTCGCTTGCAGCCAGTCGAGCGCCCGTTGCCCGATGGTATGACCGGAGCCCTCCATCCCCCAGTCGAGATAGCCCTGCCAATAGTCCAGTTGTTGCTGCAGTGGTGTTGTTCCTGGTTTGCGCAGGCGGGCGAAGCCCAGCTTTTGATAATCCAGCTGATGGAAGCGTGCCATGGTATCTATGGCGGCGTTCCACAGTGATTCGCGCTGGGCCGTCGTGGTTTCATGCATCATCCAGCCGTCCATATTGTAGGGCGGCATATCGGTTGGGATGCGCCCATCCGTGCGCTTCATCAAATAAAATTGCACACCGAGCAGTGACGTATCGGTTTCCAGTCCGCGCAGCTGTGGCACAGGGACATCGCTGTTGCGGCCGATGCTGTCCATGACCTCGTATTGCAGGCTCAGATCGTAGTCGGGGAATACCGGGCGCGCAATCGATGGCTGCAGTCTTGCAACAACCGCTTCGCTGTGTGGTTGCCCACTCTCCTGCCAGTTGATATCAAACAGCAGCGTTACGTTCGACATCCCGGTGGCTTCAGGGATTGAGAGTTCCGCAATGCTGATCTCATGGCCCCGGTGTGAGGAAATCCAGGACTCCAGTTTTTGTCGTGTACCTTCAATATCGTCGATAAGTGGGGTTGGGCGTGCGTCGTCCAATGCGAATCTCCTGCGTCCAGCTTTTATGATGGCGCATAGAATACTGGTGTGGTGCCCCGGTGGCTACTATACAATTTGTAATGATCCGGGGTATGCCCGCCAAACGTCATTGCAAACTGGGTATTCGATGTTGTTTCACACTTGTCCGACGGCGGCAAAATGCTACAGTAGAGCGCAATTGAAAACCGGGAGCGTACAGTGCGAATAACCGAGTGGCTGAAAATACTGTCTACTGAGCAGGGTTCGGACTTATATCTGAGCACGGGTGCCCCGCCCTGTGCCAAGTTCCAGGGTGAGCTCAAACCCATCTCCAGTGAAATCCTGCAGCCGGGTGAGATCAAGGAGATCGCGTATGAGGTGATGGACCCCACCCAGCGCGCCACATTCGAGACCGAGCTGGAGATGAATCTGGCGACGTCGATATCCGGTTACGGTCGTTTCCGTATCAATATATTCATGCAGCGCAACGAGGTGGGGATCGTGGCGCGAAACATTGTCGCGGATATCCCGCGCTGGCAGGATTTGCGCCTGCCGCCACTACTGACAGAGGTGGTTATGCGCAAGCGCGGTCTGCTGCTGTTTGTGGGTGCGACCGGCTCCGGTAAGTCAACATCCCTGGCGGCGCTGATCGACTACCGCAACAGCAATAGCAGTGGTCATATTGTGACCATTGAGGACCCGGTGGAGTATGTGCACAGCCACAAGAAGTCCATCGTCAACCAGCGCGAGGTCGGTGTCGATACCCGCAGCTGGCACAACGCCCTTAAAAATACCCTGCGTCAGGCGCCGGATGTCATTCTCATTGGAGAGATCCGCGACCGGGAAACCATGGAACACGCGATCTCTTTTGCCGAAACCGGCCACCTCTGTATTTCGACTCTGCACGCCAACAACGCCAACCAGGCGTTGGATCGCATTATCAACTTCTTCCCGGAAGAGCGGCGGCCCCAGCTGTTGATGGATCTATCGATGAATATGCAGTGCATCGTGTCGCAGCGATTGATCCCGACGGTAGACGGTAAACGCTGTGCGGCTATCGAAATCCTGCTGGGCACGCCGATGGTTGCCGACCTGATTCTCAAGGGTGAAATCGACGGCATCAAGGAGGTTATGCAGAAGTCGGAAAACGTCGGTATGAAGACGTTCGACTCCGCGCTGTTTGAGCTGTTCCAGGAGGGCCTGATCACCGAAGATGAGGCCTTGCGCAACGCCGATTCGGCCAACAACGTGCGTTTGAAAATCAAGTTTGCCGGGGATGGGGCAGGCTCGGATGACGGTTCCATGGGGCTCAGTCTCGCCTCCCTGGACGACGGGGAGTACAATCCCGCTGGCTAGCAGGCTGCCGGGTTTTCCGCGTCTGCCCGGGTAAGCGCCCTAGGCGATGCCCTCTGCCCGCAATGTCGGCAGTACCTCTGCAGCGAACAGTGTGAGACTCTGCCAGGCCAGGTCCGGATGGATGCCCCCGCACAGCGGGTGAAACATGATCGGCTGGGCGCTGATCATGCCGCGGGCCGCCTCGATCAGTTCCTGCGGACGATAGACTTTGTAGGCTCCACTGGCTCGCAATTCATCACTGCTGTCGAAATACCTGTAGGGGGAAAATACCTGTGCTTTTTCCGCCCACAGCGCATAGGTATTCGTCTCGTGCTGCAAGTGTGGGGCAATCTGTTGCCAGTAGGCATCGGGGTCTTCCGCGACAAAGGTCACCGTTGAGGGGGCGGCAGGCATCGGGCCCGGGTCCGGTTTTCCCTGCGCTTTGAGTTCCTCCCGGTAGTATTCAAAAATTTCAGGACCGGAGGGTATAAAGAAATCTGCCTCCCTGGCAGCGCGCCGTGCGGCCGGTTTACTACTGCCACCCATAAGGATCATCGGTCTCGGCTGGCTAAACGGCTTTGGGGTAACGGTGACGGTGCGGTTTTCAAATGCAAACGTTTCGCCGCTCCAGGCCTGTTTGAGGAAGGGGCCGATAGTATCCATGTACTGCTTGCGCACGCCCAGGCTTTTGCCGACCGCACTGAATTCCTCCTCCCGGTAGCCACCGCTCAGGATGGGTATGACCCGGCCGCGGCTGATGGTATCCAGTATGGCGAGATCTTCTGCCAACTGTACCGGATCGTGCAGTGGAGCGATCAGCGCCGAAATGTAGATACGCATAGCGCGGGTGCGCGTGGCAATGGCTGAGGCGAGCAGCAGCGGGGAGGGACAGTAACCGTCATCGGAACCGTGGTGCTCTGAAAGGTGCACACTGCCGATACCCTGCTGGTCGCCCCAGGCGCACATTTCTATGGCGGCCTCGTACAGGTCGGCCTGTGAAGCGGTTGCGAATTCGGGCAGGCGCATATCAAAGCGCAGCATGACGTCAGCCATGGAATCTCCTGTGTTTACTGATGTTTAACGAGTGGTAAGGGTGTTTGGGTCAGTTTTCCATCACCGTGATCAACGCTACCCATCTCTCAATATCTGAGTCGTTCGCGTTCATAATCTGGAAACCGGCAATCCACGGCTGTTGCTCGTTATTGCTTGCCTGGCAATAGCGCACTTCCGCGGCCAGGTACAGCGTGTCTGCAACATTGGGCAAATCAACGCCGATTTGAAGAATAGCGCCGACGGTGAGCTGCTCCGCGAGAATGACCTGCAGGCCGCCTCGCGACACGTTGAGAGTACTGCAGGTGATCATTTTTCCAGATTCAGTTTGACCCAGACGCGGCGAAAGCAACTCGATAAACGTGGTGCTCTCTATGGGAAGTCGCAGGTACTTTCTTTGCTCAGGCATAATGGTACTCCACAGCTACTCTTGGTCGAGGTTCTTGCGAACCTCGGTGACTTCATTGCGGAAGTTTGAGTTGGTTTCGAGAATGTCGACTAACCCATTGTCAATCAGGTACAACAATTCCTGTCTGCTAACCTGACGCATTTTGACACCCTTCCGGTTGACGAAAATATAGTGATCATTCTCCACGTCGTAGACGGCCAGGCGTGCCATCAGTGGTGTATCGCCATCGTGGAATCCCAGCCACGCCCCCATTGGCAGGTTGACCTCGCGTGTCTCCTGCGCTGGCCCCGCCCCAGCTGCCTGGCCCGCATCGCTGCCCACGCCTGTTTCGGGTAGGGCTGCAGGTGGCTCATCAGTACTCTCATCCTGCGACAGCAGCAACTCCATTGCCGCATCCTCATCCCCGGGGATGGCGGCAGTACTGTCGCGGTCTGCAGCAGGATGGTCGCCTGACCCGGTGGGGAACGGCTCGGCAGGATTTTCCACGGCTGTGGCAATAATCTCTTCTATCTCGGTATCAGGCTCTAGCTCCGGCTCCTGGTCTCGCTGCACAAAATATCCGCCCCGCGCCTTGATTTGATGGGCCTGATCGATCAGGTAACCGTCGCCACTCACCGCGGTCTGGCCTGTGGCGTGTGCATCGCCCGGCACCGACTCTTGTTTCGGCTCGGGCTCCAGTTCGGAATCCAGCCCCGACTCCTCCGGCCCTGCATCCCGCTCCAGCTCCGCTCCCGAACCCAGGTAGGCGTCCAGATCTGACTCCAGATCTGACTCCAGATCCAATTCCAGATCCGACTCCAGGTCCGACTCCAGATAGGAATCCAGGTCGGACTCCAGCGCCAGATCGGATTCCGGCTCTACCTCGAAAGCCGCCTCCAGTTCCAGTGTCAATTCCGCCAGCGACCCGGTGGATGTATCTTCCGCTGGCGCTGCGGGTAAATCCTCTGCCGGTGCGGTGTCCAGGGCTGCTCCGGGCTGCGGATTTGCGGGGGTCGATACCGGGCCGGGATATGCCTCGGGTTCGGGACTGGTTTGCGAGTGTGCCAGCGCACTTACGAGGGCGTCCAGAATCTCGACAGAATCGACGCCCACGGCCGAGGCGAGGCAAAGGCTGAAGCTGGCGCCGCTGGAGAGCGTCTGGACTTTGCCTTGTGTGATCAGGCGCTGAAACTCGGTAAAGCTCAGCTGCAGCACCTTGATGCCCGCCATATTGGTGAACAGCAATTGCTGTGACGGCTCCACTTTCAGCACCAACTGCACTCGCAGTGTTCCTTCTTTACCCGCCTCCACATTGAACCACTGCCCTTCATGCCAGTTCTTCATCGTGGGGGGAGGGGGTGTCTCGCCGGGGTCTATGTAGTCACTTTCAACGACGATCGGTGGGATGTGCAGGAGCTCCAGCGGTTGCCTGCGCAGGATTCGCAAGTGGGCAAATTCAACCAGCCCCATGGATTCATTGACGGCCTCCGTGTCGTGATGCAGGCTCAGCAGCCAGCGGCGCATTTCCTTCGGGAGTTGGGTGACGACCTGAAAAATATGCTGGCGACGCGCCTCGTCCGTGTCATCCGAGTGCTGGAATGAGTCCAACAGGGTTCGGGTAGTGTCAGACATCTTTTGCCACTGCTCGGAATCCGCGCCGAACTTCAGCAGCAGCAGCTGGGCACTGGTATACCAGGGCCCCTTGAGAAAGCCTCCGATATCTTCCGGTGCGGGGTGTCTCTCCAGCGCCGCATTGATCATTTGCGCGGCTCGCTGCTTGGCCGCCGTCGTTTTTGCTTTCCCCGCTTCGGCTTCCACCACACGCTGTATCATACGCTGCGCGCGCGCCTGGTCTCGCTCCGCTGTCGCGGCAAAGTCAGTACAAACTGCAGCCAGGTCAGTGGACTGGTCATCAAACCACTTTCTGGAATCGTCCACCGCTTTGGTGATCTGCTGCTCGAGAATGGTGCCGACTCTGTCCAGGCGTGCCTGCCAGCCGATAGCCCTGGCTTGTATGCTATCCAGCAATTGGTGCAGGGGGTGGGCGCCCGGTTGCAGAAAAGCCGGATCAGTGACGGCGAGCGCTGCTGCCAGCGGTTTCAGGCGGCGAACCTGGGCTGCGACACGGCCTTCCAGCGGTGACTGTTTCTCCCACAGTTCCACCGCCTTGCCGAGCCAGCGCAGGATAGCGATCTGTTCCCCTGAAGGGGTCGCAGGATCACCGATCGCTTCCGTCTGCCCGGCCAGGGCCACCCAGGGCGAAAGGCTGAAATTATCGATGTTTTTCAGGTACTCCAGCAGCTCATGATGCTGCATGGGATGTGCGTGGCTGCCGACACCCACCGGCTCGCCATAGCGGTCCAACACCAGCTCGCGCAGTGAACAGGGGAATGGAACGTGTTCAGGCCCTAGTTTCAGTGGACTAACTTTCCTATGATCAGTGCAATGAGAAACCCCCAGAGGGCAACGAGTACCACAAGGCGCCATTTTGTCGGTGTTGGCTGCTCCCTGAACGTCCTGGAGTGTTGAGTGAGGTTATGGGAGCCGCAAGCCGGGCATTCGCCCACTTGACCACTTTTTGTTCCGCGGTAGCTGCAGTCTTTGCAGAGGTAGGCCATGGGGGTTATCGGCTGCTCTTTAGAAGTTGGTCGACAATGCGCTCGAGTTGCTTAAGGTTATTGCATTCAGCACTAAAATGACAGGCGCTTTGATAGCGCAGCATTTCGGAATCGCCGGTGCCCCAGGCTCTGCGTGATTCAGGGTTGAGCCAGATAACCTGTCGTGCGCGCTGGTAAATACCCTGCATAATGTCGAGCTTCGGGTCGCCATTGTTATTGCGTGCGTCGCCGAGAATGATCACGGTGGTGTTGCTGTTGATATCGTCCAGCGCCAGCTGTGCAAAGTCCGACAGGCTACTGCCATAGTCAGTGGCTCCGCCGTATTTCCAGTTCACCAACTCAATGGCCTTCTCGACGGGATGCTCAGCAAAATAGCTGCTCACTTCCCCCAAATGACTGGAAAAGGCAAAGCTGCGAACTTTTGGCAGGATATCCTGCAAACTGTAGAGAAAGAGCAGTAAAAATTTGGCGTAGGCAGCGACGGAGCCACTGACATCGCACACCGCGAGTATTTGAGGCTTTTCCTTTCTCACCTGGCGCCAGTAGGTGTTGAACATTATGCCGTCATGGGGAATGCCCTTGCGCAGGGTTTTCGCCATGTCGAGGCGGCCACGCTTGAGCAGCTTGCGCCTGCGCGAGTGGCGGCTGGCCAGTTTTTTCGCCATTTTACGGATCAGCTCGTGCACTTTATGCAGGTACAGGTGTTCGATATTGTTGAGCCGGGTTTTGCTCAAAATCTCATCCATGAACTGCCGTGTTTTGCCCTCTGCGTGCAGCAGGTACTCGCGCTCCACGTAATCGCGCACCTGCTCTCGCAGCGTATCCCGGTAGCGCTGTAGCACCGGCAGCGCCGGGCTCTCGTCCCGCTCCAGCGAGATCACCGCGTTGCGAATGTGTTCCTCGCCCATCGCATCCAGAATGCGGCGCGTAAACTGTCCCTTCTGGGTAAACATCTGTATCTGTTGCAGTCCGACACGCTCAGCGGCCTGATTCATTGCCAGCGTCAACTCGGTGCGATCATTGCTGAGCAGATTCTGCATCAAGGGGGCTTGCAACAGTGACGCCAGTTCGGGGTTGGTCTCGGCGGCGAGCTGCAGTGCGGCGGCCTGGGTGGCGGTGAACTCCTGCGCCTGCAGGCTGGCGTTTTCGGCAGCCGATGAATCCGGTTCGGGATCGGTATCGAGTGGGTCTGGCGCTGAGAAATCGGCGAGATCCTGCTGAAAGAAGCGATCAAAGCAATGCAGGAAAATGACTTCCTCTTCGGGCGTCTTGGCCAGCGTCATCGCCAGCCCGTCGCGCAGCAGATTGCGGTCGGCGTACCCCAGGCGTCTGGCGACCTCTACCGCATCCAGCGTTTCGGCAGGTGATATCCTCACCTCGCGGGTGCGCAGAACCTGAATAAAATCGACCAGATTTGACTGCATATTGGCTGTTTCTCCGCGCTTCTTTTAGTGCCGGAGTTTACCGGCCTGTTATTATCAGTGCGCGTGGTCGTCGGCGACGGTATTCCTCACCAGCGCGCGCAGTTCGCTATCGGTTGCCTCGATATCCTCTTCATACTTCAGCAGCACATTCAGTGTGCTGCGCACCAGTTCCTCTTCCAGGTGCTCCGCGTGCAGCAGTAGCAGGCTGCGCGCCCAATCGATAGTCTCTGATATGGCGGGTGCTTTTTTCAGGTCCAGCTCGCGCAGCGAGTGCACAAAACCCACCAACTGGTGGCGAAGCTGCTCGTCGATGCCGGGTACTCGGCTCAATACGATCCGCTCTTCGAGTTCGACAGTTGGAAACGGTATATAGAGGTGGAGACAGCGCCGTTTGAGCGCATCGGAAATATCGCGTGTATTGTTGCTGGTGAGGAATACCATCGGCGCAGTGCGCGCTTTAACGGTACCGATCTCGGGTATGGAAATCTGGTAGTCCGAGAGAATTTCCAGCAACAGCGATTCGAACTCGTAATCGGATTTATCGACTTCGTCGATCAACAGAATAGCGCCCTTTTCCTGCTGCATGGCCTTGAGCAGGGGGCGCGGCTCCAGAAACTCCTCTGAGTAAAATATATCGCCGAACTGATGCAGCTTGGCCACGGATTCAGCAAGGCTCTGGGCTCCCTGTAGCAGATCTCCCAGTTTTTCCTTCAGCACTTGTGTGTACAGCAACTGTTTGCCGTATTTCCATTCGTAGAGTGCCTTGGCTTCATCCAGGCCCTCATAGCACTGCAGGCGAATCAGGGGTGTCTCCAGCAACAGGGCCAGGGTCTTCGCCAGCTCCGTCTTGCCGACCCCGGGTGGCCCTTCGACCAGTACCGGTTTGCGGAGTTGGAAAGCCAGGAATACCGCTGTGGCAATTTTGCGGCTGCAAATATACCCGTGGGATTCGAAACCCTGCTCGATTATCTCGACCGAGTCGAGTTGTGGAAAATCCTGAGTGTGCACCCGCTTACCTCCGCTGTGGAGGTACTATTGTACGCGAACGACGACCCGGGGAAAGCTAGCCACCGGTAGTATTCATAAATCGCACAATATCCGGTGTTTCATCCAGATTGAAGTGATGACGCTCCGGTTTGATTGTCATCGCATTGATGATGCCGAGTTTGAGTGTGTCCAGCGTATAGCCGGGCGCGCGCAGTATGGCGCGTAAATCCACCGAGTGCTCATTGCCCAGGCACAGCAGCAGGCGGCCCTCGGCAGTGACTCTCACCCGGTTGCACAGGTGGCAGAAATTGTGGCTGTGAGGGGATATAAATCCGATGCGTGACGGTTTCCCTGCAGTGCGAAAGTAGCGGGCGGGGCCATCCTGGCCCAGTGGATCACCGAGCGTCTCGAGCGCGTATTGGCGGGAAATAATCGTGCGCAGTTCCTCGCTGCTGCAAAAGCTCAGCGCGCGATTGTGTTCGTCAATCAGCCCCAGCGGCATCTCTTCGATAAAGGCGATATCGATACTGCGCTGCAGCGCGAAATTCACCAGATCAAGCACCTCGTCCTCATTGCGCCCCTTGAGAATCACAGCGTTCAGCCTGATCCGCTCAAAGCCGGCCGCGATGGCCGCATCGATACCCGCGATGACCTGGTCGAGGTTGCCGTGGCGGGTGAGTTGTCGAAAGCGTCGGGGTTGCAGGCTGTCCAGACTGATATTGATGCGGGTTACCCCCGCCTCGCGCAGTGACGCTGCCAGTCGCTGCAGCTGTGAGCCATTGCTGGTGATGGCCAACTGGTCGAGGCCGCGAAGTTGCCCCAGTGGCCGGATCAGCGACAGGATATTATTGCGAATAAGCGGCTCGCCACCGGTGAGGCGTATCTTGCCGACGCCCAGCTCGACAAAGGCGCGTGCGATCTCGTGGATCTCCTCCAGGGTGAGTACCTGCTGCTTGGGCGCGAAGGTCATGTCCTCGGCCATGCAGTATACACACCGGAAGTCGCAGCGATCCGTCACCGACAGGCGGACGTAGTCCACACGCCGCTGAAAGCGGTCCACCAATACTGTGGGAAAGGTCGTTGTCATTGCCGGCAGTGTAGCTGCTAGACGCCTGCTACTCCATACCGGGGTTTACACCATCGCTAGTGTGCGACACGATAGAGCGGTATTGGACAGGGGATAATAATGTGTCGGCGATAGCGAAATGGGCTCTGTGGCTGGGCCCGCTGTTGGGTGCAGCGACAGCCGCGGCGAGCCTGTCCTATGGCCACAGCGCCGATCTTGCGACCGTGGGCTTTGTCGCAGTTGTGTGTGTTGTGTGGTGGGTATTTGAACCCGTTCCTATTCCGGTGACCTCCCTGTTGCCGCTGGCCATACTGCCGCTGATGGAAGTGCTGACGCCGCAGGAAGTCGGTCAGGCCTATGGCTCTCCCCTGATACTGCTGTTGCTGGGTGGATTCCTGCTGTCCAAGGCGATGGAGCATTCCGGGGCGCATCGCCGCATTGCATTCGGTATGGTGCAACTGTTTGGTACCAGCAGCGCACGCCGCCTGGTAATGGGCTTTATGGCAGCATCGGCGGTCCTGAGTATGTGGATTTCCAATTCTGCCACGGCGCTGATGTTGTTGCCGGTCGCGCTGGCAGTGCTGGACGGCGTCGAGAACAAAACAAAGCTGGCGCCACCGCTGCTGCTGGGTATTGCCTATGCGGCCAACATCGGCGGGCTTGGAACCCCCATCGGCACGCCCCCGAATTTGATTTTCATGCAGGTTTACGAGCAGACAACGGGCACTGTCATCGGCTTTACCCAGTGGATGAGCTGGGCGCTTCCGGTGGTGGTGATACTGGTGCCGGCGATGGCGCTGGTCCTGACGCGCAACCTGGAGGGGGCACTGCGGTTGCAGTTACCGGCCATGGGGCCGTGGCAGACCCAGGAGCGCAGGGTAATGATCGTTTTCAGCCTGACGGCACTGGCCTGGATCACGCGCAGCGAGCCTTTTGGCGGCTGGAGTGTCTGGTTTGGGGTGCCTGAGGCCAATGATGCGTCGGTGGCGTTGTTGGCAGTGGTGGTGTTGTTTCTGGTGCCCGATGGCAAGGGTGATCGCCTGTTGACCTGGGAGCGTGCCAGCACCATTCCCTGGGGCGTGTTACTGCTGTTTTCGGGAGGTATTTGCCTTGCCAAGGGGTTTGTAGCGTCTGGCTTGAGCGACCTGATGGGGCAGTGGTTGGTGGGGATGATCAGCATGCACCCCTTTGCATTGATTGCGCTGGTTTGCCTCGGCGTGACCTTTATGACCGAAGCCACATCCAATACCGCCACTACGGCACTGCTGATGCCCGTGCTGGCGGCGGCAGCCCTGGCGGCCGGTATTGCGCCAGAACTGATCATGGTGCCAGCGGCCATGAGTGCCAGCTGTGCGTTCATGTTGCCGGTGGCCACCGGGCCCAACACGGTCGTCTTCAGCAGCGGGCTGATCAGCACCGCCCGCATGGCGCGGGAGGGGTTTCTGATCAACCTGCTGGGTGTCACCGTTATCAGTAGTGTGTGCTACGTGTTGCTCACCTGAAGCCGATGCCCTGAGGTCTAGAGCAGTGCGAGTATGCTTTCGGCCGAGCTCACATCCACGCCGGGGCCGGCTTCCACGTTCAGGTGTGTCACAGTGCCGTCGTCGACGATCATCGCGAAACGCTGGCTGCGTGTGCCGAGGCCAAAGCCACTGCCGTCCAGTTCCAGGCCCAGTGCGGCGGTGAATTCGCCATTGCCGTCCGCCAGCATCAGCAATTCCTCAGCGTTTTGTGCCTCGCCCCAGGCTCCCATCACAAACGCATCGTTGACTGCCATGCAGACAATAGTATCCACACCTTTGCCTTTGATTTTGTCCGCGTTCACCACAAAGCCGGGCAGGTGAGTCATGCTGCAGCCGGGGGTGAAGGCGCCGGGAACGGCAAACAGAACAACTTTTTTGCCGTCGAAAATATCACTGGTGGTGATATCGACCGGGCCTTTTTCGCCCATGGTCTTCAGTGTACAGGAAGGAATTTTGTCGCCGGTTTTGATGGTCATGTTACGCTCCTTGGAATTGAGTCGGGCCAAAGTGAGTTGGAATCATAGCAGATGACCGGTGAAACACACTGCCCTCTTTGTGCGGGAAGAGATATATCGGCTTACATGCATGATCGTCGTCGCGATTACCTGTGCTGTGGAACGTGCAGCCTGGTGTTCGTGTCGCCGGAACACTACCTGTCCCGTGACGCGGAGAGGGCCGAGTACGCGCTACATCAGAACGATATTGCCGATCCTGGCTATCGCGCCTTTCTGTCGCGGTTAAAAGACCCCCTGGCTGCGCGGCTTGGACCCGGCGCCCACGGGCTGGATTTCGGTTGTGGCACGGGGCCGGCACTGGCGCATATGTTGCGCGAGTCGGGGTTCGAGGTCTCGCTTTACGACAGCATGTTCGTCCCCGATGACAGTGTACTGCGGGTGAGCTACGCCTTTATTTGCGCCACGGAAGTCGTTGAACACCTGCACCATCCTGGACGCGAGTTGGATCGATTGTGGTCGCTACTACAGCCCGGAGGATGGTTGGGCATCATGACCAAACTGGTCAGGGATCGAGCCGCATTCGCCAGTTGGCATTATAAGAACGATCCAACGCATGTGTGTTTTTTCAGCGCCGAGACATGGCACTGGTGGGCCCGGCAGCACAGTGCCAGCGTGGAGATCATCGGTGCGGATGTCATTCTGTTGCAGACAGGTAAACTTCAATCCTGACCGGCTGGCAATTTATAGCTGTTAGCCTCATCTAGAGGCTATGACACAATTCCTCGCTGAACGCCTCGAGCGTCCACGGTGTCGATTCGCTCAAGGTGGTATTGAGGATGACTGGTGCCGGTAAGGCCACAACATTTGCAGTTGCCACTGGATTCCCGATCACGGTCGCTACCATTGGGTCATCGAGCTGAAGGATTTCATCGCGTGTCTCAACGGTTGTTACCACGCCGTCGATATACATCGTTAAAGTCATCTTGTCTGGCGCGGGGCGCAAGGCAACCCGGCGATCAAATACCCCGCTAATGACAATGCTGTGACAAGCGTTACTGCTTACAATTTCGCCGGAAAGTGAGACGCCACCGAATTGGGCGACCACCGTGTTTCCGGTTTTGTATATGTCCCAGATACCGGCCTGCCCCGCCACCGGGCCGCTGTATTGATCAGCCACACCAATACCGAAGGTATAGGGCCCAAAGCCCGGTGTGCGCAGATACCCCATGCCGGTGAGCACGCCGCTGCCATTGGTCGCCCGGGTATAATCTGTGCGCACAGTATGGACGTCTCGATACCACGCCGCGTAACTGTCGATCATGAGGCTCTGTTGCGCCAAGGGAGTGGGTACCACATAGTATCGGGCCGTTGGATCCACTGTAAAATCGTAAAGCACGGGTTCCGGTGGGTGTTCGCCGAAGGGTGGGGAAAGATACAAACGCCATCGACCATCGGCAGAAAGAACGCTATAGGAATTTTTGCCCGCCTCCCAATACAGCTCTCTGGGCGCAAACGGAGTCCGCTTTTGGAGACTGGAATAGAAGCTTACGCCGTCCAGGTTTTCCACCTCGGAAATTTCAGCCGCAGCAAGGAGGGTAGGGTAGATATCCTGGATACCGACAGTTTCTGCAACTACCTGGCCATTGAGTGCGGCGTCTGGCCATCGAATTACCAGAGGTGTTCGCAAACCTCCCTCCAAAGCCCAGGTCTTCGTGCCAAAAAAAGGCACATTGCTATCAGCAGTAGTCGCGCCATTGTCGCTGACCAGTACCACGATTGTGTTATCCAGTATGCCAAGAGTTTCCAAGTGGGAAACAATGCGACCTATATTGGTATCGAGTTGATTGACCAGTGCCTTGTAGCGACCTGTGGGTGTATCGGGGTATTTCGCGGCGAATTCACTGGCAGGTGTAACGGGTGCGTGTGGGGCATAGAACCACAGGTTCAGTAGCCAGGGTGCCTGCGCAGCATTCAACTCGGAAATAACATTGATTGCCTTGTCGGTCAGTATGGTCTCAAGATGCCCGGTAAATTTTTGTCCCGGCTCGGTATCGCCTTCCAGCCAGGGATTTAGATACGTTGGCTTTGCTAACTGTAGTTCGCCCTCCACATGCACACCAGCCAAGCGCCACTGGTTGAGAAAACCAAACCAGTGATCAAAGCCCTGATGATCCGGCCACGCCGTCCTCTGTGTATCTCCTATGTGCCATTTGCCGATATGCCAGGTGGTGTACCCCTCCTGCTGCAAGCGTTCAGGCAGCGTAATTAGTTCCGGAGACATACCCCGGCCATTTGGCAGGTAGCCGGCGCGCTCAGGATACAGCCCTGTGAGCAGCGCAGCTCGTGCCGGCGAGCATACTGCGGAGGCATAGTGCCGGGTAAAACGCACACCCTCACGAGCCAATTGGTCCATATTCGGTGTGTGTACAGTGGTATTGCCGTTGTTGATGGCGAGGTCATTAAAGCCAAGGTCGTCCGCCACCAGTATCAGAATATTCGGCTTTCTGCTGGCGCTTGAGTCCAGTCGGTTCCCAGAGCCATCGCCATCCCCTGTGACTCCGGCAGGTTGTTCACAGCCGCAAACAGATAGCACTAGCCATAACGCCAAGCAGCTGATCCTTGTCATAATGATAAGTCCCTTTAACCTGCATTACTGTAAACGTATTCTTCGATAAGCCCTAAAGAAAACTTTGCCGTAAAAATGCGGTTTTTGGAGCGTTGGGACCAGACTTGCTGTGCGTTACAAGCTACGCCGTCTCCGTGATCATATTGACGTAGATAGATTCACAATCGTGGTAGAACCTCAGCTCGTCATCGCCGAGGTAGGGGGCGACCATGGTCAGCAACTGCAATACACCCTGGTGGATTGTGATCTGCGGTAAGCGGTTGTCGTGCAGGAGTGTCTCGTAACTGAACCAGAAGGTGAGGTTGAGTGTCATGTTGTCCGCCAGCCCGAGAAGCTGCTGGTCCTGCGCATCAATGACCTCCTGCTGCAGCAGTGTTTGGCAAATCGAATACATCGCGGCGCGCTTTAGTTGCAGCAAGCGCTTGAAACCACGTTTTATATCCGGGTAGCGGTGCAGGAGATTATCCAGATTGTGGTACAGGAAGCGGTACTGGTACATCTCCTCAAGGACCACATACAGGTAATACCAGTTTTCCTCCGCGCTGCCGCGGTCAGTGCTGAGCGGGCGCTCGATGGGGGCAGTCAATGTGTGGTGCATGGCGTGTTCGTACTGTTGGAACAGCTCGGTGATGATCTGGTCTTTGCCCTTGAAATGGTAATAGAGATTACCGGGACTGATGTCCATCTCATTGGCAATATCAATGGTTGTGGTTGTGGCCTCACCCTCCTCGTTGAATAATGCCAGGCTAGTGTGGAGAATGCGGTCCCGGGTTTTCATGCGGTCAGCGGGTCAGCCTTTGGGTTTGTTCGCGGCAGGCTTCCTCGGGCGGGGCGCTTTTTTCCCGGCAGCGGCTGTTTTGCGTGCGGTTGCGGGCGTTTTCTTGGCGCTCGCTTTTGCGCCGGTAGCGGCTTTGCGTGTGGTCCTGGTTGTAGCGGCGTTTTGTTCGGCCAATGCTTTACTCAACTTCTCGACTTTGCGCGAGAGCTGGTCTACTTTTTTGCTCAGGGCCGCCAGATCCTCAATGCGAGCGGGGCGCTGGTTGTGAAAGTTTTCGCGCACGCGGTTGATGCGCTCTTCTACTGATTGCCGGGCCGAGGCCGTGCTTTCCCTGGCGTCTTCCTCCAGGGCGGTGCCCGCCTTCACCAGTTCGCGAAAAAGCTTGGGTGGCTCCATCGCTTTTTCCAGCCTCCCCTGCGCTTCCTCGACGGCCTTGCCATAGGCACCCACGCCAGCCAGCCAGATATTCTTGGCAATTTCACCGGCCTTGTCGGTGACTTTGTTTTTTTCATCACTCATACAGACTGCCTTCCCCTTGCCGGGGCTTGCTATAAAGCTGGCGGAACCAGGGTTGCCTATTAAAGCAGATTCGTGGACAAAAAAAAGGGGCTATAAAATAGCCCCGAAAAGTGACCCTGACTGGCAGGGTAATATGCCCTGGATGGGATATGTTCAGGCAGCAGACTTAAAGCGAGCGGAGTCTTTCAGCTCTGCAAAGCGCGCTTTGGCCTTTTTCAGTTGCGCGTCCAGCTTTTTGCGGTCGGTCAGCGCGTCCAGTTCAAGCTTGGGCAGTTCCATGTCTTTAATGGCACCTTTCGCGTCTTTCTCGAGCTTCTCGCCGCGCTTGACCAGCTCTTTGTACACTTTGTCAGCTTTCTTGCGACGTGCTGCCATTTGTTTCTGCAGCTCGGTGAGCTGTTCCTGAGCCTGGTCGTATGCCTTGCCGTAGAAGCCGAGGCTTGCCAGAAATACGCTGCGACCAGTTTCCTGGGCGTTGGCAGCAAAATCCGGTGCTGCTTTTTTTGCAGTGGCACGTTTGGCTGCAGGCTTACGCTTTACAGCGGGCTTCCGCTTGGCGGGCGCCTTGCGTGTAGACTTGGGTGCTGTGGTCGTTGCTTTGGTGTTGGCTTCGGCCATGGGAGGTCTCCTGGTGAGTCGCTGTGATCAGTGGGCTACCCCACTTATTGGTCGCCAGATTACGGAAAAAAATTAGAATAAACATACTAGAAAAAAGTGATTTATTTGTGCCTGTAGAGGTACTTTGGAGAAGTGCCAGCAGTGGATAGCGAAATGCCGGTCAAAAAAAAGGCCCACTGTAAATGAGTGGACCTTTTTTAGTCGGGCGCGGCCTAAGCGGATTTTGGGCCGGCCGCTACGATGGCGTCTGAGGCATTGAAGCTTTTGATGTTTTCCTCGAACAGCACAGCCAGTTTGCGGGCCTGCTCGTTGTAGGCCTGTTCCGAGCCCCAGCCAATGCGCGGATCGACGTACTGCGGATCGACACCGGGAATTTCCGTGGGGAAATCCAGGTTGAGTATGTCGAGGTGAGCGGTCGGTGCGTTCAGCAGCACACCGCTCTGGCAGGCGTTCACCACGGCGCGGGTCACTGGAATAGGGAACCTTGAGCCGCTGCCGCCCGGGGCGCCGGAGCCGCCGATCCAGCCAGTATTGACCAGATACACCCGGCTGTCGAAATCATCGATACGCTTCATCAATAGCTCGGCGTAATCGCTTGCCGGCCGCGGCATGAAGGGTGCGCCGAAGCAGGTGGAGAACGTCGGGTGAATACCCGCTTCTGCGCCCAACTCCGTGGAGCCCACTCGCGCGGTGTAACCGCTGAGGAAATGGAAAGCAGCGGCCTCTTTGGAGAGGATGGAGACAGGCGGCAATACGCCCGAGACGTCACAGGTGAGGAAGATAACGCATTTCGGCTCGCCGCCGCAGTTGGACTCCGTGCGTTTTTCGACATGCTCCAGCGGGTAACAGCAGCGGCCATTCTCAGTGAGGCTGGTGTCGCAGTAGTCCGCGTGGCGCTCGTCGTCCAGAACCACGTTTTCAATAATCGCGCCAAAGCGAATGGCGTCCCAGATGACCGGCTCATTTTTCTGGCTCAGGTCGATGGTTTTGGCGTAGCAACCGCCCTCGAGGTTGAATACAGAGCCCTTGGCCCAGCCGTGTTCGTCATCGCCAATCAGGTAGCGTTCAGGATCGGCTGAGAGGGTTGTTTTTCCGGTGCCGGACAGGCCGAAGAACAAGGTCGTATCCCCTTCCTCACCCACGTTGGCGCTGCAGTGCATGGGCATGACATCTTTTTCCGGCAACAGGAAATTCTGTACCGAGAACATCGACTTCTTCATCTCGCCGGCGTAACGCATACCGGCCAGTAACACTTTGCGCTGGGCAAAGTTAATGATGACTACGCCATCGGAGTTGGTGCCGTCCCGCGCCGGAACGCACTCGAAACCCGGCGCATTGAGGATGTTCCACTCGGGCTTGCGGCCGCCATTGTAGGTTTTGGGCCGAATGAACATATTGCGGCCGAACAGGGCCTGCCAGGCGGTCTCGGTGGTGACTTTAACGGGCAGATAGTGGTCGCTGTGCGCGCCGACGTGCAGGTGGGTAATGAACTTGTCCCTGATCGCCATATAGGACTGGACCTGGTCCCAGAGCGCGTCGAATTTGTCGCTGTCGAAAGGGCGGTTGACGCCGCCCCAGTCGATGCTGTCCTCAGTGCTGGGCTCCTTGACGACGAACCGGTCAGCCGGGGAGCGGCCGGTGCGGTGGCCGGTGGTGACCAACAGGGCGCCGGTGTCGGAGAGCTGGCCCTCACCGCGCTTCAAAGCTTCTTCTATTAACTTGGCTGTCGTCAGGTCGGTGTAGGCCTGAGCGGTATGGATGTCTTGGGTCATGGTGCGTCCTGTCGTGATGAAGCGCAGGCCTGATGGGACCTCAGCGCCATTCTTCGGGCTTCAAGGGGGCGTAATTATGTCAGAAGCGCGGCATATTGCGAAATATATTGAGCATAATTTCCCCGAATGTTGGCGAAGATGTGATCAGTGTAAAGTTTTGCCGATATAGCCCTCGAGAATGTCCGTGAGGTCACTGTGTTCAAACCGGTACCCCTGGTTGCAGAATTCACACTCCATGGTAATGCTGCCAAGCTCTTCCAGCAGTTCGATGATCTCCGCAGGGTCCAGCGTGGACAGTGCGTTGCGCGTGCGTTCGCGGGAGCAGGAGCACTGGAAGCGGATGGCCGACGGCGCAAACAGGCGCAGCCGATCCTCGTGGAACAGGCGGTAGAGGAGGTCCTCGCTGTGCAGCGCCAGCAATTCGGTGTCTTTGACCGTGCTGGCGAGGGCACACACGTGGTCCCATTGCTGTTGTCGCAGGGCCTCATCGGGGCTGATTTGTGCCGGCAACTGTTGCAATAGCAGGCCGCCGGCCCGCTCTGTGTCTGCGGCCAGCCAGATGCGGGTGTTCAGCTGCTCGGATTGCTTGAAATAGTTGTCCAGGCTGTGGGCGAGAGAGCCCTGCTCCAGTGGGACAATCCCCTGATAGCGCTGACCGTTGGTCGGGTCTATGGTGATGGCCAGTTGCCCATTGTGCAATAACTGGTCAAAGTCCTCGGATAGGGCGTGCTCGGCGCCGCGTGCGATACCGCGCACCTGCAGGGTATCGTCGCACTCCACCATAAGCAGTGGGACCTGGCCTTCGGAGCGAACCTGTAGCACCAGTTTCCCCTCAAATTTCAGGTTGCTGCTGAGAAGTGCGGCGGCGGCCAGGAACTCCCCCAGCAGGCGGCTTACCCCCCTCGCGTACTGATGAATGGCGAGTATTTCACGATAGGCCGCGTCAAGGTGCGCGCGCTCGCCGCGAATATCTGCCTGCTCAAACAGGAATCGCTGCGATTGATCACCGGTATCGGGCCCGGCGGTGTCTGTCGGTATGTTCATGGATGTGGTGCTTTCGTTATGGCCAGTGTTGCATTGCTCGCGCGAACGGCGGAACAAGCACCGCTGGACGCACAGGAACGATAAAGTATATCGCAGACACGGGCGCAGGGTTCAGTATGTGAGGCCAGCAGCCGAAAATTGCCGCAGGGCAGGGATATCGGTGCCAGAACGGGCTAGAGTATGTGCTCGCAACACACCGCTACCCATGTCACCGCTTGAGGATACAAAAAATGAGATTCAGCTATCAGATCGGCATGTGCGACCCAGACCACTACCTGCCCCTGGCCAGGGCGGCCGAGCAGGCCGGGTACCACGGCATCACCATTCCCGACAGCATTTGTTACCCACAGCATGCCAGTTCCAAATACCCCTACAACAAGGACGGCAGCAGGGAATTTCTGGAGAGTGTGCCCTTCGTGGAGAGCCTGATCGCGGTCGCCGCCATGGCGGCAGTGACTGAAAATATCCGCTTTGCGACGTTTGTCTACAAGCTCGCGGTTCGCCAGGCGCCGGTGGTAGCGAAGCAGGTGCAGGGTATTCAGGTGCTGTCCAGGAATCGCTTCGATTTTGGTATCGGTATCAGTCCCTGGGAGGAGGATTTTGCCGTGTGTGGTGTCCCCTGGGACAAGCGCGGCAAACGATTTGACGAGCAGATTGCCATCTTGCGTGGCCTTGAGACCGGCGATTACTTTGGCTTCGATGGGGAAATGCACAGTATGCCGGCCAACAAAATGAACCCGGTGCCGAGCGAACCCACTCCGCTGCTGATTGGCGGCCACACTGAACCCGCTTTAAAACGCGCCGCGCGCGTGGGCGATGGCTGGATGTGTGCCGGGGCGAGCACGGATGAGTTGGAGGCCTACATTGGCCGCATCAACCAGCTGCGAGAGGAGTACGGCACGGCCGACAAGCCGTTCAAGGTGTATACAACGGGTCAGGACGCCTTTACACCGGAGGGCGTGAAAAAACTCGAAAGCATTGGCGTATCCGAGGTCATCATCGGTTTCCGCAATGTCTACGAAATGGAAGAGGACAAACCACTGGACGAAAAAATAGCGATGCTGAACTGGTATGCAGGAGAGTTCATCAATGGCTGAATTTCGCGCCAACACCCCGATCCTGGTGGGCGTCGCAGCCGTGCAGCAGAAAGTCCAGGACTACCAGCGCGCCCTTGAACCGGTGGCGCTGATGGAGCAGGCCTTGCGCGATGCCGCT
>TARA_R110002072_G_scaffold113986_3_pt1 | contig 33215 bp, 30 predicted proteins | sample TARA_R110002072 | Tara Oceans TARA_R110002072 (sample SAMEA4397118) | marine metagenome | biome: Polar Biome; feature: [SRF] surface water layer (ENVO:00010504); material: water (ENVO:00002006), including particulate matter (ENVO:01000060) such as... | depth 5 m
TTTCCCCTTTAGGAAACCTTATGCCGTTGTTTCGTCTTTCGACTCCGTATGCAACAAAAAGCACGTATACAACAAGCATCCCTAGTAGCAGGAACAGCCCGGATACTACGACCGGATACTACGACCGGATACTACGACCGGATACTACGAATAGTTCCAGCAGATTTAGTCGTTGATCACCCCATCTTTAGCAAGTTGATCAAGCCTTGTTTCGTCGAAGCCAGCTGACTTAAGCACCGTGCGGGTATTTTCACCGAGGGTAGGGGCCCGGTGTCGAGGTTTTACCTCTGTATTCGAAAACCGCATCGGAATGTTCACCGTCCGGTAATCGCCGAGTGTCTCATGGTTCATGGCGGGAAACAGATTGATGGCTTCGGCCTGAGGGTCCACGGCCACCTCGTGTAGTGCCAATACTGGTCCCCAGATTAAGCCTGCTTCGTCAAATATTTTACCCCATTCGTCTCGGGATTTAGCCGACAGAGCTTCATCAATAAGGGGCACTAGTTCATGCATTAATCTAAATCTTGCGCGGACATCAATAAGTCTTTCGTCTTCTAACCACTCAGCTTTGTTGATGGCTTTACAGAACATTGGCCAATACCGGGTCTCTGGCATATTGAACACTACCCATTTACCGTCGCCACAGGGGTAACGGTTAGCGGTCGGGAGAAAAAGCTCTTCACGGGATCGCTGACGGACTGGCGCATGATCCATGGTGGTCACGGCGTAATCCGTTGCCTGACTCCAAACAGCAGCTTCGTAGAGGGAGGTTTCGACAATCTGTCCTTCGCCTGTTCGTTCAGCAACTCGTAGTGCCGCCATAATTGAGCCAAAGAGGGCGAGGCCAGTGGTGTGATCGCCCTGGGCAGGCCTGGCCATGGGTACAATTCCATCCGTGCCTTCGCGCATTGAATCATAAAGTCCAGATCTACCGAAGAACGCTGTGACGTCAAATCCGGGTCGCCAGGCTTCTGGGCCGGTTGTTCCGTAACCCGTTAAGGTCGCGTGGACCAATTTTTTGTTTAACGCCAGTAACGTTTCGGGATCGAGCCGATACTTCGTTTGTCGTTGGGTAAGCAAATTACAGAGAAAGATATCCGCACCCTCGACGAGCTTATGAACCAGTTCTATGCCTTCTGGTTTAGTGAGATCAACACAAATGGACTCTTTACCGCGATTGTCTACATCAAACTGAAAGTCGTAGGCCTTTAATGCCTCATCGTCAATTTTTGGTGGCCGTCCACTGCTTCGCATCGGATCGCCCTTAAGAGGTTCGATTTTGATGACTCGCGCCCCCATGTCCGCCATGATCGCCGCAGCGCTTGGTGAGGCCATCCAACTATCAATCTCTACTACGGTAATATCTTCCAAAGGTGCGCGCACTAAGCTCTTCCTAGGTTCGTCAAAGAACTTATATTACCATGCAATTTCATCTTTTCTGCGGAGGAATCGAGAGACTTGGCTGATGTAATACGACCTTTTGATTTAAGTGACCTTTACATGCTCTATCGAATATGCCTGCTGACAGGTGCCGACGGAGATGATGCATCAGGGACCATCGATGAGGAGATCCTTGGGCATTTTTTTGCTGCGCCCTATGCGGTGTTAGAGCCCGAGCATTGTTTCATACTGACGGTAGAGGGAGCAGCGGCAGGGTATATTCTTGGAACGCGAGATTCACAGCAGTTTGCCCAAAACTGCGAATCAAATTGGTGGCCGCGACTTAGAGAAAAGTATGCGTTGCCGGATAAAGGCAACATATCCCGTGAGGCGATGATGATCAGATCGATACATCAGGGATATCAAGCACCGGCATGTGCAAAGGAATACCCGGCTCATTTACACATCGATCTGTTACCCGTCGCGCAGGGCCGTGGAAATGGTCCCAGAATGTTAAGCCTGTTTATTGATGAACTAAAACAGCAGAAAGTCCCCGGGCTGCACCTGGGTGTGAGTAAAGGTAACAACCGGGCAATGGCGTGGTATCCGAAGTTTGGCTTCCAGGTCATTGATGAAACTGACTCCGGCGTAACCTTTGGTTTAGCGCTATAAGCGCTTAGACAACAAGACCTTTCGCTTTCATGTGGAGAAATAGCTGTCGATCATGGCGACTGGTTGCAGACAGTCTTCCTTCTCGTATCCAGGGTTCCCATGCTGGCGCTCGAGCACCTTCCGGTTGATCTCCCATCACCGTGACCCGTTGGATCACTCGTTCTCCTGCAAAATCGTTCAAGACAAAGTGTTGAGTGCAGCGGTTATCCCACATTGCGATAGTACCTTCGGTCCACCGATAACGAACCGTAAAACGCGGGTTCTTAACCCAACTGGTTAGATGGCCAAGTAGCATTTCACTTTCGGTGGCATTGGCTTCCACAATTCGCCTGGTGAAATGCTCATTGACATAAAGTGCTTTTTTGCCGGTGACTGGATGTACCCGCACGACGGGATGGATTGCCATCTTATCTGGGCGATTGTGGGGCAAGGCATCATGCAGGGCGGTTAGCCCCTCACACAAATGTTGCATCGGCTCGGACATCTCATGATAGGCCTGACAGAGATTGGTCCACATGGTATCGCCGCCAACTTCAGGACACTTCACCATTTTTAGAATCGACATTAAGGCGGGCTCGTCCTGGAAGGTGATATCCGTATGCCACTCATCCGCGACACCACCTTCGGAAGCGGTAAGTTCAAAAATCTCTGGGAACCCGTCTACTGCATTGGCAAGGTTAGGATGCCCTTCAAGGGGGCCAAAGTGCCGACCAAGCGCAACATGCTGCTGGGTATCCAGGTTTTGGCCTGGGAAGAACAGCACCATATGTTCACAGAGTGCCGTCTTAATTTCCTCTGCCATCTCTGCCGTTGCCTGGGTTAAATCTACCCCGGTAATTTCCGCCCCGAGAGAACCGGACAGTCGCTGAATCTTCCAGTTTTCTGTATTCATAAGGTGAACCTCTATTAGATCGGGGTAATATAAACCAGACACTCCTAATGACAAAACCCGAAGCTATGCGCGCACTCTGGATTGAATCCCAACAATTATCGATTCGCGAGACTGACCCGACACAACCGAACGATACGGTTGAGGTTGCGGTAAGTCTTGCGGGTATCTGTGGTACTGATCTTGAGTTACTACGGGGCTACTATGATTTTGTCGGGGTGCCCGGCCACGAGTTCGTCGGCAAAGTTGTGTCTGGAGCCGATGCGGGACAAAGGGTGGTCGCTGACATTAACTTTGGCTGCGGTACATGTTTTATGTGTAAAAAGGGTCAACAACATCACTGTCCCGAACGAAAAGTACTAGGTATCAAAGGCACTACTGGGGCGTTTGCGGAGGTTGTACATGTGCCTGGGAAGAACCTGATTTCTGTGCCCGACCACGTGAGTGATTGGCAGGCTGCACAGGCGGAACCGCTGGCCGCCGCCTTGCAAATACTTGAACAAGTGACACTTAAGGGATCTGTATTGTTGGTCGGCGCAGGTCGACTTGGACGAATGGTTGCTCGAGTGATTCATGCCCTGGCACCGCAAGCTGAGTTGACCGTATGTGTGAGAGCTGAACGGCCTGGGCTTCAGCAACTTTATCGATGTATAAATATTGCTGAGATAGAAGCCCACAGTTACGACTTTGCGATTGATTGTACCGGTCAACCTGAAGGTTTTGAATTAGCCTTGGCAGCTGTTCGGCCCAGGGGCTGTTTAATCGCCAAAAGTACTTATGGGCGACGATTACAAATCGATATGAGCCGGGTGGTCGTAGACGAAATTCGGATACTGGGATCCAGGTGCGGCCCGATGGATAAAGCCATCAAGTGTATCGCTGATGGCACTATCGCACTGCCGGAAGAGGGTATTGTCTACTACCCACTAACCGACTACTCATTAGCCTTTGAGAAAGCCACGGATCCAAACACCGAGAAGGTGTTTTTTCACATCTGAAAATCATCTAATAGCGCAATCCCGATGGGCAATCCGCCACCGGCAGATTCCGTCACTTGCACGGTATAAATCCCACGGGAATTTAGCGTTATGGGCTGGGGCCCAAGCAGAATATTGGTGTTACCTTCCTCGGTCACATACAGATCGTAGGTTGCTGGTGGTACAAACAATGAGCCGGAATTGAAGTCAGAAAGGGCTGTGACATCTGCAAAACCAGATAGAGCTTCACCTGGGTTTTGGAAATACATATCCACGTTGCCAGTCGCCGGGGCTAACTTCGTCAGGTTAAGGATTGCCTGGGTGTCTACTGGCCGTCTATTTTCAAGGAAGTAGCTCGTGCCAACGGAGGCGCCATCCACACTAGTTGCAGCGTGAATCGTGCCGAACTGGCCGATAAAAAAGCTGCGATCGACACTGTTTAATTCTGTGGCTGGGTCGCCAGCTGGGGTCACTGTGAGTGTGTATGTGCCAGGGGTAAATTCGATGTAGTTGCTGAACTCACCAAAATTTAAACTGGCGGCAACGGTGCCATCTACGAGGAAGTCGAGTTGACCGCGATCCGCTGTTTGGTTGACGAATCGAATACCGGAAACCAGCTCTTCGTTCTGAAAGGGTGATAAGCCCGAAGGGTCATCAATACTGATCATTCGCACGGTCTGGCCGCCGGGGCCAAAGTAGTCAATGAGCATAAACAACCTATCACTGCGAGCTGAGAGTTCAAAATCACCGGAGCGCCAGAGTAGAGCATCGCTGCTTGAATCGCGGATCTCTATTTGATTGCCTTCGCCGGCAGTGGTTGTCGTAAAGCCCGTGGGTTGACCCCTTGTCATTGCCACAGTTGCGTTTGAAGCGTTCGGGTTGGTCAGTACGAGAGTTGCACTTGCGACGTTTGTACTGGCGTTCATAAACCGGATTCGGGTATCCGTTGAATCATCGGGGTATGTGAACGGTGGCTCAATGATTGATACGGCAGTGGCTGAGGCAACTGTGCCTGTGAGCACGACAATCTGACTAAAATCGATGTCCAGAGTTAGTTCACTCTGTATTACGGTTTGATCGACACCGTCGTTAAAGAACGATACCCGGAAGTCGAGTGGAATCTGCGGTAATACCGTTGTTGCCCCAACAACGCCGCCAAAGGCGAGCGTACCGGTACTCAGGTTGTTGGTGGTGATCGTCAGCTCCGGGGAGGCCGGAATTGCGTTGACCACAGTAAGTAATCCCGAGGGTATAGGAGAAGACGTAAAGCCCTCATCGTCGCCACAGGATACAAGAAAGGCACATGCCAGAAGCAGAACAGAATAGATACGTGTCATAGATACGGCTTAGTTGGAAAGTCGAGGAGTTAGATAGCAGGGCGCAACAATAATTCAATTCACTTCACGATGCCAGCTACTCGCGATACATACCGCGGAATGCGACCAGAGAGGCGGCAATGCTGACATTGAGTGATTCTACTTGATTATGCATCGGAATATGGACCAAACCATCACAGGCATCAATCAGCTCGGATGAAAGCCCTTCGGTCTCGTTACCCAGGACAAATATTGCTGGCCCTTTTGTTGTGAGCTTATTGAGTGGGGTCTCGCCGTGCCCCGCAAGCCCCAGTAGTTGATATCCCGCGCCTTTTAGGTTGGAAACCTCTTTTTCCAGGTTGTCACAATAGAATATGGCGGTTTTAAATATTGCTCCTGCGCTTGCCTTGATGACCAGAGCATCGAGTGGAGCACAGCCCCGCTTCGGAATGATCACCCCGGCCATCGGTGAGGCGCCAACCGATCTAATAATCATGCCCAGGTTTTGGGGGTTGGTCACATTTTCTACAGCAATTAGCTCCTTTTGTTGGTTGGATTGGAGGTTGCTGATGTGCTGGTAGCTCGGAGCCTTAATATCCAGTACCACGCCTTGATCCTGCTTTTTGTTTTTCGATATACGAGAGAGAGCATCACGATTGTGGTAGAGGACTTCCGCACCTTTGTTTGCGGCTAGACGGCACATGTCCTGAATAATGCCGGCCTGTTTATTACTTTCCGCAAGATGTAGGCGAAATGGCGTGATGTCGGCGTCCTGCAATGCCTCGAGGACCGGTTTACGGCCGTAGATAGTCAGCAGGCTATCAAAATAGGCTTTTCGCTCTTGGTATTGGTTGGAATCGTTCATTTATGGGTATTTGCCGTGTTTCGGCTTCGGAAGATCGCATATTTTTCCGTGCTTGACGATCTTCTGTCTAGAATTCCCTCAATTGAACAGTTGTCACATTTATGAAACATCTAATTCTGCTGGCGCTTTTGCTCGCCAGCCAATTCACCTTTGCCGGTGATGATTTGAATAAAGGGGATTCCGTTGCGCTTGGGCGACTTGCCGCCATGCTTGAACAAATCGGTGGGCGGGCTGCCTGGGCTGAGGCGAGATCACTCTACACAATGGAGAAAGCCAGAAGCCCTCATTACGGAGACGGTATTGTTTCAGAGTCCTGGCATGATCTTGAGTCACCTGGCTCCTGGGGCGATATCAAACACCCCAGGTTTAATGCTCGCTATGCATGGTCTCCAGAGGGTGGTTGGATAGGCCGAGAAGGTGAGTATCGAGACATGATTGACGATGAGATCAAGGAGAAGACCTTCTATTGGCATCGCGATATCTACACGCTGTTCCATCAGCTAGCGATTGGTGATCAAGGTTTTACACTGGAGACGATCCAGCCGAATGGTTTTCGCGTTCTAGATCAAAAGTATCGCCAACTCGCCGAGTTCCACCTTACCGCTGACAATGAGGTGTATCGTTTTATTCAGTTGGGAGGTAAGGGCACCCATGCCTATATTTATGGTCCTTACAGGTCTTTCGGTAACACTCAATTTCCTGATTGGAGTACATCTACCGACGGAAAGTGGGGTGCTTATTACGTGCAGGTGATGCCGAGCAGCAAACCTTTTCGAGAACAGGTTTCCGTCAAAAAACCTGTCCTCGAGTGGCACGGTGGAGCGGTCAAAAATAATTGTGAGCCTTAATTAACACCACCGGTTGTGACGGTCCAGTCGGGGGATCCTAAAGGGTCTCCGCGATTTCCTCGGGTGTGACTTTGGGATGGAATCGCTTGACGCTTTTACCGTCGGCACTGACCAGGAATTTGGTAAAATTCCAGGGGATATCTTCATTGCCTTCTTCATCGGGAGCTGCTGCCTTTAACCAACTGTATAGAGGTGCAGCATTGGGGCCGTTAACCTCAATTTTCGAGAACATGGGGAAGTTCACATTATATTTTGAGGTGGCGAACGCTAGAATTTCTTCGTTGCTACCGGGTTCCTGGGCACCAAACTGATTGCAGGGGAAGCCAAGGACTCGGACGTTAGGGTTATTCTCTTGTAAGGTACGCAGACCTGCGTACTGATGGGTGAGGCCTCACTGGCTGGCCAGGTTGACGATCAATAGTGCTTGATCACGGTATTCGGCAAAGCTCACCTTTTCTCCGGTGATCGACTCCATCTCTAGTGCTGATAAATCCATTACGGTATTCCTTCTGTTAAGAAATGACTGTGCCTGCCTATTCTACGAGAAGATACCGTGCAAGTACCATCTTCCTGCATCCAGATGTTTAAACACCCACAATAAGCCGCCGTCACGTTGTCTCGCGACGTAATAGTCCCTTGTCAGGGGCTTATCGATCGGTTGATCCCACCAGCCAAAGTCAATTCTTTCCGGGCCTTTAACCAGTGCTAGTTTGCCCCCGAGGCAAGGTGTGTTGTCGACCACATTGAGTGCTTTCGGCGTGGGGAGCAAAAAGCTCGGGCGAGGTAGACCTTCCTGTTTTGGTGAAACCCAATAGTCCTTTTCATGAAGCCGAATCTTCTTCCAGGCCTTCTCCGGGCGATGGTCGTTAGCCTCAGATAAGCCAAAACATTTACCCGGCCCTAAGCGTGCGGTCAGCATATTGAGTAGTTGGTTTTGCTGATCGCTGTTGGGTTGAACACCTCGTTGGGCTTCTGGTTGAACGCCACGTTGAACGCTGTGCTGAGCCCCAGAGCTTCTATTGTCACCAAACAGATCTGCTGATTCTTGCCCGGCGGGAAAGAAGCGGTTTACGCTTAAGGCAATATTATCGACTTCTTTAACACTTTTGATTTGATCAAGTTTGAGCTGGGTTAGGGTTAAAAACATTTTGTTGTCATTAGCCGGTGCTGCTAAATAAACACTAAATGATTGTCGACTGTGACTTCGATGAGAGATATGCCAGGTCATATGATTAGCCCAGAGCTGCCGACCCGACAAGAAGCTTGTCAATTCTCCTAACAGACGATTTATGGGGAAAGTAAGCGATGCCAAGTTGGTCACATCGTGCAAAAAAGTCACATCGTGATAGAAGTTAGCGACAGGGCTAATGAATGTTTGGGGGTCTGGTTTGTCGCCAGTCAAACGTTGTAGATAATCAATAAAATAGGTATCAAAACGCCTGGCAAGACCGCTGATAGGTAAAGCCAACAATTGGTGTAGATTATGGATTCCCATTTGCTGCAATCCCAGGACAACCTTATTCGAGGTTTGCAAACACTCTACCGGGGCGGGGCCTATATCGGCTTTGGCATTCAGGGAGCTATCCATTAGACCTGCAATAGCTAATAGTATTGCTGCTTGAGGTGTTGAGCTGGCTGCCATGTCGGTGCAATAGCCCTGTTCCTCCAGGCCAAGCTGAATTTTGCTCCGTAGTTTGGATAAGCCGCCAAATAGAGTCAGGCTACCGGCAACTTCCAGAATGAGACAGTTTGACCCCTTGATGGCAACGTTAGATGTAAATTGATAGGCCCACTGGGCTAAATGTTTAAGCGCAGCTGTTTCCCGATCCTGATTACGCTCGGTGGTGGTTACCCGTTCACTTAAGGTAAACGCCGTATCCATGCTATGGCCAGGTTTGATACCGAGGTTGGTGGCCGCAAAGTTACACTGATAGACCCGCTGCTTTTCAGTCACCACCAGGGGCTGGTTGAGATGTTGTTCATCACGGCAGGCAATATTCAACGCTAGCTGATGGAAATGTAGACATAGCCAGACGGGGGATCTTTTCCCTGTGCCATTATTACTGCAAGACATGCCCAGCCCCCTCAATCGGTTGGTCCATATAAATCAGATCTGGTTTGCCCTGATGCCATTGCTGTACCTGTAGCTCACTAAAATCCGGAGTGGATTGATTCAGCTTGTCATTGAGTTCTAATTGAAAGACATCGGTCGCCCAACCGCCTTTACGTTTTAATATTTGTAGGTTCAGTTGACTCCGGTCACTTAGGGCCGATGATGTCCCCGCTTTGGAAAATAGACGAAGACGCAATTCGGCAGGAGAAGGCTGATCAATTTCCCGGCTGTGACGATAGAGAATTCCCAGACAATGTCCGGTCTTGCTGGCAATCTGCAAACGACGTAATTGCTTGTGATTCAGTTGACCTGGCCAGGCCATGACGGCGGAGCAACTGTTCGATGCCAGAGCTTTTTCCAGCACCCATAGTCGATCTGCCTGGTGATCCGGGTTAACAATAAGTAATCGGCTTAAATCGATGCCGGCATTAGACAGGGCTGGAGCATAAGGAATGTAAGGGGGCGCAATCCACAATAACCAGCGGTTTTGAGTTTGGCTCAGGCGGGCAAGTGCAGGTGCTAATAGGCGTAACTCGCCGACGCCTGGTTGGTCATGGAGCACCTCCGTCAAGCCCTGGTTTGGCCAACCGTCATCCGTCAGCAATGTATCCAAAGACTTATACCCGGTGGGAATCCCGTTGCCGCTGGTGTGTTCCCGTAGGCCCGATGCACGCCAGATATGTCGATTTTTCATCAAGGCAGCGAGAGCATCCTGCTTATTGCCAGGCAGCTTGTTATCAGAGCTCCTGTTATCAGAGCTCCTATTATCAGGATGTTTGGAGGCGAGATTTTTATAGGAGAGCGTTGGGGCCATAACATATGATAGCAAAAGTACTGTATATACATACAATACTTATTTTTAGTCCAGCACGCTAGGCCTATGATATTGGGATCCCTCTAGATCTCCCTAGAGCGGTAATATCTGGCTTTCTTTAACCTCTTCCATGACCACGTAGGTTCTGGATTCACTCACACCAGGCAACATAAGTAAGGTTTCACCGAGCAGTTCTCGATAGGCTTTCATATCCGCTACCCGGGCTTTAATCAGATAGTCAAAATTACCCGAGACAAGGTGGCACTCCAGAACCTCAGGCCGTTGTCTGACCGCCTGACTAAACTCAGCAAAAACATCCGGAGATGTCCGTTGCAGCGTAATCTCAACAAACACCAGGAGTTCTAGTTTTAGTAGTTTTGGGTTGAGTCTGGCCTGGTAAGACTCAATAAAGCCCTGTCGCTCTAGGATTTTTACACGTTCGCTGCAGGGCGTAGGGCTGAGGTTAATGCGCTTAGCCAGCTCAGTGTTTGAGAGGCGGGCGTTGCTCTGCAGCTCTTGAAGGATACGCAGGTCTGTGCGGTCTAGTGTTTTTCTCTGGATATCAGGCATATCTTGCGCCCTACAATTACTAATTAGCATCTAAACAGCATTAAAACACTATATGTTGCTCAATAAATAGTGAGATTAACTACAGCACGCGAAATATACTAGCGCAAAAAGCAGCGGAGAACGGTGATGCAAATAGGTGTGCCAACGGAAATCAAAAATCATGAGTACCGGGTAGGGCTAGTCCCTGCTGGAGTTGGAGAGCTAATCCGCCATGGGCATCAGGTTGTGGTGCAAAGCAATGCCGGTGTGGGTATTGGCTATACCGACGAGGCATATAGAGCCGTTGGGGCAGAGATTGCTGAAACCGCTGAGGCAATTTTTGCCAGGGTTGAAATGATCGTTAAGGTCAAAGAGCCCCAACCTATAGAACGCAAGATGCTGCGCCCGGAGCAAACTCTATTCACCTATCTGCATTTGGCTCCGGATCTAGCTCAAACCCAGGACCTTGTGCAAAGCAGCGCGACCTGTATTGCCTATGAGACGGTCACAGATTCGATGGGACGATTGCCGTTACTAGCGCCCATGTCAGAAGTGGCAGGACGCATGTCGATTCAGGCTGGCGCGATGTGTATGGAGAAATCCCATGGTGGGAATGGCATTTTGCTGGGCGGTGTGCCGGGCGTGATGCAAGGCGATGTGCTGGTGTTGGGCGGCGGTGTGGTGGGTCAAAATGCCGCACAAATGGCTGTCGGGATGGGGGCAAGAGTTACAATAATAGACAAATCGTTAGACGTATTGCGTCGTCTGGACAACCAGTTTGGGAATAGGGTGCAAACCCTGTATTCCACCCATGAGGCCGTAGAAGAGATGGCTATGATCGCTGATTTGATCATAGGCGCCGTATTGATTCCCGGCGGTTCTGCCCCAAAATTGATCACTAAAGATATGGTTAAGCGAATGACGCCGGGTACTGTGGTGGTGGATGTTGCCATTGACCAGGGTGGCTGTTTTGAAACGTCCCATGCAACAACCCATGCAGACCCAACCTATATACTCGACGATGTTGTCCACTATTGCGTAGCGAATATGCCTGGTGCAGTAGCCAGGACTTCTGCGGCAGCATTAAACAACGCGACCCTGCCTTATGTTTTACAGCTAGCCGACAAGGGCGTAAACACCGCACTGAAAGAAAACATTCATCTGTTGAATGGTTTAAATGTCTATCACGGCCAGGTGACAAATCAGTATGTGGCTGAAGCTCACCATTTGAGTTTTGTGACCCCGGAGCAAGCGCTCGCCGCCTAGACCGTTTGACATAAAGTATTCCCATCCAGGACACTGATTTAATCGGCCTGACAGGTGAAATTAGTCAAGGTAGACTCCGTTACTCAACTTACGAGTGACGAATTCATTATGTCCGAGCAAGAAACCCTAAAGCTCACAATCAAACAACATATTGCGACCCTCACATTAAATCGTCCCGAGGCGAGGAACGCACTAAATCGGCTTGCTTATCGCGAATTGGAAGATGCGTTTCTTGCGCTGCAACGCAATCCTGATGTCCGCGTGATTATCATCACTGGCACTGATCCCGCCTTTTGTTCCGGTGACGACGTAAAAGAGCTGATGACAGGGGACGGTAATACGGGAGGAGAAAGACTGAGATCCGTTAGGCCAGGAACAACCCCAGCGGCAAAAGCTATTTTGGAGTGTGATCGTCCAATCATTGCGGCAGTGAACGGTCCGGCAATCGGCTGGGGAATGGACCTATCGTTGTTCTGTGATTTCAGAATCGCCTCGGAACGGGCAAAATTTTCAGAAATGTTTGTTCGACGAGGGTTGGTGAGTGATGTTGGCGGGCTTACCCGATTACCAAAAATAGTGGGTCCACAGGTTGCCGCCGAACTCTTGTTTACGGGTGATATCATCGATGCTCAACAGGCACTGAAGATTGGTCTGGTCAAAGAAGTGGTACCTCACGATGAGTTACTTCAATCAGCGAATCAGCTCGCCACTAGAATTGCCGCCAATCCACCCCTTGCGGTTCGGTATTTAAAGGAAGGTCTACGCCGGTCCTTCCACGGGGAATTTGAAGAAATGGGCACCTGGGTTTCACAAACCCTTGCGGTATTGTTTCAAACTGAGGATCACAAAGAAGGTGTTGCGAGTTTTCTTGAGAAACGCGAACCGAAGTTTACAGGACGCTAATGATTAACCCATTTCAGAACCCCTTTATGTATCGAAGTCGTACCGCTGTTATCAATTGGTTTGTTGTGTTTGTGATTGTTTTGACCGCAGGCTGTAGTTCGAAAAAAGCAGATGAACAGCAGCAGAGTTCAGCACCTGTAGCAGAGCAACGCGCCCATGTCATGGTTGAACATGGTGATCAGCGCAACGACCCATATTATTGGCTACGGGACGATACAAGAACAAACCCCGATGTGCTTGCTTATCTAGAAGCGGAAAATAGCTATACAAAATCTATGATGCGGCATACCGAAGAGCTGCAAGAAACGCTTTATCAGGAGATTGCCGGACGTCTGGTGGCTGATGATCGCACGGTGCCAATTAAGCGTGGTAACTACGAGTACTTCAGGGAGTTCCGTCAGGGTGGGGAATATCCTATCTATATGCGTCGAAAGTCGGATAGCCACAAAGCCGATGTGTTACTGGATGTAAACGAATTAGCTAAAGAGCACGAATACTTTAAAGTCGGAAACTGGGCGGTGAACTTTTCTGAAGATAAGCTCGCCTATGTGTCGGACTCGGTAAGTCGTCGAATATATACCCTTCAGATTAAAGACTTAAAAACCGGTGAGCTTTTGTCGGATAACCTGCAGGGAGTCTCTACCTCTATTGCATGGTCTGCGGATGGCAGGTCGTTGTTTTACGTTAAAAAAGACCTTGAAACACTTCTGCCGTACCAGGTATATCAGCATAAACTTGGTTCAGATCAATCTCAGGACAAACTGATTTACGAAGAAAAGGATCACGGGTTTTATACCAGAGTTTATAATTCGAGAAGTAAGAAGTTTATTGTTGTTTCTAGCCAGAGCACGGATAGCTCAGAAATTCGACTAATTTCAGCTTCAACTCCGACCGCCGAACCAACAATGGTACTAAGCCGTGAGGCAGAGCATCAATATCGCGTACGCCACGTAGGAGACACTTTATATGTGATCACAAACTGGCTAGCAGATAATTTTAGGGTCATGAAAGTTGCTGACGACCAGTTAGGGGATAAGACTCGCTGGCAAGAAATTGTGCCCGGCCGGGCTGACACGTTAATTTCAGATATCGAAGTCTTCAACGATTACCTGGTCTTAGAGGAACGTTTTGATGGCCTACCTCGTATCCGAGTGATCAACCGGGAGACCGGTCAGGACAAGCTACTCAACTTTGAGGATCAAGTTTACACAACCTGGTTGCACTCGAATCCAGAAGTCGATACCAACAAACTACGGTATGGCTATGGCAGTCTCGCCACTCCGGAATCGATTTTTGAATACAATATGCACACCGGTGAACAAAAATTATTAAAGCAAAAGGAAGTTCGAGGTGGATTTGTTTCCGACCGCTATCAAACCGAGCGAGTCAAAATTGCCGCAAGGGATGAAACGATAATTCCGATCTCCATCGTCTACAAAAAAGCTATCGTCAGCTTGAAGGAAGCACCTCTATATATAAAGGCCTACGGTGCTTATGGCTATTCTTCAGAGCCGAATTTTTCACCTAAAATTGTTTCTTTGCTGGACCGCGGTTTTGTTATTGCCATTGTGCATGTTCGAGGTGGGTCCGAAATGGGCCGCCATTGGTACGATCAAGGCAAGCTATTCGAAAAAAGAAACACCTTTTGGGATTTTATTGACGCGACAAAGTCGCTAGTTGAATCCGGTTATGGAAACAAAGATAAAGTGGTTGCCGTTGGTGGCTCAGCCGGTGGATTGCTTATGGGTGTTATTGCAAACGAAGCACCGCAACTTTACCTTGGTGTAATTGCCCATGTGCCCTTTGTGGATGTGGTCACCACAATGTTAGATGAAAGTATTCCCCTGACTACCGGTGAATTCTCAGAGTGGGGCAATCCAAAAGAGCAGGCTGCCTACGAATATATGCTGTCCTATTCACCCTATGATCAACTGCAACCTCAGAACTATCCCAATATGTTTGTGACCGCAGGTTTACACGATTCCCAGGTCCAGTACTACGAACCGGCCAAATGGGTGGCAAAGTTGCGGGATATCAAAACCGATAACAACAAATTGCTCTTGGACGTTGATATGACAACGGGACACGGTGGCGCGAGTGGGCGATATGCTCGCTACAAGACAGACGCGCTGGAATACGCGTTTGTGTTAGATATTCTTGATATTGCACAATAATCGACCAACCGGTGGCGAAATCAAGCTTCTCACCTGCTGTGTCATCAGTACAATAGGGTCAGTCTGATTGTAAAGAGAGATATTGGCTTGAGGAATATACTTGTAGTCGGTGCAACACTAATGCTCATCGCCTGTTCCGGCGGTGGCGGTGGAGGGTCGTCATCGGCTGCTCCCGCCCCGACTCCTGCTCCAGCTCCTGCCCCAACTACACCACCGCCTACTAACGAGGTTACTACGCCCGAACCAGAGCCAACGCTGGGGGCTCAAACTGCATTAATTCAAACCGTTGTTCCTTCTCCTATATCAGAGCCGCTCATGAATTGCCTGGTCAGGGTGTTACCCGGCGCCTGTACCTTCGACACGGTTCCTCTAATTGGTATGGAAATCCCATCGCCAACAATAGATGACGTGATGTCCAGGGTGATTGTCTCTCATGAGTGGATGGGGACACGTTTTAGAGAAATTCTTGAAAGAATGCCGCCAGATATGCTGTTGTTAATGAGAGGTTTAACCGGCGTTGTCATTTCTTACGATATACGTCCATCTTTCTACACTAGCCAAACGGGTGCGATGTATCTCGATCCGGATCGAATGTGGCTAACCGAAGAGGAAAGGGCGGTGATTGATTCGGACCCGGACTTCCGGGGCGAATTCGCAAAGAAACTCGATTTCACCATATTATGGCGCTACGTGAGTAACAATACCGATATCCGCGCATTTAACAGAGATATTGATTCCGTTAGTCTTAGAACTGCGGCATTGCTTTTTCACGAACTTGCCCACGCTAACGATTTTTTTCCGCCTGGAAATCTGGCGTCAATAAATCGATCACAATCGATCTCTTTAGCGGCAAGCTCACAGCCCTCTACCAGACTGGCAAATGATCTTCCGTTATCCTCATCTGTGATGCGCAGTCTTGCTCAGGTTTCATTTAACGCCAATGACGTTCCAGCCACAGCAGAGCAGGCAGCATTAACCGCTGAAGATATTGCAGTAGAATTTCCATCGGACAACGCAAATGACTACTACAACTACAGCACCCAGTTTGAAGATTTAGCGATGGCGTTTGAAGAAGCGATGATGTTCCATAGCTATGGAATTTCCCGGGATATCGCAGTAACTAATGCACCCGGCAGCAGCCTTTGCGGTGATTATCTGGTGTCCTGGGGACAACGAAATCGGATTGGCGACCTGGCTGTCCAGGCCAGATCCTTGCTCGCTGTGAGCCAGATCTTGCCGGAGCGATTAGCAAACGTCGAAGATTCGTTAGCAAGTATGCCGTCACCCACGCAAATGACCGCAGGCGTAAACTGGTGTGCCAACATTAACTTGACGTCAAATCCAACGGGGCTATCGGCGGAAGGTCGGGCGGCGGAAACCGTTGAGTTGGTTCGTCCCTATGAGTGATTGGCTCTAATTTCGCTCGAAGAAATATCAAGCCGGAATTCTTCCTCAGGCACCTCGATGCACAGCGATTTGAGGGCGTCGCTAATTGGAAGATTAGCAAGACCTACAAACTGATCTTCTTTCATGCGCCCGAACACTAGAAAGCGATGTCCATTTGCCTTAAACGTTTCAATTGCCGACGCACGCCCAGCCTCTGAATTGCCATAATATTTTGCGTCATCAATGCGAATGAGCGTATCGGTACCCACGACAAAAGTGGCTCCGGGAAACAGTGCTGATTTTTCTATAAAAGTTGCTGCCCGGGTAAAGACCACCGGAGCTTCACCCAACCAGGTTTGTCGTTGCTGTAGGTCAATAAAGTCCAACGGTGGTTTATCAACATTAAACGCCGAGAGTTCAAACGCGACGGGTATGCCTAATTTCCGTTCGGCAATACGACGCATATCAAAATGACCCTGATGAGGTGGATTAAAAGCGCCGGGCAGAACCGCTTGGAATTCTTGGTTTCCAGTCATTAAGGTCCGTCCGGATAACAAACTTTGCCAGGATTCATTCCCCGTTTGTGCTAGAAAAGGTTTGGGTACTGTTGAAATGGGTATGTTTAAATTGTCGGCCATTATTCGAATCACCAATTCGGAGCACTGTAATTCTTGCTCGGTACGAGATTGAGCCTTATTCAATTCCAGGTGGTAGACCTGGGTATGTTGCATGGTTTGTGCCGCGACAAAAATTTGGTCTTTTCCCCGACGTTTTCGATCGGTTTGTAATGCTGCAGTAGCGCCTATGCCGATGACTTTTGTTGAGCACAGATTTTGTGCATTGTGGAAGGCTCGGGTCGCGAGCAACCGTGCTGTGCGATCGTTACAGGCCTGATCAGGTGTTGTCCCAATGTACTGTCGGAGGGCCGAATCGCTGTAGGGGACAACTGCATTAAGAAGACTCCGAGATGCACCGGGCACCGCCAACAATTGACTAATGGCGCTCGTTCCACCACCGGTTATTGCAAGTTCGAAGTGTCCATCAGTGTCGTGTATCTGTTTGATAATATCGTACATATGGATCGTAACAGTGCCGGGCTCGTTTCAGGAGCTTGCATGTTATCACCATCAGGTGGTGATAGAGATACGTCGAGAATGCCTCCGATCCTCACCCTCCCGAAGGTCTATCGGATACTGATAGTCATGTTTACCCATCCGACGATCTGGCCTTAGCCGTCTGTCCCCATGGACAGGCGGAGTCTTTTTATTAGCCCTGTTGGTCCGGTTCAAACGTTGACTAGGGTGAGACTGGACCGGTCGATAGGCGTTGGGTGGTATAATATTCACGTTTCCATCACCTCCTGGGAGCAGAATGGTAAAAACTTTGCCTATAGGGTTTATCGACCTGTCAACAGAAATCTTGAATTTGAAAATTGAGCCCCTAATGAAAAGAAAGATGAGTAGCAACCTAAAACGAACGGTAGGACAAACATTGCTTGGACAAATATTGCTTAGACAAATATTGATTGGACTCATCACCTTACTACCGTTTATCTCGTCCGCAGCAGAGGATACGTCGGTCATTACGCTGACTCCGGAACAAATGGAGAGTTATCAGTTTCAAACTCAGCCTTCCAACGTAAAAGTTAAGGATCTCTCCGTGGGGCAACAGGCGATCATGTCGAGCCAGCGCAGGGCGGCAAAAGATCTTCTCTACAGAAATCTGGGTATCGTTAAGATTACAGGCACTAAAGACGACCTTCGTCATCTACAGCAAATTGTTGACAGAAAAGTTCTGGGAAAATCTCAGGTAGCCGAATGGCAGTCGATTGGGGTGTTGTTTGGCGACATTTTAGCCCGGGAATTTAATCTGAAATGGGTTAGCTACGAAGATGAGCTGGGTGCCAACAAAGCATTGCGTTACCGCCAGTCCCAGAACTTCATATTTCCCGTTACATTGTTCTCAAAAAGGATGAAATTCGATGAAGAAATCGACATGCGCGGGGTTTATGCCACACTAGAAGTTGAGATCAAGCAATTCATTCTTGCGGAAAACAGGCTCAAGCTGCCAAATACCTAGCTTTTACGCCTTTTCTCAACATGTATAATGCAGGTAAAATACGCGCTTACGAAATTCAGGTTAGTTGTTATGAAGAAGTCCATTCTCGGTGTCCTAAAATTCTTCTTTGTTGACTCTGTGGTCAACATTCTAGGAGATCTGTTTGAACAACCCCTCATTATGTGGGCGTTTATCGGCTGGGGCTGGATTTCGATTCTGGTGATGATCGCAGGATTTGCGACCACCGTGGGCACTGTTCAGTTCTAAGCAGGTCAATTCTAAGCAGGTCAATTCTAAGCAGTCCAGTTCTAAACCGTCCGCTAGGGAAGCGATTTTAACGTCGCTTCCAGTTTCTCCATGACCAGGTTACCAAACTCTATTGTCGAGACAATTGTTGTTTCAGAATCGGAGTTGGACAAATCAGAGGTCGAATACCCAGATTCAAAAACGCTCTTCATTGCGTCCCAAACGGCCTGAGATTCAGCTGTCAGGTTAAAGCTCATTTCCAACATCATGGCCACCGAGCCTATCATCGAGTATGGGTTCGCAATATTCTTGCCCGCGATATCCGGTGCGGACCCGTGGGATGGTTCATAGTAAGCCTTCTCTGGGCCCATACAAGCGGATGGCATTAAGCCCAGGGAGCCGAGTATGCCGCCGCCTTGATCACTGAGTATGTCACCAAACATATTCTCCATGACCATGACATCAAATTGTCCAGGATTAAGACAAAGCGCCGTTGCTGCGGCATCAACCAGCATATGTTTGACTTCAACTTCCGGGTAATCAAGTCGAACTTCTTCGAGTATCTCGTTCCAGAACACGCTCGACATCAGCACGTTACTTTTATGGATGTTGTGCAGGACTTTCTTTCTTAGCATAGCCTGTTCGAAACCAACCTTTAGCACCTGTCGGATCTGGTCTTCGTCGTAGGCCAGTACCTCTTTGACATAGCGCTTCCCCTGCTCGTTAACTCCGCGTTCCTTTTCACCAAAATACAATCCACCGACTAATTCTCGAATCAACAGAATGTCGATTCCATCTTTGATCACTTCCTTTTTCAGTGGTGAAAAATGCGCCATATCGCGGCTAAGGAAGATCGGTCTAAAGTTTGCGAAGGTATTGTATCGAGCGCGGAGGGGCAGGATTGCACCGCGTTCAGCTTGCTCTTCCACAGGTATTTTCTGGCTATCCTCGTGACTAAGACCAACCGGGCCTTTTAATATGGCGTCAGCCGAGTCACAGATGAGTTTGGTCTCCTCGGGAAAGGCTTTGCCGTGATCAAAATAGGCCTGAGCGCCAAAAGGTGCCTCAATCAATTCGAATTGCACATCACGGTGCTGGCTAATTAAATCAAATACACGAACGGCCTGGGTCATGATCTCAGGTCCAATAGCGTCACCCGCTAGAATCGCTATTTTGTATGCATTTGTCATTTTGATGGTCTCTCAGGGAAATTCGGAGGCGATGTTAGCATGAGAAAGTGGCACGGAATTCGGTAATCACACGCATAAGTGACGGTTATCGAAAGCGCAACTAGAAGCGGCAATTAATAGCGCAGGAACGGTGCTCGTTCCGCCAGCCATCCCTGCAATTCTGGTTGCAGTTTATGTTCAAAATCCTCGAATGACTGGCTGGCATCATCCACCCATAACCGAAGTGCTGGTCCTCCGTTGATGACATCAATGGGCAGTCGATCTAATTCGTATTCATAATCATGGCGTCGCCACAAATCGTATTCCGGCTTGAGTTGCCTTAAGGTTTTTAGCAAGCCCGCGATCAAGCGGTAGGGCGCAAAACGCTCATGCTGATAATTATCGTTGTCCGTATGGATTTGAATGCCATAGCAGAGTTCGTGTACATGTTTATGGAATGTGGGCTCAAAGTTGCACAGCCTTAAAGAAACACCTTCGCACCAGTTAGGAGCTTGTTGTTTGAGGCGTTCGAGTACTTCGTTCGCGGGGAAGTCCGGCGCGCCGATGACCTCCAGTGGAATTGTTGTACCTCGACCCTCAGAGAGGGTAGTTCCTTCTAGCAACACAGTGCCGGGAAAACAGCGTGTCATATTGAGGCTTGCAGCATTTGGGCTGGGGTTGATCCAGGAAATACCATCGGGCCAACCTTTTTTACCCACCTCCGGTTGGTAGCCTCCCATAGTAATCACGTCGAGAGGTAACTGGAGATGATTTTGACTCACAAACCATTGTGCTAGTTCACCGGTGGTTAGCCCGTGTCTGGTCGGAAGGTTATCTGAGCCGACAAAGCTTTCCTCACTATCCACGAGGCGTAAGCCATCGACGGGGCGGCCTGCGGGGTTTGGTCTATCCAAAACCCATATTTCAATACCAAGTTCGGCGCCCACTTCCAGGAAGTATTTTAGTGTGGTGATATAGGTGTAGATGCGGCAGCCGATATCTTGAAGGTCAAACAGCACCAGATCTATATCCGCCAACATCTGGGGGGTTGGTCGGCGGTGTTCTCCGTAAAGAGAGAGAATTGGGATGCCATGAACAGGGTCCAGGAAATCCTCGGATTCAATCATATTGTCTTGCTTGTCACCCCGCATGCCGTGTTGGGGCCCAAAGGCCTTGATGACCTGGCAACCCGCAGCAATTAGCGCATCTAGACTGTGGGTCATATTGCGTGTCACAGACGCCGGATGGGCAACCAGCGCAATCTTCCTATCGCGGATATGATCTAGTTTTTCTGGGTCGTTCAGTAACTGATCGATACCGAATGAAAATGGCATAGCTTTTGTCTCAACAGGGCTGGTCGTTTTAGTGGAGCAGAGTATTCAGAGGCAAAAGAGGCAAGTCAACGCACACACGGTAGAATCAGGGTTCTTTGTGAGGCGAGGTGAAAATCTGGCTTGTTATCCGGATGGGAAGCGGCGAAATACTGGAGTGGACCATCAATTTCTTTCAGGATGACGGCGGGAGAAATATGCCAATCCTCTGTAACAAAGTCGGGGTGGTTGATGTCTACACTGCAACGAACGATATTGTTGTCTGGAGTTTGTCGGCGATAGTCCCCGGAAACCCTAAAGTCTTTGCTAGTATGGGCAATTGTTCGGTATCCCTCGAACTCATATGCCTGCCAGTGTCCGGCGCTTGAAAGGTTACATTCGAGATACCGGTCAGCGCTTGAAAGGCCTATAAAACATTCGAAGCAGGTGGATTCCCATAAACGGTCCCTGCGCTCAGGAAAATCGACTGGTTCGTTGAGTAAGATGGATGAGGTGCCGGAAAATTGATATTGGAGATTAAGGCACGAACCATCGCGAGTGACAGAGCCGTTGATCTGTCGGACCAGGCTTGAGGCATGAAACGGCGTGAGAACAAAATTCAAATGGATACTCGGCAATTGAGAAGTGATGAGTGTTCAAGGTTAACAAACTTAAGGTAAGGAATTTTATAGATGTACGATTTTGATCTGTTTGTCATGGGCGTTGGTTCAGGCGGAGTTCGTGCCGCTCGGATGGCTGCTACCTACGGCGCGAGGGTTGCAACCGCTGAAGATCGTTATATGGGTGGCACCTGCGTTAACGTTGGCTGTGTGCCAAAAAAATTGTTCGTTTATGCATCTCATTTCAATGAGGAATACCACCATGCTGAAGGTTTCGGCTGGGGTAAAGCCAGTCCTGAATTTGATTGGCCAACGCTACTAAAAAACAAGAACACTGAAATCAGCCGCCTCAACGGTATTTATCAGGGGTTACTCGATAATGCCGGCGTGACACATTTTGATGGTAGAGCTCGAATTGTAGATGCGCACCACATATCAGTAGGCGACAAGGTCATTTCCACTGAAAAGATTTTAATCGCAACAGGTGGTTGGCCGTCGGTACCTGAGTTCCCTGGCAGTGAACACGTTATCACCTCAAATGAAGCATTCTTTATGGAGCGGCTACCGAAACGTAGCCTGGTTGTTGGGGGCGGATATATTGCGGTTGAATTTGCCGGAATCTTTGCTGGGCTGGGTATTGAAAGTCACCTTTCTTACCGTGGTCCTTTGTTCCTCCGAAATTTTGATGAGGATGTTCGAAAGGTAGTTGCGGAAGAGTTGGTTAAGAAAAATATTGCTCTACATTTCAATAGCAATGTAGAGAAAATCGAAAAACAATCCGATGGTTCACTACTCGTCACATTTAAGGAAGGTAATAGCCTCGAAGTAGACCAGGTTATGTATGCCACAGGCCGAGTGCCGAATGTGACTGACATTGGACTTGAGAATGTTGAAGTAAAACAGGGCAAGAATGGCGCAATACTGGTCGATGATGAGTTTCGAACCTCGGTGGAAAACATTTTTGCACTTGGGGACGTAACCGACAAAATCCAGTTGACTCCCGTTGCCATCAAGGAAGCGATGGCCTTTGTCCAAACCCAATATTTAAATCAGCCGACAAAGATGGACTATGAGGGAATTGCCACTGCGGTTTTTTGCCAGCCCAATATTGGAACCGTTGGATTGACCGAAGCGGAAGCAAGAGAACGGTATGCAGAAGTTGAGATTTTCCGTTCAAGTTTCAGAGCAATGAAACATACGCTCTCCGGTAGTGATGAACGATCAATGATGAAAATCATTGTTGATAAACAATCCGACAAGGTGCTTGGCGTGCATATGGTCGGCGCTGAAGCGGGTGAAATTATTCAAGGCATCGCCATAGCGCTAAAGGCGGGAGCAACTAAAGCTGTGTTTGACGCAACGGTCGGTATTCATCCAACTTCAGCGGAGGAATTTGTCACCATGCGAGAACCCGTCGCTAGTTAGTGGCTCATTTTGTTGGTGTTGACGGCTGCAAAGGTGGCTGGTTTGCCGTATGGCAGGCTAGAACTGGTATCAAAGATGATTTTGGCACCGGCATCCACAGTCAGATCTATTCATCTATTGTTGATCTTTGGCAGGAGCACAGTGATGCCGTCCGGATTCTGATTGATATACCCATTGGGTTAAAAGAATCGGAGGACAGAGGCCTGGAAAAGCAGGTTAGAAAGCTACTGGGTCCGCGCCGTAGTAGTGTATTTCCAGTGCCCTGTGTTGCTGCGGCCTATGCCCAGGATTATATAGCCGCGTCTGCCCTTAACAGGCAAAACATTGGCAAGGGACTGTCAAAGCAAGCCTGGTTTATTACTCCCTTAATCAGAGATGTCGATCAATTCCTGCAACACTCCTCAACAGCTCGTATGGTCCTTGGGGAGTGCCACCCTGAACTCGCTTTTGCCACGCTTAATGGTGCACCTCTGCCCGACAGTAAGAAGACGACCAATGGTCAGACCCAACGTCATGATCTGATCCAGGACCACTTTCCACAGCTGGATCAGTTTTTGGAGGGCTGTTTGGCCCAACATCGCCGTGCAACTCTCAAATTAGACGATTGTCTGGATGCTCTGGTGTTATTAGTCACCGCAAGAACGGGCCGAAAACTCAACGTACAGCCCGAGGAGGGCGTCGGTGGGGTGCCAATCGACATGTGGATACCAGACATCCCTGGTTACTATTAACCGCCGGTTTTGCTATGGTCGAGGCCGTTATTAGCATGCTGGAGCCCTCTGTTTGGAAGCCTTAACTAATTTTCTCAATCTACTGGATGGACTCCTTGGATCCGCTCAGTACTTTCCCTTCTTACTTCTCGGTACAGGTTTGTTTTTGACAATCTACCTGAAGTTCCCACAATTTAGATTCTTCGCCCATGCCTGGCGAATAGTTCGGGGCAAATACGACCGGGCGGATGACGTTGGAGACGCGACCCATTTCCAGGCTCTGAGCACGGCAATTTCCGGCACCGTCGGCACCGGTAACATTGGTGGTGTGGCTTTAGCGATCTATCTGGGTGGACCTGCAGCACTGTTTTGGATGTGGATGACTGCATTTGTAGGGATGACCAGTAAATTTGTCGAAGTCACCTTGTCCCATAAGTATCGAGAACAGGACGCTAATGGCCATATTGTCGGCGGCCCGATGTATGTCATGGAAAAACGGCTAAATATGAAGTGGTTAGCGGTATTTTTTGCGATTGCGACCGTTGTCAGCTCATTCGGTACAGGCAACCTTCCCCAGAGTAACAATATTGCAAATGGTGTCGAATCCACCTTTGGCATTCCGGTTTGGATAACAGGGCTGGTTCTGGCGACCCTCTTAGGCCTGGTCATTATCGGCGGGATTAAGCGGATCGTTAAGGTTGCGGAAAAGATTGTGCCTTTGATGGCGGTGATTTATCTCGGAGGCGCAGCGATGGTCATTATTGCCAACGCTGATCAGGTGATTCCTTCATTTATTTCGGTTTTCAGTGATGCCTTTACGGGATCCGCTGCAGCGGGTGGTTTCCTAGGGGCAACATTTGCATACGCTTTTAATCGAGGTGTTAACCGCGGGCTCTTTTCGAATGAAGCGGGGCAGGGTAGTGCGCCCATTGCCCACGCTGCGGCACGGGCCCATGAGCCGGTTTCAGAGGGGATGGTGTCCATTCTTGAACCTTTTATCGACACGATTATTATCTGCACTGTGACAGGGCTGGTGATTCTTTCTTCTGGAGTTTGGACAGAGAAATTCGAGAACGATTTCCAGCGATTTGACACCGAAATAGTTGCGGGTAGTTATTCAGAAAACGTCCCAGAGCAACGCCAGGCATTATTTGAACACCTGAGCCTGGGGGGAGATACCGACACGGTTGAGACGTTTACTGGCTCCATTCAAGTGGCGAATGGACTGCCCGTCTCAAGTGGTTTCACAATATTACATAATCGATCTGTCGCTGAAGACACGCGATTTTATCGCAATGGCAAAGCAATTACCGGAACCGTTGAGGTGAGCAATGGCAGTGTTGAACGGGGCGTACAGTTAACTGGAAAGTCGCTTATTCATTCCGTTGATCTGACCATGGAAGCATTTAGCCGCAGCGCGCTCGGGGATTATGGAAAGTATATTGTTGCCATAGGCCTGGTGTTGTTTGCATTTAGTACCGCAGTGGCCTGGTCCTACTACGGGGACAGAGCCATGACCTACCTGCTGGGAGTCAAATCTGTGATGCCTTACCGGGCTGTCTATGTGGTGGGCTTTTTTGTTGCTGCAGTTGCGGACACATCGCTAGTCTGGCTTATTTCCGCCATCACGATTGCGTTTATGACCCTGCCAAACCTCTACTCTATGATTGTTCTACACAGGGAGATGAAGCAAACCATCGATGACTATTGGGTGTCCTTTAAAAAGGAACATCCGGAAGGCCCCTAAAATGAAGGAACAAAAGTCGGTAACTGTAGCGAAGGCTAAGATGGAAACCGTGGCAGAAAGCATGAAAAAAAGCATGGCGAAAAGAAGGAAAGCAGGATGAATTTGAAGGACAAGGTCGCAATCGTCACGGGTTCTTCCTCGGGAGTGGGGGCAGCAACTGCAAAACTACTCGCGTCAAAGGGCTGCAATGTTGCGATAAATTACGCTTCCAGCCTGGAAGCCGCAAAATCCGTGGCCGCCGAGTGTGAGGCTTTTGGGGTAGGCGCCCTGGTATGCCAGGCAAATGTGGCCGAGGACGCCGACTGCCAAAAGCTGGTTGAGGCAACACTCTCAAAATTTGGTCGTCTCGATGCGCTTGTGAACAATGCAGGGACCACAAAATTTGTTCCACATCATCAATTAGATGGCCTTGAAAAAGATGATTTCTTTCATATCTACGGCGTTAATGTTGTAGGTCCATACCAGATGGTTCGTGCAGCTGAAGGTGCGCTTCGAGCAAGTGGAGAAGCATCGGTTGTCAATGTGGCGTCAATTGCGGGCGTGAGGGGCATCGGTAGTTCAATCGCGTACGCCGCATCTAAAGGTGCACTACTAACCATGACTCAATCGTTAGCAAGGGTGATGGGGCCGGAAATCAGGGTAAATGCTGTATGTCCTGGTTTTATCCAGGGGGAATGGTTAGAAAAGGGAATGGGTGACAATTACCATAAATTCAAAGATTCGCTAGAAGCAGCTACGCCTTTGCAACTCACCTGTACGGCTGAAACCGTTGCGGATTCCATTGTTGCTTTTATCGAAGGACACAGCGTGATTACCGGTCAACATATTATCCTTGATGGCGGTCATTACCTCGTATGACTGCACAGCCGATGCACCACAAAGCCTTCGACTTTGTCCGAAGCCACCACATCCCTAATTTAGACCTTACTGTACAGGAGTTTACCCATACTCAAACGGGTGCCAGTCATTATCATCTGGACGTCAAACATCAAGAAAATGTGTTCATGGTGGCGTTTAGGACCGTGCCTCAGGATTCAACTGGGGTTGCTCACATCCTAGAACACACAACCCTATGCGGGAGCGAAAAGTACCCCGTCAGAGATCCGTTTTTCTTGATGATTCGACGTTCGCTTAATACCTTTATGAATGCGTTTACCGCCAGTGATTACACAGCTTATCCCTTTGCTAGCGAAAATTTGCAAGACTTTAACAATTTGTTAGACATCTACCTGGATGCGGTTTTTTTCCCGCTTTTAGAGCCTATGGATTTCGCCCAGGAAGGGCACCGCATTGAGTTTGAAGTGCCCGATGATCCAAGCTCTAAACTAATTTACAAAGGGGTTGTCTACAATGAAATGAAAGGGGATCAAAGTTCCGCTGTATCTCAGCTTTATGAAGCAATTAAAGCAGAACTATTTCCAACTTCGACCTACCATTTTAACAGTGGTGGAGATCCTGATGAGATTGTGAATTTGAGCTATGAAGGATTAACGGATTTTCACCGTACTCATTACCATCCGAGTAACGCCATCTTCATGACCTTCGGCAACATTCCCGCCGTAGATCATCAGGAAAACTTTGAACAAAAAGCTTTAAAAAGATTTACTGCATCAAGCGCCCGCGTTGAGGTACTTCCTGAGATTGATCTGACCGAAACGAAGCGTGTCGAACAGCCTTTTGCCGGTAATGAAGATGGGGACAGCAAACAATGCCACGTGGTCATGGGGTGGAAGTTAGGCCCCAACACGGACCTGGAAGCGCTCATCAAATGTAATCTGCTGTCGGATGTTCTACTTGATACCTCAGCATCGCCCCTGAGGCTCGCCTTAGAAAATACAGACCTGGCTTCAGCGCCGTCGCCACTTTGTGGTCTCGAGGAAACTAATTTTGAGATGAGTTTCTTCTGCGGCCTTGAAGGCGCCGAAAAAGAGGATGCAGACAAGGTCGAAAGTTTGATTCTCAAAACCTTAAGGGACGTAGAATCAAACGGAATTGCCGTGGATAGGATTGAAGCTTGTTTGCATCAAATTGAGTTAAGCCACCGTGAAATAGGCGGTGATGGCTATCCCTATGGTTTGCAACTGATGTTCTCTTGTCTTGCGGCGACCATTCACCGCAGCGACCCTATTGCGTTGTTGGACCTTGATCCAGTACTAAAAAAACTGCGCAGTGAAATATCAGATCCCGATTTTATACCAGGTCTTATCCGGACTTATCTACTCGAAAATCAACACCGGGTTCGACTTACCTTGTATCCAGACCGGGACTTGATTGAACAAAAAAATGCAGTGGTTGAAAAACGCCTGGCGGATTACAAAGCCACGCTTTCCACTTCCCAGATCGAATCAATGTTGACTGAGACCCGTGCCCTCGAAGCGAGGCAAAATCGTCAAGAACCCGTTGATATTCTCCCCAGGGTCGGGCTCTCGGATATCAGTCCCAGGCGAATTTCACCGGAGTCTAGCCAGACAGAATTACCTAATGGCATGCCGTTAACACACTATAAAACCGGGACTAACGGCATTGTCTACGAACAACTCATTGCTGATTTGCCTAATTTGTCCGACGATCTTCGCCAGCATCTGCAAATCTATAGTCAAGTGGTGACTGAAATAGGCTCAGGTAATCGAGACTATTTGGAAACCCAACACCTGCAGCACAGCTTGACAGGCGGACTTGGTTGTTACAGTAGTATTCGAGGCGCAGTCGAAGACCCAAATGAACTGTTAGGCAAGTTTGTGTTATCAAGCAGAAGCCTGGATTCAAACCAGGACGCCATGAATCGTTTGTTAGCAGATACTCATTTTACGCCGGGCCTGCAGGAACGTAACCGTATTCGTGATCTTGTTAACCAACTCCGGGTTCGAAGAGAAGCCAGCATTGTGAACAATGGTCACGGCCTTGCGATGACTGCTGCCGGTGCCTATTTCCGCCCAGTTCCAGCGCTCAATCATGAGCTTAATGGGCTAGCGGGAACGGTTTGGCTTAAAGGTTTAGATCAAGAACTGAATGACGATGCGCAATTAGACCGACTACTCAGCAATCTGGTCGGGGTAAATGAATCCCTTCGGGGTGCAAACCGTGAATTAATGCTGATTACCGAGGGGGATCTTCCCAATCTGGACAATCTGGCTTCGGTCTGGGGAAATACAGCCAGTAAGACTGACGTCCCCGTTTTATCGGTACCTGGCCTCACGGTTCCGAGGCATCAAGCCTGGATTACAACCACCGAGGTCAATTTTTGTGCGGAGGTGTTTCCCACCGTGCCTGAATCCCACCCTGACAGTGTGGCTTTGTCGGTTCTCGGTGGAGTACTCCGGAATGGTTTTTTGCATCGTGCGATTCGAGAACAGGGCGGCGCGTACGGTGGGGGTGCCACCCACGATGGAGCTAACGGTCTGTTTAGGTTCTACTCGTACCGTGACCCAAACCTGGAGAAGACCTTTGATGCGTTCCAGGAGGCAATAAGCTGGGTGAGAACCAGTGATATTCCCTTTGATCTGGTTGAGGAGGCCATCCTCGGAATTGTCAGCAGTATCGACGCCCCGGGGTCACCGGCAGGAGAAGCCAGACAGAGTTTTCATCAGGCTATATTTGGTCGAAGCGTTGAACACAGACAGGAGATCCGGCGACGGATTATCGAAACGAGTGTCGAAGATATTAAGCGAGTCGCTGAGTTGTATCTCACGACAGAATCTTCTCGTGCGGTTGTAACCCATAATCGTTCGAACCTCGTTAACTCCTTCCAGGTAAGTCAAATTTAGAGACCCATTTAGAGGATTCAATGTCACGCTTGTCAACATTAAAATGGCTGCGTGGTTATTGATTAATTGAACGTTTTCGGTTAACCCACGGACTTATAATCCTGTGGTTAAGGGAGATTTTAAAGATGCTGCCAAAAATCCCTGATTTGCTTGGTGGCTGCTTGACAAAGCCCTGTGGCTTCTACATTCTGTTCTCGACTACAGGCCAGTCTGTGAGTGAGGTATTGTCACTTCTCCACGTTAATCGCTGGTCCGTTTTTAACTTAATAAGAGCAACAATTCCTAATAGGTATAAGCATGAGAGAACATCAGATTAGGCGTGTGCTTGTCGCTTTCGCGATTGGCATGTTGTCGGTCATAAGCACCCAGGTGTCGGCACAAACACTAGACGAAGTTTTAGGGGTACGAGAGGCGACAACGTCCGATGGCAGGAAGTCGCAATTGAAAGTTGATTCACTGACTGACCAGACGCAGGATTTGCTAACTCAATACAAGCAAGTCATGAAAATCGTTGATGGTCTTCGCGTATACAACCAACAGCAGGAGCGCCTGATCAAGAATCAGGAGTCTGAAATGGTTGAGCTGAACGAATCAATCGACAACGTTACGATTGTGAATCGTCAGATTACGCCGCTTATCGAGCGAATGATCAACAACCTCGAGACCTTCATTTCCCTTGACCTTCCTTTCTTAATGTCTGAACGAAGCGAACGAATTGCTTTCCTTAGGGAAACGCTGGACCGTTCTGACGTGGAAGTCTCCGAGAAGTTTAGTCAGGTTATGCAGGCTTACCAGGTAGAGAATTCCTACGGTGCAACGATTGAAGCATATACAGATATCATCTCTCTGAACGGCCAAGAGCGTCAGGTAGATATATTAAAATGGGGTCGTGTGTCACTTGTATTCCAAACTCCCGATGGTGAAACCAGCGGTGCTTGGGACAAGAAAGCAGGTACATGGGAAATATTGGGTGATGAGTACCGTGGCGGTATCCGAGATGCGCTACGAATTGCTCGCAAAACCCAGACTGCAGATTTGGTTAAGCTGCCCGTACCGGCGCCAGGAGAATAACAATGAAAAAATTGGTGATACTAATTGCAGCATTTGGGCTGATTGCATCAGCACCATTACAAGCTGAAGAGAACGAAATTCAAGCGGCTAGCCTGTCTCAACTGTTAAACATGGTGAAAGAAGGCAAGTTGATTAACCAGGCCGAGAACAAGCGGCGTGAAGATGCATTTGCCCGGGACAAAGCCAATCAGGCTAAAGCCTTGTCTGATGCCCAGCGATTACAGCGTGAAGAAGAAGCACGCAGTGAACGTTTAGAGAACCAGTTTGAGAAAAACGAACAGGAACTGGCGTCACTGCAAGAAATCCTGGCCAAGCGCCTTGGTTCACTTCGGGAACTGTTTGGTGTGCTCCAGCAGGTCAGTGGTGATACTCAGGGTATCTTCGAAGGATCAATTGTTAGCGCTGAGTATCCAGGCCGATCAAAATGGCTGACTGAATTTGCCCAATCTATGGGTAAAAGTTCAAAACTCGCAACCATAGAAGAGATTGAACGTCTCTGGTTTGAGATTCAGCGTGAAATGACAGAAACAGGCAAAATCACCCGCTTTAACGCCGTGGTAAACAAACTAGACGGTGAAGTTGCAGAGCAGGAAGTGATTCGAATTGGCGCCTACAACCTGGTTAGTGAAGGCAAATACGTGATTTATGATATTGATAACAATGTCATTAAAGAGCTACCAGCCCAGCCTCCAGGTCGTTTTGTAGATTCAGCCGCTGCAATTCAAGGTGCCCAGGGCGGTTTTGTACCTTTTGGTCTTGACCCAACTCGTGGACAGCTACTTGAACTTCAAATCCAGATCCCTTCTGTTGAAGAAAGAATTCATCAAGGTGGTTTAGTGGGTTACATCATCATCGCGATTGGTGTGGTTGCTCTGTTACTGTCGATTGAACGTTTTATTACGCTCACCCTGACCGCAAGCAAAGTGAAGTCTCAAATCAAGAATCCTACGCCTAATAACGGCAACCCACTGGGCCGAGTGCTGACGGTTTATGAGGAAAACAAGGCGGTTGATCCTGAGACACTGCAATTGAAATTGGATGAGGCCATCTTGAAAGAGCAGCCTGCAATTAATGCCAGAATTGCCTTTATTAAGATCATCTCCATGGTAGCGCCTCTACTTGGTCTACTAGGTACGGTTGTTGGTATGATTTTGACCTTCCAGGCAATTACATTGTTTGGTACAGGTGACCCTAAGACTATGGCCGGTGGTATCTCTCAAGCCTTGATGACAACTGTACTGGGTCTCTGTGTTGCGATTCCTACGGTACTGTTGCACTCGATTGTCCAAAGCCGCTCTTCTAGTGTCATGCATATTTTGACTGAGCAGAGTGCCGGTTTGATTGCCGAACACGCAGAAAACGCAGGTAAAAAATAACGATTATGGATGACATAATCATAGCCATACGGACGTTTATGGAAGCAGGGGGCAATGTACTTTGGTACATCGCCGCCGCAACCTTCGTCATGTGGGCGCTCATCTTTGAACGCGCTCTTTATATCAATACTGAGCACAAGAAAGATGTAGGTAGGGCATTGGCATACTGGGAGGGTCGCGCTGAGCGGACTTCCTGGAATGCACACATGATCCGCTTTCGCCTAATCTCAGAAGTGAACATGCGTCTTACGACCAACATGTCATTTATTAAAACCCTTATATCGCTCCTGCCATTATTGGGCCTACTCGGCACAGTAACCGGCATGGTGTCAGTATTTGAAGCAATGGCGTACTCAGGTGGTAATGCTAGATCCATGGCCGCTGGTGTTTCTATGGCAACGATTCCCACTATGTCCGGCATGGTGGCAACACTGTCTGGCGTTATGGCAAATACGTTTATGACATCTAAAGTACAGGCTGAGTCTGACTATATGGAAGACACGCTGACAATGGATCACTAGTAGAACCGCAATAGCCAAGTGAAAACTTAAGGCCGATTAGCAGGTCGAGATAATAACAATGCGAAGAAGAGTTACCCAGGAAGAAGAGAAAGTCGCGGATTTGACCCCGATGTTGGATGTGGTCTTTATCATGCTGATTTTCTTTATCGTAACGGCAACCTTTATTAAGGAAACCGGTATCGAGATTAATCGTCCCGATGCAATTACAGCAACGCCTAAAAAGACTGTATCTTTACTTGTTGGGCTCGGAGCAGACAATCAAGTCTGGATCGATAAGAAGCAGGTAGATGTACGAAATGTCAGACCTCGGATGGAACGTCTCCACGCTGAGAACCCAAAAGGTGGTCTGGTCATTATGGCGGACAGCGAATCCAAAGTTGAGAAAGTACTAGCGATTATGGAGGCCGCCCGGGCAATCGGGATTGGCCAGGTCGCAATAGCTTCGGAGGAGGGTTAGAGATGGTCATTAGAGTAGGTCTATCCATGATTGTTGGTGTTGTCGTCACACTGGCATTGTTCTATCTCATGCAATTCTTGATCTCAGGGGGCAAGAAAGCGCTCACCGAGGATACTGCCGGTCGAATCGTTGACATTGTTCGAGTCAAAGAAGAAAACGATGTGCAGACTAAGAATCGCAAACCGAAAAAACCACCACCCCCAGATCAACCACCACCCGACGTACCCCCTCAGAACATGAACGTAAATGTTGACCAGTCAGGTTTTACGATGTCTGGACTTGATGCAAATGCTGGGATTGATATTGGCGGCGGCGGATTTGGTATTAGCGACGGTGAATATTTGCCAATCGTTAAGGTCGCGCCCGTTTACCCGCGACGAGCTTTATCCCGGGGCCTTCAGGGTTGGTCCATCGTCGAATTCACCGTGTCTGCTCAAGGCACTGTTGTTGATCCAATTGTGGTCGCTAATTGTGCCTGGACTCGACCCAAAGATTCCGGCCCCTGCGTTGACAGTCCTAATAGTGTATTTGATTCTGCTGCGATTCGTGCTGCACAGAAATTCAAGTACAAACCTAAAGTCATCGATGG
>TARA_R110002072_G_scaffold303134_1_pt1 | contig 33163 bp, 25 predicted proteins | sample TARA_R110002072 | Tara Oceans TARA_R110002072 (sample SAMEA4397118) | marine metagenome | biome: Polar Biome; feature: [SRF] surface water layer (ENVO:00010504); material: water (ENVO:00002006), including particulate matter (ENVO:01000060) such as... | depth 5 m
GGGTAACCCTAAATAATTATAAAATTAATGAATTGTAAACTTAGGATGTATATGAAATCATAGCCACCTATACTAAACGTTACAAATAATGAAAATTATGTTTAAATCATATTCCAGTTTGAGAGTTATTTTACTTTTCTCAGCTATTTCATTTTTGGTTTCTTGTAGTGGTTATAAGATTGCTGAACGACATTTGAACGGTAAAATGAAAAGGTTTGATTTAGTGCAATTAACTTGGGTTAACGAGTTAAATGGCGATACTGTCGAATATTGGGATAATAGTAATTTAGATAAGCCTGTAATGCTTCTTGTTCATGGGTTTTGGGCCACCTCCAAGTATCAATTTGACAAGCAAATAAAGATGTTGACCGAAGATTACCGAATTGTGATGCCGAATTTGTATCATTTTGGAAACACACGTCCAGGATCAGAAAAATATAGTATTCAAGACCAAGTTGATTTACTGATTAATTTACTCCAGGAATTGAAAATTGAAACATATTCGTTAATGGGAGTTTCTTACGGCGGACTTATAGGAATTGAATTGGCAAACATGAATAAAGATAAGGTTAATCAGATGATTTTGTTTGATGCTCCAATTAAGTACGTGGATACAAATGATATTAATTCTATAACGGATTTCTACAATGCACCCAGTATTGAAGAATTGTTTGTGCCTGAAAAACCAGAAGGGCTAAAAAAACTTATACTCCTTGCGACTGGAAAAAAATCACACCTCCCGAAAATATTATTTATGGAGTTTCTAAAGGAAGCTTATACCTATAATTTGCTGGACAAGCGTGCATTGATTACTAGTATGATAAATGGACTTGAAGAATACCAAAGTCGACACTACGAATTTGATATTCCAATCCTACTAATTTGGGGAGAAGATGACATGGTTGTTTCAGCCTCTAAAGGTTTACTTCTTCAAAAGCATCTTGGTATCAAATGTAAGTATCATGTAATCAAGAAAGCCGCACATATGCCAAATATGACTAATTCTAAAGAATTTAATTCATTACTGTACAATTTCTTAAATAGTACAATTCAATGAACTGAATATTGCTAACATTAGTAACCGTTGCTCAAACATCTAATTAAACAAAAACCTACTTCATTTAAGACGATTTAAGGACGCTTCAATATTGGAAGGTTAACTTTTTTTCTAAAAACACAGGTTCCTTGCACTTCTTTTTTAGACCTACGATTAATCCCAGAAAGAATAAGCCACACCTTTAACTCTAAAAATACCTTTTTTATGGTATTGTTTAGAATGCTTCTAAATAGTAGTTTTGACCTTTAATTGAGAACATCATGAAAAATTTATTACTTTTTTTAGCAATTACAACAATATCTAATACTCTTTTTTCGCAAACAGGAGTCATTGAGGGCCGTGTAAAAGAAGCCGACAGTGTAGGAACAATACCCGGTGTTTTGGTTTATTTACAGAAAAAAAACATTGGGACTACGACAAATGGTAACGGCTACTATTCAATTGATAAAGTACCTGAAGGGAATTACAACTTAGTTGTTTCCTATAGCGGTTATGAGAAAATAATCTACCCTATTTCTATTAAACCAAACGAAACCCTTCGTCTAGATTTCATTTTGATAGAATCAATTTCCAATCTACCTGAAATGACCGTTACTGGAGGTTCACAAGGTATAAAAGATATCCCTGGATCTGTGCATTATATTTCTCCAAAAGAAATTGAAAAATTCAACTATACAGATATTAATCGTGTTTTGCGTGCGGTGCCTGGGGTTAACGTCCAAGAAGAAGATGGTTTTGGTTTATTTCCAAGTATTGGGCTTCGAGGAACGGGGGTTGAGCGTAATACAAAAATAACAGTCATGGAAGATGGTGTTTTAATTGCCCCCGCTCCTTATGCTGCGCCCGCTGCGTACTACTTCCCAACAATGGGAAGGATGCAAGGATTAGAAATACTCAAAGGGAGCAGTCAAATAAAATACGGTCCATATACGACAGGGGGGGCTATTAATTTAATTTCCACGCAAATTCCAACTTCTTTCTCTGGTAAGGTTACCATGCTCGGTGGTAGTTTTGGGGGAAGAAACTTGCATGTTGTTGTGGGAAATGCGCATAAAAACGTTTCTTACATGGTAGAAACGTTTCAATCTAGCTCGAACGGTTTTAAGCAAATTGATGGCATCAGTAATAAGGGAACAAACAGAGGTTCTGGATTTAATAAACAGGATTATTTAGCAAAAATAAGGGTCAACACCAATCCTGATGCTAAAGTTTATCAGTCTCTGACTTTTAAAATCGGACAAGCCTTTGGGGTTATAAACGAAACTTATTTAGGTTTAACTGAATCTGATTTTGAAGAAAATTCTATTCGTCGTTATGCCGGTTCTCAAATGGATCAAATTAGCACGAATCAGTCGCAATTCTCTTTGTCACATAACATTAAATTCACCAAACATATTCAGCTCACAACTGTTGCCTACCAAACAAATTTCAAAAGAAACTGGTACAAACTAGACCGTGTAAAAGACACTACGGGAAACAAAGTGAAAATAGCAGAACTATTAGATAACCCATCCTTATATCCTGAGTCGTTTAATGTTCTTAGAGGTGAAACAAGTATCAATAATGACGCATTGTTTGTAAAGGCTAATAACCGCTCCTATTATTCAAAAGGCATACAAACGAAGTTAAATGTTGATTTTAGAACGGGTATTATTAAACATGACATTGAAGTTGGTCTTCGTTTTCATGAGGATCAAATAGATCGTTTCCAATGGAATGATGAATATGCAATGGATGATGGTGTAATGGAGTTAACAACAGCCGGAGTTTATGGAACAGAGAGTAACAGGGTGGAAACAGCAAATGCTGTTGCAAGTTATCTACAGTACAAATTGAAAGTCAAAAAATTAACAGTCATTCCTGGTGTTCGTTATGAAAATATAACCCAAAAAAGACTTGACTATGGTGGCAATGACCCAGAGAGAACAGGAATCGATTTAGCTAAACGAAGCAATACAGTCGGTGTATTTATTCCAGGTATCGGTGCTGACTATCGATTTAATAAATTTATGAGTTTGTTCGCTGGTATTCATAAAGGTTTTGCTCCTGCGGGGTCAAAAGAAGAGCTTGCGCCAGAAGAGAGTATTAATTATGAGCTAGGTTCACGCTATGCTAAGAAAGGTCTTTCCGGCCAAGTAGTTTTGTTCTTTAATAATTACAGTAATTTATTGGGTGCCGACCTTGAAGCTACTGGTGGAAATGGAACAAACGAGCTCTATAACGGTGGCGCAGCACAAACAACAGGAATAGAATTTAACGCCACCTACGACATTTTATATTTTAAAGAAAAAAGTGCGTTTGCCCTTCCGGTTACTGTTGTGTATTCATATACTAATGCAAAATTCATGAATAGTTTTGACAGTGATTTTGGTGGGTGGGGAACCATATCTTCAGGTGACTTGTTTCCATACCTTGCTAACAACCAACTAACTTTAATGTTAGGACTAGAGCATCATAAGTTTAGTTTTAACATCAGTTCAAAATATGTTGACGCAATGAGAACTGCTCCAGGTAGGGGGAAAATAGATGATGATGAAAAAATAGACGCTAGCTTTATAATAGACGCCAGTGTAAGTTTCAATTTACACAATAACATCTCTCTATTTGCGAACGCAACGAACATCCTAAATGAAGTTTATGTAGTGGCAAGAAGGCCAGCAGGGCTAAGGCCTGGTTTGCCGAGGTCATTTAATATGGGTTTAAAAGCTAATTTTTAGTGTTATAATTTCAGAAAAAAGTACCTTAGCGTTTAGAAGGTCTTGGCTATTTTTCAAGGTTGTCTTAATCGTTTTTTTAATGAAAAATCAATTCGACGTAGTGTTATTTGGAGGTGGGCTTGCTGGGCTTACATTAGGGCTTCAATTGATTAAAAGCAATCCTGAAATCTCTGTTCTTATACTAGAAAAAAGGGAAGGAAATGCTCCTGATTCGGCACATAAAGTGGGAGAGTCAACAGTGGAGTTAGGAACTCATTACCTGCGAGAAACTTTAGACCTAAAGAATTACCTCGATAAAAAACAACTTCCTAAACATGGTTTACGGTTTTTTTTATCTCCACATCAGAAAGAAAAAATAGACAAACGAGTTGAACTTGGACCAAGGGAGCCGCTACCTGTTCCAAGTCATCAAATTGACCGCGGAACCTTTGAAAATGATCTTGTCGAAATGGTTAAAACGTGTGGAATACAAGTTGTTTTAGGAGCGAAAGTAACTTCTGTTAACTTAGAGCCCTCACTAAAAACAACAACCTACACCCTTGATAGTCAAGAACATATAGTAAAATCAAGATGGGTTGTTGATGCAACTGGAAGAAACAGTTTTTTAAAAAGAAAATTAAACTTAAAGAAAACGCTAGATCATGGCATTAATGCTGCGTGGTTTAGAATTAAAGGAGAGATAGATGTTGACGACTGGGCGGACAACAAGAAGTGGGCTAGCTACCTGAGCCTCGGATTAAGGCGATTAAGCACTATTCACTTCATGGATGTAGGCTACTGGGTTTGGTTTATTCCTCTGGCAACTGGCAACACAAGTGTTGGAATTGTTGCTGATCCAACCATTCATTCTTTTGAAAGTTACAATAAGCTTGATAAAGCATTTGAGTGGTTTAAAAAAAACGAACCTATTATTTATGAAAATCTAATTGATAGAAAAAAAGATGTTATTGACTTTAGAGTCTTGAAGCATTTTGCTCATTCTTGTGAGAAGCTATTTTCTGCCGATAAATGGGCATTAACAGGCGATTCTGGTCTTTTTTTAGACCCGTTTTATTCTCCAGGAACTGATTTTATAGCGTTAAACAACACATTTATTTGTGACTTAATACTAAGAGACTTAAAAGGGGAGGATATCGACTTAAGATTAAGGATTTTTGAACAAACACATTATTCTTTATTTGAAAACTGGGTTCCCGTTTACCAAAAAAAATACAAACTCTGGGGTAAAACACAAACGATGGTTCTTAAAATTTTCTGGGATTGGGCTGTTTATTGGGCTGTTCCAACTTTACTGTTCACAAATCACGGATATACGAACATCATGGTTTTACGAGATTTATTTGCAAAAGAAGATGCTGTTGGAGAAAAGTTTGGTCGCTTAAACCAACAGATGCAAAAAGTATTCTTGGAGTGGGGAGAATTTGATAATAAAAAGTTTGAAAGCCGTTATGTCGATCCGTTCGACGTACCTTTTTTACAAGATTTTCATCGGGGCATAGACGAAAAACATTCTCCAAAAAAACTGGTGCAAAAAGTGAACGGTAATGTGTTTCTTTTGGAACAAATTGCTGTGGAAATGTTTAAATTAATGAGTCATAATGTTTACGGTTCTTCTAAAGATATTACTGTCAACCCATACACTATGAGTTTATCTAAAAAGCCCATTGATGATTCATCCGGCATTCGGGTGGAAGAAAAAATAAGTAAAGACGTCGCTCTTATGTGGTTTTATTCTGATGAAGCTTAGTTTTTTTGTTTCAAGAACTATCTCCTTGTGTATTTTTTTTGTTAAAAAATAAGAATCTTTTAACTTTGTCCTCTTGTTGTTAAAATTTAAAAGAAGTGGTCCTTATGTTAATCGGTGAAGAGTTTGATAAAATAGAATTTCAATTCTTTGGGCTAGACCTTCTGGAGCCCAACGCTTTTGCGGGTGACTTAATTATCTTTATAGTTTCTTTTTACTTTGCTTACAAGTTAAAATCATTCTTTCAAACTCCTTTTATTAAGAACTGGTATCGGTTTTTTATTCTTTTTGGTTTGGGTTTTTTATTTGGTGGGTTTGGACATTTTTTTTATAATTACTGGGGCACTCCAGGTAAATATGTTGGTTGGTTTTCTGGATTTATCTATGTGTTTTTTATTGAACAAGCAATGTTGCCGTTTATAAAAAACAAGAAACAAAGGGGCACCCTAATTTTAATTAGTAAAATAAAAATGGTTTTGGCATTTATCGCAGAAATTTTCGTTGTTTCTACAGTTGACCTCGAAGTTAATTACACGCCCGCAATGAAGGTTCCATTATTAAACTCTTCTGTTGGCTTAATTTTTTCCCTCGCGATACTCGGCTACTTCTTTATGAAAAGAATTAGCCCGGGTTTTAAGTATTTTATCTTCAGTGTTTTAATAATGCTCCCGTCTCTGCTTTTTCAGGTATTAAACATTAACATAGCGCCTTGGTTTGACAAAAATGATGCAGGACACTTATTTGTTGTCGTAGGGGTGTTCTTTTACTACTTTGGAGTTAAAAGGGTAGCACAGGATCAAAAAATATTAGCGAATGATTAGGTGGCTATATTCATTAACTCTGTTTCCTTTTAGGTCTGTTGCTGTAATAAAATAGACGTACCTTCCCTTTTGAATTGGCAATCCATTTATGTCTAGTCCGTTCCATTTAAACTTAGGGTTTGAAGATTGAAAAACAGTTTTATTATTGTTGTTTAAGACTATTAAATTAAAGTCGGTTAATTCGTCACTCTCAATAAAAAAGAGATCGTTGTTTCCGTCGTTATTGGGTGAAAAAATATTTGGCATTTTTGTAATTGCGGTGGTTTTTGTTTCTCCACCATGCTCCGTGGTTTTTATTTGTTCCTGATTTTTATTCTTTGTGTTATCGACAGTTTTATCCACAAAACTCTCCATTGAATCACTAACAGGAGAAGAAGCGTGACGCTTATTTTCCGTTTTTTTCTGTGTCTTTCTTTGTGTTAAAACTCCCGTCATATCATTTTTTTTGGTCACGGCTTTTGTCTGTTGTTCTTCGCTGAACGCTCCTTCTATTGTTGTCGTGTTTTTTTGAGGGCTGTCAGCAACTTGCTCTTTTTCTAACGCTATTTCTGTTTCCGTCTTACTTAGGGTTGGTGCAAAGACTGGACTTGTTCTTTCATGTGCAATGTTGTTCTTATTTTGCTCTTCTCCTTTAATTCTTTTCACAGACGTAACTTTTATTGATTCTTGAGAAGCGTTTATACCAAGAATAACCAGTGTCGTAATTACCGCTACCGAAATTACTCCTACAACAGTTTTAACAAAAACTGATATCCCGGTTGATGTAACGGCAGTTTGAGAAGTAATTTTTGAAGCAATACCCTCCCATAAAGCGGGGTTAACTTCCGTTTCAAAATTTTCTAATTTCTTAGAAAATAACTCTTGTATTTGGTCTTTATCTTTCAATTCCTAATTCTTTCATTCTGTTCTGTAAAAACAGCTTTGCCCTAGAGTATTGGGACTTTGATGTGTTTTCAGTCACCCCTAGTTCTTTTGCAATTTCTTTATGAGAAAACCCCTCTATAGCAAACATGTTAAAAACAGTCCTATAGCCTTGAGGCATTTCATTAATCAGTACTAATAAATCATTTGCGTGTATGTTTTCTAAAATATGGCTGTTTAATTCAATTTTATAATCAACAACATCCATTGCCACGTTATTTATAAATTTTTTCTCTTTTCTAATTTGATCTAGCGAGGTGTTTACAATTATTCTGCGTACCCATCCTTCCAGTGAGCCCCCATTATAGAGGTTTAGTTTTAAGAAAACTTTAATAAATCCGTCTTGCAGAACATCTTCCGCTTGTTCTTTGCTATTCGCATATCGTAAACAAACACCCAACATTTTTGGCGCAAATTTTTCAAACAACATTCGCTGCGCTTTTTGATCCCCATCAATGCAATTTTTTACCAAAGTTGAATCATCCATCGCTCGCGATTACTTTAAAGACTTTAAATTACTAAATAAGGTTGCACCATTAGTTGCAAATACCTATTTTCGTTATACCAAAAATAACACATGAAATTAATTTTCGTTGTGTTCTGTGTCATCTTTTCTTTTACTTCTTATTCTCAAAATAAGAAAACAGCCAAAATAAAGAACGGTAAATGGAATGCAAAGCTGGAACTAAACAACACACATGATTTACCTTTTTTCATTGTGGTTAAAAAGAAACACGTCTATATAGTTAACGGAGACGAATGGATTAAATTAGATGAGGTTTTTTTAAAAAATGATAGTCTTCACGCGCGATTTCCTTATTTTAACTCAGAGCTTATTTTTAAATTCAACAAACATGAATTAAGCGGATATTTCTATAATTATGCCAAGGGGGAAAACTATGCAATTCCTTTTTCTGCAAAAAAGGGAAATAACCCCCGCTTCACATCAATAAAAGAAAACGGAAAATCCGCTAACATCGATGGTCGCTGGAAAGTTTTATTCCAACCAAACACAAAGTTCGAGTATCCAGCGATTGGTGTTTTTCACCAAAAAAAGAATACTGCCAGCGGCACATTTTTAACAGAAACGGGGGATTATCGTTATTTGGAAGGAAATGTAACTGAAGACAGTTTGATGCTTTCTTGTTTTGATGGTTCACATGCATTTTTGTTTAAGGCAAAAGTAATTGAAGACTCTTTATATGGTCATTTTTTAAGCGGTAATCACTGGGAGGCAGAGTGGAGCGCTAACCGAAACAACACTTTTAATTTAACTAGTCCGGAGCAATTAACTTATTTAAAAGAAGGGAAAGAATTGAGGTTTAGCCTTCCCCAGCTGAATGGAGATTCTCTTTCTTTTCCAAATGACGATTTTAAAAACAAGGTTGTTATTATTCAAATAATGGGAACCTGGTGTCCTAATTGTTTGGATGAATCTAAATATTACAAGGAATTATATGATAATTATCATTCTCAAGGCCTAGAAATAATTGCCGTCAGTTACGAAAACGGAAAATCCTTTAGTGATTATGTAGCCAATGTTACTCGCTTAAAAACGAAGTTAAATTTAGATTATACTTTTCTTATCGGTGGTTCCGCTAGTAAAGGTTTAGCTTCTCAACATTTTAATATGTTAAATAGTATTATTTCTTTCCCAACCTCTATTTTTATTGGAAGAGATGGGAAAGTTAAACAAATTCACACAGGGTTTAATGGTCCAGGAACGGGTGAGTATTACCTCAATTACAAACAAAAAACAAGTTCGTTAATAGAATCTCTTTTAGCAGATTAATTCATTGCTATTTTAGACACTCTTCTCGCATGTCTTCCTCCTTCAAACTTTGCAGAGAAAAACACATCTACTATTTTTAAAGCTTCATCAATTGTTAAATATCTAGCCGGAAGAGCTAAAATATTTGCATCATTATGCTCTCTTGCTAATAGTGCTATTTCAGAAGTCCAACAAAGTGCGCTTCGAACTCCTTGATGTTTGTTTGCCGTCATGTTAATACCATTTCCAGATCCACAAATAATAATTCCTAAAATACCCTCTGATGATTCTACTTTCTTAGCAACAGGATGACCATAATCTGGATAATCAATACTTTCTTCAGAATAACACCCAAAATCTTCTAATTCGTAACCTTTGTTAGTCATAAAATCAATGATTGCTTTTTTTAATTCAAAACCTGCATGATCAGCTCCAATTGGTATGTGTTTTTTACTCATTCTTTCTTTTTTTGTTAAAGTTAAGGATATTCACATTTTAACCAACTTTTAAACATTTAGAATATATAACTTTTTTTTATCCTTTAAAATCAAGGTGTTAAGTATTAACTTATACACAAGAACAAACCTTAAAATGTTGAAAGACGTTTATAAGTTTGCACTACTTTTTCTAGTTTTATTTAAATAAAATTACAATACTAATATAGTTTTATTATTAACAAATTAATAATGGTGTATTTAAAAAAAGTTGTTGACTACTTATTACCATTAATCTAGTTGTAGCACTTTATAAAATTACTAACACTTTCTTTTTATTCTTGTGTTCATAATTTATATTTTTTCAATTAAACCGGACTCTTAAAAGGATTGTAATTTTTATTATTTCTTAATAAGTTAAAACACTAATAATTCAATCTTTTTTTACCAACAATTAAACATCCTTAATAGTAATATTAAATATCTTTTTTATAAAAAATTCTTTATTAATTATATTCTATTTATATACTTCATGTGAATTTGGAAATCTGAAAATAATGTTTATCTTATGATTATTCACTTTCAAAATAAAGTTAAACTACTGATTAATAGATGCTTTTAAAAGATTCTTGCTTTCTTAAAAAAGAAAAATTAACTTAGAAAAAAATATTAGTGAAAGGAAAATTTTTAATGATAAAATTTAAAAAATTAACACCGATTTTTAATCTATGGAAGAATGATTTTCTACCTTATTTTAGGAAGGAAAACGATTTTTATCGGGTTGCGATAATTCATAGCGTTGCGGCATTTATAATTTCTCCAATTTTTTTTGTTATTGTTAATTTAATTGAAGCACCATCTATTTATAAATACATAAGTATATCCTATACGCTTCTTTTTCCCGTTTACCTTTTAATATGTTGGAGAGTAAGTTATTTAAAAAGTAAGCTAGCTTTATTTTTCATAGGACATTTTTTTTTAATTACGTTTATCGCCTTCTTTAGTTTAATAAAAAATAGTTTTTTTTCTGAGGAATTATTTATGTTCTCTGGATTATTTGTCGTTGGGGTTTTGGTTATTCAACGTGTTTATCCGTTATTACTCTATATATTTTCTATTCTATTATTATTTTTATATGCCTTCTCTGAAATAAAGGAACTTGAAAATCACACTTTTATCATTTCATTTATCCTCCTTATTATCGCTGTTTGTGCATTTTTTGTTCTCTATATTCGAGTTAAAACGATCAAAAAAATTGTAAACTATTCAAAATATTTACAGAAAATAATTAACTCATCCGGTTCCGCATATATTTTGTTTGATATCAAAAAAGAGAACGATGTAATTGATTTTACCAAAGAAGTGTCAAAAATATTTAATTTAAAAAAACCAACTAACAATGAAATTAAAGAGTTAATATTCAGTAAAATTTCAAAAAAAGAGATAAAACTAATTTCAAAATTACTTGAAGGAAAAGAGTTTATTAAACATGTTAAATTAGATTACTTAGGAGTAACTCAGACAGTTGAATTTAAAATAAATGTATTTAAAATAAAGAATAATCATTTTTGGTTATTGAAAATTAATAACATTACATCCAATCTTATTAAGATTGAAAATTTAAAAGAGTCAGAAAAAAAATATAGACATCTATACGAAAACAATAAAGCGGGAGTGTTTACCATTGATAAAAACTCTGTAATTATAAATGGCAATTCAGCTTTTTTTAAAATGCTTGATTCATTGTGTTCAATAGGTGATAAATTGTTTATAGAAGAGTCACAAAAAGACTGGAAATTAATAGTAGAGTCGTTAGGAGTGAACGAATTAACTCAAAATTTTCAGACACAATTAAAATTATCTAACGGCAACGAGAAAACCTTTATTTTTAATTGGTATTTAGACTTAACTACAAATTACATTGAAGGGTCCGTAATAGATTTAACAAAAAATCAAAAGATTTCTTTAGCTCTTAAACAAAGTGAAGAAAAATATCGATTAATATATGAAGAAACAAACGATGCTATTTTAATATTGGAGGATGATTTTATAATTGATACAAATAAAAAAGCAACACAATTATTCGGTTTAACTCAACAAAACCTGTTGAAAATGAAACTGTATGATTTAACATTTAATAAAAACGAAGATAACCGAAGAAATTACACTAAAATAAAAGAACAAAACACAAATGCGCGTAGCGTTAAATTCGATTGGATATTTGATAGTAATGGGAAGAAAATAGAGTCAGAAGTAGTATTAATAGAAGTTACTCTAGGAAAAAAAATGTATTATCAATGTGTTATTCACGATAACACTAAAAACAATCAATACATACGATCTATTGAAAAAACACAGCAAAATATAACCAATATATTAGAGAATCACCCTGATGGAATAATAATTAGTAGAGAAGAACACATTCTTTTTTCTAACCCTGAGATAACAAATATTATAGGAGAGAAGGTTTCTTTAAATTCTACTTTTAAAAAAAGAGACCAGATAAAGTTTGAAAAAATTTACACTCAGCACATTAGTGATAGAGAAAGAAAAAACATACAATTAGTCGTATTAGATATTAATGGCGTTGAGGTGACAATGGACGTTACTCTAACATCTACTATTTTTGAAGAAAAGGATGCGGTTTTAATTATTCTAAAAGACGTCTCATTAAAAAATAAAATAGAAAGAGAAAAATTAAGAGCAGAGGTTGCAGAGGAATCAAATAAAAAATTAGCAAAGGAAATAAAGGAAAGAATTTATGCTGAAAAACAATTAGAAGATCAGTTTTTAAGAATAAACGCAATTTTTGAAAGTTCATCGAACACACTTTTACTCACTATTAAAACGGATGCTAGTATATCTTTTTATAATTCACACTGTAAAGAATATTTTGAAAAGAAATTAAAGATGAAGATTAAACACAATGAATCACTATATAATTATTTTGATTCAATTCTAGACGGTGTTCAGTCGCGATCCTTTAAAAAAATTATATATAACACAAAGAACGGAAGATCAAAACAATTTGAAATAGATGTTAGTTCAAAAGGAAAAATCAATTGGTTAGAAATATTTATAAACCCAATTTATAATACAGATGGAGTTGTTACAGAAATTTCCATAGTAGCGCACGATATTAGCGAAAAGAAAAAAATTACATTAGAAATAGAATCCTCTTTAAAAGAAAAAGAAGTTCTTTTAAAAGAAATTCATCACAGAGTAAAAAACAACTTACAAGTAATTTCAAGTATTCTTAATCTACAAAGTTCATTTATCGAAGATAAAAAAACACTTTCTATTCTCCAAGAAAGCAGAAATAGAGTGAGAACAATGGCTATTATTCATGAAAATCTTTATAGAACAGAAGACTTTTCAAGCATAAACTTTTCCAATTACATTGATAATTTAACAGGAAATTTAATTTCTTCATATAGAATAAACGAAGAAATTAATCTTGTAAAAACACTTCAAGAGGTTGATTTAGTTTTGGACCAAGCCATTCCTTGCGGACTAATTGTTAATGAAATAATAACGAATTCTTTAAAATATGCATGGAAGCAAAATGAAAAAGGAAGCATATTTATTTCGTTAAAAGAAGAAAAAAACGTAGTTTGCCTTGAAATTTCAGACGACGGCATAGGCCTTCCGTTTGATTTTAACGAAGCTATTACCGACACACTAGGTTTACAGCTTGTTACAACACTAATAGAGCAACTAGATGGAGAAGTATTTGTGAATAGTGAAAAAGGGACCAAATATTTAATTAAATTTGATAAAATCAAACCATAAGCCATGTCAAAAATAAATGTACTTGTAGTTGAGGATGAGTCTATTGTATCAAAAGATATTCAGCATAGTCTTAAAAAATTAGGTTATAATGTTATTGGTGCTTCGGCAACCGGAGAGAGAGCCATTGAACTTGCAGCATCGGAGAATCCTGATATAATTTTAATGGATATTATGTTAAAAGGAGAAATGAACGGCATTGAGGCGGCTGAACAAATAAAAGAAGCCCAATCCTTACCCATTATCTTTTTAACGGCTTACGCGGATGAATTAACCCTATCTAAAGCAAAAGTAACTCAGCCATATGGGTATATATTAAAGCCATTCAAGGAAATTGACTTACACACAACAATTGAGATGGCGATTTATAAGCACGGAAAAGAGCAAGAGGTTATAAAAGAAAGAGACTTGTTGTTTTCAATTGTTGACAACAACGAAACGGGAAAAGATCATATTTTTGTTAAATCAAACAGCAAGCTTGTTAAGTTAAAAACAACAGATATATATTACATTGAAGCCCTCAAGGATTACGTTGTTATTCATACGAATGAAAAAAGGTACACTATTCATTCCACAATGAAGGACATTGAAAAGAAAATGGGAAATTCAGACTTTTTAAGAGTTCATAGATCTTATATAATAAGGCTAGACAAAATATCAACAATAGAACATCCAAACCTTACGCTAGAAAAAATTGAAAAAACGATACCGATAGGAGGCTCTTATAGAGAGTCTTTGGTTAAAAAAATTAATCAGGTTTAAAAACCTAGTCGACGACTAATTCTAGATTAATTTGACGTTTTTTCGTTGAAACTTCGTACACTCGCACACGCACCTTATCGCCGAAACTATATTCTTTTTTAGTTTTTGCACCTACAATAACTAATTTATCCGCATTGTATCTAAATCTGTCTCCAGGAATATCATGAACAGGTATCATACCTTCGCACTTGTTGTCATCCATTCTTACAAACATTCCAAACTCTGCAATTCCTGAAATAGACCCTTCAAAAACTTCCCCAATATGGTCAACCATAAACAATGTTTGAAAATACTTTGTGCTCTCTCTTTCGGCCTCAACAGCTTTTCTTTCCATTCTAGAGATGCGCTTACAAATTGTACTTAATTCGTTTCCATAACGGTGCTTTTTCGTTGTTAATTCTTCTTGTAATATCCTATGAACAACTAAATCGGCATACCTCCTTATAGGAGAGGTGAAGTGAGTATAATTTTTAAAAGCTAAACCATAATGACCAATGTTGTCTGTTTCATAAGTCGCTTTAGCCATAGAACGAATAGCCATAGACTGAACAAGAGAAAATTCATTTGTATGACGAATGTCTGCGAGCAAAGCGTTGATGTTTTTAGATATTTTTGTAGGGTCTGTTACATCAATGTCATACCCAAATTTTTTAATAAAAAGTGTGAAAGCGGCAATTTTTTCAGGATTTGGGTGGTCGTGACAACGATAAACAAAAGGAGTTTTTTTATCGCCTTTTTTGTCCCCAGAAACAAAACTTGCGACCCTTTTGTTTGCAAGAAGCATAAACTCCTCAATTAATTTATGTGCGTCTTTAGATGTTTTAATTATTACATCAATTGGAAATCCATCATCATCTAATTTAAAGCGAACCTCTTCACTTTCTATGTTCATTGCGCCATTATTAAGGCGCTCTTTTCTTAAAGTCTTAGCGACTTTGTCTAAAATGAGTATTTCATTAGAAAAATCACCTTTACCCCCCTCAATTATTTCCTGTGCTTGCTCGTATGTATATCTTTTATTGGAATGGATTACTGTTTTGCCAAACCACTGGTTATACACTTTGCCTTTCTCATCGATTTCAACAACGGCAGAAAAACTAAATTTATCTTCATTCGGTCTTAATGAACAAACGAGGTTGGAAAGTTGCTCAGGAAGCATTGGAATCACTCGGTCAACTAGATAGACAGAATTGGAACGCTTTAAAGCTTCTATATCCATCGCGCTTTCTGGAGTAACATAATGACTTACGTCGGCAATATGTATTCCCACTTCGATGTTTCCGTTGTCTAATCGCTCAAATGACAATGCATCGTCAAAATCCTTCGCATCGAGAGGGTCTATGGTAAATGTCGTAATATTTCTAAAGTCGCGTCTCCTTGATATTTCTTTTTGATCCAATTCTAAATGAATTTTTTCGGCTTCTGATAATACTTCGTCGGGAAACTTATAATCCAAGCCTTGGTTAATAAGGATACTGATCATTTCGGTATCATTTCCCCCGTTATTATCGAGAACTTCAATTATTTCGCCATACGGATTTTGAGATGATTTTGGCCAAGCGGTTATTTTTGCAATCGCTTTGTCTCCATCTTTTGCCCCTTTTAGTTTTTCTTTTTGGATATATAAGTCCGTTCCAATTTTTGTGTTGTCAGGCACTAAAAAAGCAAAATTTTCATTCATTTGAACGGTCCCAACGAACTGTGTTCTTTCTCTATTGACAACTTCAACAATCTCTCCTTCAAGCCTGTTTTCCTTCTTTTTAGTTATCTGTACTTTTACTATATCACCACCAATTCCGTGGTTTAATGATTTTTCTGGAATAAATATATCAGAAACTTGTTCTTGATCAACAATTACAAAACCAGCACCTCGTTGAGTTATTTGCAATGTCCCTTCGTAAAAAGAGGTTGATTTATTTAACGAGTAACTGTTGTAATTGTTTTTTTTGAGAAATTCGCTCTTGGCAAGGTCTTCTAAAACGGAATAGACGAGCTTTCTTAAAGCTGATTCTCGGGCGTTAATTAAGGCACAAACTTGCTTGTGATCTAACGAGCTCTCGGAATTTTCTATGAAAACCTTTCTAATTGTGTGTTTTAAGCTTTGTTTAAGCTTTGTTTTTGGTTTTTTTCTTTTTGACATTGTTACGAAGGTACGTTTTCTTTGGTTATTTATTGAATGAATTATCTGATTATGATAACTTTGTAAAAACATCAGTTATGAATAAGAGAGTCGAACAAGCACTAAATGATCAAATTGAAAAAGAAGCATCATCATCACAGTTTTACCTAGCCATGGCCTCCTGGGCGGAAACTCAAGGGCTTAATGGAACCGCAAAGTTTCTTTACACACACTCGGACGAAGAAAGATTTCACATGTTGAAATTAATAAAGTTTGTCAATGAAAGAGGCGGGACGTCTGTTGTTCCTGGGCTTGAAAAACCACAAGAAAAATTTAAAGGAATTGAACATGTTTTTCAATTATTACTGGACCATGAATTACTAGTAACAGAAAGCATCAACGAACTGGTTGATGTTTGTTTGCAAGAAAAAGATTATACAACGCACAACTTTATCCAATGGTATGTTTCAGAGCAATTAGAGGAAGAGGCTTTAGCAAGAACAATTATAGATAAAATTAAGCTTATCGGAAACGACAAAGGTGGTTTGTATTTATTCGACAGAGACCTTGAAAATGCAGCGATACAAATAGACAAACCAGCAACAATTTAAGCACCTTTAACAGAATGCTAAAGGCTTTACTTTTATTTGCACTTACTTTATTTGCACTCTCAATTGGGAGCGCACAGGAAAAGTTTAGGTTTAAAAATTACACCATAAACGACGGACTGTCTCAAAGCTCTGTTACCACTATTATCCAGGATGATCTTAACGCGCTGTGGATAGGCACACAGGACGGACTTAATAAATACGACGGAAATTCTTTCGAGGTTTTTACTTCAGACAAAACGGAAGGTTTAGAAAGTGAGTTTATTAATTGTTCATTTAAGGACAAAAAAGGAAGTCTTTGGTTTGGAACAGACAAGGGACTAACCCATTATAGTATAATTACCGAAAAATTTACTACCTACTTTTTAGACAATAAGTTAAAGGGCCAAATTAATGATATTGTAGCTGATGCAGATGGAAATTTATGGGTTGCAACGGTTGAATCAGGCTTATTTATGTTTGATACGAGTTCAAAGACATTTATAAGTCACTTTAAAATGCTTCCTGTTTTGAAAACGAAAAACATTGCTATTTCTGACAAGGGCTTTTTAATAATTACAACTGCCAATAAAGGTGTTTTTATAGCCAACTTGTTTTTAAAAAAAGCGGAAGAAGTTGAAAACAACTTGTTTTCAACTTCAGTTATTAATTACAACTGTATTGTCTTAACAGAAAACAATACAGCTGTTTTAGGAACCAACAAAGGTCTTTTAAACTTAAAAATAAAAGAAAAGACCATAAGTGTAAAATTTGATTACTTAAACAGAAAAAAAGGACTTCAAAATGTGTCGGATGTTTTTTTTCAAGAAAATGTTGGTTGGCTTATTACAACAAACGATAACGGTTTATTTATCATTAAGAATAATGGAAAAATTCAACACAGTACGGAAGATATTTTTCAAAAAAACGCACTAATATTTAATGAACTAAACCTTATTTTTAAGGATAACTCAGGAGTGTTTTGGCTAGGTTCGCAGAGAGGAATCTCTAACTTTAATCCACTAAACAATGGAATTTTAGGTGTCGGAGCAAATGGCAACCCAGAAAAAGGAATTCCAACACCTAGCGTTTGGTGTTTTGAAGAGAGCTTAAACCAAAAATACATCTACATTGGGTTAGATAAAGGAATTTCTAGGCTAAACAAAAAAACAGGATCTTACAAGCAGTTTTATCGCAAAAAGAAATCTATAAACAATGGGACAGGTGAAATGACAGTCTTAGCGATGAAGGTTATTGATAATAATAACATCCTTGTAGCTTGTGCTGACGGACTATTCAAATTGAAAATTTTAGAAAACAGCTACTTATTTGAGCCAATAATAACAAGAGGAGTAAATGATTCAAAACACAATAGAACCTATTCTATTGTTTACTGGAAAGATAATCTGTATTGGGTAGGAACAAAAGACGGGGTTCTGTTGTATGATAATTCAACCAATAAACTAACGGCATTTGAACACGAATACAATAATAATGATAAAACAATTTCTAAAGGAGTATGTCGCCTTGTGCACAAGGACAATAATAACAGGGTTTGGTTTACCACAAGTACAGGAGGGCTCAATCTTTTATCAGAATCAAACGGCCTGTTAGAGATTAGACCTTATGCGTTTAACTTTAAAATAAAGGAAGCTACTTCAGAGTATATTGCGTCTATTTTTCATGAGAAGGAAGGGGTTTATTGGTTTGGGACCCTCGGTGCTGGCTTGGTAAGGTGGGACGAAAGAACCAAAGCAACAAAAACATTTAATAAAACCAACGGGTTACCCAATGACGTTATTTATGGAATTATTGGAGGAAAAAAAGGGGATGTATGGATGAGTACCAATAAAGGATTAAGTAAATTTAACCTTGAGAGCGGAAAAATAAAAAATTTCACGGAGGTTGATGGGTTGATGAGCAACGAGTTTAATCTTGGCGCTCACATGAAATCAAAAGAAGGTTTGTTATATTTTGGGGGAATTTATGGGTACAATTTTTTCGATCCATCAATTCTCACAAGCACAACAAAGCAAATATCTGTTGTTTTTACAAAATTTAAATTAGTAGGAACGAATGAAAAGGCGAATAAAGCGTTAAAAATAAAACCTGTTTTTCTATTAAACGAGCTTAGTCTTAGTTATAAGCAACGAAGTTTTTCAATAAAGTTTCAAGCTGTTGATATTAGTAACCCAGACATTCTTAATTATAAATATCATCTTGAAGGGTCAGATGAAGGAGAGATACTAATCGGCTCTCAAAATGAAATTTATTTTAACTCCCTAGCTCACGGCGAGTACGATTTAGTTGTACACGCCAGACTTGGAGGCGGTCCCTGGAGTGTTTCTCCCGCAAGAATTAAAGTAATTATTGCTCCACCATTTTGGTTCACCTGGTCGTTTTGGACTATACTATTGCTGTTTTTAGCGGTGTTAACAAGGTTTATAATAAAAAAAAGAGTTGCAGACGCAAGAAGAGAACAGGTTTTACTTGAAATAAAAATAAATGAAAGAACAAGAGAAATAAAGCAACAAAATAAAAAGATTGCCCAGCAAAAAAAGAACCTTGAATTAGAAAGAAATAAAGTAGTAAAACAACAAAAACAATTACAACTAGAAAAAGACAAAACGGAACGACTATTATTAAACATTATTCCTAAATCTACGGCTGAAGAATTAAAAAAGAAAGGGAAAGCAAGGGCAAGGTCCTATAAAAAAGTGTCTGTTTTGTTTACAGATTTTATTGGGTTTTCAAAAATTTCGGATGAAATGTCAGCTGCCGAATTAGTAAAAAAATTAGATGTTTATTTTACAAAATTTGACGAAATCATTGTTAAAAATAATCTTGAAAAAATTAAAACCATTGGAGACGCATATATGTGCGCAGGAGGGGTTCCTGTGAGAAACATAACAAACCCAATTGATACGGTGACAGCCGGCCTGCAAATACAAAACTATATGCAGAGGCGTAAAAATGATGCAATTGCGAACAGTAGAGGGTACTGGGAGCTTAGACTAGGCATCAACACTGGAGAGGTGACGGCAGGAGTAATAGGAAGTGAAAGATTAGCTTATGATATTTGGGGTGCAACCGTTAATCGTGCGCAACGAATGGAAATGTTTGGACAACCAGGTAAGGTCACAATAACCGGAGCAACTTATCAATTCATAGAGCCGTACTTTGAATGCAGGTATTCAGGTAAGACTGAAACCAAGAATAAAGAAATGATTGAAATGTATGTTGTTGAAAGAATCAAACCGGAACTTTCTAAAAAAGGAGAAGGTATTGAACCAAACGATAAGTTCCAACAAATAGTAAACCTTCACCATTATAGTTCAATTAATTATTACAAGGCAGAAAGGCACATTGTTAATGTGTTGGAACAGCAACTTTCCGAAAACTTACATTATCACAGTATTGCTCATACAAAAGATGTGGTAAATGCAGTAGAAAGATTAGCTCTTGCTGAGAACGTTACAGATGAAGGACTATTCTTATTAAAATCTGCCGCCACTTATCACGACGCAGGGTTTGTTGAACAATACGATAAGAACGAATCTGTTGGGGCAAGAATGGCAGAAGAAATTTTACCAATGTACGGTTACACCGAAGAGCATATTTTGAAAATAAAAGAACTAATTTACGTAACCGAAATACCTCATAAACCAAAAAACAAGTTGGAAGAAATAATTTGTGATGCGGATCTTGATTATTTAGGAAGAGATGACTTCCATAAAATCTCAGCAAGACTTTGTAAAGAGCTTATAGAACATGGAAAAGTCGATAATGAAAAACATTGGGACACTATCCAAATTCAATTTTTAAAAACCCACACTTACTTCACCAAAACAGCAAAAAGAACTCGAGGGAAAAAGAAGCTCCTGAACTTACAAGAAGTAAAAAACAGATTAGAAAAAGACAACTACTGAAGAAACCTATCCGTTAAAATCAACAGCTAGAGTAGTAATACCTTCAATTGGATTCATAACCATTACAGGAATCTTAGCGTCATTTGTTATAACATATTCCTCGTGTTTAGCAGAAAGAACTCCTAAAACATTTGATTTGTTAAGGTTCATTATGGCAATTAAATCTGCATCAATACTAACAGCATGTTTGATTACTTCATTATCAAAACCACTAGCTTTAACCTCTGTAACACTCATTGTAATATCTCTTTCCTCTAAATATTTTTTTGCAAACTGCACGTTTCCCTTTACTTTATGAGACAAGAACTCATCCGTCTCTTCAGGAATAATAATATGTATGTTAGAGTTGAAATATTTAGCGATGTTAGCAACAATAGCTAATTTTTGTTTCGTTTCTTTATTTAAATCTAATGGAAGAACAATGTCATCATATCCAGTTTCTTTTGGTGTTGATTCTTGAACGACAACAAAAGGTACAGACGAGTGTGTGATTACTTTTAAAGCATTCATTCCAGTCAAATGCTGCCACCCATGCGTACCATGCGTACCCATAAAAATTAGTTCAGCATGGTGTTCTGCGGCAAAATCACCTATATCTTCAAAAATGTTTCCAACACGAACAGAAGGAATGATTTTTACAGAAGAATCATAATTTGCAACAACTTCAGAGAGTTTTTCCTCAGCACTATTAATATCCTTGTTTTTTGCAACAACATGCAATAAGAAAATTTCAGCCTTTAAAGGCTTTGCCGTTGCTACAGCATGGTCAAGTGCTACGTTAGAAACATTAGTGAAGTCGTGAGGTACTATAAAGTTCTTAGTTTTCATTTTTAGTCTGGTTTTCTAGTTTCGAAATATTACACAAATATACTAAAATGTAATATATAACTATAGTTTAATATTCTTTTCGAGGAGGGTTTTCTTTTTCTTGGCTCTTGCAAAACCCTTTATTAATCCATTAGCGATAACAGCAAAAATGATTAGAACGGCACCGGTGTAAAATCGATTACTCAATAGCTCGTCTTCATTGAGAATAAAAACAGCAAGAACGAGGGTGTAAATAGGCTCAAGATTAATTGATAAAGACACTGTAAACGCTCCTAAATGCTTCATTACAATAATTGTTGCTAAAAAAGCAAATGAGGTACAAACGACCCCTAAAAAAAGTAACCAGAGAAAATCAGATTGAGACATTATAAAAAGGGAAAAATTTAGTTTTCCAAGAGTTAGTAGAAATACAGTAATCCCTAATACCGCAGAAATCATTTCATAAAGCGTCATAACACTAGCTGTTTCTTTTTCCACAATTTTTGTGTTAAAAACAGCAAAAAACGCCGCAAAAAACGCCGAGATTAATCCATAAAATAGAGCTTTAAATTCCTTTTCATCAAAACCGGCGGTTGTAATGTAAATTCCAAACACAACCACAAGGCTTAGAATAACTTCAGTGAGGTTTATTTTCCTTTTCATTATTAAGGGCTCCATCCAGGCAACATGCAACGTGGTTGTTGATAAACAAAGAATACCAAGGGAGGCGGTTGACAATTGAATAGAGTGGTAAAACGTTAACCAATGTGCGCCAACGAATAGACCAACCACGGAAATTCTGAGAAGACTACGTTTGGATGTAGTTTTAAAGCTTTGTTTTGTAATTAACATGTAAACTCCAAGCGCTATAAACGCAATCATTACTCTAAACCAAACGATCGTAATTGAGTCAAGAAGAATTAGTTTACCTAAAATTCCAGTAAAACCCCACATCAAAATGATGAGGTGCATTAACAGGAAATATTTAAAATTAGAATTCATCGCACAAAACTAAAAAAGCGTTCTGATAAACAGAACGCTTATATTAGTTAACCCTTAGATTCCTATTTCATTTTTTTAAGTAATTTTTTACGTTTATTATCAAGTTTAGATTGAGTTTCGTCAAGCTTAGAGCTTGCTTCGTCAAGCTTTTTTTGATCGCCCGCTAACTTGTCTAAACCCTTGCCTTTTTTAATCTTTTTATCGAGCTTCTTTTGTTTATCATTCAGCTTCTTTCTGTCTTTTTCTATTTTTTTCTGGTCATCATCAAGCTTGTCAAGTTTAGCTTGATTTGCCGCTTCTTTCTTCGCTTCCTTTTCGGCCTCTTTTATTCCTTTCTCAGCTTCTTTAGCTTCTTTTTCAGCTTCTTTGGCTTCTTTTTCTGCCTTTTTCACTTTCTTTTCTTCTTCTTTCTTTGCGTCTTCTTCTGCTTTTTCTTTCTTTTCTTCTTCTTTAGCGTCTTTTTCCTTTTCTTTAGCGTCTTTTTCCGCTGCGTCTTTTTCTTCTTTAGCGTCTTTTTCTTTTTCTTTCGCCGCTTTCTCTGCTTCTTCTCGTTCTTTCTCTTGCTCTTTTTGAGCCTTACCAGCCTCTTTTTTAGCGTCTTTTTCAGCTCCCTTTACTTTTTCTAATTCTGAACCAGCGCCTTCGAGTGTTTTAGCGCGCTTTGCAGCCTCTTCTTCTCTTTTTTTAGCTTCTTCCGCCCTTACTCTAATGTCATCTTCGATTTGTTTTTTCTTATCGTCAGAAAGAGAAGAAGAGTTATTTTTGATTTCTTCTGCTTTTTCTTTCGCCTCTTCGGCACGTTTTTTCGCCTCTTCCGTTTCTTTCGAAATCTCTTCACCCTTAGAAGCAATCTCTTCCGTTTCTTTTCTTAGCTCTTCTTGCCTTTTTATAGCTTCTTCTTTTCGAGCGATAGCCTCGTCAGCCTCTTTCTTTTCTTTTTCTGTTTGCTCTTCTGTTTTTACAACTCGAACATCAGATTTTTCGGTAATTTCTGTAGCCGTTTCTCCTTTGCCAATTAGAGAGAACGAGTATGTTTTTCCTGTTTCTAACTTAATGTTGTTCAGTTTTTGAGACTTATAAAGTGAGTGGTAAACCTCTATGGTAACAGGTTGACTCCCGTAACTAGCGATATTAATAGTAACATTTCCCCCTTCATCGGTGGTTCCTGCTCCAATAACCATTCTTTCAGCAACAATTTTTATCAATGCGCCTTTTACAACTTCTCCTCCACTATTTACAGAAATGGTTACGGCTATTCCTTCTTTTACTATGTTTTCAAAAGACACAGTTGTTGATGTTGTTGATGCAAACGTTACAAACGAGGCCATAACAACAGCTACTAATACATATATTTTTTTCATTTTTCGCTTCTTTTAAGAATCTAAATATACAGGTTTCATTTATTTTTCAGTAGAAATAATCAAAAATAGTTCCAAAAATTCAATTACTTTTATTCTATGCTTTTTAAATCAGTTGTTGGACAGGAAAAAATCATAAATCATCTTCTTGAAGAGGTGAATAATGAAAAAATCAGTCATGCACAGTTGTTTTTAGGAAAACCAGGGCACGGTGGGCTTCCTTTGGCGCTGGCTTTTGCGCAGTATGTTTTTTGTGAAGACAAAAAGGAGAAAGACAGTTGTGGTGTTTGCCCAGCTTGTTTAAAGATAAAAAAACTAGAACACCCGGATTTACATTTTTCGTTTCCAACGAGCCAATCAATTTCAAAAACCAGCAATCCCCTGCTTACGGATTGGCGCGATCAAATAAAAGAGAACCCTTACTTCAATTTGAACACTTGGTTAAAAAGAACCGACCCAAAAGAAAGAAAACCAATCATTAGCGTGCTGGAAAGTCAAGAAATTATCAAGAAGCTTACTCTTAAATCGTTTGAGGGAGGGTATAAAATGATGATTATTTGGATGCCGGAAGAAATGAACCCCCAATGTGCAAACAAGTTATTAAAAATATTAGAAGAACCACCAACAAAAACAATTTTCATTTTAATTGCTCAATCCCAAGACTACATGCTACAGACTATTTTGTCAAGAACGCAAAAAGTAGTTTTACCAAAGTTGGAATGGAATGAAATTACGGAACATCTTAAAAACAAACTGGGAAAGACGCCTTCAGACAGCGTCCTTAGCCGTGCAGAAGGAGATTTAATTGAGGCCATTGAACTGGCAAATGAAAACGATGATGATGCTGTTTACAGCCAATCATTTATTCAGCTAATGAGAGTTTGTTATAAAAAAAATGTGCTAGATATGATTACTTGGGCGGAAGACATAGCCAAAACCAATAAAGAAAACCAAAAACAATTTTTAAAATACGCGATACATATGTTTAGACAAAGTCTTTTAAGAAACTACACCGGCGACACTCTAACACGTGTTTCCCCTTCGGAGGATGCTTTTTTAGAGAATTTCGCTAAGTTTATCACGGGGAATAATATCCAAAACATGACTGAGTCGTTTAGTGATTCTGTTTACTATATTGAGCGAAACGCAAACTCTAAAATTTTGTTTACAAATCTTTGTTTTCAAGTGATGAGACACATTCATGCGGCTTAATTTATAATGTATTTTATACAATAGGTTTCTTTTTGGGAGAAAAGAATTGAATATTATGTACTTTTATGGCAAAGAAATATAGACTATGAGTTGTACCAACTGTGGAGATGGAACTCCAAACGGATGTAAAAATAATGGTACTTGTAGTTCTGGCGGATGCAATAAATTGGAGGTACACGACTGGTTGGCAAATGTTGCCTTACCAAACGGACAGACTCCATACGATATAATAGAGGTTCGGTTTAAGAATAGCCGAAAGTCATTTTACAAGAACACAAACAATCCTTCTATTCAAGCTGGAGATGTTGTTGTTGTTGAGGGCACTTCAGGAACAGACACGGGAGTGGTATCTGTCACAGGAGAGCTTGCTAGAATTCAAGTAAAGAAAAAGAACCCAAGGTTTAAACCTTCAGAGGCGAAGAAAATAAAATCAATCGCTTCACAAGAAGATATCGATCGGTGGATTAAAGCACGGTCATTAGAAAAAGAGGTAATGCATAAATCACGCACATTAGCGGTGAATTTAGGTTTGCAAATGAAAATTTCTGATGTCGAATATCAAGGTGATTTAAGTAAAGCAACTTTTTATTATACAGCAGAAGGTAGGGTTGATTTTAGACAACTTATTCGCGATTTAGCGGGTGAGTTTAAAGTGAGAATTGAGATGAAGCAGATTGGTGCTCGTCAAGAATCAGCTAGACTTGGAGGTATTGGTTCATGTGGAAGAGAACTATGTTGCTCAACTTGGTTGACGGATTTTAGATCTGTTTCAACCTCTGCTGCAAGATACCAACAACTTTCTTTGAACCCTCAAAAATTAGCTGGACAGTGTGGTAAATTAAAATGTTGTCTTAACTATGAATTAGACATGTATCTTGATGCGCTTAAAGCGTTTCCAAAAGGCGATTTGAAGTTAAGAACAGAGAAAGGTACTGCTATGCATGTAAAAACGGATGTTTTTAAGAAAGAAATGTGGTACGCCTATGATGATGGTAAAGGAGGAGGTTCTTCATTAGTGCCTTTAAAACCAGAAAGAGTAAGAGAAATAATTAGACAAAATAAAGATGGGAAAAAACCATTTGACTTGGCTGAATTTATTGAAACAGTTGAAGTTGCCAAACCGGACTATACGAATGTTGTAGGCCAAGATGATTTGAATCGTTTTGAACACCACTTTAAGAAGAAGAAGAAGAAATCAAATAACAATAAAAGGAATAGAAACAAAAAGACGACTAAAAACCCAAACCATCCAAAAAACCAGGATAAGAATTCTCAAGACGGGAAAACAAACAAAGGAGGAAACAGTAAAAGGAGAAATAACCCAGGAAATAAAAAGACAAATTCTGAACAAAGAGGAAATGAAAACAAAGGTAAAGATGAATAAAAGTTATTATTTAGGGCTGTTGTTAGTGATCACCCTTTCTTCTTGCGGAGATATTCCTTTGTATGATAAAGTATATTCTTTTGATGGTAGAGAATGGTTGCAAGATGTAAAACCAAACTTTGAAGTAGAAATTGATGATATAAGTAAAGAATATAATTTTACCCTTTCTCTAAGAACGACTGTGGACTACAAGTATAGTAATCTCTGGATTTTTATGAAAACAGAATCCCCAGATGGTAATTCGGCAAGAGAACCCTTTGAATTAAAAATAACAGATGAATCAGGTGCTTGGATAGGAAACAAAACCGGCTCCGTAGTCGAAACGTCGTTGAACTTTAAAAAACGAAAACTTCCGTTAAAAGGAACCTATAAATTTATGATAGAGCAAGGGATTACAGCGTCTTCCATAGATGAAGTTTTGGATATCGGCTTTACGGTTGAGTTAGCCCCTGAATAGGCTATTTTTTAAACCGATAACTGTAAGATACAGCCAAAACATGTCGGATACCGTTTAAATAATTGTGAAATTTTTTATCCAACTGGTATTTGACGCTAATAGTATTAGGACCTTTTAGGTTTACTTTTGTACCGACGCCCAATCTAAATTTTGTAAAACCAGGTCCATACTGCCCATATTCTGGGTCCAAAAAAAGCTCACCGCTTAGAAAAGGAGTTAGAACACCCTTTAGTTTGTATTCAACACTTGGCTTAAAACGAAATGCTCGGTCGAAGTCTGGGTCGTAACCGCTACCCGCAATTCTATTAAAAGCATATTGATAACGAAGTCGAAACCCTAGAGTAAAATTTGAAACACCTTTCTTAACATTAACATTAAAATTTATTCGACTTGAAGATTTAAAATTGGTGAATTTATTTTTATCCACGATGAACCGGTATTCAATAGAGGGCTTTAACCATTTATAAAATTTATATTCTAGCCCAGCCTGGGGGAAAAAGGTTTCAACACCCGTCCTTCCAAATCGGGAATTTAATTCACCAAACCAAGAAGTGTTGCCCATAACAGGTCCTTTTATTCCTATTTTTGTCCAAAACATGTACTCTTTGTTTTGAGAAAGAGAAAAGTGACCTATACTCAAGGCTAAAACAATAAGGAATAGATTTTTCATTTATTAATAACGATTGTTCCTAAGTCAATTGTTGATTTATTTTTACTAATGTTAGCATCAATAATAATAACGGATTTTCCAGAAGGAAGGGTAATGTCTTTGCTGTAAACAAATATTTGATAGTCTCCTTTTTCTAGGAATTCAAATTTAAAACTACCATCATAAGATGTTCTAAACCTATCATCAAAGATAGTTGATTCACCCCCGTAGATAATGTAAACATCTTCTTTAGCGATGTCGTATGCAGTTAAAAGATTTCCCGCGCCGTCATAGACTTCTGCTCTGATTTTACCAACAATAGAGGAAGACCCGCCAGTCCCTTCAATTTTCTTACAAGAAGAAAAACCGAGAGAAAGAACAAGAGAAAGAATTGAAATAAAAAATATTTTCATGGAAAAAAGTTTTTTATAAAGGTTAATTTTCGAGTTAGACATACAACCTTTACGTGATTTTATACGTTACAAAGATATGATTTTGCTTTAAATAGTTGTATTTTTGGTAAACTCTTCTAGTTAAATACGTTTAAGACTCTTTATAAACTACCAATATGAAACTCTCAAAAAGAATACTTCTAATCGCCCTTTTTTATTCAGTTAATTCATTTAGTCAAGTAATAATTAATGAATATTCATGCTCTAATATGAATGGTTATGTGGATAATTATGGAGAAAATGAAGATTGGATTGAATTGTATAACACGTCTGGAGCCCCTTTCGATTTAACGGGCTATTATCTTTCTGACAAAGCGAGTAACCTGTTAAAATGGCAAATTCCAAGTGGGACGGTTCCTGCGAATGGATTTTTGATGGTCGTTGCATCGAAGAAAAATACCGTGAACGGAAATGAATTACATCCTAATTTCAATTTAAAGCAAACACAAGGAGAATGGATTATATTGAGTAATAGCTTTGGAAATGTTGTTGACTCTTTAAAAATAGTGAACCTTACAAAGGCAGACCACTCAGTTGGGCGAGCAACAAATGGTGCGGCAAATTGGATGTTGTTTACAAACCCAACTCCAAACGCAAATAATGCAGGAGCACAAAATTTTTACCAACCAAAACCTGTCTTAAGTCTTGCTCCTGGTTTTTACGTTGGAGCACAAACAGTTTCTATTACAAGTGCAGATCCACTCGCAACAATTCGTTATACCCTTGACGGCACCACCCCAAATGGTGGTTCATCAGTATATTCAGCACCTTTAAACATATCAAACACAACTGTAGTCCGAGCGATTGCTTTTGGTGCGGACGAACCTAGTTTTATTGAAACGAACACGTATTTTATAAATGTGACACACACAATTCCAGTTGTTTCGGTTTCTAGCTTTGGTGTTTTTGATTTATTAGCAAACGGTAATCAATTTGGCCCATCCAACAAAATAGGTTCTTTCGAGCTTTTTGAACAAGATGGAACATTTATAGATGAAGGACAGGGAAACTTTAATAAACATGGTAATGATTCTTGGGTCTATAACCAAAGAGGATTTGATTTTATAATGAAAGATCAATTTGGTTACAATGATGATGTGGATCATCAAATTTTCCCAGAAAAATCACGAACAGATTTTCAAAGATTAGTATTTAAGGGGGGTGCAAATGACAATTATCCCTTTGAAACAGGAGGAGCGCACATAAGAGATGCATTCGTTCACACCTTGTCTTTACGGTCTAATATGTTGCTTGACGTTCGTACATGGAGGCCTTGTGTTGTTTATGTCAACGGTCAGTATTGGGGCGTTTATGAGATTAGAGAAAAGATAGACGATCATGATTTCACGGATTATTATTATAATCAAGATAAATTCAATATACAGTACTTGAAAACATGGGGCGCGACCTGGGAAGAATACGGGGCGCCAAATGCTCAGCCAGACTGGGACGCATTGGTCAATTTTATTAACACCAATAACATGGGACCTGGACCTAATTTTACATATGTTACATCTCAGCTGAAGTGGGCCTCCTTGGCTGATTATTTCATGATTAATTCTTATACAGTTAGCCAAGATTGGTTAAACTGGAATACACAATGGTGGAGAGGCATGAACCCTCTAGGTTCTAAGAAAAAATGGAGATACACACTATGGGATATGGATGCTACTTTTGGACACTATATCAATTATACCGGTATTCCAGATCCTTCTGCGAATGCCGACCCTTGTAATGTAGAAAATTTACCAAATCCAGGAGGACAAGGGCACACAACAATTTTATCAAAGCTTATGGCAGAAAATCCTGCCGTTGAACAATACTATATTACTAGATATGCAGATTTAATTAATACATCTTTCTCTTGTGTAAACATGAATTTACTATTAGACAGTATGATTAATGAGATAGCACCTGAAATGGCTGGACAAACTGCAAGATGGGGCGGGTCTGTTGCTGGGTGGCAAGCGAACGTGCAATCTATGAGAGATTTTATTGATGCAAGGTGTTTAGCGTTAGAACAAGGATTAATAGATTGTTATAATTTAACAGGACCGTATAACGTAACCTTTGATGTTAGTCCAGCTAACGCAGGAACAATTAAGGTAAACTCAATATGGCCACCCAACTACCCTTGGGCCACCAATTATTTTGGTGGTATAGCAACCAACACAATTGCTGTTGCTGCGCCAGGTTATATGTTTGATTATTGGGGAGTAACAACAGGCCCAATGGTTAATCCAATTGGAGAAGACACGAATAGCTTAATGATTAACGGACCGGAAAATATTGTAGCTTACTTTATTCCTTTAAACCCAGATATTGATGGTGACGGAATATTAAATGATGATGAAACCAACATATATGGTACAGACCCAAATAATCCAGATACCGATGGGGATGGAATAAATGATGGAAATGAAATTGCAAATGGCACAGATCCTCTTGACCCGTGTGACCCGATGGGAGCGTTGACGACTGATACTGATGGTGATGGTTATAGAGATTGTGAAGAAATAACAGGAAATGATGATCCCGCAACTACTGCGGTTCCGACAGGAACATCTGATGAAAATGATCCCTGTGACCCAGATAGTTCTGGGCCAGATTGTGATCCAGATGATGATGGAGTAACAAATGCAGATGAAGCAACAGCTGGAACGGACCCTAACAATCCTGATACGGATGGAGATGGACTTACGGACGGGGAGGAGCTAACAGGCGTAGATAGTCCTGCGACAGGTCTTGCTCCTGCGGGAACAAGTGATCCATTGAACCCATGTGATCCAGACGATTTTTTCCCAGGTTGTCAAACAGATACAGATGGTGACGGCATATTTGATGCTGCGGAAGATGTTCTCGGTACAGACCCAAATAATCCTGATACGGATGGTGATGGAGCAACTGATGGAGAAGAAGTGAACGGTATAGACGACCCTTCGACACCTTATAATCCTAATGGAAACACAAGTAATCCACTTGACCCGTGTGATCCAGAAGGTTTATCTACTATTGATACAGACGGAGATGGCTTAACAGACTGTGAAGAGGTAACAGTAGGTACAGACCCAACAAATCCTGACACGGATAGTGATGGTATTCTTGATGGCCAAGAGGTTGGAGATGGCTCAGACCCTTTAGATGTTTGCGATCCAAACGCATCATTAGAGATCTGTATTTTAGGCATTCATATTCCAACAGGCTTCTCGCCAAACGGAGACGGAAACAACGACATCTATTCTATAATTGTAGGAAGAGATGTTTTAAGTATTACTTTTTCTATCTATGATAGATGGGGAAATAGAATGTTAAAATCAACGGACTTTGATTTTGAATGGGATGGACTCTATAATAACGAACCAGTAAATTCTGGAGTATTTGCCTACATGGTAGAAGTTAGATACACCGACGGTAGAACAGAGTCCTTAACAGGTAACATCACTTTAGTTAAATAATCTTTCGATAAACTCAATACAAGGATGAAAAATTATATAGCACTCTTTTTTATATCTTCTCTTAGCTTACTATCTAATGGACAAGATTTACATTTTGCGCAATCTTTTCAAACACCACTATTTATTAACCCTGGAGCTGCAGGTGTGTACGACGGATGGGAACGTGTTACAGTTAACCAAAGAAATCAGTGGTTGGGTGCAGGGACACAGTTTAACACAACTGCAGTTGGAGCAGATATAAACCTTGGTAAGTCAAGGTTTAACGATAAGGCACACTTGGGCTTAGGAATATTATTTTTTAATGACGTTGGTGGAGATTCTAAATTTGGAAATCAAGCTGGTTCGTTAACTTTAAGTGGTATCTTACCGATGGGAAGGTCTGGACATCTTCTTTCGTTGGGAATTCAAGGAGGCTTTGGTCAAAGAAAAGCAACTCTATCTAACGTTTCATTTATGTCACAATGGGATGGGGAACGTTTTGATTCTTCTTTACCAGGCGAATCAAATGCGCTTACGTCTTTCACTTACATTGATGCCTCAGCTGGATTATACTATGTTTATGATGGAGGAAAAAACTCTTTTCAACAAAACAGCGATTTTAAATTAAAAATAGGCGTTTCGGCGTTTCATTTGAACCAACCCAAATTAAAATACGTAGGGGGACAAGCAGAAGAGCCTCTGTATAGAAAATATGTGGGTCATGTTGGCTTTTTAAAAGAGTTTCAAGGTAGCCCAATTGCAATTGATGCCAATGCAGTACAGTTTATCCAAGGAAAGCAAATGGAAACTCTGTTAGGCTTAATGGTTCGTTATCGTTTTGAAGATGGAACTAAAATTACCGGAAATACACAGCAAGCTTTTTTTGGAATAGGAACCTATTACAGATTTAAAGACGCAATAATTCCATCGATTATGGTCGATTGGAAAGGGTTTCAATTCGGCGTTTCTTATGATGTTACTATTTCGGAGTTACGAAAAGCATACAGAGGAGGATCGTTGGAGTTTTCTCTCTCTTTTACAAACCTTGACCATTCTTTGTTTAAGACAAGAAAAAGGAGGTTTTAGATTACATCTTTTCAGTTAGCGCTTTAAAAACACGCCTTATTCTTTTACGAAAAAAAATGATTAATAGAATATACGGCGCAGCCATTAAGTACAGAATTCCATAATTTATATTACTTCCAAAAGAAGCCTCGTCAAGTTGACTGCCTTGTTCTGCTAAAAGCTTGCACTGAGAGCAACCTTGTCCAAAAGCAAAATCAACAATTATAAGAGCAATAATGAGAATTAGATATTTACCAAACCTTGACATGGTGTAAAAGTACGAAATTTAAGTAAAAAGAACCGTTAAAATGGAAATAGGGACTTGTTTGCCGCCGTGTTTAGCTCTTTTCTAGCCATGTTGGGGTATATTTACTCCGCTCTTTTGTTTTCTTTGTAAAAGAATGGCCTGACTCAATAATTTTATATTCTTTTGGTGCTTTCAATTCTCCAGCCCAACCATCACTTCTGTCAAAATTATTTATTATGAGCATTTTTTAACACGAAGTTCTTCTGAGAATGAAAGAGCGATATAGGCCGTTTTGTTGTCAAGAAGCTCTTGTAAAAACTCTTTTGGGTCACAATGTAATATGAAATAGTGCTATATAATTTTGGAAGCTTTTAGTATTCTGTTTTGGTTATTTTTGACTAGGTAGATTCAACTAGCTAATGCAAGTTTTTTATTTTCTAGGTTA
>TARA_R110002072_G_scaffold150059_2_pt1 | contig 33158 bp, 45 predicted proteins | sample TARA_R110002072 | Tara Oceans TARA_R110002072 (sample SAMEA4397118) | marine metagenome | biome: Polar Biome; feature: [SRF] surface water layer (ENVO:00010504); material: water (ENVO:00002006), including particulate matter (ENVO:01000060) such as... | depth 5 m
TAAGTCCTTAGGAAAACAGGGGAGTTCAGGGGCTAGCCTGAAGCGTGTCCGAAACCCGGCTGAGTGTTGTTAGAAGCTGAATTACAACGGCGGCTTTAATTGCTTTCGGGGTAAGCGAGCGCCAACTATCAATTTGATCCATTAAGGCAATCTCACTGATCGGACTTTTCTTGGCGCTTTAGCAAATAATTTTGTCGAAAGACTGGCAATGGACTCAGATGTTTGTATAATTCGCGCCCTCGCAATCCCATAGTACCTTCAACTGTTTTAGTTGCTGGCGGGAGCGGGACAGAACAACAGGACCTCGATAGGAGGTCGCGGAACGTTTCTCAAATCCTTCCTAGTTTGAAGGAGTACTAAGAGAAACACTTGCTTCGGCAAGGTGCTCCTCCCAGATATGGGAAGGGGATTTTTTGCACTTTAATTTTTAGTATCGCCCTTTTTTTGGTTGAAAGGGTTTGGAGCGGGCTTTAATGCAAAACCAAAGAATTAGAATTCGATTGAAGGCTTTTGATCATCGCCTAATCGACGTTTCCACTCAGGAAATCGTGAACACTGCCAAGCGTACCGGCGCACAGGTTCATGGTCCAATTCCTTTGCCTACAAAGGTGGAAAAATTTACGGTCCTGATTTCTCCGCACGTCTATAAAGATGCGCGTGATCAATACGAAATCAGAACTCACAAGCGATTGTTAGACATTGTTGAGCCTACTGAAAAGACAGTAGATGCGTTAACAAAGTTAGATCTGGCAGCAGGCGTAGAGGTTCAGATTAACCTGGGTTAAACCTCAGGTAATCGAGAAGAGAAGTAACTGGAGTTGAGTATGACCATCGGCATTATTGGCGTTAAAAGAGGGATGACCCGCATCTTCACAGAAGCAGGCGATTCCGTGCCAGTCACCGTCATTGAGGCTACGCCTAATCGCGTGACTCAACGTAAAACGGTAGAAACCGACGGCTATGATGCCGTACAGGTCACCATGGGTGCTGTGAAAGCTTCCAAAATCAGTAAGCCCCAGGCGGGACATTTCGCCAAGGCTAATGTAGAGGCTGGCCGGCACTTATATGAATTCCGTTGTGAAGCGGATGCAGAGTGCAAGGTTGGAGATAGTTTCAGCGTTGAAGGCTTTGAAGCAGGTCAGAAGGTTGATGTGACTGGCCAGTCTAAAGGTAAGGGTTTCGCTGGTGTTATTAAGCGTTACAACTTCCAAATGCAGGATGCGACCCACGGTAACTCAGTTTCTCACCGTGCCCCCGGTTCAATTGGCCAGTGCCAGACTCCGGGACGCGTATTCAAAGGTAAAAAGATGGCCGGCCATATGGGTGCGGTTCGCGTGACAACACAAACCCTTGAAGTGGTTCGTGTTGATCAAGAAAACAATTTGCTGCTCATTAAAGGAGCAGTACCTGGGGCCAAAGGCGGCGAAATCATAGTCACCCCTGCGGTTAAATCCCGGTAATTAGTGGAGTTGGAACATTGAATCTCAATATTTCAGAACCAGGTAAAGGCGTTTCTGACAGAGCAGTAGAGCTCTCCGAAACTACTTTCGGACGTCAGTTTAATGAGGCGTTGGTTCACCAGGTTGTAGTGTCATATTTGGCTGGCGCCCGTCAGGGTACCCGAGCACAAAAGACTCGTTCAGAAGTGAATGGCGGCGGTCGTAAGCCTTTCCGTCAAAAAGGAACTGGCCGTGCGCGTGCTGGTACCATCCGTTCTCCAATTTGGAGAGGGGGCGGTCAAACTTTTGCTTCTAAAACGCAGGACTTTAGCCAAAAAGTAAATCGCAAAATGTACCGCGGTGCCATGCAATCCATCTTGTCTGAGTTGATTCGACAGGACCGATTGGTTGTCACGGAAGATTTTGCTGTTGAAGCGCCAAAGACCAAAGAAGTACAGGAGCGGCTTAAGAGCTTGAACCTTGAAAACGTTTTGGTTGTGGTTGAAGAAGTGGATAGCAATCTTTACCTGGGTGCTCGTAATTTGCGTAACGTTGAAGTGATTGACGTACACGCAGTGAATCCAGTTAACCTGATCGGTTTCGAGAAGGTCCTGTTCACTGTAGGCGCGCTGAAGAAAGCCGAGGAGCTGCTGGCATGAATCAGGAAAGAATGTACAACGTACTGTTAGGCGCGCACATTTCTGAGAAGGCAACGATCATCGCTGATGAAGCGAATCAGTTTGCATTCAAAGTAGCGAAAGACGCCACCCGCCCAGAAATTAAAGAAGCGGTTGAAAAAATTTACGGGGTTTCTGTTAAAGAAGTCACCGTTTTGAACGTGAAGGGAAAAGTTAAAAGAAACATGCGCGGTGTTAGCCGTAAGCCAAGTTGGAAGAAGGCCTATGTTCGTTTGAACGACGGTCATGACATCGATTTTGCTAGCGCTGCTGAGTAATTTTAAATAAACGATACCCGAAACAAGTAACGAGTTAATACAATGCCAGTCGTAAAAGCTAAACCAACATCACCGGGTCGCCGGTTTGTCGTCAAGGTCACCAGCCCGGATCTACATCGGGGCGAAGGTTATCGGCCGCTTTTGGAAAAGAAAAGCAAGAGCGGTGGTCGTAATAACAATGGCCGTATCACAACCCGTCACGTTGGCGGTGGTCATAAGCAAAAATATCGAATTATCGACTTCAAACGTAATAAAGACGGCATTGACGCAGTAGTAGAAAGATTAGAGTACGATCCAAACAGAACAGCCAACATAGCACTCCTCAAGTACATGGATGGTGAACGTCGTTACATCATCGCTCCCAAAGGTCTCAAAGCAGACGATATAGTTCAGTCAGGTGTTAACGTTCCTATTAAGGTAGGCAACTGTTTGCCGCTGCGCAATATCCCGATGGGTAGCGTGATTCACTGTATCGAATTGAAGCCCGAGAAAGGTGCTCAAATGATTCGAAGCGCTGGCACATCAGCCCAGTTAGTTGCTAAAGAAGGTGCATACGTAACCTTGCGATTACGCTCCGGCGAAATGCGTAAAGTATTGGCGGATTGTCGCGCAACAATGGGCGAAGTCAGTAATTCAGAACACAACCTCGAATCACTTGGTAAGGCTGGCGCAAAACGCTGGCGCGGTGTTCGACCAACCGTTCGTGGTGTTGTGATGAACCCAGTTGATCACCCACATGGTGGTGGTGAAGGTAAGACCTCCGGTGGTCGCCATCCTGTATCACCCTGGGGTATGCCGACTAAAGGCTATAAGACTCGTAAAAACAAACGAACCGACAACATGATTGTTCGTCGTCGTCGCTCGACTCGCTAGGAGATAGACAGTGCCACGTAGCTTAAAGAAAGGCCCATTTATTGACCTGCATTTAATGAAGAAGGTCCAGGCCGTTATTGCAACTAACGACAAGCGTCCTATTAAAACCTGGTCGCGTCGCTCAATGATTTCTCCAGATTTTGTTGGTTTGACGGTTCAGGTACATAACGGTCGACAGCACATCCCAGTATTTGTGACCGAAGACATGGTAGGTCACAAGTTTGGTGAGTTTTCTATAACACGTACTTACCGTGGCCACGCCGCGGACAAGAAAGCGCGCCGTTAAGGTAAAGAGGAATTGATGATGGAAGTAGGTGCAAGACTCAAGGGCGCTAAGATTTCAGCCCAAAAAGCTCGCCTGGTTGCAGACCAGATCCGCGGTAAAGACGTGGGTGAAGCGCTAAACATTTTGAATTTCAGCACCAAGAAAGGCGCTCATCTGGTTCGTAAGTTGTTGGAATCAGCCATTGCTAACGCTGAGCACAATGAAGCTGCTGACGTCGATGAATTAAGTGTATCGAAAATCATGGTTGATGAAGGCATGACCATGAAACGAATCAAGCCACGGGCGAAAGGTCGTGCGGATAGAATTTTAAAGAGAACCTGTCATATCACTCTGGCGGTTGCCGACAAGTAAGCAACAGCCAATAGGGCAGAAAAGGAAAGCATTATGGGTCAAAAAGTACATCCCACTGGATTTCGACTCGGGATTGTTAAAGATCACACGTCAATTTGGTACGCAGACGGTCCTGCTTATGCAGAAAAGCTGCACATTGACATGAAGGTCCGTGAGTACTTGCAAAAGAGATTAGCGCAAGCATCTGTAAGCCGAATCGAGATTCAACGTCCGGCACAAACTGCACGCATTACTATTCATACAGCGCGTCCAGGTATCGTGATCGGCAAGAAAGGTGAAGATGTAGAGAAGCTTCGTCGTGCTGTTTCTCAAATGATGAATGTACCAGTACATATCAACATTGAAGAGATTCGTAAGCCGGAGTTGGACGCCTATCTAGTTGCCCAGAATGTGGCGCAACAGCTTGAGCGTCGGGTCCAGTTTCGTCGTGCGATGAAACGAGTCATTCAAAATGCTATGCGTCTTGGCGCAGAGGGCATCAAAGTTCGGGTTGCTGGCCGTTTAGGCGGAGCAGAAATTGCCCGATCAGAAAGTTATCACGAGGGGCGTGTTCCTCTGCATACACTGCGAGCCGATATCGACTACGCACCTGCAGAAGCACTGACCACTTACGGCATCATTGGTGTCAAGGTTTGGATCTTTAAGGGTGAGATTATTGGCGCCCGCGAAGAAACAGACAAAGAAAAACAAACTAACGTGCAAAGTTTCGGATAAGTAGATGTTACAGCCTAAGCGAACGAAATTCAGAAAAGTACAGAAAGGTCGAAATCGTGGCCTGGCTCATCGTGGCAGCACGGTTAGTTTTGGTGAGTACGCGCTGAAAGCAACAGGTCGTGGTCGTATGACTGCCAGGCAGATCGAAGCCGGTCGTCGTGCAATGACTCGTCGTGTAAAGCGTGGTGGTCAAATATGGATACGGGTTTTCCCGGACAAACCTATCACTAACAAGCCTCTTGAGGTTCGTCAGGGTAAAGGTAAGGGTAATGTTGAATACTGGGTTGCGCAGATCAAACCCGGCAAGATTCTTTACGAAATGGAAGGTGTAACTGAAGAAACTGCACGTGATGCATTTCGACTGGCGGCATCTAAGTTTCCATTCCCGACCACGTTTGTTAAACGAACAGTAATGTGATCTGAGAGACGATTGGCATGAAAGTATCAGAACTCAAAGAAAAGTCGGTAGATGAATTGAACGAGGCATTAGTGTCTCTTGCAAAAGATCAATTCACCCACCGTATGCAGCAATCAACAGGGCAGTTGAATCAAACTCACCTATTGAAGGCGACTAAAAGAGATATCGCCCGGGTGAAGACTGTGTTGAATGAAAAAAGCAGGGTAAGTGAATGAGCAAGAGTAGCGAAGCACGCACAGAGCGCGGCAAGGTCGTCAGCAACAAGATGGATAAAACCATCACAGTGTTGGTTGAGCGTCAGATCAAGCACCCGCTCTATGGAAAATACATTAAGCGTTCTAACAAGATTCATGCACATGATCCTGAGAACGTTTGCCAGGAAGGCGATCTGGTAACGATTCAAGAAACGCGTCCGATTTCCAAGAGTAAAGCCTGGAAATTGAGCTCCGTTGATCGTAAAGCAACCATTATTTAGTTCGACAACCTTTTTACGTTGGAGTTAAGGCAGTGATTCAGACGCAAACATATTTGGATATCGCAGATAATAGCGGTGCGCGCCGAGTGATGTGTATCAAGGTTCTTGGTGGGTCCAAGCGTCGTTACGCTGGCGTAGGAGATATCATCAAGGTCACGGTAAAGGAAGCAATTCCCCGCGGCCGAGTAAAGAAAGGACAGGTTCTGGATGCTGTTGTGGTTCGAACTAGAAAGGGCGTTCGTCGTCCAGACGGATCAATCATCCGCTTTGATGGTAACGCAGCAGTTTTGTTGAACGCTAACAAACAGCCTATTGGTACTCGTATTTTTGGACCAGTAACGCGTGAACTTAGAAACGACAAATTCATGAAAATTATTTCGTTGGCGCCGGAAGTACTTTAAGAGATAAGACTCCTAAAGCAGGCTCAGGCAAATTTGACGGATTGAGACAGATGCAAAAGATTAAAAAAGACGATGACGTAATTGTCATCACTGGAAGAGACAAGGGTAAACGCGGAAACGTGAATCGCGTTCTTGACGGAAAGGCCTTCGTGTCTGGCGTCAACTTGGTGAAGCGTCACACAAAAGGTAACCCACAAATGGGTCAGCCTGGTGGCATCATTGAGAAAGAAGCGCCTATACAGCTCTCCAACATAGCGATTTACAACTCGAATACCAGTAAGGCTGATCGAGTTGGATTCAAAACACTGGAAGACGGCAAAAAAGTCCGCGTCTTCAAGTCAACCGGCGAAGAGATAGACGGGTAAGCAAGATGGCAGACCTAAAAGAATTTTACGAAAACGAAGTGAAGGCAAAGCTCCAGGCAGAACTGGGTTTGGCCTCTGTTATGGAAGTGCCTCGCATTACCAAAATCACGCTTAATATGGGTGTGGGTGAAGCGATTGCAGACCGTAAGCAGCTAGACAATGCGTTGGCTGATATGGAAAAGATTGCTGGTCAGAAGCCAGTCATTACAGAAGCTCGCAAATCAATTGCTGGTTTCAAGGTTCGTGACGGCTATCCCATTGGATGCAAGGTGACTTTGCGTAAGAAGCAGATGTACGAGTTTCTAGATCGCTTGATTAACATTGCGATTCCACGGCAGCGTGACTTCCGTGGCTTAAACCCCAAGATGTTTGATGGTCGGGGTAACTTTGCAATGGGTGTTACTGAGCAGATCGTTTTCCCGGAAATTGATTACGACAAGATCGACAAGATTCGTGGTTTAGATATCGCAATCACCACGACTGCAAAAACTGACGACCAGGGAAGAGCGCTATTGCGCGCTTTCAACTTCCCACTGCGTGAGAATGCGCAACGAGAAGCAAGTTAATTAGCAAGAGGCTAATAGAGAGCATTTATGGCTAAGAAATCAATGGTTAACCGCGAATTGAAGCGCACAAAAACAGTGGCGAAGTATGCCGCTAAGCGTGCTGCCCTCAAGAAGCAAGTTGTGGACATGAACTTGAGCGACGAAGAGCGTTGGGAAGCACAGCAGAAGCTACAAAAGCTTCCTCGTGACGCCAGCCCAGCTCGTCAGACCCGACGTTGTACTCTGACGGGTCGTCCACATGCGGTATATCGTCGATTCGGTTTAGCTAGAACAAAATTACGCGAAGCGGCCATGCGGGGCGATGTTCCCGGTTTGGTTAAGTCGAGCTGGTAGGAGAAACAACGAATGACAATGCAAGATCCTGTAGCAGACATGTTGACTCGCGTACGTAACGCGCAGACAGCAAGATTGAAGTCGACGGCGATGCCATCTTCGACCACTAAAATTTCAATCGCGAACGTACTAAAAGAAGAGGGCTATATTGCTGGCTTCTCCGTAAGCGAAGAAAGCCATCCTGAGCTGACTATTGAGCTCAAGTATTTTGAAGGCCGCCCTGTTATTGAAGAGATCAAGCGCTTGAGTCGTCCTGGTCTGCGTCAGTACAAAGGCAAAGACGAGATTCCTACCATCAAAGGTGGTCTAGGTATTGTGATTATGTCCACCAACAAGGGTGTGATGTCCGATCGAGCGGCACGGGCAGCTGGTGTCGGCGGTGAGGTACTTTGCTCCGTATTCTAGGAGTAATCAGTTAAAGGTTTTTAGATATGTCACGAATAGCAAATGCACCAGTCGAGATTCCAGGGGGAGTTGAAATATCTCTCTCAGAGAAAAATCTCAGTGTTAAAGGCAGTAAAGGTAACTTAAGCCTGGTTGTTCACGACCTGGTTACGGTTGAACAGGGCGAAGCAGGCTTGCAGTTTGCTGCCGCACAAAAAACCAAGAAGTCCGGCGCTTTGGCGGGAACATTCCGCGCGTTAGTTTTCAACATGGTTAAAGGTGTGAGCGAAGGCTTCACTAAGGAATTGCAGCTGATCGGCGTTGGTTATCGAGCAGCCGCACAGGGTAAAAAACTGACTTTGAGTCTCGGATTTTCCCATCCGGTAGAGTACGAAGTACCAGAGGGAATCGAGATTGAGACGCCTACGCAGACTCAAGTAGTTATTCGGGGCATCGACAAGCAGTTAGTGGGTCAAGTAGCGGCGGAAATTCGTGACTACAGATCGCCAGAGCCTTACAAAGGTAAGGGTGTACGCTACGTGGACGAATACGTTAAGCGTAAAGAAGCGAAGAAGAAGTAATTTATATGATCTGGCTTTGGATCTACTACTAAAAGCCAGGTACGCAACACAGTTTGTCACTTAATAAAGATTTGCAGCCACTGAGTTGCAATAACAGATAAGAGAACAGAGAACATGAGCAAGAAGAATGATGCTCGACTAAGAAGAGCAAGGCGTGGCAGAAAGCATATTGCCAATTTAGAAGTGCCAAGGCTGACGGTTTACCGTTCACCGCGTCACATCTATGCCCAGGTTATTTCAGCTGCAGGCGATGTGGTTCAGGCTTCTGCTTCTACCGTAGAGAAAGATATGCGGGGACCAGCTACAGGTAACGCAGATAGTGCTGCAAAAGTCGGAGCATTGATTGCCGAGCGTGCGAAAGCCGCTGGAATCGAAAAGGTAGCATTCGATCGTTCTGGATATAAATACCACGGCCGCGTTAAGGCGTTGGCAGATGCTGCTCGAGAGAGCGGCTTGCAGTTTTAATCGGCGGGTTTTGAGGATTAGAGATGGCGTATAACGACCAAGACAACAACGAAGAAGGCATCCAGGAAAAACTGGTTCAGGTAAACCGCGTTGCCAAAGTAGTAAAAGGCGGACGTATATTTGGTTTTACTGCCCTAACCGTTGTCGGCGATGGCAATGGCCGTGTGGGCTTCGGCCGCGGTAAAGCTCGCGAAGTGCCTTTGGCAATTCAAAAGGCGATGGAAGCTGCTCGTCGAAATATGATTCACGTTGATTTGAAGGGTACAACTATTCAGTATCCGATCACCGCACGACATGGCGCATCGAAGATATTCATGCAACCAGCCTCTGAAGGTACTGGTGTTATTGCGGGTAAGACGATGCGTGCAGTATTAGAAGTTGCAGGCGTACATAACGTATTGGCTAAGTGCTACGGCTCTACCAATCCAGTTAATGTCATTCGCGCAACGTTTAAAGGCCTGCAAAACATGCGAGCACCAGAAGGTATCGCAGAGAAGCGTGGCAAAACAATTGAAGAGATTTCAGGCTAATCACTATGGCTACTAGTAAAACGGCGAACAAGCTGACAGTAACGTTGACCAAAAGCCCAATCGGTCGCTTGAAAAGCCATAAGGCCTGTGTTGCTGGTCTTGGATTGCGCAAGATTCGACAGACCTCTGAGGTTATTGATACTCCGGAAAATCGCGGCATGATCAATAAAGTCTCATATATGGTTAGCATTGTCGGCGAATAAGCCGGCAAGTTAGGAGAAACAAAATGCGTTTGAATACAATTAAAGGTGCTGACGGCAGCAAACACTCTTCGAAGCGAGTGGGCCGAGGCATGGGAAGCGGGCTGGGTAAAACCGCAGGCCGTGGACACAAGGGACAGAAGTCTCGTTCCGGTGGGCGTGTTCGTCCAGGTTTTGAAGGCGGCCAGCAACCTCTACAAATGCGTTTACCTAAGTTTGGCTTTAATTCTGCCAAAGCTCGTGTAACCGCCGAGGTCACATTAAGTGAGCTTGGAAAAGTAGAAGCTGATGTTATTGATCTACAAGCACTGAAAAATGCCGGCCTCCTGAAGGATTCCATCCTGTTCGCGAAAGTGATGTTGTCAGGTGAAATCAAGAAGGCAGTCACAGTTAAAGGCATCCGAGTCACTGCAGGCGCGCGGGCAGCAATCGAAGCTGCCGGCGGCAAGATAGAAGAGTAAGTACCCAATAGATGAGTAGTTCACTAGCACAACGAGCAACAGCAGCGGCAGGCGGCGGACTGACGGAGTTACGTCAACGTCTGATGTATGTCCTGATTGCCATTGTTGTCTATCGAGTCGGTAGTCACATTCCCGTTCCTGGAATTGACCCAGAACGGTTAAAGCTACTCTTTGATCAAAATCAAGGTGGCATACTCGATCTGTTTAATATGTTCTCCGGTGGTGCACTCGAGAGAATGAGTATATTTGCCCTGGGCATCATGCCTTACATTTCAGCATCGATTATTACGTCCTTGCTTGTCGCAACCACTCCATCGTTGCAACAGCTCAGAAAAGAAGGTGATGCAGGACGACGTAAGATATCCCAGTACACTCGCTATGGCACCTTGGCTCTGGCGACTGTACAAGGCCTGGCAATGAGTAGTGGTTTAGCCTCGCAGGGTTTGTCCTATTCTGGTAATTTTGCGTTCCATTTTGTTGCGGTGACCACCCTCGTAACCGGCGCGATGTTCCTCATGTGGCTCGGCGAACAAGTAACAGAGCGTGGTATCGGAAACGGTATTTCCATTTTGATCTTTGCCGGTATTGTAGCGGGCTTCCCTAGCGCAATTGGTCAGTCATTTGAACAGGCACGTCAGGGTGAGATTCCTATACTCGGTTTGCTTGGTATAGGTTTGATAGCAGTTCTCGTAGTTGCAGTTGTTGTATATGTAGAGCGAGGTCAGCGGCGAATTACGATAAACTACGCCCGGCGTCAGCAAGGCAGAAAGATGTATCAGGCCCAGAGCAGTCATTTGCCGCTTAAGGTCAACATGGCAGGTGTGATTCCAGCGATTTTTGCCAGTAGCTTACTATTGTTTCCCGCGTCACTAGGACAATGGTTTGGTCAGACACCAGGCATGGAGTGGCTACAGGACTTGAGTTTGCAGATTGCACCAGGTCAGCCATTGAATATTATTTTGTTCTCAGCCGGCATCATATTCTTCTGCTTCTGGTATACGGCGATTATGTTTAATCCGAAAGAAGTGGCGGACAATTTGAAGAAGTCTGGCGCGTTTATTCCTGGGTATCGTCCTGGAGATCAAACCGCCAAGCACATAGATACTATTTTGACGAGACTGACATTATTCGGCTCGTTGTACATGACGTCGGTTTGTCTGCTCCCACAGTTTTTTGTGGTTCAGTTTAACGTCACGTTCCAACTCGGTGGCACTGCGCTACTGATTGTTGTGGTTGTCGTGATGGACTTTATGGCCCAGATCCAGACCCATTTGATGTCAAATCAATATGAGTCATTGATGAAGAAGTCCAATTTGCAGAATTTTGGACGAAGGTAGGAGCAAACGATGAAAGTAAGAGCTTCAGTAAAAAAGATGTGTAGGAACTGCCGAATTATTCGGCGCCGAGGATCCGTTCGCGTGATCTGCTCGGAACCCAAACACAAGCAACGGCAAGGTTAATAGGAGCGGTTAATGGCCCGTTTAGCTGGAATAAATATTCCTGACAATAAGCACGCAGAAATTTCCCTGACCTATATTTTTGGAATCGGAAGGACCACCGCGCAAAAGCTCTGTGACACAACTAGTGTTGATCGCAAAGCAAAAATCGGCTCCCTCACTGAGGAAGAACTGGACAAGCTGCGTGGCGAAATTGCCAAGCTGCCAGTCGAAGGCGATTTGCGTCGTGAAACGCAGTTAAACATTAAGCGCCTGTTGGACCTGGGTTGTTACCGTGGTATTCGCCACCGTCGCAATTTACCGGTTCGCGGTCAGCGTTCAAAAACTAATGCCCGTACGAGAAAAGGTCCAACAAGACCTATCCGTAAGTAACGAGTCGAAAGCACTCGACGTGGCATTCATCCATTTATAGTGAAGTAATTGAATATGTCTGAAACTGAAAATACTACAGAAGCAGAAGCACCAGAAACTGCAGAGGCGGCTGAGGAAACAACTCAAACGCCAATGCAAACGGCTACTCGTAAAAAGGGTAAGCGTCAGGTTGTAGATGGTCTGGCTCACATACATGCCTCTTTTAATAATACGATCATCACAATTACGGATCGTCAGGGCGGCGCATTGTCCTGGGCTACAGCAGGCGGTTCAGGTTTCCGAGGCGCTCGTAAGAGTACGCCTTTCGCAGCTCAGGTTGCGGCGGAACGTGCCGGTACTGCCGCTCTTGATCATGGTCTGCAGAATCTGGAAGTTTTTGTTAAGGGCCCCGGACCTGGTCGCGAAGCGGCGGTTCGAGCTTTAAATGGAGTTGGTTACAGAATTACGAACATCACTGATGTAACACCCATACCACATAATGGCTGTCGACCACCGAAGCGTCGTCGGGTGTAATTGAGGAAATTAGAAAATGGCTAGATATCTCGGTCCAACTTGCAAATTAGCGCGTCGTGAAGGTACAGATCTGTATCTGAAAAGTGGTGTGCGTCCAATCGAAAGTAAATGTCGAATGGAAAGTGCTCCCGGACAACATGGTGCACGTCGCACACGTTTGTCAGACTACGCGGTGCAGCTACGTGAAAAGCAGAAGGTTCGTCGTTTGTACGGCGTACTCGAAAAGCAATTCCGTAACTACTACAAGCGAGCTGATCGCCAGAAGGGCGCAACCGGTGAAAACTTGCTGAGAATACTCGAGCGGCGACTGGATAACGTTGTCTATCGAATGGGATTTGGTTCAACCCGTGCAGAGTCACGGCAATTGGTGTCGCACAAGGCAATTCTGGTTAATGGCAATGTTGTTAACATTCCTTCTTATCAGGTTGAGCAGGGTGACACTATCTCTATTCGTGAGAAAGCTAAGAAACAGCTGAGAATTCAGGGAGCTCTAGCGCTTTCTGCGAATCGCGCTGTTGATTGGGTTGCGGTTAACGGTGACAAATTGGAAGGCGTATTTCGCTCTTACCCAGAACGTGACGAGCTACCCTCCGAGATCAATGAAAACCTGATTGTCGAACTTTACTCTAAGTAAGTTCGGCGCTTAGACGCAATTGGTTAGTTTTTTCGAATAGATTCCACTTTAGGAAAACCAGGAAAGGTAAATATATGGCTCATTCGTCATTAGAGTTTTTGACCCCGAAGCATATCCAGGTCGACCAACATAGCACTACTAAAGCTACAGTTGTACTCGAGCCTTTAGAGCGTGGGTTTGGTCACACTTTAGGTAATGCATTGCGACGCATTTTGCTGTCCTCTATGCCTGGGTGTGCAATTGTCGAAGCGGAAATAGACGGTGTATTGCACGAATACAGCACAATTGAAGGCGTGCAAGAAGATGTCATCGAAGTGCTTCTGAATTTAAAAGGTGTTGCGATTCGTCTTAATGAATCTGATGAAGCTGAAGTTACGATAGACAAGCAAGGTCCTTGTGTAGTGACCGCAGCAGACTTTCAGCTTGATCATGATGTTGAAATTGCAAACCCTGAACACGTGATTGCAACTTTGAACGAAACCGGCAGCCTTAAACTACGCGCTAAAGTGGGCCGTGGTCGCGGTTATGAGCCTGCTGATGTTCGTATGGCAGATGACGAGCAAGGCCGAGTGATTGGCAGCTTGTTACTTGATGCTAGCTATAGCCCAGTACTTCGAGTTTCTTACAAAGTTGACAGTGCTCGTGTTGAGCAGCGTACTGACCTTGATAAGTTGATCATTGAGCTTGAAACCAACGGCACAATCGATCCAGAAGAATCTATTCGTCGTGCAGCAACCATTCTGCAGCAGCAAGTTAGCGTATTTGTTGACCTGCAAAGTGAGAATGAGCCTGAACCAGAAGAGCACGAAGATGAGATTGATCCTATCTTGCTGCGTCCGGTTGATGATCTTGAGCTAACGGTACGTTCAGCAAACTGTCTTAAGGCAGAAAATATTTACTACATTGGTGATTTGATTCGTCGCACCGAGGTTGAGCTTCTAAAGACGCCTAACCTGGGTAAGAAATCACTCACTGAGATTAAAGACGTGTTGGCTTCGCGCGGACTGTCTCTAGGCATGCGCCTTGAGAACTGGCCACCATCAAGCCTTCGTGGTGATGATCGAGTCCTCGGTTAAAGAGCTCGTTACACCTAACTCACAAACGCATTATCGGGAATTATTGTCATGCGCCATAGAAAAAGTGGTCGGCAGCTAAATAGAAACTCATCACATCGTAAAGCCATGTTCCGTAATATGGCCTGTTCGTTGTTTGAGCATGAAGTCATTAAAACGACGTTGCCAAAAGCCAAAGAACTCAAGCGGGTTGCAGAACCTTTAATCACGCTTGCCAAGAACGATTCTGTTGCTAATCGTCGCCTCGCGTTCTCAAGAACGGGTAGCAAGGATGCGGTTGGTAAATTGTTCACTGACATTGGTCCTCGCTACGCGGAACGCCCAGGTGGCTATACGCGTATTTTAAAGTGTGGTTTCCGTGCAGGTGATGCGGCGCCCATGGCCTTTGTTGAGCTAGTGGATCGACCGATTCCTGACTTTGATGACGATGAAGATGATGCTGCTGAGGGTTAATACCTCACTGATCTAGAGTCAGAAAAACAAGTTAGACAAAAAGGCCGGTTTACCGGCCTTTTTTGTGGGCGCTATTCGCTGATTGGATGAAATTTCCGTTGCAGTGTAAGATCACGCGCTTCAACAAACGCGATCGCTACAAGTGAGGTAATTCATGGTTCAATCTTTCAATCCTACCGTCAGAACGCTCATGGGACCTGGTCCATCTGACGTGAACCCTCGAATCCTCACTGCGATGGGCAAGCCGACTATAGGCCATCTAGATCCTGAATTTGTTCGCCTTATGGACGAGATCAAGACATTGTTGCAGGGTGCGTTCCAGACAAAAAACGGCCTCACTATTCCTGTCTCGGCTCCTGGTTCAGCGGGCATGGAAACCTGTTTTGTCAATTTAGTTGAGCCGGGTGACAAGGTTGTCATTTGCCAGAACGGCGTATTTGGTGGCCGGATGAAAGAAAATGTGACCCGGGCGGGCGGTGTTGCTGTCATGGTAGAACAGGAATGGGGAAGAGCAGTTGATCTGTCTGCGCTGGAAGAAACCCTGAAAGCGAATGGGGATGCAAAGCTTGTCGCCTTTGTCCATGCGGAGACATCAACGGGAGTGAGTTCCGATGCTAAGTCCATTTGTAAACTCGCGGCTGAGCATGGTTGTCTGGTGATTATGGACTGCGTCACCTCCCTCGGCGGTACGGAAGTAGATCTCGATGGTTGGGGCGTTGATGCCGCCTATAGTGGTACCCAGAAGTGTTTATCCTGTGCGCCGGGTTTGTCTCCGATCAGTTTGAGTGATCGAGCGGTTGAAGCAATTAAAAATAGAAAACACCCGGTCCAATCCTGGTTTATGGATTTGAATTTGGTGATGGGTTACTGGGGTGAAGGACAAACCCGGGCGTACCACCATACGGCTCCGGTTAATGCGCTGTATGGATTACATGAGGCATTGGTGATTTTGGAAGAGGAGGGTTTAAAGGCTAGTTGGAAGCGTCACTTTGACAATCATCTGGCTCTGCGGGCTGGGCTTGAGGCAATGGGCCTTTCATTTATTGTTCCGGAGAATGATAGATTGCCACAACTCAATGCCGTGTCTATTCCCGAGGGTGTCGATGAAGGGCAGATTCGTAAGCAACTCTTACAACAGTTCAATTTAGAGATTGGTGCGGGCCTCGGCACACTGGCGGGTAAAGTCTGGCGTATCGGTTTGATGGGTTATGCCAGCAACCCCAAGAATGTGCTGCTCTGTGTAAATGCATTAGAAGCCGTTTTGTCGCAATACAATGCGCATATTAACAAAGGTGTCGCAACAGCGGCTGTCCAGGCTGCCTACGCCGGCGTCTAGATGGGTAGTGCAGTTGTCGTCTTCAGGGTTTCCATAACAAATGAAGACGACACATCACTCAGGGGTGCAGCACTAATAATCTTCTTGTAGACCCTGTCGTAGTCTCGGACGTCTCGCACTACAACTTTCATTAAATAATCTGTGTCGCCGCTAAGTCGATAAAATTCAGTGACCTCTTCGATCAGGTTCACGCCCTTTGCAAATTGGGCGAGCCATTTATCATTGTGCTGATTGGTTTTGATTGAAACAAAGGTAGTAAGACCAAGACCGAGCTTTTCAGGGTCAAAGATCACGACCTTTCGTAGCATGTAGTTTTCTTGAAGTTTCTGAACCCGGCGCCAACAGGCGTTGACCGAGAGGCTTACCTCATCCGCTAGCTCCGCGACCGTGAGGTCAGCGTTCTGCTGAAGTCGCCGGAGTAGCTGTCGATCTTTCGAATTTAATTCCAATATATGTCTAATATTAAGTAAATATTCCCAATATTAGATCATATTTTCCCGAATTATGAGAAAAAAGTTGAAGCAATTGAAATCATACTTTGCGGACACCTATAAGGAAGTTCGCATGCTGCAGAGAGTATTTATTGATCACCCCGCTTCGGTGGATGAGACCTACGGACAACATATGGGTGTAGCCTGGGGCTTTGCTGGCCAGTTACTGTCGGCTGCGGTGATGTGTTTCCTGCATGGTCTGCTACCCTGCTGTTTCACCACTAGCGCCAGTCAACGAATCACAAAAATTCACGATTCGATGGTCCTTAATAGAATACGTGTTGAGGCTAATGTCTCGCCAATACCGGCGCGAGAAACTGCCCAGTAAACGATCCTTCGTTCATCGCAAGGTCTTCCGGTGTTCCCTGTGCGATGATTTGTCCGCCACCTGAGCCACCTTCAGGGCCGAGATCAATGATCCAATCTGCGGTCTTAATGACATCAAGATTGTGTTCGATGATCACAACGGTATTGCCTTGATCTCTTAGGTAGTGGAGTACGTCCAACAGCTGTTCGATGTCGTGAAAGTGTAGTCCGGTTGTTGGTTCGTCAAGGATATAGAGGGTTTGTCCAGTATCTCGTTTTGATAACTCTCTCGACAGCTTTACCCTTTGTGCCTCACCGCCCGACAGGGTGGTCGCGCTCTGCCCTAATCGAATATATCCAAGGCCAACATCCATTAGGGTTTTGAGTCTTCGCTCGATCATGGGTACAGCCTCAAAGAAGACATGGGCTGCTTCGACGGTCATATCTAACACCTGGTGAATGGACTGTCCTTTGTATCGAACTTCTAATGTTTCTCGGTTATATCGCATGCCTTTGCATTCGTCGCAGGTGACGTACACGTCCGCTAGGAAGTGCATTTCGACTTTGATTAATCCGTCTCCCTGACAGGCTTCACATCTGCCGCCCTTGACGTTGAAGCTGAAACGTCCCGGTTTGTAGCCCCTCGAACGTGCTTCCTGAGTTGCGGCAAAGAGTTCACGGATTGGCGTGAAGATGTTTGTGTAGGTGGCCGGGTTGGAACGGGGTGTCCGTCCTATTGGACTTTGGTCAATATCAACTACCTTGTCGAGTAGCTCCATCCCTGAAATAGATTCGTACGGTGCAGCAACTGGATTTTGTGCTCCGTTCAGGGCAACTGCCGCGAGGGGGTAGAGCGTACTATTGATTAAGGTGGATTTACCTGACCCCGAAACCCCTGTGATGCAGGTCAGCAGACCTAAAGGAATTGTTAGGTCGACGTTGTCCAAGTTATTACCGCAAGCGCCCGTGATCGTCAGGACCTTTTCAGAATCAAAAGCCGTTCTGCGTTCAGGGGTTTTGATCTCGCGCTTACCGGATAAAAATTGCCCGGTAATTGAAGCTGGCGCTGCTAGGATGTCATCGATAGTACCGCTTGCGACAACTTCTCCACCGTGAACGCCGGCCCCGGGACCAATATCAATGACAAAGTCTGCGGCGCGAATGGCCTCTTCATCATGCTCGACGACAATCACGGTATTGCCAATATCTCGAAGATGGAAAAGCGTTTTGAGCAGGCGCTCATTGTCCCGTTGATGGAGTCCAATCGACGGTTCGTCGAGAATATACATAACGCCGACGAGACCAGCTCCGATCTGACTTGCTAGTCTAATTCGTTGAGCTTCACCACCACTTAAGGTGTCAGCGCTGCGAGAAATGGTTAAGTAATTAAGCCCGACATCCTTCAAAAAGCTAAGTCGCGATACAATTTCTTTGAGTATCTTGTCCGCTATCTTTTCCCGTTGGCCCGTCAAATTCAGGTTAGAGAAATAGTGGTGGGCATCAAAAATGGACCAGTCGGTGACCGTTGGCAGCGACACGCCTTCTATTGTTACGGCTCTGGCATCGGGGTTAAGTCTCGCGCCAGTGCACTTTGGACATTTCTGGCTACTCAGAAATTTGGCCAGGTTTTCTCTCACAACCTGAGAATCAGTATCTTTGTAACGACGCTCCATGTTGGGAATGATGCCCTCAAAGGCATGTCCCCGGGTGTACTCATCACCTCGATCATTCACGTAGCGAAATTCGATGTGTTCCTCACCGCTACCGTGCAGGACAATATTGACCAGCTTCGGCTCAAGCTCCTTGATCGGTGTATCAACGCTAAAACCATAGTGGTTGGCGAGGGATGCCAGCATTTGGAAATAGTAAATATTGCGGCGATCCCAACCCGTAATGGCGCCTTCTGACAGGGATAAGCTGTCATCCTGGATAATTGAGGCGGCATTAAAGAATTGTTTATGGCCAAGGCCATCACAGGCCTGACAAGCACCGGCAGGATTATTAAAGGAAAACATTCGAGGTTCTAGCTCGGGGATGGAGTGACCGCACTCGGGGCAGGCAAACCGGGCAGAAAAGGTTCGCTCTGGCTCCTCGCCATCAATGTAAGCGATGCCGACGACCCCATCGGAGGTATTGACTGCGGTTTCGATCGAGTCCGCCAGGCGAGTTTGAATGTCCGGCCGTACTTTAAATCGATCGATCACTACCTCAATTGTATGCTGTTTGTTTTTCTCTAAAGCTGGCGTTTCATCCAGATCGGTAACAATGCCGTTGATCCTTGCGCGAACAAATCCCTGGCTGCGAAGTTGACTGAACAGATGGAGGTGTTCGCCTTTGCGTTTTTTAACGACCGGCGACAGCAGCATGATACCTGTGCCCTCGGGAATCGCTAGAATCTGATCGACGATCTGGGATACCGATTGAGCTTCAAGGCGCAGTCCATGCTCAGGGCAATGGGGTTCGCCAACTCTGGCAAACATGAGTCGTAGATAATCGTAGATTTCTGTAATGGTACCAACCGTCGACCTGGGGTTATGGCTGGTGGATTTTTGTTCGATAGATATTGCGGGGGACAACCCATCGATGTGATCCACATCGGGTTTTTCCATCAGTGATAAAAATTGGCGCGCATAGGCTGAGAGGGACTCGACGTAACGTCGCTGTCCTTCAGCGTATAGGGTGTCGAAGGCGAGGGAGGATTTACCTGATCCTGACAAACCTGTCACCACCACGAGTTTGTCCCGTGGTATGTCTAGATCCAGATTTTTTAAGTTATGGGTTCTGGCGCCTCGGATTACAATACTGCTCATTTCTGTCGGGCTGCCTCTGTAGTTTGTGTCTTCGATAGCTTGTGCTAGTCGATTTAATCGTACTTCACACTGTCAGCAAATGCTGAATTTGCTATGATACGGCAGCGGCGTAAATCTCCAACCGCTCCGATATATTGCGAGGGAACGAATAGTATATTTTTGTCACTCGCTTATCAAAATTGTCTACCCATTACTGGCACTACAAGTAGCACCAGAACAGACCAAGCCCTAGTCTATGAATGCTCAGGAACTGAAAGCTATCCTTTCAATCGCACTACTTTATGTAGTGAGGATGCTTGGATTGTTTATGGTGCTGCCCGTTCTACCGCTGATGGCCGACTCGATTGAAGCATCAACGCCATTTTTGATTGGACTCGCCCTGGGTGCATACGGTCTCTCCCAGGCGGTGTTGCAGATTCCAATGGGAATCTGGTCGGATCGATTTGGTCGGAAGAAGATCATTGGCACTGGGCTGGTTATTTTTATTATAGGTAGTCTGGTGGCGGGTTTTGCAACCGATGTCTACGGCATCATCCTTGGCAGGTTTCTCCAGGGCTGTGGTGCAATCGCCAGTACGCTACTGGCACTGGTGGGGGATGTGACCAGATCAGAGCATCGAACTAAAGCCATGGCGATTGTCGGCATGAGCATTGGCGCTTCTTTTGGCATTGCCCTGGTACTCGGGCCCTGGATTAACTCAATGCTTGGAGTTGAGGGCATGTTTTTTGTCACCGCTGGTTTGGGTGTCCTGGGGTTGCTGGTCTTAACCACCTTCCCATCTGCTGATTCCCATCGAGGGTCTGATCAACCGATCACAGGTGTTAATCCAGAGTCGTTCTTGTATCTGGCGAAACTAAAAGATGTGGTGAAGGATGCTGGCATTATGCGGACGACTTTCGGGGTTTTTGTGCTCCATTATCTGCTGATGTCGAGCTTTGTCGTATTTCCCCTTCTGATGCATGACACAGGTGAGATTGAGGTGGCATCCCACCATCTGTACTACTTTTCCTTATTACTGGTTACCTTCGTTTTGATGGCCCCCTTAATGCGTTTGTCAGATAGAACAGGGTATGCATTGCCACTGGCCCTCGGCATGATTTGCACCTTTATTGCCGCAAACGTCGTGCTTGCCAGTAGCGGAACCTTCTATACGGTCATGCTCGGAATGGTGTTGTTCTTTATGGCCTTTAATTTACTCGAGGTTGTATTGCCGGCCATTATGTCGAGGATTGCACCGGCGGGATATCGCGGTACTGCCATGGGGGTTTACTCTACCGCACAGTTTGCCGGTGCCTTTGTCGGCGGCGCTTTAGGTGGGTTTATCGCTGGAGGATGGGAGATCACTTACGTCCTGTGGGTCAACGCTCTGATATGTCTAATCTGGATCGGTGTTACCATGGGGCTTGCATCAAATGGCCGCATCTCAGACAAGGTCGAAACCTTGGTCTACAGCTATGCAGGGAATACAGCCAGAAGTTCGCAAGAGGTATTAAAGGCTGTATTATCAGTCCGAGGTGTCCTGGATGCTGAGTTGGTGGAATCCGAAGAGATTGCCTATCTCAAAGTGAATAAAAAAGATTTAGACACCGGTGCGCTCGATAACATGCGCCAAACTGGAATGATGAGGACTTAGAGGAGAGCCGAAATGGCCCGCGGAATAAACAAAGTGATACTGGTAGGCAATCTGGGCAACGACCCTGAAACTCGCTATTTGCCAGATGGAAATGCAGTCACCAATATCAGCATAGCCACATCAGAAAGCTGGAAAGACAAAAACACTGGCCAGCAGAATGAGCGAACCGAGTGGCATCGAGTTGTGTTTTTTCGACGCCTTGCGGAAATTGCTGGGGAGTATCTGAAGAAGGGCAGCAAGGTGTATGTTGAAGGCCAACTGCGAACCAGGCAGTACGAGAAAGAAGGCCAGAAGCATTACTCCACAGAGATTGTTGCCAACGAAATGCAGATGCTAGATAGCCGTGGTGACAATATGGGCGGTGGTGGTGGAAACTACAATCAGTCCAACAACCAGCCTAACAACAATCAACCTAACAACAACCAGTCCAACAATAATAATGGTGGCGGATCTAATTCGAACTCAGCGCCAGCCTACGACTCTCCTCCTCCGGAAGATTTCGACGACGACATCCCCTTTTAAAGCCAGAGATAGGCCGCCAGTGCTGAACCGAGAACCAGCCGGTACAGCACAAAGGGCATAAAACCGATGCGGTCAATAAAGCCTAAAAATAACCGTATACACAGATATGCGGTTATACCCGCTGCAACCATGCCGGTCGCGAGTTGCGACCAGTTTACGGCAACATCTATAGTGGCAAGATCCTTGAGCATGAGTACGCTCGCCCCCAGTATTGTCGGTACCGATAGCAGGAAGGACATGCGGGAAGCGGCCTGCCGGGTGTAGCCCAGGGCCAGGGCCGCCGACATAGTAATGCCCGAACGCGAGGTTCCTGGAATGAGGGCTAGACACTGGGCCAGGCCAATCACAAGGGCGTGTAGCCAGGTAAGTTCTTGATCACTTCGCTGGCTGCTACTGAACTTATCCGCCAGGAACAGTACAACGCCGAAGACGATAGTCGAAGTAGCAATAACACCAGCGGATCGCAATTCTCCCTCGACTAAAGATTTCAGCAGCAGCCCGACAATGACAATCGGTAGGCTGGCGATAAGAAGGTTTATTGCCAGCCGGCCGTCCTCATTGGGTTTGCCAGCGATATTCTGAATAAAACCCCGCAACAATCCGAGGAGATCCCGCCAGAAATAAACCACCACGGCGATCAATGTGCCGAGGTGGACCGCAACGTCGAACGCCAGGCCTTGATCGGGCCAGCCAAGAATCTCAAAGGGCAGAATTAGATGGGCCGAGCTTGAAATAGGCAGAAATTCTGTTATCCCCTGTACCAGGGCCAGGAGTAACGTTTGTAACGTGGAGGTGGAAGATTCCAAACTTTTGACGCCCGGGTTCAAAAAAAGCGCGGCCAGTGTAGCGGTGCACCCACTGCTGTTCAATGTTCACGTATACTTCTCTTATGGCTGAAATCTCACTCTTTCCACTGCAATTGGTTCTATTCCCAGGGGGTAAAACCACGCTGCAAATCTTCGAGACCCGTTACCTGGATATGGTGCGAGATTGTTTGCGCAACAATATTGGGTTTGGTCTGGTGTTGATTCGTGAGGGGGATCAAGTGCTCCATGATGCCGATCAGCAACTGCCCGAGATTGCTCACTGCGGCACGTATTGCACTATTGTAGATTTTGATCAGCACCCAACCGGAACCCTCGAGATCACCATAGAAGGTCAGGTGAAGTTTTCGATTCGAGATCAATACGAGTCCACTGACCGACTGATGCTCGCCCAGGTTGAATTCCTGCCCCTGGAAGAAGAGACGCCGGTGCCTACAAATAAACAGCACCTGGTGAGCTTGCTGGAGTCTTTGGCCAGCCACGAAGCAGTAAAAGCATTGGATTTAGTCATGGATTTTGAAGACGCCAGAGATGTCAGTGCTCGATTGGCTGAGCTTTTGCCCTGTTCCAATGACTTAAAGCAAAGAATGTTGGAGATGAAAAGTCCCGACTTACGGCTCGGCGAAATCGAAAAGCTGATTCTCAAGATGCAGAGCGCTCCTCCGTAAATGCACCTCCCCGTACACTTCTGCAAAAACGCTTAGCCATAAAGAGTAGTGGCGTGTAGTGAGCCGCAGGCGGTCACTGCAGTGTCGTAATATCTTGCTGAGCACTGCCACCGCAAAGGGACAGGCGGTTGATTAAAGAATTGGAACGCAAGAATCACGGTCTTTGCTGGTATGAGATATAATGCTGAGATTCTGCGGGAAAATTGAATAAAGATGAACGTTAAGGCACAAATGCAGGCGATGGGAATTGCGGCGCGAACCGCGGCTGCCCAGATCAATAAAGCGCCCACCCAACTCAAGAATGCAGCATTGCTGGCGATCGCCAACCAGATCACCGCGCAGCGGGACTACCTTCTGGCTGAAAATCAAAAGGACCTGGCGGCAGCCCGTGATAACGGAATTGCCGATGCGCTTTTGGATCGGCTGACATTTACCGCTGCTCGTTTTGACTCGATGGTAGAGGGATGTTTGCAGGTAGCAAAGCTGGATGACCCCATTGGCGAAATCAGTGATATGGCCTTTCAGCCCAACGGCCTACAGATTGGTAAGATGCGTGCGCCGCTTGGTGTGATTGGCATTATTTATGAGTCCAGACCTAACGTCACCATTGATGCGGCGAGCCTGTGTTTAAAGTCGGGCAATGCCGTCATCCTGCGAGGTGGATCAGAATCTATTCACTCCAACCGGGCCCTTGCCCAGTGTATTGAAACAGGTCTTGAGTCAGTCGGCTTGCCCAAAGAGGTTGTGCAACTGGTCCCCACCACGGATCGGGCCGCCGTTGGTGAGCTGATCACGATGAATGATTATGTTGATGTGATTATTCCCCGCGGTGGCCTGGGTTTAACGTCGAGAATTGCCAAAGAAGCGAGTATTCCTGTCATCAAGCATCTGGACGGTAACTGCCATGTCTATATTGATGAAACCGCTCAGCGGCAAATGGCCCTCGACATTGCCTTCAATGCAAAATGTAATCGCTATGCGGTTTGTAATGCGATGGAAACCTTATTGGTCTCTGAGGCCGTGGCAGCAGACATTTTGCCTGAACTTGCCAAAATCTATCAGGAAGCGGGTGTTGAACTTCGCGGCTGTGAAAAAACCACGACATTGCTTTCCAATGTCTGCACCGTGCTTCCAGCATCTGAGGACGACTGGTATACAGAATATGTTGCACCTATTCTTGCTATTAAATTGGTGGCGGGGGTGGATGATGCCATAGCGCATATTAATCACTACGGATCGAAACATACTGATGTGATCGTTACAGAACATCATAGCCGCAGCCAACAATTCTTGAGGGAAGTTGATTCAAGTTCAGTGATGATTAATGCATCCCCACGGTTCGCAGATGGCTTTGAATTTGGCCTGGGCGCTGAGATTGGGATTTCGACTGATAAGCTGCACGCCCGCGGACCCGTTGGACTTGAAGGGCTAACCTCCCAAAAATATGTGGTGCTAGGTAGTGGGCAAGTTCGCCAGTGAGTCCTTATTAATGAGCTTTTTTTGTGAATAAGGGCCTCGCCATTTATGGCGGTACGTTTGACCCTGTTCATATTGGCCACCTCAGGTCGGCTATTGATGTAAAGGTGCTATTGGGGGTTCCGAAGCTGTTGATGGTGCCGTCGAACACACCTCCCCACCGGGGTCAGCCTTCAGCAACGCCACAAGCGCGCCTGGAGATGCTCCAACTTGCCGTCGCGGATCTGCCTGGTATCGAAGTCGATGAGCGAGAGGTCAACCGCAGTGGTTTTTCCTATAGCATTGATACTCTTGAAGAAATTTCCTCTGAATGGCCGGCGGCGCCCATATACTTCATTGTCGGGGCTGATGCATTTGCACTACTGCATACCTGGCACCGATGGCAAGAACTGACGGAATATGCTCATTTAGTCGTGCTGGAACGGCCGGGCGCCACAAGCCCCCAATCGGTAGATCCAGTGTTAGAATGGCTCACAAGTAGGGAAGTTAAGGCAGTTTCCGAATTTGGCTTAGAAAAGCATGGCAGGGTACTTCGAACAAAGCTAAGCCAATGGCAGGTATCCGCTACGGATATTCGTCGCCGAAGCCAGTCTGGCGAGTCGATTGATTTTTTAGTCCCAAAAACCGTGCAGAGCTATATAGCCGAGCACAAGTTGTATCAATGAATGCCCGGGCATTCGAGGAGCAAAATAGCGATATGCAAGAAATTGAGTTGAAGCAGCTGGCGATGGACGCCCTGGCTGATCTCAAAGGAAATGACATCGTCTGCCTGGACGTCAGGAATCAGACGGACATCGCTGACTACATGATCATAGCGAGCGGTACTTCTAGCCGTCATGTGAATGCCATGGTGAATAATGTCATTGCAGAAGCCAAGAAGTCGGGTGTTGCACCCAATGGCATCGAAGGCCAACAGCCCGGCGAGTGGGTCCTGCTTGATCTGGTGGATGTCATCGTTCACGTGATGGTGCCCCAGGCGAGAGATTTTTACGATTTAGAGCGGCTCTGGTCGGTAGATTCGACGCCGGAGGAGAGCGGTCCGATTGAACATTGAGTTGCTGGCTGCTGGCACCAAACCGCCCGCCTGGATAGCAACTGGAATCAGTGAGTATCAAAAAAGGTTACCCCGGGATTGGAGCTTCGATATAAAAGAAATTCCCGTATCGAAGCGACGCAAAGGCGAACCTGTTACCCGCCAAATCAAGGAAGAAGGTGATCGAATGCTTGCCGCAATCACGCCCGCTAGCCTGGTGGTAACAATGGATCGAGGTGGGAAAAATTGGTCCACCGAGGAGTTGGCGCAAAACTTGGATAGATGGCAACTGGATTATAGTAAGGTGCAGATCCTAATTGGTGGTCCAGACGGTCTCGCTAACGACTGTCTAAAGGCGGCATCTGAGTCCTGGTCGTTATCCAAACTAACTTTTCCTCATTTTATCGTTCGGATACTCTTAGCCGAGCAGATTTATCGCGCATGGTCAGTGCTCAATAATCATCCCTACCACAAATAGTAATCTACATGGCTGAACCCCTAGCATTAAAGGATCATAGTGGAGAGAGTCAGGTGTTCTTTGACCGGATGGCGGTTGGAGTAGCCTTTCTGCTGGTGCTGACGGTTCTGCTAGTGGCACGAATGTTCTATTTGCAGATTGTTCAACATGATCTCTACCAGACGCTCTCGGATCAAAATCGCATTCAAGTGCAGTCGGTGCCGCCAATTCGCGGTCTGGTTTACGATCGAAACGGCGAGCTGATTGCGGATAATGTACCCTCCTATAGGTTAACGATTACTAAAGAACTGGTGGGTGATCTGGATACGACTCTGGCTGAACTCTCCGAGCTTATCGAAATATCAGAAGATCAAATTTCCTCCTTTAAGCGACGTCTAAAACGCCGCCAGAGACCCTTCGAATCAGTGCCGGTAGTCTTCAAAATGACCCCGGAAGAAATTGCGCGAGTCAGCGTGAACCGATATCTGATGCCGGGTGTTGAGGTTGAGGCTGCGCTTGTCCGCCACTATCCAAAGGGCGAACTCATGGCTCATGCCTTAGGCAGTGTGCGGCGAATCAATGAGTCCGATGCCCGACGGCTAGATCCTGTGGCGTACTCGGGGACAAACCACATTGGCAAGATTGGCATCGAAAAGTTTTATGAACCTCAACTGCTGGGCAAGGTTGGATACCGACGGGTCGAAACCGATGCCCGGGGCAGAGTGATGGCAATCCTTGATCAAACGCCGCCTGAACAGGGTAAAAATTTAACGCTTTTTGTCGACTCAAAGTTACAGGAAGCGGCAAGTGACGCCCTGGGGGATAGGCGGGGTGCTGTGGTGGCAATCGACCCCAAAACCGGCGGTGTACTGGCGCTGGTCAGTAAACCATCCTACGACCCGAATCTGTTTGTCACCGGAATTGATTTTGAAACCTATGGCGGACTCCGAGATTCAATTGATGTACCGCTATTTAATCGGGCAATACAGGGTCAGTACGAACCCGGTTCAACCATCAAACCCTTTATTGGTTTGATTGGACTTATGACGGGGCAGATAACCCCTGAATTTACCATCGAGGATCGTGGCGAATTTAAATTGCCGAATAACTCCCGGCTTTATCGAGATTGGAATTGGCAGGTCAATAACTCGGGCGGACATGGAATCGTCAACTTACAAAAAGCCATCTACCGATCCTGTAACATCTTCTTCTATCAACTCGCCGTTAAGCTTGGCATTGATCGACTTCATGAACACCTAGACCTGTTTGGTTTTGGTCGCAATGTAGCAATCGACTTGCCCGAGGCCAGGGATGGCTTGTTACCGTCTCGGGAATGGAAACAGGGTGCCAGAGGCGAGACATGGTTTCCCGGTGATACGGTGAATATCGGTATTGGTCAGGGGGATATTCTTGTCACGCCACTGCAATTGGCTGCTTCGGTTGCCATGTTGGCAAATCGCGGTCGTGCCGTGATGCCAAGGATGATCAAAACCGGTGTTGAAATACCGGAAGTGCCGGCGAAGAACAAATTACAAGATATTGATCTGGTACCTGACCATGTCTGGGACCTGATTCATAATTCGATGGAAATGGTGGTCCATCGGAATGAAGGTTTTGGTGAAAATGGAACTGCCTGGGCTTATATCGGCAGGGATATTGATTATCGGATGGCGGGTAAATCCGGCACGGCCCAGGTGGTGGGCATTGCTCAGGGTGAAGTCTATGACGAAGAGATATTGTCCGAGCGACAAAGGAAGCACGCCTGGTTTGTTGCCTTTGCACCGGTTGAAGATCCACAAATTGCCATTGCGGTACTGGTAGAAAATGGCGGTGGTGGCAGCTCAGTTGCGTCACCGGTTGCCCGGGAGGTGCTAGATTTTTATATGTCTCACAATCGCCCGGATCGTGTTGTTGCTGATTTAGAAAAATCCGGTAAGCATGCAAAAACGGTAGCGACAAAAGCCACGGAAGTTGCGGAAGTTTCCGGTGTTGCTGGAGCCTCTGCATTATGAGCCAGGATTTTGTTAGAAGCATGGGCGACACGGGCATCGGAATCGAGCGGCGTCTCGGTGGCAAGCACATCTTTCACCTGGATCTCGTATTGCTGCTATTACTGGCTTTAATTGTGGGCTATGGGCTTCTGATTCTATATAGCGCAGTTGATCAACAATCGGCGCCAGTCATTGCCCAGGCGATCAAGATCGGCATTGCCTTTGCGGTCATGGTGGTGATGGCGCAAATATCACCAATCTTTTATATGCGGCTTGCGCCATTTTTGTTTCTGATTGGTCTCGGATTGCTTGTCGCCGTTGAGTTTTTTGGTGTCTCGGTGAACGGCTCAAAGCGCTGGTTGAATATCCCAGGGCTATTTAGATTTCAGCCCTCTGAAGTGATGAAGCTGGTTGTGCCGATGATTCTCGCCTGGTATTTCCATGATCGGCATTTGCCGCCACGCCTTAAGCATATTTTCTGGGCGTTGCTGATGATCGGGTTACCCGTTTTGCTAATTGGCTCCCAGCCGGATCTGGGTACCGCGCTCTTGATCGGTGCTTCGGGAATGTTGGTGTTATTTTTTGCGGGTATCCCCTGGCGATATGTTTTTAGCGCCATAGGGATGGCTTTGGTCTCAGCACCGGCTTTGTGGTTTGTCATGAAAGACTATCAGCGGCAAAGAATTTTCACCTTGTTTAATCCTGAAAGTGACCCGCTAGGTTCAGGGTGGAACATTATTCAGTCTAAGACCGCTATCGGTTCGGGGGGGCTCTCGGGTAAGGGGTTGTTTCAGGGGACACAATCCCATCTGGATTTTTTACCGGAAAGTCAGACGGATTTTATTATTGCGGTGATGGCTGAAGAGTTGGGTCTAATAGGCGTGGTCGCACTGCTAATACTCTACATACTGTTGATGGCTCGCGGCGCCCTAATCTCGGTCCAGGCCCAGGATACCTTTGGACGATTGCTGGCTGGAAGCATCACCTTTACCTTTTTCGTTTATGTATTTGTGAATATCGGCATGGTCAGCGGAATTTTACCCGTTGTGGGTGTTCCACTTCCCCTCGTGAGTTACGGCGGCACGTCGATTCTGACGATTTTTGCAGGCTTTGGTATTGTCATGTCGATTCATACCCATCGCCGTATCATGCTCTAGCTACAGGACTGTTCATGTTTGCCCCAAAAAGACGAGCTCCGATAAACTTATCCGCAACATTTTTACTGATGTTTTTGCTGCTGGGGGGGTGCGCCTCCAGTGCTAATAAGCCTGGCAGTGCTGTTGCAGCTAACTATTCCGAACGTGATGACGTCCGGGAATTTGTGAATGAAATGGTTGCAGAAGGATTTAGCGAAGCCCTGTTGTTAGAAGCCTTCGCTCAAGCGAAGTATCAGCAGAGCATCATTGACGCCATTTCAAGACCCGCTGAGAAAACCCTAACCTGGGCTGAATACCAGGATATTTTCTTAACGGAACGACGGGCCGAAGGTGGCAAAGCGTTTATTCGTCAACATCGTGCCGCCTTCGAAGCTGCGGAAAAACAGTATGGGGTACCAATTCCGGTGATTGCTTCAATCATCGGCGTGGAAACCTATTACGGCCGAATTACCGGAAAATATCGGGTTATTGATTCATTATCGACCCTGGCGTTTGACTATCCGCCGCGGTCAAAGTTTTTTCGCTCTGAACTAAAAGAGTTTCTTCGTCTGACTAAAGAAGAAAATCAGTTGATCCAGGACCCACTTGGCTCCTATGCCGGCGCTATGGGTTATGGGCAGTTCATTTCCAGTAGCTACAGAAACTACGCTGTGGATTTTGACGGTGATGGGCTCCGCGATATTTGGCGCAATCCGGTTGATGCTATCGGCAGCGTGGCAAATTACCTGTCTCGGCATGGCTGGGAGGCAGGTGAAGCGGTAACGGTGACGGCGCTGGTAGATCCAACAACCTCCCAGGAACTCTTTAATGTTGCATTGAAACCGAACCGATCAATTTCTGAATTGTCGAATCTGGGTATCCGGCCTGATTCTGCCGTGGAAGCTTTACTGCCAGGCTCGGCAAAAGTAAGTGCAATGCGGTTAGAAGGTAAGCGTGGCCCGGAGTATTGGCTCGGCTATAACAACTTCTATGTGATTACTCGTTATAATCACAGCAAGCTTTATGCGATGGCGGTATTTCAGCTAAGCGAGCGGATTAGAGCAGGGCTGGAAATGGAGAAAGCAGACAGCAGACAGCTAGAAAGCTAGAAAGCCCATTTGGAAAACAGCGTGGGAAAGTTAAGTGAACAGTTAGGCTAATTCTGGGGTGGGCCGCCCTATAACCAAAATATTTGTGTGTCATGCGTGAAATACTACTAGTCGTTGTCCTGTTGTCCTTTGCGGGCTGCGTCTCCTATCCAGAGCCCCGGTCACCGGCCGGTTCTGAATCTGGCACCGAATCGAATGCTGGCTATGTTCCGATTGCGCCCTATACAGCGGGGAATAAAACACCCTATGAGGTGTTTGGTGAAGTGTATGAAGTAATGCCCGATAGCTTTGGCTATTTGGATATTGGTGTTGCCTCCTGGTACGGAAAGAAGTTTCACGGTCGGCTAACCTCTAACGGTGAGAAATATGACATGTATCAGATGAGTGCGGCCCATAAAACCTTACCCATTCCAACTATGGTGAAGGTGACCAATCTGGATAATGGCCAGCATGTAATTTTGAGAATCAACGATCGAGGTCCTTTTCACGATAACCGCGTGATTGATTTGTCTTTCGCTGCGGCCCAGGCGTTAGGTTATTCTGATCAAGGTATTGCTCCGGTTGTTGTCGAAGCCCTTGATGAACTAAACCATCCGGAGCGCTACGCCGCCCTGCACACGAAAGCGATAGAAGAACCGGAAACCAAGTTTTATCTCCAGCTTGGTGCTTTCTCTGAGCTACGTTGGGCCAATCAGTTAAAGCAAAAGGTGGGAGATCTCATTGCCAAAGAAGGTCGCAATGTTGAGCTCAGAATTTTACAAAGTGAACGCAATGAAACGGTCCTACATAAAGTATGGCTTGGTCCGATCGTAGACGAAGATCAAAGACAGCTGATTGCGACATTAGTTGAGTCGGCGAATCTCGGTACGCCAATAAATGTTGAAGTGGAATAAATCATGTTACGAAGTTTGAAAACCGGACTGCTCACGCTACTGCTATTAATCGCGAGTTCGGTGGCATTAGCGCAGTCGATTACACCCGCAGCACCACAGTTAGCCGCGGAAGGTTATCTGCTGATTGATGCCGATACCGGTCATGTGCTTGTTGAGTACAACAGTGAACAGCGATTACCCCCAGCGAGCCTGACAAAAATTATGACCAGCTACATTATCTCTGCGGAGTTACAGCAAGGTACCGTTGAGCTGGATGATGAGGTAGAGATTAGTGTTAAAGCCTGGCGCACGGAAGGCTCCCGGATGTTTGTTCGCGAGGGCACAAAGGTATCGGTCAGAGATCTCAAGCGAGGCATCATCATTCAATCGGGCAACGACGCCAGCGTCGCAATGGCGGAGCGTATTGCCGGTAGTGAAGATGCTTTTGCTGATCTTATGAATCAGCACGCCGCCAGATTAGGCATGAACAACACCAATTTTATGAACGCAACGGGTTTGCCCGACGAAAATCATTACACAACGGCGGCTGATCTTGCCAGGCTCACCACTGCGCTTATCCGTGACTTTCCCGAAGACTATAAAATCTATAGCGAAAAATACTTTACCTATAATGATATTCGTCAGCCTAATCGGAATTCTCTTTTGTGGCGGGATAAAACCGTTGATGGCGTCAAAACAGGTCACACAGAAGCCGCTGGCTATTGTTTGGTTGCCTCAGCGAAACGCGATGATATGCGGCTGATTTCTGTTGTGATGGGTACAAGCTCTGAAGAGTCCCGGGCGATTGAAAGTCAAAAGCTCCTGACTTACGGATTTCGATATTTTGAAACCGTTCGACTATACGATGTCGGTGAGATACTCAAGACGGTTCGTGTCTGGGGAGGCGATGCAAGCAGCGTTGATCTCGGCGTGGCGGAGAACATTATCATTACTGTGCCCCAGGGCTCTAGAAAGAACCTGGAAGCCACCATGGACTTACAGAAAGTAGTCCATGCACCCTTAGCGGCCGGGGACTCTTTTGGAACGCTTAAAATCATGAATGGCGATGTACTGGTGAAAGAAGTGCCTTTAATCGCGAATAGCACAGTTGAGGAAGGCGGCTTTTTCAAACGCCTTTGGGATGGTATTAGTTTGTTCTTCGCAAAACTCTTTTCTGGAGACACATTGGCGGTTTAACGATGGATGCACCCAAAATTGAATTCCCCTGCGATTATCCCATTAAGGTCATTTTAGATAATGACCCTGCTGCGCTGTTGAGTGTCGAAGCGGTTGTTCGTCAGTACGATCCTCGGTTAGAGGAAAAGATTGAGGTGCTGCCGAGCAAGAAAGGCAACTATGTTTCGATGCGGTTTGGTTTTTGGGCTACCGGCAAGCCTCAACTGGAAGCCTTGTTCGCCGAGTTGAAGCAACTCAGTGCCGTTCGAATGGTGCTGTAGATGGTGCTGTAGATGTCTAAGCTGTTAGTCAGACCTCTGGGTACTGCGCCCTATGAAGAAGTCTGGCGGGCAATGCGAAAATTTACCGATGATCGAACGCCGTCCACGACCGATGAACTGTGGGTAGTCGAACACCCTGCCGTATTCACCCTCGGCCAGGCTGGCAAGCGCATCCATATTATTCAAGATACGCTAATTCCCATTGTTGAATCCGACCGTGGAGGTCAGGTGACCTACCATGGCCCAGGCCAACTGGTGATCTACCTGCTGGTAGACCTAAGAAGGCAAAGCCTCGGGGTCCGTGATCTTGTCTCGGGTATCGAGAATTCAATCATTCGCTTACTTGGCCACTGGCAGATAGCGGCGGCGGCTCGCAAAGAAGCCCCGGGCGTCTATATTGAAGGTAAGAAGATTGCGGCATTAGGACTGCGAGTCAGGCGCGGCTGTAGCTACCACGGGCTAAGTCTCAACGTTTCTATGGATCTATCGCCCTTTTCAGCCATCAACCCCTGTGGCTATGAGGGGCTGGAAATAGCGCAGCTTACGGACTTTGGTGTGAATGAATCTGTTTCAAGTGTGGCCCAAAGCTTAGTCAACGAAATTCAACACACCTTCCGGTATGATGATGTCACCTGGGTGAAGCAGTCTGAATGAAACAGACTGGATGAACGGTCTGGGTCAGGTAATAAGCATTCCAACATAGGATAAGTAGGCAGGGATGGCGAGAGACGAAAGAAA
>TARA_R110002072_G_scaffold177524_3_pt1 | contig 33139 bp, 19 predicted proteins | sample TARA_R110002072 | Tara Oceans TARA_R110002072 (sample SAMEA4397118) | marine metagenome | biome: Polar Biome; feature: [SRF] surface water layer (ENVO:00010504); material: water (ENVO:00002006), including particulate matter (ENVO:01000060) such as... | depth 5 m
CGACAACCAGTGGTTCGTCGAAGCTGTCCGGAGTGGTGATGGCTTCGAATGCGTGGCCCGGCGCGCGAAACAGCAGGCCGCGTGGTCTACCGTTCTTGACGGTGATCGTCTTCTTGTTGGGATTGGCGGTTGCGTGGTCGGCATGAAACAGCGCCGTCAACAGGTTGGTCGGCGGGAAGTTCAGCTCGGCGACCGTGTACTGCTGGAGTGGCTTCTTGGTCTGTTTGTCGAGCACGGTGAGCTGTAGTTGCTGGCTCGATTCTTGTTGCGGCTCGGTTTCTTCGACCCGCACGTCGTCGTGGCTGCCACGCAGAAGTTTGCTGCGAAAGTTGCGCCGTTCACCATCGCGTTTGTATGCGGTAAGCGCGTAGCGAACGCCGCGTGGCACATCGATCGCAAACTGCCCGTTGTCATCGCTGGTCACCGGTTCGGGGGATGCATTGCCACGCACTGCCGTCAGGATGCGGACCGATGCCTCGGCCACCGGTTTGCCGTCGCTACCTAAGACCTGACCGCGAACCCGTGCTGCGCGGACCATCGTCAGGGTGAGGGGAGAACCCTGTGCGACGATGCGTTCGATCGGCACGAACCCGTCGCAACGCGCCGTCATCAACAGTCCGGTGCGCGGCACGCCGGGCACTACGAAGATACCCTTCTTGTTGCTGATCGATCCGGCCCGGATCGTTGCCTTCGCGGTCCATGGAGCCTTGATGGCGTCGGTGACGTCAATGCGCACACCTTCGAGTTGCTTGCCGTCCTCATCGCGCACGCGACCTATCAGTTGGCCGCTCTTGGGAAGCACGGTTTCTCGCGGGAACGCTCGGCTTCGCTCATGATCGGGCACGATCCGAATTGCGCAGCTCTGGTGGTTGCGCGCGGCCAGTATCAATTGCGAACTCGTCTTGGGCGAGGTCAGCTCGAGTTGGTAGTTGCCCTGCTCGTCGGTGCGATTCTCGGCGTTCTTCAGCAAGTCGCTGGTGTCCACGAACTGGGTGCGTGGCACGCTTGCGACCGCGGCTCCGGCGATGCCGAGGCCTTGTTCGTCAACGATGCGTCCTCGCAGCACGATCGGCGGATCTTGGGCCGCGAGCGTTGTGGTCAGGAGGATGGCGAACCAAAGTCGAACGTGGGCCATCAGCGCGAGGGTAACCGATTCGGGTGTGAGGCTGGGAGGCGCGTGCCGGCAAGCGGCCGGGTTGCCGTTCGCTCGGTGGAAATTCCATGGAACATGGGAACGACCGGGTCGTGAAGCTCGCCTACTGAGGCGGAGTGGCGGTCGCGATCGAGAGGCTTGATCGAACCGGTGGTGCCGGCGATAGGGTTGCCGCACGAGAGTGCCAGAGCCAGGCGGCGATGCCAGCGGCCGGCTCGACCACGACCTGCTGGCGATGCAACCCGCTACACTCATGCGGTGTCCATGATCCGGTTTGGTTGGCTGTTGTGCCTTGGCTATGCCGCTTGCTCGTCGAGTAGTCGTGCGGAGCCGAGCTTGTCGGTCACGTCGATGATCCCGGCAGCCGGTGCGGTCGGTGTCGAGCGCACGCCACAGATCGCCGTTCGTCTTGAGGAGCCGCTGGACCCAGCCTCCGTCGGCATGGACCAAGTCGCCGTGCGATCCGCAACCGGAATGGTGCTGGGCACGACGGCGTATGACCCCGTCGACGACTTCGTTCGCTGGCAGACGGTTGCCACCCTCCCGCTCGGCACCCGATTGCGCGCGGTGTTGAAGGCGGGCTTACGCACGGCCTCGGGCAGAGTGCTCTCGAAGGATGTCGAGTGGACGTTCACCGTGCTGGAGCCAGTCTTGGAGGCGCCCGTCGCGCTGACGGTTGACACTGTCGATGACGACTCTCAGAGTGTGGTTGCGCTCGACCCAACGACAGGCGACGCAGTAGTCGCCGTCGGCGCCAACGTCTGGGTGTTGAGCGAAACCGCAACGCATCAAGAGAACTTCCCGTTCGTGCCGGAGCGGCTGGCGGTCAGTCACGGCGGCGCGCTGGCCGGTGCGCGCTACTTCAACGCTGGCACGTTGCCGGCCGACATACGGTGTGAAGTGGCACTACGCCATCGCGATGGCATCTGGCTGAGCGACGACTTCCTGGTCGCAACGTCTGGCGCCGTCGACGGCGTCCCGCGCATCGTGGGGGGCTTCGGCGACAGCTTCTCGATCGTCTGCCAGCAGACGTGGCCGGTGCTCTACGACAAGGTGTTGGTTGGCCCCCGGACTTCCACCCCCATGTTTGCTCTGGCGACCCAGTTCCACCCCAACTACCGCCTGGTTGCAGCCACCCTCGATGGCCACACAGCCGTCGTCAGTCGGGGGCCGCGATTTGGCGAGCCGGCACAAGCGTGGCTTTGGAACGTCGCCGGGTCGATGCCGCAGGGCACGGGACCGTTCGAACGCCCACACGGGGAGATCGGTGTCGATGGCACGGGCGCGCTGCTGCGGTTTGCAGCGCGCAGCAGCACCGAGATCGAACTCACCAGAGAGATGGATATCGGTCTTATCGATCGCGAAATCGTCGTGACCGAAGCGCTCGGCATGCTCAGCACGCCTCGATTGTTGCCTGGCCCAAATGGCGGCGCTGGCTTGTGGCTGACCCCATCCGGAGCACTGTCGTCCGTGCGGCTCGACGACTCGCGGGATGCCGCGGTGGTTCGCCGCCTGCAGCTGACGTCTGACATCGCCTCCAGTATTGCTTGGGCGGCCGCGTATGCCGAGAGCGGCACACTCTGGCTAGTAGTCCGACAACGCGAGGCCGTGGGCGATGGTGAACGATTGCAATTGTGGCGGCAACCGGCGGACGGCGAATGGCAGGGTCCGACGACGCTGGTGCCACCGACCGCAGGCCGACGACTCGGGCTTCCCACCATCGCCGCCGAGGCCTCTGGCGGCATGGTCATCGCTGTGCCGCGCGACGTTCCCAATGAGGTCGTCGTGTTGCGAGCCCGCTAACGATGTGCGTACGGTGCCAGGACAAAAAAACACTTCCTCGCAGCCACGTCGATCATGTGCCATTGGCTCGGCCAGACTGCCGCTTCGCGAAGATGTTGTTTTTGTGCCTGGGACCGTACGTGCGTCTACAAGAACTGCAGGGGCTCCTTGTTGCTTGCTTGGAACACTCCTGCCGCATCCAGCGACAGCATCTGCAGCCTCAGTGTGAGCCCACTCAAGCCCGCCGGCACGAGTACTGGTAAGTTCCAGCTACCGGTGGCATCAAGCGTTGTCGCGATGAGCACAGAAGGTGGGGTCAGAGTCACGCCAAACGCCTGATCAAACATCAGCACCGCCGGCATGTTCGCTACACCAGTGGTGTTCTGAATCTGCACGACCTGGTTCGCGGCGATCTGGTTCGGCGTTGCGGTCAGCGTCATGGTCGCTGGCACCACAATGACCAGCTGGTTGGCGGCACCAACGTAGAGGGCCTTGCCATCACTGCGGAACGCGAGTCCGGCGAGGTAGTGCGCGGGCCCGATGTTGTCGACGACGAGCGATACGTTGCCGCTGGGGTCGACGCGGAACAGGTCGATCTCTGACCCCACCGATGCAGTGAAGTAAAGGTAGTCGCCGAACGCGCCGCCTGGCGATTTGGCGATCCCGGTCACGGCGTATCCAGTTGTGAATGTGCTCAGATTTGCCGACGAGTCCACTCGCCAAATCCGGCCGCCACCAACGCGATCGGCGACAAAGAGGTCTTCGCCGAATGCCGCGGAGCCAAACGCCAAACCGATCGGCGCAGTGGATTGCGTCCATTGCGTCGGGTCGACCAAGAACGTCGTCGCGTTGCCGGCTGCGTCGATACGGAACAACACCGGCGGGAAGCCACTGGCCCCTTGGAAGTCCATGACATAGAGATCGGAGCCCCACGCACCGCCCGGCCCGAGAGCAATGCCAGCTGGATCGCCGACCGAGCCGGATACCGGGTTGCCGGTAGCGAGCGAAGCGAATGCGTTCGTGTTCGGATTGATGCGCAGCACTCGACCGTTGCAACATGACGAAGTCAGTTCGGTGTTCCAATCAGCGAGCACCAGATCGGATCCGACCAGTGGCCGACCATCGCCGAGCAAGAGCTGACCAGGGGAGCTCAGGGGAAGCCCATTGAGCACGGTGGTCTCAGCGCTCGTGGTGAGGTCGATGCGGGTCAGTGAGGCGTTGTCCTGGGCGACATACAGTTGCTCGCTGGCGTCGTAGGCCAGGCCGTGCACATTGCTCGCGGTTTGGGCGAGTTCGAGGTGAAAGAACTGATCCGTGTTGTCAGTAAGTTGCGCCGTGGCGCTACTGACAATTGCGGCGAGAGATAGCGCCAGGCGCATGGATAGTTTGAGCATCGAATTGGAGACGCGGCGTGCGCGGCGGATATCAGTGGTTCTCGCCAAGCGAGTCCGCAAAGCGAATGAAGGAATGCATCGACCGCGCCTGCTGTTCTGAGGCCGGCGCCCGATGCCACCATCAAGACAGTGACGTGCGCCGTTCGATGTCTCGGTCATTTTCGGATTTGTGGCGCCTTTCGCGAGTGTACGCAACCGGGTGTCCGACCTTCTCGCGCGCCCGGATCGAGTACACCGGACGGAAACAGCCACATGCACTAGTCTGTCCGAGCGATGAAGGACTCGGATTCGATGAAGACATCCCACTGTGTGCGACGGCCGATCGCGTTGGCGGTTTTGGTCGCGTGTTTGGCGGCAGCCGTGGGGGCGCAGGAAGTTGCGGACCCGCCACGCCAGAAGGTGCTCGGCAAGGTGCTGACGTCGCATGACCAGCCCTGGGCCGGTGCGACTGTGCGGCTGATCGCGTGGCCCTATGCACGCTATTGGTTTGTGGGGGAGCCCGATGAACTCACCGTCACTACCGATGCGCGCGGCCGATTTGAGGCGCAGCTTCTGCCACAAAGGCACTACTCCGGGTGGGCGTTTGCCAAGCTCGAGAACGGTGGCTACCGGTTGACGAGGGTCGTCAACGACGTGGTCCCGGCATACCTCGTCGAACTGCGCGAGCGTGAACACGAACAGGTGCCGATGCGATTGCGCATCGTCGAACCAGCAGGCGCCAAGCCGTTCGGTGAGTTGGCATTTCGGTTGCTGTCGCGAACACCCTCGCAGGTGTTCGTGCACGACTTGACGTTGGACGAGAACGGCGAGGCAGAGATGCCAGCGATCCCGTCCACTCTGGTTCGTGTCGAGGCGCTTACCAAGGATCGCGTTCGCGTGTGGAACTCCCTCTTCTACACCACGGCGGTTCGGCGCGCGGCCGAAGCGAAGCGTGGCGTGACCGGGCGCAGCCCTGTGCCTGCGGTGCACGTGATGTCGGGAGACGCGCGCGAGCTGAGCATTCTCAACCTGCCGAAGCCGACGGTCGTGAAGTTCTCCGTGCAGGACAAAGAAGGGCCAGTGGATGGTGCCGAAATCCTGATTGGTGCGCAGAGCAGCGCGGGCTCCATCAGCGACGTGAACGAATGCCGCGTGTTGACGCGGACGGATGCATCCGGGATTGCGAAGTTGCCGATGTACCTGAGCTGGCAAGCGGACGGCAACGTCGCCGGCTCCGCGCCGGATGTTGCGGTTCGCTCGGACGACCACTTCGAGCGCATGTTTCGCATGATGCGAGGGCTTCGTGGTGATCGCGACCGCCCGACGCGAACCGAAGCGGAAGCGCACGTGATGCTCACCGGGCCGAGCTTTTCCGCTACCGGGCGCTTGATGCTTGAGCCCGGCAAGCCAGCAGCAGGTGTGTCGGTGTTGCTCTACTCGGCTCGCGCGAGTGGCAATGGCAGGTCGAGTTCGATCTCTACCAAGCCCATCGTCACCGAGACGGATGCGTCGGGAGCCTTTGCGTTCCCAGGCCGCATGCCTGATCGAGACTATCGCCTGACGGCGCTGCTTCCGACGCTGGAAGCCGCTGGCCGAGAAGAGGTCTACCTGGCGTCCTCGGCGGCCGTGAAGGTCGAAGGCGATCACGGCACGCTCGTGGCTTCGTCCTTGGTCCACGTGGACATCCAAGTCACGACGTCAAGTCGGTCGCCGGCCGACCGTGCGCGTGTCTACCTGGCGGAAGAGCGCAACCGGCCGCGCACTCCCGTCACGTTCTTGACGGATCGGGCCGGACGATGCTCGTTGCGAGTTCCGCGCGAACAATTGCTGACGGTGATCGTTGCCAGCGATGATGGTTTTGCTGCAGCCCGTTTGCCGCACGCCGGCGCTGCGCCACGCGTCGCGCAGACAGTGCAGCTGCAGGTCGGCGGGGTGCTTCATGGCACTGCCGTTGATGCGGCGGGCAAGCCACTTGCCGGTGTGCGTGTCTCGGTTCGCGGCGCGGACCGCATGGACCCCAACACATGGTATGCCAGCATTCTCCGCGACGTTTCGAGTACGACGTTCGCCCTCGCATACCGCGGTATCTACACCGACGCCAAAGGCAAGTTTCGCGCGGTCTTTCCCCAAGCCGGCGTGCCGCTCAAGGTTACCGCCTGGCGCCGTGGTGACGATGGTAGCTACATGCAGCTGGTCGGTGCTGAGCGCGAGCTCGAACTGCAGGCCGAGGGTGGTGAGCCGTTGCGTCTGAAGCTCGATCACTGGAAGCGGAATTAGCTGGCGGCATCTGGTTACGTCTCACGGTGTCAAGGCGTCGCAATTCCGGCAGTGACCGCCGGAATGCCGCGGCTCCCATAGCGGATTGCTAAGGTTATGGTGGATCTTGCGGCCGGTGGCGTGGCCTGCAAGTTGCTGCTGGGTCGCCATGTCCAGTCACCCCCATGAGTGTCTACAGATGAACACAGTACCCTTGAACACAGTGCCTTTGAACTCGGCGTCCTTGCTCCGCGGTCCACGACTGGCGTCTTATGGCTGCTTGATCGGCATGGTCGTCGGTGCTTTGCCTGCGCAAGAATCCAAGGCCCTGTTTCACGTGCCAGTAGCGGTTCTGCCGGTCAATACGGCACCGTTCCAAAAACTCGGTGACTTTGACGGGGACGGGGACCTCGACGCCGTCGGTAGCCGGGTCTACAGCTCCGGCGCGACGTCCGAGGTGATCGTTTGGGAGAACGTGCAGGGCGCGTTCTCGGAAGCCTATGTCGAGAACGTGGCTCCTGGTCTCTACCACGGCCACGGCATGCCGAACTTCGCGATGACGACGGCGGACTTCAATCAAGATGGCCGCATGGACTTCGCGTTGGCGACCAAACTGGCGGCCGTCCGGTTTATCGCGTTACCGAACTTCCAATTTGCTCAGACCAGCATGCCGCTGTCGGGCACACCGAATGGGTCGCGTGCGATTGCTGCCGGCGACTTTGATGGCGATGGCGTGATCGATATCGCCGTCGCCAGCAGTGACGATTTGAACCAACTGGGGTTCGTCGATGTCTTCTTGGCTGGTGGAGTTGTCGCTTCGGTCAGTATTCCTGCGAATGCGAACTCCGACTTGCGGCTGCTAGCAAGCGAACTGGATGCGAGTCCCGGCGTAGAGCTGTTGGTTAGCGATCGGCGCACGAGTCAGGCGCAGGTGGTGTCGGTCGCTGCCGGCGCGGCACAGGTCGTTACCACGATGTCGACCCCACTTTCTTCCTCCATCATGCCGGCCCTCTGGACCGCTGGTGACATCGATCAGGACGGCGATGAAGATGTCGTGATGTTCATGCCGGGATACAGCCCGGCCCCGCATCGCTACCAGATCTTCCGTTGTAGCCCGTCGGGTGCGTTCGTTATGGAAGGCACGCAGCTCGGCGGTCCCGCAGAATACCTCGCCGACATCGACGGCGATGGCGACTTGGATGGCGTTTGCTGCGGCGGCGGCGGCCAGACCTTCGCGTGGCCGGAACTGGACTTCCCGTCGACGTTTGAACTGGCAGAGAACTTGGGCGGTGGCAACTTCGCGCCGGCGTGGGCTTTCCCAGGGGCTGGTTCGCGTTCGATGGCGGGCGCTGCAGATGTTGATGGCGATGGCGATGTCGACCTTGTCGCGGGTCGTTGCATCTACTACGGCGATGGGCCTTGGGACGAGCAGCCGCGAAAGAGTGCTGGCGCTGGCAACATGCCCCTGCTTCTGCGCCCTTGGGGTGTGTTCGACAACGACGGCGATGGCGATCCAGACCTTGGCATTCAGTACAGCAATCGTGGTGACGGCGAGTTCGCCTACACGTTTCCTCTTCTGTCGGCCCCTCCCGGGTATGCGGTTGCTGGTTCGACGTCGTGTGATGTTGATGGCGATGGCTTCTCTGACCAAGTTGTGAGACTCACCACGATGGGGTTTCCGGCGCAGTTCGTCTCGATGGCCTGGTTCCGCAACAATGGTGGTGGCCATTTGCACTACGTCGGACCTTGTGGTGCGCCCGGTATGACGATGGGGCCAGCGGGGGCGTGGACCGCGGATCGGTATCTCGCTGTTGATTGTGACGGCGATGGTGACCAAGACATGATCTACAAGAGTCAGCCGAGCTACGGCACGGGTGGCACGAGTGAGTTGTTCTGGAACAACAACGGCACGTTTGTGCCGGGCCCAGTGTTCCCATCCGCCGCGGGTCGCGTCGATGCGGTCGCCGACTTCAATGGCGATGGCCATCCGGACCTGCTGATGACGAGCATCACAAGTGGCGTCACCGTGCAGCTCGGCAGCGGGCCTGGCAAGTCGTTTCAGCTGGCTTGGTCGCGTGCGTTCATGCCGGTCGAACCAGGTGCGGTTGCCATCGGCGATGTCAATGATGATGGGGCGCTCGATTTCGTGCGGCCAGACAGCTCGGGGGTGCTGGTCCTGTTTGTGAACACCCTGCCGCAAGGCACGTTTGGCTTCGCTGAGATCCCGCTGACAGGCAGTTCTGTGCAGATCCTTGGTTGGCAACCGGCAGCGGTGAGGCCGACCGTCAACATCGCAGATTTCGACGCTGATGGGCGCACCGATATCGCGTTTGCATCCGAGGTGCAGCCGAGCGTTGGCGTCATTCTGCGGCGGACTGGCTGGTCGAACCCCGCGAGCGTTGGCGACTTCGAGGTGATCCAGCAGATCTTTGGACCCGGCTATGCGACCGACGCGGATGGTGATGGTATGCCGGACCTCGTTGGATCCCACACCGTGCGCAACCGTCACTACCCTCGCGCCCAAGCCGGTGGTCTCGTGCAATTGCACGGCGCCGAGGTTGTCGGTGAGGCCGGCACGTCGCCGGTCCTCGGGGCGTCGGGTCCCTTCCGCGTCGGTCACACTGGCGAGTTCCTGCTGCGCAGTGTGCCGGGGCCGACGCTTGCGGTGCTCGGCTTGTCTCTTGGGCAGGCCCAGCTGCCAAACGTGCCGTTCCCAGGCATGTCGATCTATCTCGATCCGGCGACCACACTCGTTGCCAATTGGCCGATTACCGAGAACGGCGACGGCCGCGCTGCTGCGAGTGCCAGTCTACCGGTCGTCTTGATCCATGGACTCCAGGGCTTCCGGTTCTACGTGCAAGCGTTGGTGCTGGATGCGGCCGCGCCCCATTCGTTGACGCAAAGCAATTTGATGATCATGACTGTCGGCAGCTAGAGCTGCCGATGCGCCTTTTCTGGCGGCGTGCGGATCAACCTGGAGTGCCATCCCGGCCCCGCCGGCGCTCGATGGCTTGGGGGTCTTGTGCCGGGCCAGCCGTTGAAGGTGACGAACGCAATTCGATTTATCCGAGGCGTAATCGGGATTCTGGATCGCGCGCCATAGGCCTCGCATCCTTGTCGCAGTGCTCGGCGGACCTATGATCGGGCACTCGTCTTCTGACTCCCTATCACCATGTCCATACTAGCCACCCGTCTTCTTCCTCTCTCCGTTGGCCTGCTCGCCGCCACCGGGCTTCGCGCCCAGTTCGCCGAAGGCTTCGACAGCCAGGCGACCGCCGACGTGACCGTGCTCTCGCAGCCCGACAGCATCGTCACCTTCGTAGACTACTCGAACATGACGGTCGGGACGACGACGTTCACTCTGCCCGAAGCACCGCGCCCAATCCCAGGATCGGCGGCGACACGCGGCGTGCTGATCCAATGCAACGTCACCCAGAGCGCCGCCTCGGCAGTCAATCTGCTTGCCGGTGCAACGCCGATCATGTTCTCGGGGCGCTACCGCCTGTCGTTTGACGCCTACATCAACGTGCCGGTGCCGCTACCGAACGGTTCGACCGAGCAGCTGCTTTGGGGGGTTGGCGTCGACAACTTCCCGCCGATCGAGGCGCGCAACAACCGCGGCGCTGGCACCAACGGCATCTACGGATGGCTCGCTGGCGAGAACGGCTACACCAGCGAGGATGCAGTGATCAACGACGGCGACGTGCAACTCGCCGGCCTCGGGGACACGCAGATCGGCCAGGGCGTGCCCTTCAACCAGGCGTTTGATAGCAACTCCGTCGGAGGTCCCAATGGCGCTGCAGCCAATACGTGGGTGCGCGTCGACATCGACGTCGACGTTGCCGGCGTGCGCGTCTACCACAACGGCGTACTGTTCTTCGACGAGCCGGCTCCGACGCCGAACGGCTTCGCGATGATCGGCTACGAGGATCCGTTCAACTCGCTCGGCTCCAACCCGGACGCGCAGTGGGGCGTGCTCGACAACTTCCGCATCACCACGCCAACTGGCTGCGGCATGCTGGGAACGTCAGTCAAGCAGGGCACCCCGACGACCGGCGAGATCCTCGGCGATGCGCCGCCGGCAATCAGTGCGCCGATGACCATTCGACTGCGCGGCGGCCCAGCTTCGTCGGTGGCGTTCCTGGCTGCCGGCGTGCCGGCGCCGTTCACGATCCCAGCACCGATCAGTGCGAATTGCACGGTCAACGTCGAGCTGCTGACGATCGACGCGATCATCAACGCGCCGACCAACGGCGATGGCGGCGCGCTGGTCACGTTCGAGCTACCCAATAACCCGGCCTTCTGCGGTCAGTCGCTCGGCTTCCAGTACCTGTGGCTCGACTTGGCCAACCCCGTCTGCCCGTTCGTCCCAACCGATGGGCTGACCGTCACGTTCGGCTCCTGAGTGAGCTCGATCGGTCGCCGCTCACGGCCTAGGGTTGTTTGAGCGGCGACTTGATCGCTTCGATGCGAGCACGCCGGTGCCGCAGTCTGCGAACTGTTGCGCCGGACAAGTTTGTCCCCATAGCTGACCAGCAACTGGGCAAGCGCGCCCGGATGCCTCGCCCCTCGAATGCCGCGCGGTCGTCAGACGGGATGGGGCTGGATGTCAGCGATCACCGGACTATGTGGCGTAGAAGCCAGGTAGTTGAAGGTGCCGCTGCGTGTTCGATGCAGTTGGATCGTCAAATCGATGGCCGCTTGAACTCCGTATGCGCTGGTCTGACTTGCTCTAGTTTGCTAGCGTGCTGGCCGAGGCACAGACTATGACGATTCTGGATCCTGAAGTCGTTCGACAGTGGGAAGAAGGTGGCTACGCCGTGCTGAAACAGGTCGTGCCCCACGATCTGATCGACCGCGTCAATCGCGATGTCGCGGTGTTTCGCAGCACGTGCGGCGAGACCAAGGACGAGCAGGGCTATGGCCAGCGCATCGGCGTGTTCCACAGTCAGAACAGCGACAGTCTGGCGGTCGCGCTCAATCCCGAGGTGCGCGCGTTCCTGCGCTGGGCGCTCCGCGACGATCCGCTGTTGTTTGGTTCGCTGACGTTCGAAGTCGGCACCGAACAAGGTGCGCATCAGGATTCGATCCACTTCTGGACCGAGCCGCAGGCGGCCATGGCTGGAGTCTGGGTTGCGCTCGAGGATGTTCATCCCGATGCCGGGCCACTGTTCTATTACCCGGGCAGTCACAAGTGGGGCATCGACCGGGCCGAGGATTGCTGGCGGGTCCGGCCAGATCTATTCGAACGCACGCAGCGAGAGGGCTTTTGGGCGCCTGACAACATCGAGGAGCGCACCGCTACGGCCGGCGAACTCGGCAACGCCTGGTGCCAGCTGTTGATCGACAAGGTCGCCGCGCGCGGCGAGCAGCCGGTGCCGGTGATGGTCAAGAAGGGTGACGCGCTGATCTGGCACGCCTACCTGGTGCACGGCGGCCAGCCGCGGCGCGACCGCCAGCTCACTCGGCGCTCGATGGTGACCCACCACATCGGTCGAAACGCCTCGATGTTCGACACCAACACCTACTTCCTGTGCCCGCAGGATGCCTTTGACCAGAAGCGCGCCTTGCCGCTCGGCATCACCGATTCGCCGGCAGGGTCCTACGTCAACCACGGCAAGCCGGTTACGTACTGAGCTGATCAGGCTGCATCGTTTGGACTGGAAGATGCCTGGCCACACGTCGTAAGTCACCCGGCTAGAGCTACTCGCAACCGCCGGCTTGCGCGCGCTCCGGCCAGACTCAGTCGTCGGCGGCTTGCCACGGAAAGCCTCTCCGGTTGCACCGTCATCGGGACCGATAGAGACGCATACCCGTGCTGACCGAAGACCCGTTACTTGATCCCGCGGTTACGATCCGCGACCACAAGGTGCTGTCGCCGTGCCTGCTGCTTGAGCGCATTGGCGAGGGCGGCATGGGGGTCGTCTATCGCGCGGTGCACCTCAATCTCGGCATCGAGGTCGCGGTCAAGATCGTGCCGCCGGAGAAGGCCGCCTGCGAGGCGTCGTTCGTCAGTCGTTTCCGACGCGAAGCGCGGGCTGCGGCGCGCATCAACCATCAGAACGTCGTGCGCGTCTTCGACGTCGACGACCACGGACTGTTGCACTACCTGGTCATGGAATACGTGCCTGGCGAAGATGCCAAGCAGCGCGTCAGTCGCAAGGGGCCGACACCTCTCCCCGAGGCTTTACAAATCGCGCGCGAGGCGGCGCTCGGACTGGGTGCCGCCCACGAAGAGGGCATCATCCATCGCGATGTCAAACCCGGCAACTTGTTGATCTCGCCGAAGGGTCACGTCAAGGTCGGCGATCTCGGTCTTGCCAAGCCGTCGACGAAGGGCATGGATTCGCTGGTTTCGATGCAAGGCGTGGCGCTCGGTTCTCCGTCGTACATGGCGCCGGAACAATGGGCCGGCGACGTCACCCCGGCGACGGATGTCTGGGCGCTCGGCGCCACGCTGTACTACTTGCTGGTTGGTCACGCGGCCTATCGCGGTCGATCGATTGTCGACGTCATGCGACGGATCGCGACCGAACCGCTGCCGGACCTCCGCAAGGTGCGGCCCGATGTGCCGGACGAAGTTCTCGCCGTGCTGGCCAAGGCAACGCAGCACGATCCGAGCAAGCGCTATCGCGATGGCAACGAAATGGCCGAGGCGCTCGCGAAGCTGCCAATGGTCGCAACTGGCGCCATCACCGACCTGCGCATTGCGGGTGACGAACCGACCTCATCGGTGGCGCTGCCGGCGCGGAAATGGCTTGACGAGGTCCGAGTCGAATTGCGCTCTGGTAAGAAGCAGGTCCCTGCGCCTGTGGTCAGGCACGGCGACGAGCCTCGATCAGCCAAAAGGCATCAACACGTGACTCTATTCGTCGCGGTCGCCGTGGTCGCGTCGGCGATCGCCGCTGGCCTCATCGGTTGGTTCTGAATCCAGCTCGGTAGAGCGCCTGGTCGAACCGCGACGACACCTCGCGCAGCGCGGCCGTAGCTGCTAGCACTACCTGACAGCGACACGCACAACCAACTCGCGGCCTTCACCAAGCAGTTGTGGCGCTGCGCGGCGTAGCACCGCGTTGCCTGCTTGATCGAGCAACAGCGTCGTGCCGATGCCAACCACTCGGGTTACCGCTTGTTCGACGGGAACGACTTCGGCGGGCAATACCGTGCTCTGCGATTCGGTGGAGGCGAGCACGGTCGTGCTGACCGGCAGGTCGAGCTGACGTAGTTCGACGAAGCGTTGCAGGTCGAGGGACAGCTCGATTCGGCGCGGTTGCCGGCCAACGGACGGCAGCATCTTCACGGTGGCGAACCAACCGTCTTCACACATGCGCACCTTCGGATCAGAGATGCGCGCCGCTTGGGCCACTTCGCAATCCCAGTCGTGCACGATGCTGCGTTCGCGGCCGCTGGCAAAGCAACTGGGCAAGCCGACGATGCCGGGACCACTGATCGATAGCAGCGTGTTGACTCCAGCTGGCACCGCTTTGCTTGCATCGATCGGCGTTCCCGCCGGCACGTCGAACGCTTCCAGCGTCACTGATGTCGGCTGTAGCATGTCGGCGACGCCTTCCAGCAGGCGTGCAACTTCGCGACGGCCAGCTTCGTCGCGCATCCACAACAGGGCGCTCACGGATTCCTTGCGAAGCAAACTCGCCGATGCTTGGCTGCCGTCATCCCCGGCCGCCAAGATGCTCTCCGCATACGTTGCCAACGGCACAGATTCGGTCGGCTCGTCGGAGGGTTGCGAGATCACGCTGCGAAAACCGATGACTGGAGAATTGAGCAACGGCGTGCAGAGCACATTCGACGGCGCCCCGGCCGGAGCATCCGTCCAATCAACCGTGCACATAACTCGCAAACGGCTGCCGTCATTGGCGGTCCACTCGTGTTCGCTCGGCTTGCCGCGCACCGCGCGAAACACCATGCCGGCTTCTTCGAAGCTCGTCGCAACGCGATCGAAGGCCCCGACCACACCGCTGGTTGGGATCGGCGGAGCTTCGAACGGAGCGGCCAGGCGCGCCACCAGCTCGACGATGGCAATGTCACTTCCCGGCAGCTGCCGCACGCGCAGCAATGCCGATGCCCCGTAGGTCACGGTGTGGGTGACGGGGTTTGCACTCGCGGCCGCTTGCGCAATCTCCACTTCGATATCCGACACCAGCGGCTCGTGCTGCACGTCACTGATGATTGCCGTCTCCCCGTTGGTGAACGCCTCTGCACCACTCAGTAGCGCCACGCGGCGCTCGCCGACCACACGCTCGATCTTGATCGAGCATTGCAGCCGCGGTGGCAATCCGCGGCGAAGATTATCTACCGCGATTGCGAGCTGCTCCGGTGACGCCGAGCGCAGCTGCACGCGTTCGCCAATGTGTACGATCTCAAGATCAAGTTGTCGTGCCGTCGGCAGTTGCGCCAGCACCGCCTCGAGCGAACGTTCATCAAAGAACGGCCGCGGTTGTGCGAACAGGTGTCCCTCTCCCGAGACAATATGCTGCGACGGCGGCCTCGATCGCATCTCCGTGCGGCGCACCAGACTGCTGGTGCTGGCGCGGCTCTGGCTGGCGTTAGTCCCCAGTAGGTCCTGGACTTCGAGCGATGGCTGCTGGGCGCAAACAGCGCTGAGCAGCAAGAAGGGCAGCAAGGTCGAGCGCAACATGTTGCCCGGCGCAGCAAAGCGTGTTCCGCGAACTGCAAAGGTGTGGATTGGCGAGTCTCGTTGGGCACCACACGACAGTTGCACCCAACGCGCGTCCGGCCTCGAGCTTTGATGGCCAAGCTGGGCTGGCTCGTCCGCTGTCTAGCTGGACCGCAGGAGCCGCCGATTCCGCACGGTGCGGCGCTTGACTCGGTACTCGATCACATTGTGTTGCATTCGCAGGATCACGAGCAAGGCGATGCCGATCCCGTTGTAAGCGTGGAATTCGGAGTCGGGCGTCATGCCCAGCAGTTGGCTTGCGGTGATTCCCGTCCACGCGACAGGTGCGACCAGCCAGGACCAGTGGGGAATCGCGCGCCAGCACATCAGCCAGGTCGCCAAGACATTGATGCTGTAGCCGATCCAAGGTGGATTCCACTGGGTGCCGTCGATCCAGATGGAGAAGTTCGCAAGTACCATCGAAGCGACCCAGAGAGCTAGCGCACGCAGCCGCATGGAGGTCTGGTTGCGCGATCGCGGCAGCGATGCTGCGCTTGCGATTACGAGGAGCAACGTCAGCAAAAGGCCGCCAATCGCCGGCACGTGGGAACGGATGTAGAGGACAGTGGCGGTCGGTTCGGTTCGCACTTGCTCCGCCAACCAATCCGGCAGTTTGGTGCCGTCCTTCCGTGCGGCTTGCAACGTTCTCTTGAACGCTGGTAGCAACGGTTGTTGGCGGAGTTGTTCGAACGCGTAGTCCCGGATGGTCGGGTCGGTGGCCGACAGGGCGAGGCGGATCCAGAAGCTCGGCGGCGTATGCGTTCGCTCAGGGCCAAAGGGGCGCTTGTCGGGCTCGAACTCGGGCAACTCGATCGCCGTCGCATCGCCTGCGAGCAACAGCCCACAGCGCGCGTAGTTGCTGTATTCCGCTCGACTTCGCTGCTGCAGCTCTTGGAAATGGCGCCTGAGCGTCGTGTGTTGGTCGGGGAGTGGTAGGAAGCTCGCCATCGTCGCCAAGCCGTACGCGTCCATGTCGTTCGATGCTTGCACGGTCGCGTTCGCAGCATGCTGCCAATCGGAAACTGTCCACTCGGCGTCGGGCGTGTCTTCTGCTTCGATCAGCGTCAGGGTGATGACGTCAAGATACGACTGGCCGGTTCGTGGATAGTGAATCCAACCCTCGGTGGCGGTCACGACCCCGACAGCGGACTCGGGCTGCGCGGGATAATGATTGTTGATCTGGTAGGTAGGGATGCGGCGCTGAAACGAACTGTCCGTCTGGCCTTTGACGCCGCCTTCCTGCCAGCTCAGCTTCATCGCGCCACGGAGAATCAACGGCGAGCCCGAGGCGCCCATCCAAGGTTTGCGCGGCACGCCGACATGCGTGATCTGCAACTTGGCGTCTGGTTCGACGGCTTCGAGCCAAGCGAATCTCTCGTCGATGCCGAGCACCTGGCGCGTCTGCCACAGGATCTGCGGTTTGGGGTCGCCGTTGATGAATCCCAGCATCGCCACTCGCACCGGATGGCGTAGGTCTGGACGAGCCCCGAGCACATGTTCCCACTGCAGTTGGGTGCTGCCGGTCCTGGGCAACTTCGGGGCCTCGATGCCTTCGTCGACGATCAAGGTGAGCAAGTAGTGCAGAAGGGTGGGTTGGTTGGCGCGCTGCCGGCCTGGTTGTCGAAAACGGGCGACAACCTTGGCCGGCGTCAGTTCGGCTGGCTCGATGTTCCAGTTCAGGGCCTCAAGCAGCCACGTCTGCGGCGCGCGTTCCCGGTTCGCATCCAGCCAGTTGAGCCAATCGCTTTCGCGTTCGAGGTTGGCACCTGTGCGACGCCTCAGCCAACCCGCGAGCTTGTAGCTGAGCCGCTTGTTCTGCGGATCCGTCTTCCCCAGGCGGCGGTGCAGAGACTCACCGACGAACTCAATGCTTCGGCTGAAGGCTTCGGCGCGCGGTAGCTTCTGGATCTCGTCCCAGGCAGTCACGAGACGCGGTAGGTCCGAGTCCTCGACGATCACGACCTGGTTCATCCAGCCAGGGCCGGACTTGCTCACGAACCGTCTGCCGAAGGGCAGCGTATCGGACCCATTGAACAGTGCTGCCGCAGCCTTGCGCGTCTCCTTCGGCAACGACTCATCGCGAACGAGCGTGATCAGTTTTGCTTCGAGATACGGCGCAGCTGGGTGCTCGAACAACCTGTTCGAGGTGCCGCCCAGGACCAGTCCTTCGAAGCGGCTGCGAATCGGGTCTTTCAAGAACTGCCATTTCTGGACTAGTTCGACCAAGGCGTCGCAGCCATCCTCGCCAAACTCCGTCAGCGTGGAGCCGGCGCCGGTTGCCAGCCACATCGCCAACAGGCACAGGGTAGCATCGCGACTCGAACCGGTCAGGTCACGGCGAACGCGCGCAAGCAGGTTGCGATTGGCGTTGTTGATGAGCTGCGCGAACTTGCCTTGTAACGCCTCGACACGCAACCACTCGTAACTCGCGTTGTCCTCGTCGAAGGTGGTTGTGCTATAGCGGATGCCGTGTTCCTTGCCGAGCAGGTTGCTGGCCTCAGCGAGCAGCGGCGCCGCCTTCGCGTCCTTGGCGCCACTCAGCAGCAGCTTTCCCGCCTGGTTGGTCAACGCTCGGGCCAGGCGCACCCGCACGCTCAGTTCGAGGTCCTGCGGATCCGTAGCGGCGAACGCGGAACGGTATGCCAACACAGCACCGGTATCGTTGCCCTCAGCCAGCATCTGGTCACCAAGACGGAGGTCGCGATCACGCAATAGCGACGGCAACAAGAACATCCAGCCGAGCGTGATCAGCACGATTGCCGGCAACACTCCTGCCGTGAGTGGCTTTCGGTGTTGTTTGGTGAAGCGCAGCAAACGCGACGTGCGCGATTGCCGCCGCGCCAGGATCTCGCGGCCGATCGAAAACCGTTCGAGGTCCTCGGCCATCGCCAACACGGTTGCATAGCGGTCCTCGACGCGTTTTTGCATCGCCGTCTGGCAGATGACTTCGAGGTCGCGCGGCACCCGCGGGTTCAGCTTGCGGGGCGCGATCGGATCGTCGTGGATCACGGCGTGCATCAGCTGCGCCAGCGGCATGTTCGCGAACGGACGTTTGCCGGTCAGGCACTCATAGAGAACGGCGCCGAGCGCGTAGATGTCGGTGGCCTCGCCGATCTTGTCGCGATCCCCGAGTGCCTGTTCGGGGCTCATGTAGGCCGGCGTGCCCATCATCTGACCCGACAACGTCGCATCGGACGTGGTGCCGAGATCGCGCGCCAGTCCGAAGTCGACGACGAACGCATCGTCGTTCTGGTCGACGAGGATGTTGGCCGGTTTGAGGTCGCGGTGCACGACCCCTTGGCCGTGGGCATAGGTCATCGCCGACGCTACCTGTCGCAGCAACTTGACGGCGCGACCGTTGGTCATCCGGTCGCTAGCAATCAGCTCCTGCAGGCTCATTCCCTCGATCAGGTCCATCGTGAAGTAGACGAAGCCGCTGGCTTTGCCGACTTCATGAACGGAAACGATGTGGCGGTGGCGCAAGCGTGCCAGGCTGCGGGCTTCGTTCTCGAAGCGTGCAATGGCGCTACCGAACTGCAGGTCACCGGGGCGCAGCACTTTGACGGCGACGTCGCGATCGAGCGACTTCTGATGTGCGCGGTAGACGATGCCCATGCCACCACGGCCGAGTTCGTCGCCGACTTCGTAGTCGTCCGGCAGTTCGGGCGCGGGTAGATCGGTACTGGTCTGCAGATCCTCGTCGAGCGACTCGTGCAGGATCCGCAGTGCGAGGATCAGTTGCTCGACTTGGTCTTCGGCAACACCAAAGCGTTCGGCAAGCGCTGACGAATGGAGCTCTTCGCCCGCCGCGAGTGCTGCGCGCACTTCTTCCGCCAGCCGGTCGAGTTGTTGTTCGTGGTCCAGCGGGCCGCTGTCGGGCGTAGTCACTTTGCACCTCCGCTGTTTGCCAGCACGCTGCCAAGCCGCAGTACCGCGCGACCCAGTAGCCGCCGCGCAGAGGTTTCACTGGTGCCGAGCGACTGTGCGATCGCATCGATCTGCTCGCCCTCGAAGTGACGCATCAGCATCGCTTCACGTTCGTCGCGCGGCAGTTGCGCCATCGCGGTCGCCAACTGCTGGCGGCTCTCGACGCGCGCTGCGCGCGAGACCGGCCCCAGGGTCCCGGCCGTGATGCCTTCGACAACCTGACTGGCGCGCTCGAGGTCGGCCGGCGGCCGCCGCTTCTCGGCCCCGTGGTAGTCGGCGCGCGCACGGATGCAGTTCTCGGCGATGTGGCACAGCCAGCGCACGAACGAACCGTCGCCGCGGTCTTCATACCGCGCGAACGCTTTATGGGCCGCGAGGTAGGTCTCCTGCAGAAGGTCACACGTGTCCTCCTGTTCACGCAGCGCGGCCCCGAGGCGCACCTTGAGGAACAGTTGCAGCCGTTCTGCCGCCTGGGCGAACAGCTGGTCGTACGCTGCCTGGTCGCCGTTGTTGGCCCTGCGAACGAGGTGAACGGTCTGCAGGTCGTTAGGGTTGTCTGGCGTGGAATCGCTCATGAATCAGGCTCCAAAGTGGTAAGGGGAGCCCATCCCGGTTGGCGCCAGAAAATCGCCGGGATGCCGCGAGATTGTTCCTCAGGCCCTGTGTGGGAGGGCAGCAACGCATCGCACGCGTGATTCGGTAGGCACAGGTGGTGAGTGATGCGCGCGAGCTAGTGAGGTGTATCGACGAAAGCTCGGCGCAAACGTCGCCGGCCCTGAACGTCGCTCGCGGCGTCGCAATTCCTCGACAGCATGTCTGCAACATGCCTTCGTCACGGCGCCTTGCGAGCACGCTCATGACTCGCCGACTTATGCCACGAACTTTCGATACGCCCCACTAGACTGAGGCGGCCATGTCCAATTCTGCGCTAGCGACCCCGGCCCCAACGCAACCGTCCCCGTGGTTTCGGTCGGCCCCGTTCGACCTGATCCTGATCCTTGGCGTGCCGTTTCTGACCTGGCCGCTGCTGACCGGAGCGCGCGTAGCCTGGGGCGCGGATCTGCTGACCAAGTTGATCCTGTTGACGGCGACTGGCCACTACATGGCAACGTTCGTGCGGGCCTACGGCGATCGCGAACTGTTCGCCCGGTTTCGGGTGCGCTTCCTGGTTGCGCCCGTGGTCCTGCTGGTGACCTGCGTCGGTTTGTATACCGGTGGCCATGCTCCCCAGTTGATGATCGTCGTCGCGGCCTGGGCGTTCTGGCATTGGCTGGCGCAGGCGTTTGGCTTTGCCCGGATCTATGACATCAAGGTGGGCTCGTTCCACTGGTTGACGGCGCTGCTCGACAAGGCGTTGGTGATTACCGGGTTTATCGCGGCGATCGTGCTCAACGACGGCGCCATCGCGACGTTTGCCAAGCTGTTTCAATCCGCCGGGGTTCCGTTGCCGTCCGGCTCGACGGTCGACACCGTGCAGGTGATCGTGACCGGGCTGTGCTTCGTGGTTGGCATCGCCTACGTAGCCAACCTCGCGGTGACCATTGTGCGCGGCAAGCCGTGGAGCTGGCAGAAGCAGTTCATGCACGTGACGACGATCGGCTACTACTGGTTTGCGTTCACGTGGCTGCCGAATGTGCTGATTGCACACGTGCTGTACGAGTTCTTTCACGACGTGCAGTACTTCGCGATCACGTGGATCACCTGCAAGAGTCGGGTGCAGCGGCCAGGCGTGTCGAACTGGTTCAAGCGAATGTTCGCTCCGACGAAGCTCGCCGCGGTTTGCTTCGTGGTGCTGATGGTTGCGTTCGGCTCACTGGATGCTTTTGGTCGCCACAACCTGACCGACGGCGAACTCGGCGAACGCATCTGGATGGGCGTGTTCTTGACGGCTGCGTTGCTGCACTACTACTACGACGGGTTCATCTGGAAGGCGCGTGAGCGATCGCTCGGTGACGACCTTGGCATCCAAAGCGGCATGCGTGCCGCCGTCGTGCCGAGCATGCGACACGCCGTCGCCTGGTCGGGGTTCTTCCTGCCGCTGATCGCGCTGTTGACGCTCGATGGGCTGAACCAGAAGTTTACCGACATCGAATTGGCCGAGGCCTTGGTCGCGATTGCCCCCGACGACTTCTACAGTCAGCAGTCGCTCAGCTACCTTCTGGCCCGAGAACGTCAACTACCGGCGGCGTTGGAGCACTACCAACGATCCGTCGAACTGAACTCGGAGTTCGCGCCGACGCGTATCAACTACGGCGCAGCACTAGAACTGCACGGCGACCTCGACGCGGCCATGGAGCAATACCGGGCCTGCCTCGAATGCCCCAGCAAGGACGGAGCTCACGGTCAGGCCAACGTCAACCTCGGCGTCTTGCTGCTGATGCGCGGGCAACGTGACGAGGCGATGCAGTGCTTCCAGCGCGCTCGCGCCCTCGGCGCTGAAGACCCGATCCGCCGCATGCTTGCGATGGGTGCTGGCCTGCCACCGTCGGCGCGCGACCGTCGTCGCGCCTACTATGAAGCAGTTCTTGAGCTGCAGCCGGCGCAGCTGGACGCGCTGATGCAGCTGGGCTTTGTGTTGATCGAAATGGGCCGGTTCGAGGCCGCGTCGAAGCACCTTGCGGAGTTCTGCAACGCAGCCCCGACCCATGTGCCAGCGTTGCTAGGGTTGTCGGATGCGCACTTCGAGAGTGGCCGGAGGGATCAGGCGATCACGATTCTGCGTCGCGCCCTGGCCCAAGAGCCGCAGAACCCATATGCGATCCGGCTCAAGGCAAAGTTCGGCATGCGCTAACGAAGTTGCCATCGTGCCTGGCTGGCCGACCGGAGATTCCTCGCCGCATGTTCGGGTGGTAGCGCGACGGTAGGAGGCTCCCAAATGAGTGCGGCCGCCGGCAACCATTTCTGGCTGCCGGCGGCCGCACGTGATCACCCGCGTAGGAGTGATCGCAGGTCAGCGACTCGGACTACAGGTCGCCGAGCGTCAGCTTGATACCGTTCGACGCGCGAGCGGTGCTGCTGACGAGCGACAGGTCCAGCGTGGCGGACTGAGCGTAGAGCTCAAAGCCGTTGAAGATCGGGTTGGCGACCGGAAGACCGATGACGGTCCAGGTCTCCGAGCCCGTGCCACCAGCGACGACGGCCGGGCCGACGAGCAGGTCAGCCGAAGCGTAGAGCGTGCAGCCAGCCGGGAAGCCGATGAGGTTCAGCGGCAGGGCCGGGTCGGTCAGGCCAACAATGCCAACGTGGAAGATGGCGCCAGACTCGATGTTGCTCGTGGTCGCGTCGTAGTTGACAGCGGCGGCACCCATGACTGGGCGGCCAACACCGGCAAGTGCGAGCGGGGCAGTATCGGTGCCGGCGGTGACGATGGCACCGTTCGCGGCGAGTTCCGTTTCGATGCTGATCGAACCCGGATCGAGGTTCGGGCCAGCCGGGGAGTAACCGATGAACATCGCGTGCGCCGTGGCCGAGGTGATCGAACCGAAGTAGAGGCTGGCGTTGCCCGTCGCGGTGTCGATCTCGAACTGGAACGTTTGCGTGTCCGTCGTGCCCCACGAGAGGACCGCGTCGTACGTTACGCGAGCAATGGTGCCGAGCTCTTCGTAGACGATTTGGCCACCAGCGTTCGGCTCCAGGTCACTCCAGCAGGAGAACTGTGCAGCGGCTTGGTTGAGGGCGAGGGTCGGGTCGGGGGCCCACAGGTTGCTGTTGCCAGTGCCAGTCGCGAGCCAGCCGTTGGAGCCGATTTCGAGGCCGAGCGTGCCGACCGGGATGACGGCGTCATCGCCGACGCCGGGGATCGCAACCGCAGCTGGATCGAGGCCGCCGATCGGGTTGATGGCACCAGCCGAAGGCGTGATGACGTAGCCGGAGCCGGTGTTGATGAAGTCGATGCCGACCATCGTGTTGTTGAGACCGAAGTTCATCGAGTTCGTCATCTCATACGCGGAGGCATACGAGTTGACGCAGCCCGTGCCATTCGAATTGATCTGAGCAACGGTGCCGCCACCCAGTGGTGCGCAATCGACCAGAACGCGGCCGATGGCGCCGGCGCCCGGGGCCAGCCAAGCAGCGGTTGCGCCACCCGGGTCACTGACGTCCCACTGGAGGCCGGTGCGGTTCAGGGTGTGCGCAACACCGATGATGCTGCTCGCGAACGGCGCGGTGTTGCCATAGGAGTTGTGGGCGGTGAAGTTGCCGGTCGTAGCGGGCGACCAGTTGCCGACGATGTCGACGACGTCACCGGTCATGATCGTGATGCCGGGCGCCACGGCGCCGACGTTGCCTGCACTCTGGTAGACGACCGCGCCGTTGACACGCACGCCGTAGCCGGCGGTGTCGCCCGCTTGAAAGGCGTCCGTCGGCAGATCGAGTTGGGTGATCAGGAAGTCAACCTGGGCCGTGAAGTTGAAGCCGCGCGAGAAGCCGTTGTAGACGCTGGCGTGCGCAGGAATCGGGATCTGCTGCGCAACCGCAGTAGAAACAAGGCCGGTAAGAGCAAGAACGAGAGCAGTCTTCATAGTCGTTTAGGAAGGGATTGGTGGTGGAAGGCGAATTGCCGTGCAGTCACGGAGTGGTGCACGGAAGCCTACCTCGTTGACGAAGGCACGCCGGATTAGGGTCCCTTGGGCTTGGCGATTATGAGACAATCTTGCCGGAAGATGCCGCGCAGCGCATGGCGGTTTCGATCTGGCGTATTACTGAGCCGGTGCTCGTCAAGGCTCTTGAAGTGGCGCAATTGCCCTGGGCCGCATGGTCGTCAAGCTCCGACGCAGTCTGCTTGCCGGTTCGGCCGCCTGCCAATCGGTAGAACTCCGCCGACGCATCTGGTGCTACACATCCATACGTCAACGAGCAGCCCAAGGCCTTCGCGTGAGTGACTACCAACCGCCACCTCTCAACGAGAACATCACCGACCTGGTCGACCTGCGCGCGAAAGTGCGCGAGCGCGTCGGGGTCGCCTGCAAGAAGGGGGAGCCGATCCTGCTGTTCTCCGATCCGCCGTTCGTGACGCAGCCGCCGATCATGTGGGCCCTGCGCTGCAGCCTTGCGGTCTATCTGCTCGGATTCGTCGCAGTGATCACCGTCTTGTTCTCGCTCGATTGGGGCGTCGTGGTCGCTGCTCTCGCGATTCTCGCATGGGGCGCCAAGTGGTTTCTGCACCTCGTCTACATCGCACCTGCTCGTCGCCGTCTAGGAGAATGCCAGGTGCTACCAGCAGTGGTTGTGCAGGCGTTCCTCGGCGGCTTCCGGCCACCGGAAGGCAACTCCAACGCGCGCCCCTTCACCGGCGTCGTTGTATTCAGCTTCGATGAGTCGGTTACGATCCCGCAACTGCGTAGTCAAGCCGACATGTGCCTGGCGGCGAAGACCGGCACCGACGTCGGGCCAATGGCAGATATCAGGAGTCTGCTGCTCACCGGCGACACCAACTTCGTACACGAGACGTGCCGCCTACCCGATGCGATCGCGGGCAACGACTGTACGTATGTGACGCCGATTCTGTTCGATCGTGAGAACGATTTGGCTGACGGCCACTTGAGCACCAAGGCGCAACTGATTCTGGCGCATCCACAGCGACCCGATCACGTTTGCGCGGTGCCGCTAGCGTTCTGGAATTCCCAGCGCAGCCGCGAGCTGCTCTACGGCTAGAGCAGCGCGGAAGTGCTGGAATGTGCTTCCGAGGCCGTTCGCAGCCGTTCACCTGCCAAGGGACATTGCCGGTGATCATGCGTCAGGTAACGTGTGTCTTCCGCGCGGTCGGTTGCCACAGTTCCCATGATGCAAAGACTCACCTTGACAGTTCTGCTCCTCGCTTGTGCGCTGCCTTGCCAGCAGAAACACGGTGAGCCGCAGGTTCCGGCCCCCAGGTATGACTACGACGTGCTCATCCTCGACGGCACCGTCTACAGCGGCGCCGACGAGCCCCCTGCGGTCACCGACGTCGGGATTCGCGGTGATCGCATTGTCGCGCTCGGCGAGTTGCAAGACGCCAGCTCCGCCCAGCGCATCGACGCCACCGGATTGATCGTCTGCCCTGGCTTCATCGATCTGCACAACCACGGCGACAAGCAAGTGTTCTCGAAGCGCCTGCGCCAGAACACCTGCTACCTGACGCAGGGCTGCACGTTGATCGTGACGGGCAATTGCGGTAGCGGTGCGTTGGACGTCAAGCGGTTCTTCGAGCGACTGGACAAGCAAGGTTGTGGCGTCAACGTCGCCCACCTGATTCCGCAGGGCACGTTGCGCGAGAAGTCGATGGGCGGCAGTTTTCGGCGGCCGCCAACCGACGAGGAGTTGGACAAGATGCGCGACCTTGCCGAGCAAGGAATGGCGGCTGGTGCCTTCGGCATGTCCACTGGCCTGATCTACACGCCGGGCGCCTACGCAGACATCGCGGAGATCAGTGAGGTCGCCATGGTCGTTGCGAAGTACGGCGGCCTCTATGCCAGCCACATCCGCAGCGAAGGCAGCGGCCTGCTCAAGGCCGTCGCAGAGGCCATCGAGATTGGTGAGCGCGCCGGCTGTGCGGTGCACCTGTCGCACTTCAAGGCTTCCCAGCCACCGAACTGGGGCAAGGTAGCGGAGTCCTGCGCCTTGGTTGAGAAGGCGCGCGCTGCTGGCCGCACCGTTACGTGCGATCAGTATCCGTACCGCGCTTCGAGCACGTCGCTGGCAGCCCTGACCATTCCAACGTGGGCGCGCGAAGGTTCGAACAAGGACCTGATCCAGCGCTTTGAGCAACCAGACACCGGGGACCGGATTCGTGCCGCCATCGCCAAGAGCCTCAAGCAACGTGGTGGTGCCGATCAGATCTTGGTTGCCCACTTCGCGAAGAACCCGAAGTGGAATGGCATGAACCTCAAAGACGCAGCGGTGGCAGCTGGTGTCGACCCGGTGGCCCTGGTCGAGCAGATTCAACGTGGCGGTGGATGTTCGGCGGTTGCGTTCAGCATGTGTGATGAGGACGTCGAGTTCATCATGCGCAAGCCGTACGTCGCCACGGCCTCCGACGGCTCCAGCAAGATGGCTGGCCCAACGCGTCCCCACCCGCGCTCCTACGGCACGTTCTCCCGCAAGATCGGCCACTACGCGATCGAGAAGAAGGTCGTTCCGCTGCTGCAGGCGATTCGTTCGTCCAGCGGACTGCCCGCCGACATTCTGGGCATCGCCGATCGTGGCTACCTGCGCACCGGCACCTACGCGGACGTGGTCGTCTTCGATCCGGCGAAGATTCGCGATCGCGCCACGTTCGTCGATCCACACCAGCATTCGGCCGGCGTGTTGTGGGTGTTGGTCAACGGTCAGGTGGCGGTCGCCAACGAAAAGCCCACCGGCAGCATGAGTGGTCGCGTGGTGCGGCGACCGAGCAAGTAGCTGCAATTTGCAGGCGTCCGCCTACTGGGCGGACAGGCTGCGCGATCCGTAACGGTCGCGCCCGCGACGATCCAGGACTGCGCGTAGCGAACTACCAGGCAGCATCGATGTCGTTAGACGTGATCCAGCCAAACGCATTGTGGCCCGGGGTGTAGATGCCCCACTGGAATGCGAGGGCCACTCCCGGCGGCACGCTGCATGGCAGTGGCACGGTCGCGAGTCCGACTCCGAATGCGTTCGTGACCGTCGGGAGCGCGAGTAGCAACGGCAGCCCGGCGTAGAGGTTGCACCCTGGCGCTCCCGGGATCGGGCTCGAGGTTAGCTGGCTGCTTACCACGAGCACGGCGAGCGAGTTCGGCGGCGCGTTGTTTACCCGCATTCCGAAGGTCTGGTTGCCCGGCCGCGGCTCGCCGATGGCCGTGATCTGCGGTGTGGTACCTGTTGGCCCAACGCAGCCGGAACCGAACGGCAACAAGGCGCCCGACACTGGCTCATAGAAGCGCGCTTGGACATCTGATATGCCGGGCTGGGTCCGCCGCTGTCTTGCCAGCCCGCCAAGCCTACGTTGGCGCGAATGGATCGATTGACCTTAATGCGCTGCCCAGGCGTCGGCGCAATCAGCCCGCTTGCCAAACCATGCCACACCGCGTGCAATGCAATGCATGGACGTCGAGCAGGCAGCTATCGAAGATCGCTTCCGACGCGCCGCACTGGCAGTTGTCGATGGCGACCTGCGAACCTTGCGCAAGTTGTTGGCAGCGTTCCCGTCGTTGGTGCACGAACGTTCACCGGCGCCGTTTCGCGCAACGCTTCTGCACTACGTCGCTGCGAACGGAGTCGAGGACGAGCTGCAGCGCACGCCTGACAATGCCGTCGAGATCTGTGAAACACTCTTGGCGATGGGGGCGGCGCCTGATGCACTCGCCGAGAGCTACGGCGGTGGTCGCAACCAAACACCTCTATGTCTGCTCGTTTCGAGCTGGCATCCGATGGAGCGCGGGCTGCACGGCCAGCTTGTAAGCGCCCTCGTGCAAGGCGGCGCTTGCGTCAACGGCCTCGACGACGACGGTGCACCGTTGGCGACCGCCTTGGTGTTTGGGTACACCGGCGCATCCGAGGCGTTGGCCGCGTGCGGTGCGCGCATCGACAACATCTTCTTCGCAGCGGGACTTGGCGATTTGGCCAGGGTGAAGACGTTCGTCGGTCCAGGCGAAACGAACACGGTCGATGCGAACACCGTCGACCCAGTCTCGCACCTGTCTGCCAAAGCTCTCGGTAGCTATCGATCGCCGCTCGGCGAACCAAACGAGACGCATCGTGCCCGCATCGCGCAGCAGGCTTTGCACTTCGCGGTCACGCACGGGCGCACCGACGTGGTCGACTTCTTGCTGGCGCGCGGCGCCGAGGCCAACGGCGAGGTCGCCGGCCACCATTGTGCCCTGCCACTGCTGCAGGCTCTGTTCGTGCACGAAGTGGCGATGGCCAGGCACTTGGTCACGCGCGGCGCCGACCCCGATCGCGAAGACCGCAAGCGGCACACGACCGCAAGAGCGCTCGCGACCAGCCGGGGCCAAACGGAGTTTCTCGCAGCCCTCGAGTGAAGGTGCGGCCGTTGCTTGCGGCGTATGGGCGCGAACCCGGCGGGCCAACTTGCGTTGCTTACGTCACCGCGCCGGTTCTGGCAGCAAACATCCAACCGCCGGCGCATGCGGCGCTGGCACTTGTTCGCCGCGCAATGCAACCTCGACGGCATCACGCAAATCGTGCTGCGTCGCCTTCGGGGTGCGCACGCCGAGTTCTCGCCACTGGTTGTCGATGCGGCCGCGGTAGGCGATGCCACCATTGCCGAGCACGACGGCTTCCGGAGTGCGGGTGGCGCCGAGCATCGTCGCCAGCTGGTGTGTCGGGTCCAGCAAGATCGTGCCCGGCAGCTGGTAGTCTTCGCGATGCTTGCGCGCGACGGCAGCGGTCAACTCCGGATCGATGTGCACTAGAAACATTCGCACCGGCCGATCGGCCCATTCCTTGGCGAGGTTGCCGAGCGTCGGGGCATAGGCATTGGCGATCGGACACTCCTGGCTGGTGAACACGACCACATGCACCTGGCCCGCGGGTACCACCTGCGGCGTGTGCAAGTGTCCATCCAGGTCCACGGTCTTCACCTCCGTCGCAGCGGCGCCGCAACCAACCAGCAGCGCAGCCAACCACACAACGGGTGCCGCCGATGGACTCCCAGTGGACGTGTGCGCAGTTTGGCGGCGGGCTCGAAGTCGGATTGCCATCCAAGAAACGTAACCGACAGTCCGTCTGGTAGTCTTGCTTGCGATGTCGATGCCAGCGCCATGCCCGCCAGTCCACCCCGTGCGCATCACCAGTGGGGCAGCGTGGACCGCAATTTGGTTGGCCACCGCCTTGTTGGGCACCGCAGCGGTGACGTCCTCGTGCGGCGCCGAGCCCGAAGCGGGCAGCGAGACGTTCGCAAGCCATGTCGCCGAGATCATCTACACCTCGTGCACACCGTGCCATCGGCCCGGCGAGGCGGCGCCGTTTTCACTGCTCGACTTCGACGACGTCTACAAGCGACGCGAACAGATCGTTGAAGTCACCGGCGACCGACTGATGCCGCCTTGGCTGCCCGATCACGGCGACTTCCTGGATGATCGTCGTCTGTCGGAAGAACAGATCGCGATGTTGCGCCGCTGGGTCGACGCCGGTGCGCCGCGCGGGGATCGTTCGCAGGAGCCGCCGTGCCCGGAGTTCGTCGCGGGCTGGCAGCTCGGCGAACCCGACCTGGTGGTCTCTGTGCAACAAGAACTGGTCATGCCTGCTGATGGTCCAGACGAGTTTCGCAACTACGTCGTGCCGGTCGGTCTGCCATCGGGTCGCTACGTTTCGGCCGTCGAGATCCGACCCGGCAGCCCTGCGGTGCACCACGCCGTCCTGTGTGTCGACCGCAGCGATGGGTCGCGTCGTCGCGACGCCGCCGATTCCAAACCTGGGTATGGGGGCATGGACTTAGCGCCGGCGTTACCACCCGATGGCTACTTCCTCGGTTGGACTCCGGGCAAGCGCGTCAGGCGAGCGTCCAAGGGCATGGCTTGGACCCTGCATCCTGGAAGTGACCTGGTGCTGCAGTTGCACTTGACGCCGACCGGCAAGGAAGAGCGCCTGCGACCCCGCATCGCCCTCTACTTCACCGACGAACCTCCGACGGTGGTCTCGTATCCGCTGTGCTTGAGCGCCAAGGACATCGACTTGCCGCCGGGTGTCGCCGACACGGTCATCACCGACCAGTTCGTCACGCCGGTGCCCGTGCACGTCCACTCGATCTATCCGCACGCTCACTACCTGTGCAGCAACATGGCGGCATGGGCGACCTTGCCGAGTGGGGAGCGGCGCGACTTGTTCCGAATCGAACGCTGGGACTTCGACTGGCAAGACGACTACCTCTACCGCAAACCGATCGCGTTGCCGGCCGGCACACGCATCGAGTTCGAATACCACTACGACAACAGCGCCGCGAACCCTGCGAACCCGTTCGATCCGCCGCAGCGCGTGCGCCTCGGCGATCGCTCCATCGACGAGATGGGCAATCTCACCTTGCAGTTGGTGACGGTGGATCACGATGCGCGCCGCACGCTTGGCGAAGCCGGCATGCGGCGCGACCTCGAAAAGTTCGGCTACGACGGCAAGCTGCTGTTGCAGTTGGCGGTGCTGATGCGCGAAGGCCAACGGCTGGAAGAGGCCATTCAGGCGATCGAGCAGGTGCGTTCTCGCGAGCCGAACAATGCTGACGCGCTACGCGAGCTGGGCATCTGCTGCGCGGCTTCCGGCAACGCCAAAGCAGCCGAACAAGCCTTCACCGAGTGCCTCCGACTCGATGCCAGCCAGAACGTCGCCAGGATCCAACTCGGCTCGTTGCTGGTGCGGTCCGGTCGTTTTGCCGAGGGGATCCAGCACTATGAAGCCGCGCTATCGCTCGATCCCAAGATGGCGGGGCTACACAACAACCTGGCGACCGCGTTTCTAGCAACCAACAATCTCGTCCGGGCCGAGCAGCATTTCGAGATGGCGACTTCGTTGAATCCGACGATCTTTCAGGCCTGGTTCAACCTCGGCCGGGTCTTCGCCGCAACCGGGCGCAAGGCTCCGGCGCGCGCTGCGCTGCAACGTGCCTTGCAACTACGCCCAACCGATGCACGGGCTCTGCAAGCGCTGCGACAGCTCGGCAACTGAGTGCGGTGCGAGTGACACAGTTGGACTGAGCACTGCCGGACTGGGTACTGCCGGACTGGGTACTGCCGGACTGGGCACAGCCGGAATGCGAACAGTGCGAATGGGTATAGGGCGACCGGGCAAACCACCGAATGCACTGGGTCCGGCCACAGTGGGTGGGTTGACGAGATGCGGTGAGCGGTAGATTGTGGCGTAGCGACGTTCGGGTGCGGGGAGTCGCAGTGGCCTTCTCCACGCCAAGACCATGAACACGTTCCTATCGCAGTTCTACTTCCTCGGGTCTCTGTTGCTTGCCTTGTTGGTGCCGTTGCCAGCACAAGGCGATCCTGCCAAATCGATCGAGTCGCGGCTCCAGTCCGCGATCAAGAAGCATTCGATACCGGGTCTCTCTTGCGCCGTGATGCAGAAGGGTGAGCTGACATTCTCCAAGGGCTACGGCTTTGCCGACCTTGAGAATGATGTCCCTGCTACAGATGCGACCGTCTATCGCCTGGCGTCCATATCGAAACCAGTCACCGCAGTGCTGATCATGCAGCTCGTCGAGCGAGGAGCGCTCGACCTGGATGCCGATGTCAGCACCATCGTCCCCGAATGGCCAAAGAAGCAGTGGCCGGTGACGTGTCGGCAACTGCTTTCCCACCTCGGTGGCGTGCGTCACTACAAGTCGACGGAAGTCGAGAGCACGCAGCGCTACCGCAACCAGGTCGCGGCGCTACCGCGGTTCGCCGCCGATCCGTTGCTGCACGAGCCGGGCACGAAGTACACCTACAGCACCTTTGGGTTCAACCTGTTGGCGGCGGTCGTCGAGAAGCGTCACGAGCAGTCGTTCGGCGCGGCGGTGCGAGAACACATCGGGCGACCTGCGCACGCCACCACGTTGCAAGATGACGACCAGCGGCGCTTGATCAAGCATCGGGCACAGGGCTACGTGATGCGTGACGGCCAACTGCAGAACAGTGAGTTGATGGACAGTAGTTACAAACTCGGCGGTGGCGGCCTTTGCGCGAGTGCTCCGGACGTGGCGCGCTTTGCACACGCGTTGATGAGCAATCAATTGCTCCGTCCCGAGACCCGCGAATGGATGTGGCGCGAGCAGCACACCAAGGATGGCAACCCAGTCGGCTATGCGCTTGGATTCGGCGTGCGCCAGGTTCTTGGCAAGCGCCTGGTGCAGCACAGCGGCGCGCAGTCGCGCGTCAGTACGATGTTGTGCATGTTGCCCGAGGAGCAGATTGCGGTCGTGATCATGTGCAATCTCGAAGGCGCGCGACTAGGTGGGCTGGCGAAGCAGATTGCGTTCTCGCTTAGCGACCTGATGCCCAAGAAGAATGGCGGTGACAAGGAGTGAGTGAGTTCGGTTGGCAAAGGGCTGCCGGGCACGGATAGCGATCGGTTGCAGCGGTCGCGTCGAGCCGATGCGCGGTGCTACACCGCCGCCAGGTTCACAAATCGCGATCAGACAGTTTCGCGATCGATGACTTTCGCCGCTTGGAACAACTTCCTCACGGGTAGGTCGCATTGCCGTTTCGGGTGCGAAAGATAACCTCGCGCCGTAACTGGTTCGGTGTGTGGCGCAATCAAGTGGTCGGATTCCCCGACTCTTGGTCGGTTACTTCCCGTGCCAAGGGTGTCGTGATCGTGAGTTCGCACGTGCGGTAGTTGCCGGAGACCTCACTGGAGGAGCCTGGGTTGACCGGTTCGTCAAGAACGGGGATGGTATGGTCAAGGCAGAGCCGCAGCTTGTACTTGTCAGAACTGTGTGTTTGGCACGGCTGGGCCCGACCTCGATCCCCAAGAAATCATGCTTAAGAACATCCTTCCCATGGCGGCTGCCGTCGCCGCACTTTCGGCTGCTGCGGTTGCCCAAACCGGCACCCAGGTTGTCATCCCTCCCCACAACAACATCTACAACGGATTCTCCCGCGGCTACGGCTTCGCGGCCGGCGGAGATTTCTTCATTCAGGACTTTGAGCTCCCGATTGACGCGATGTTGGCTGGCGACACCGCTGGTGTGTTTGTGCGCATCAACGGCGTCAACGTGTTTAGCAGCATCGGCAACGCCGGCGCGATCATGACGCCGCCGGCCCCGATCCAAGTCTTCAACGGCGACTACGTCGATGTTGTTGGCAACTGGTCCCCAGTCACGACTGGCAACTTCACGGCGCACAACTCGTACGGCCTGACGGCTCCGTTCGCGACGACCATCGAAGGCGTCGCGACGAACCTGGACCGCGTCGGTGTGCAGTGGGATATTGGCGACCCCGTTGGTGGCGCAACCGGCCCCTACCTCGCCCCGACGACTGGCTCGATTGGCCGCGTTTGGATGTACACGACGCCGCC
>TARA_R110002072_G_scaffold301557_2_pt1 | contig 33099 bp, 23 predicted proteins | sample TARA_R110002072 | Tara Oceans TARA_R110002072 (sample SAMEA4397118) | marine metagenome | biome: Polar Biome; feature: [SRF] surface water layer (ENVO:00010504); material: water (ENVO:00002006), including particulate matter (ENVO:01000060) such as... | depth 5 m
ATGTTATAAACGGTAAGCTCACGGGGCGTTTTCAAATTGAGGATATTCCCAATCTTTTTCAAAATGCCGTGGCGAGTATTTATGCAAATTATGTGCCTGTCAAAACAACAGAGAATCAGTATCTCAATTTTAATTTTGAAATTTTCAATAAGATTGTAGAGGTTTTTGTTCCTGAAATAAGACTGGGTGAAAATACCACAATACGAGGAACAGTGGCTTCAGATGAATCGAAGTTTAAACTCAATTTCAGGTCTCCGGAAATTACAGCTTATGGCAATTATATCAAAAAAATTGCTGTTCAGGTGGACAATAACAACCCCCTTTTTAACACCTATATAGAAATTGATTCCCTCGATGCCGGGTTCTATCAGTTTTCTGAGATGAACCTCATTAATGTCACCATTTCAGACACCCTGTTTGTAAGGTCTGAATTCAAAGGCGGTCCTTCAAAAAGTGATCTCTTTAATTTATCCATGTATCACACAATCAACCCAAATGGCAAATCTGTTGTGGGTATGAAGCGTTCTGATATTTTATTTAAAGAGAATCTTTGGTTTATTAATGAAGTAAATGACACACTCAATAAAATTGTATTTGATAACAACTTCAATGATGTAATCTTGGATTCGTTGGTATTGAGTCATCAAAATGAACTCATTCAAATGGCCGGTAAACTAAGCGACAGCAGTTATAAAGATGTGCGCTTGTATTTCAAGGATGTTGATATTGGCAAAATTACACCGGAGATTGACAGTCTTTCACTATCAGGTAATGTAAACGGTAATTTTACTTTTATACAACGCGAGGCTTTGTATTACCCCAGTTCAAATGTCACTATCGACAATTTGATTATTAATGATAATGAAATGGGGAATTTATTGCTGGATATTTCGGGGAATGAGGATTTAACCAGCTATGACATCAACACAACACTTACCAATAAAGATGTTGAGTCAATCACAGCGATTGGAAACATACAGGTAAATGAAATGGCTTCCACTATCAATCTAGATGTGGGACTCACAGATTTTAACCTCAGTGCTTTGAGTCCGTTTGGTGGTGGAGTAATTGAGGACATCAGGGGCTTTGTTTCCGGCAATGCAAAAGTAACAGGCAATTACAAATCGCCTGATTTAACAGGTCGATTGAATCTCAATCAAACTGGTATCAAAATTCCGGAACTCAATATTGATTTTGAATTTGAAGAGGAGACACGCATTCTTTTATCAAAAAACAAGTTTACCATTCCCAAAACCGAGGTGACAGATACCAAGCACGACACAAAAGCTTCCGTAAACGGATATTTTGAACATACCAATTTTTCAAACTGGGCTATGAATCTGGATATAGACACTAACCGATTTTTAGTATTGGACACAGAAGCAGAGGAGGAATCCCTTTACTATGGAACCGCTTTTATCTCAGGATTGGCCTCTATTTACGGCCCGGTTGATGAGTTGGTCATCAAGGTAGATGCAACCACAGCGGCGGGGACCACTTTTAAAATACCCATTAGTGATACAGAGTCTATTGGTGATGATTCGTTTATTTATTTTCTTTCACCTGAAGAAAAAGCAGCCCGCATCTCAGGGGAAACCCTTGTTAGAGAGGAGTTAAAAGGGCTTACGCTCGAGTTTGATTTACAGATAACACGTGATGCCGAAGTGGAAGTTGTTGTGGATGTCAAAAACAATTCTACTTTAAAAGGCCGGGGAGAGGGTATTCTCTTTATTGAAATCAATACCTTAGGACGCTTCAATATGTGGGGAGATTTTCTGGTGTACAATGCCATTTATGATTTCAGGTATTTGGGGATTGTTCAAAAGCCCTTTGTCGTAGAGCGGGGAGGAAATATTAGCTGGAATGGAGACCCGGTAAGGGCAAATATAGATATCAAAGCAATTTATGAGACCACTGCAAACCCTTCTGTGTTGCTTGATAATCCCACGATAAACAGAAAGATACCGGTTGATGTGGCGATTGAGTTGCGCGGTGAATTGATCTCCCCTGAGATGGAATACACCATAGATTTTCCAACGGCAAGTTCGATTATTAAATCAGAATTGGCATACAAGCTCGACGACAGGCAGCAACGTGAGTTGCAGGTGCTTTATTTAATTTCAACCGGTTCCTTTTCCAGTGACCGTTTTACAATTGAACAGGGAACAGCCACTTTTGTGGAGCGATTTTCGGGGCTTGTCAATGAAATTTTTGCAGACGAGGACGGTAAATTCAATGTGGGATTGAATTATTCGCCCGGAATGCGCACCCGAGACCTTGAGACCTCAGACAGGTTTGGGCTCACATTTTCTTCACAAATAAGCGACCGCATTTTAATTGACGGAAGAGTGGGTGTGCCTGTGGGAGGTGTACAGGATAATACAGTTGCCGGTGATTTTCAAATTCAGGTATTGCTCAATGAAGAGGGAAATTTTAAGTGGAATATTTTCAACAGGGAAACGCAGGTTCAGTTTATTGGTGAAAACCAGGGTTTTGAACAGGGTACGGGATTGTCCTACTCACTTGAGTTTGATTCCTTCAGGGAGTTCAGCAGACGCATCTTTGGCAGAAATGCTAAAAAAGAGGAAGAGATGGAGGTAGAATCTCAGGAGCGCACAGAGAGACGAATGTTAGAAACCCTTCCGGTAGATGATGAGATACGACCAAAGGAAAAAAAGAATGAAGATTAAAAAATTACTTCATTGCTATCATAGAAATTTCCACATTAACAAATCGGGGTAAATTAGCTACTTCCACTGTTTCCCTTGCCGGAGCTGTATCTTCATCAAAGTATTGTGCATAGACTTCATTGATTTTAGAAAAATTATTCATATCGCTAATAAAAATAGAAGCTTTTAGAACGTTTTCAAAGGTCATATTGGCTGCAGCCAAAACGGCTTTTAAATTTTCCATAACCAATCGTGTTTCTGCCAGTATATCATTGGTAACCAGAATACCGGTTGCGGGGTCGATAGCAATTTGTCCGGATGTATAAAGCATATTTCCCGCTAATACCGCTTGATTGTATGGTCCAATTGGAGCCGGCGCAAGGTGTGTTTGAATTATTTTTTTCATAGATGTGTTAGTGCTAAGTATTAAAATTTAAGACTCAAACGATTTCAAATTTACAAAACAAGAAACAAGAAACCAGAAACAAGAAACAAGAAACCAGAAACCAGAAACCCACTACAAATTCCTATCCGGTTCTCTGCGTTTGTCATATTTGATATCGCTCAATACTGAGGATTTGATTCCCACAAAGAAATACCAGGAACTTCTGGCGCTGAAGGGAACCCAGTTGAAACTCATTTGCCAGCTTTCTAGATCCCGCTGAAAGCGAAATTGTGTAAACGTAAAGCCTTTGCCTTTAAAATCATATCCTGATGAGGCGCCTACAGACCATCTTGGCGATAGTACAACATTTCCACTGAACATCAACGAATGGGATGAAATTTCATTTTCGCGACGGCTGTTTGAATAGGTGACGGTATAAGCCAGTCTAAAGTCCCAGGGGATAGCATAATTGTAACGTCCAATACTAACATCCCGATCTTCTTCACGATTTCTATTTCCAACGAATGTAGGGTCTGAAAGTTCGTTTGAATTTCCAAACAAATCGTCGGGTCGGCCTCCGTTTTTAAAGGTTTCATTAGTTTCTTCACTGCCCTCATTATTTTTCTCAAAATCACGACTGGTAAACGAGTAATTTAAACTCACATTGGCTTGCGTGAGGCGAAAAAGGCTCCCCCCATTATCGATATTGAAGGTATTGATTTTATTGTTGTTGTTATCCAACGCATAGGGGTCTAAAGTTCCATTGAAATTGAAATCTAATTTTTGAACCAGAGGAATACTTCCTGTGATGTTAACCGGCTGCCATTTGAGACTGTCTGCTGAAATCGAATAGGAGGATGAAAAATTGAGGTTGTTGAGCAGAGCTATGCGTTTGGATTCTGTTGCTGTGGTATCTCGGTCACGTACTTTTGCCTCCAGAGTATTGCTAAGGCCAAAACCAATATTGCTTGAGTAGTTTTGATTGGGAGCACCAAACATGGTATTCTCAAACCTTGAATACACTAAGATTTCTTCTTCAGACAATCCGCCTGCAATTGTGGGGGTGTATTTCAATTCCTCATAATATTGATCAAATCCGGGGTTGATTGAGTAACTCACATTGGGACGCATTACGTGTCTTATGGTTTGGATTTTCTTATCAGGCCCAAAATTGAACATTCCATACAAGGTTGTTCCCAAGCTGGCAGAAAAATTATAGGTTCTGAAACTATCAAATCCATTTACGGTATCTATAACCACCTGATTGAGTTCCTGATCAAAAGAACGCCGTGTGGTTTTCATGACCCAGGTTTCCTGATAACTTGTCCCGGCACTGGCACTCAGGTAATTTAATATTTTAAAATTGGTGCTTATTGGAATGTTATGCCGGGCTCCCAATTGGGCATCATCAAACATTTTTTGAGTAAAAAACAAAGAGTCTGTGGTGCGCATTCTGTTTTCTGCACTCACATCATATTGAAAATTGATGTTTTGCAGAGCGCCATTTTTGATGCCGCTTTTTGGAGCAAAGGGAAATACTCTTGAAACACTGGCCGAAACAGTGGGTAATGTTAAATTGATTTCCTGCGTATTTGTATTTTGGGAATGTGTTGCTGCAATATTTAAATTCACTTGGGGTTCACCTTCAAATGTTTTGGAATAAGAAACAGAGGAGCTTAGGGTATTGTTCAGGAAGCTGGCAGTGTTTAATTGGTTTATGGACTCCTGAAAAAACCGGCTGCTTCCTAGGTTTACAGATGCAGAAAAGCGGGAACTGGGATTTGCCTTGGCGTCCTGTGAGTGTGACCACCTTATGTTGTAAACAGAGGACTGAGAAAAATCAGGGAAGCCCCGTTCGCTATTAAGCAGATTTTCATATCTGAAGCTCATGTTTCCGCGAAAGCGGTAACGCAAGGCATAATTTGATTCCAGTCTCAAAGCATAACTTCCGTTTGTATAATAATCTCCCAGGGTTAACAAATCAATATAATCATTGATTGCAAAATAGTAGCCTCCGTTTTGGAAAAAGAATCCCCTGTTGCTGTTTTCTCCAATCGTGGGTATAATGAAGCCTGAAGCCCGGTCTTCTGTAAGCGGAAAGTAACCAAAGGGAAGACCCAGGGGCGTGGGTACATCTGCAATATACATATTGGTGAGACCGGTTACGATTTTCTTTTGGGGTACAAATTTTACTTTTCGGGAATAGAAATAGTACTCGGGGTTGTCAATATCCTTTGCAGTGGTAAATTTTACGTTATTCAAATAGACCACAGAATCGTTTTCTCTTTTTGAAATTTCGGCTTTGACCTTGAATTCGCCTTGCTCGGTACGTGAATTGTAGATAAGGGCTTTTTGAGTATCATAGTTAAACCGAATGGAATCGGGTTCTACTTTGTTTGTGCCTTGTACAAAAACAGGCAGTTGGGTATAATTGCCCACAGAATCTATAATTCCCTTTGCATACACTTCTTTTTTATTGTAATCCAGAATAATCATTCCGGCATCAATGCGCATATCTTCATAAACGATATAGGCTTTGTTGTACATATATATTTTGTTTTCTTGCCTATGCATATACACATAATCTTCACCAAAATAATCGACAACATCGTTTAGTAATTCCTTTTTTGGAGCGATGGTGTCAATTTTTACCGTATCAACAGCTTGTTCATTGCCGTTTTCCGCAATGGGAGTGTCAGGAAAACTAAGGGAATCAATGGCAGCGGGCAGTGAGATAAGCGGATTGCTACCAATTTCTTGAGCTTGAGATTCATAAGTCCCCAAGACCATAAAAAAAAGCAATAAAACCAGATGAAGTTTATTTGTTTGCAATGGTAATAATCCTATTTTTGTAAAGCTATGGCTTAATTATTGAAGTGTCAAAATTAAACATATTTTTTGGGTATCTTTTTAAACCCTAATAAAATTAAAATATAAATTATACTAAAGACGTTTCTATTTTATGAAAACGAAACACCTGATTCATTTCGTATCGATTCTTTTTTTACTTTCACTGTTTTTTTTATCAGAGCTTCAAGCGCAGCAAAGTAAATTTAAAGTGGTTATTGATGCCGGTCACGGAGGTCATGATCCGGGTGCTTCCTATTACGGTTTTAAAGAAAAAGAGATTGCGCTTAATATTACCCTGCTGGCAGGGGCTATTTTAGAAAAGAACAGTGGAATTGATGTGATTTATACCCGAAAAACTGATGTGTTTCTGGAACTTCATAGACGTGCGGCTATTGCCAACAAAGCAAATGCAGATTTGTTTGTATCCATTCACGCCAACGCTGCCGGTAATAAATCTGCTTATGGGACTGAAACTTTTGTTCTGGGGCTTCACAAATCTCAGGAAAACTTTGAAGTCGCCAAAAAGGAAAACCAGGTGATTTATCTGGAAGATAACTATGAGGAAATTTACGGTGATTTTGATCCCGCCTCCCCTGAGTCTCTCATTGGACTTACCTTGATGCAGGAAGAGTATCTCGACCAAAGCATAGAATTGGCTTCATTAATTCAAAATAATTTTACTACACAACTCAAGCGCAGAGACCGCAGTGTGAAACAGGCCGGTTTTTGGGTGTTGCACAATACCTATATGCCCAGTGTTTTGATTGAAACCGGTTTTGTTTCAAATAAAGAAGAAGGGACCTATCTAAATTCCAAAAAAGGGCAACAGGAAATGGCAACTGCAATTGCAAAGGCCATTCAAGATTATTACGAATCGGTGAAATACTCCTATGTTGCAAGCACTTCCGAGAATCAAATTAAGAACAACCCAACAGTTAACGTTCCTGAAGTATTGATATATGAAGACGTTTTATTTAAGGTGCAAATTGCGGCCGGTTCCAGAAAGCTGGATACCAAGCCAAAAAACTTTAAGGGTTTGACCATGATCAGCCGGGAGCAGGAAGACGGTTTGTTTAAGTATTATTACGGAAACACCTCAGATTACAATTTAATACAGGCATTACACAAAGAAGCAAAAGAAAAAGGATACCCATCTGCTTTTATTGTAGCCTATAAAAACGGACAGCGTGTTCAATTAGCCGACATCATAAATTAAAACAGTTTTAACCCCCGGGTATAAATATTTTCCTAAATTTGTTATCTAAATAAAACTACGTGAAATTAACCAAAGAGATTAAAACAGGATTACTTGCAGTTTTTGCTATTTCCACATTCATTTTAGGATACAACTATTTAAAAGGCTCTTCTTTACTTCAAAAAGAACGTGTTTTTTTTACTGTTTATGACAATGTTGAAGGTCTTGATCTTTCTTCCCCTGTTACTCTCAATGGTTTGAAAGTGGGGAAGGTACAGGAAATTGTTATCAATCCCGAAGATGCTAAACTCATTGTAAAATTTAAACTTGAAAGGGATTTTGTTTTTTCAAATCAAAGTGTTGCACGCATTTATGGCGGTGGAATTATTGGCGGAAAATCGCTCGCAGTTGTCCCCGATTATGAATCAAAAATTCCTGCAAAAAGTGGCGACACTCTAAAGGGAGAAGTAGAAGAGGGAATTATGGAACTTGTTAATGACAGATTAACGCCTTTACAAACTAAAATTGAGAGTGCTGTAGTGGGTGTTGACAGCTTGATGTACTCTGTTAATAATGTGATGGATCCCAAATCAAGAAAAAGTTTGAGAGAGAGTATTGATAACTTGAATAAAATCACCACTTCGTTTGCTGTAAGCTCAAAATCACTTGAGAACCTGCTGAAAGACAATGAGCAAAAATTATCGAATACCTTTGAAAATCTGGATATAACAACTCAAAATTTCGCAAAACTATCCGATTCGCTTGCGCAAATTAATTTGGGTCAAATAGTCAATGAGCTGGAAACCACACTGGCCAATTTTAAGGAGCTTTCAGAAAATCTAAACAGTGGTGAAGGAACCTTAGGAAAGCTTTTAAAAGACGATTCTCTCTATACTAATCTTGAGTATGCCACAAAACAGTTGGAGGAATTACTTCAGGACATAAAACTGAATCCCAAACGCTATATTCACGTATCCGTTTTTGGAAGAAAAGCCGGCGAGTTTCAGGAACCGGAAAGCAGAGATCAGTAAACTAATTGTTAATGAATACCATGTACTTTATACCAAATATTCTTTTTTTGATTGCCCTGTTTATAGGTGTTGGTTTTTTTGTGCAAAATGTAAGAAAGTTAAGAAGGAATATAGACCTTGGAAAAGAGGTGGATGTTTATGACAACCCAAAGCAGCGTTTTAAAAACCTGCTCATGATTGCGTTTGGTCAATCCAAAATGGTGAAAAGACCCATTTCAGGATTTCTTCACTTTATAGTCTATCTGGGCTTTATAATCATCAATATTGAAGTGCTTGAAATTATTTATGACGGGCTCATAGGAACACACAGAGCATTCTCAATTTTAGGAGGTTTTTATGACATACTTATTGCTTCCTTTGAAATTTTGGCTTTGTTGGTGATAGTGAGTGTTGTTTTCTTTTGGCTGCGCCGAAATGTTCAAAAAGTAAAGCGCTTTCTAAACCCTGAAATGAAGGGCTGGCCTAAAAATGACGCAAACATCATCCTTTATATTGAAGTAGTTTTAATGGCTTTGTTTTTGACAATGAATGCAGCAGATGCTCATTTACAAAGCATCAATGCCGAAGGCTATACCATTGCCGGGTCTTTTCCTGTGAGTCAATACATCACACCCCTTTTTGCCAATATGGCTGAAGGGTCTGTTATTCTTATCGAAAGAACTGCCTGGTGGTTGCATATATTAGGTATCTTATTTTTTCTCAATTACCTCTATTATTCAAAGCATTTGCATATTCTTTTAGCCTTTCCGAACACCTATTTTGGCAAGCTCAACCATCAGGGAAAATTTCCTAATAATGAAACAGTAACCAATGAGGTCAAGCTGATGATGGACCCCAATGCCGACCCCTTTGCAGCACCGGCTGGAGGAGCAGAGGCTTCAGTCCCTGAAAAATTTGGCGCCAGTGATGTGATGGATTTGAATTGGGTACAACTTCTCAATGCTTACACCTGTACAGAATGTGGTCGCTGTACCAGTGAGTGTCCTGCCAACCAAACCGGTAAAAAGCTTTCACCCAGAAAAATAATGATGGACACCCGTGACCGACTTGAGGAAGTGGGAAAAAACATTGATAAAAACGGCAAATTTGTTCCTGACAACAAACAATTGCTTGACGACTATATAAGCCGCGAGGAACTGTGGGCGTGTACCACCTGCAATGCCTGTGTGGAAGCATGTCCTGTGAGTATTGACCCACTTTCTATTATTATGGAAATGCGTCAATACCTTGTTATGGAGCAATCTGCGGCTCCCAACGAACTCAATGTAGCGATGACAAATATTGAGAATAATGGAGCGCCTTGGCCATATAACCAAATGGACCGATTGAATTGGAAAAATGAATAGATTGTGGTTTATGGTTTGATGATTGAGTATTAGGAAGAATTGATAAAGTAAAGTGAATAGAAGCCCCTTAGAGGAGCTATATGTTAAATTATAATGTGATTGCAATGAATACGAATCCTGAAAGGCATTTAAACGAAAAAATTCAAAGCGGTGAAAAGGTAAGTCCGGTGTTGCCCAAAGACATCAAAAATTATTTGATTGATATTGACGGCACCATCTGTGATGACATTCCCAATGAAGAGCCTGAGCGAATGCTTACTGCTAAAGTATATCCGGATGCCTTAAAAACATTGAATAAGTGGTATGATGAAGGGCACATCATCTGTTTCTTTACATCACGCACAGAGGAGCACCGCAACTATACCGAAACCTGGCTTGAAAAACACGGTTTTAAATACCACAGTTTGTTGATGGGAAAACCGCGTGGCGGAAATTACCACTGGATTGACAATCATTTGGTGAAAGCCACACGTTACAAAGGAAAATTTACAGATTTGGTTGATAAAGATGTAACCATACAGGTGTTTAAAGACTAGTAGGAATTTAGAAAGTTGAATATTGAAAAACCAAACTCAAAGTTCCAAGCATCCATCCTTTATCGCTAATGGGGGTTTCGGATGGCAAAGCAAATTCCAAAACTTGAAACAATAAATTAAATAAGGACAAAGTGATGAGTGAAGCAATAAAAGTACCCACAATGGCCGAATATATGGCACAAGGAAAGCAACCCGAGGTTCTTTTTTGGGTGGGCTGTGCCGGAAGTTTTGATGACAGAGCTAAAAAAATCACCAAAGCGTTTGTGCGTATTCTCAATAAAACCAATGTTGATTTTGCTGTTTTGGGCACTGAAGAAAGTTGTACCGGTGACCCTGCAAAACGCGCCGGAAATGAGTTTCTGTTCCAAATGCAGGCCATGACAAATATTGAAGTGCTCAATGGATATGAAGTTAAAAAAATTGTCACCGCTTGTCCGCATTGCTTTAACACTCTTAAAAATGAATATCCGGAACTTGGTGGTACCTATGATGTGATGCATCACACTCAATTTCTAAAATCACTAATGCACGAGGGAAGATTAAAGGTAGAAGGCGGAAAATTCAAAGGCAAACGCATTACCTTCCATGATCCTTGTTATTTGGGAAGAGCCAATGGCGAATATGAAGCCCCGCGTGAACTTTTAGAGAAGCTGGAAGTCGAATTGGTTGAAATGAAACGTTGTAAAACACGTGGTTTGTGTTGTGGTGCGGGAGGCGCACAAATGTTTAAAGAACCGGAAAAGGGCAACAAAGACATCAATATTGAACGCACTGAGGAAGCTCTCGAAACCCAGCCGGAGTTTATTGCAGCCGGTTGTCCGTTTTGTAATACCATGCTCACAGACGGTGTGAAAAGTAAAAACAAAGAAGATAAAATCGAAGTAATGGATGTCGCTGAAATGATTGCCAATGCTCAAGATTTATAAAGAGCATCCTACTTCTAACTTCGTACTTCTAACTTCAAACTTTAAATTATGTTCGTAGATTTTGAAACCTTACCTGATCATTCCCGAATTTGGATTTACCAATCCAACAGAAAGTTTAGTAATGAAGAAGTAACACAGTTAGAATCTCAACTCACTCAATTTTTAACACAATGGACGGCCCATGGCAGTTCGCTGGAAGCCGGTTTTGAAATCAAGTACAGTCGTTTTATTGTAATTGGATTGAACCAAGAAAGTGCCTCGGCTTCCGGGTGTTCTATAGATGCTTCAGTTCATTTTATTCAGCAGCTGGAAAAGCAATTTGAGGTGGACTTGCTCGATAAAATGAATGTTACGTATTACACCGGTCAATTTATTGCACACAAGCCTTTAAACGAATTTAAAACGATGGCAAAATCCAAAGCCATTTCAAAAAATACCGTTGTTTTTAATAACCTAGTCAATACCAAAGAGGAGTATCTCGAAAACTGGGAAGTTCCGGCAGAGGAGAGTTGGCACGCCCGTTTCTTTTGATCTCAAACAGGCTGTAGCGATTGACCGCGTTACCTTTTTATGAAGTTTTGAAACACACACCAAATAAAAAAAGAGTTCTATTTTGATAGAACTCTTTTTTATAATTTAATATAAGTTGGGATTTAGTAACTTACATTGTCAATAGCTAAAACGGATGAGTAAATAGTATCAGCAACATCTGTTACCAGAAAAATAACATATGCGGGAGTTCCGATATTACCAGTATTGATTGTTTTATTAATCCAACCTGTAGCACCGGCATAATCATCTCCTGTGTCAGGAATGCCTGGGAATCCTTCACACTGTGTGTTTCCATCAATTCCAACGGTGTTAACACTCGTGATAAACTCAGAATAGGCACCTTCAGAACCGATTACCGTTACGATAACAGAATCATCAAACTCACTGTCAACAAACTCGTTAAACTCTGTAGAAAGGAAATTGTAGCTAAATGAAACGGAAGTAAAACTCTCCTCAATAGCTCCAAGGATCATCATGCTTGAAGCGCCTCCAATAGCAGAACCACTGGAAATAAGAGCATCACCGGTTGTGATAGCAGCAAAACCGGAACCGGTTACAGGTGATACACATCCTTGATTACCATTCATAATGGCTCCATCGCCAATGAATAAAACACCCTCTGAAGATGAAAAATCACCATTCCCGTCAAAAGAACCGGTGTTTTGATTGTTTGTTTGATATACTAGCTGGTAGATTCCTCCGTCAATTTCATTCCCTCCGTCATCTTGAACTCCAATTAAACTAAGTTCAATTGTTGCATTAGAGGCAAAAATTTCACTGGGTGAGAATGTTAGGATGGCAAATCCATTGGCTCCTTCATTAATACTCACAGTACCACCAATTTTTTCACCATTTTGCATTACTTCAAAACCGGTTTCTAAGGAATTCAAGTAAATTTTATCATTAAAAAACAAAACGATTGGCATGGATTTGGGGTAATCTGAGTTTTGAACAGAAGGGACAGCTTGTACAACTTCCAAGGGTTCACTGTCATTAGCGTCATTGATTGAAGTTACACCTCCATTGCCGTTATTCACGATGTTATAAACAGCTTCAGGGTTTTCGTTGTTTTCATCATCATCACTGCTGCAACTGGAAAATAAAAAGACGGTTAGTACCGGTAATAAGTAAATTAATTTTTTCATAATAGGGTTTGGTTTTAATTAGTTTAAGGCTGCAATGATAAGAAAAATTTCATGAATTTAAAAATCAGGAACTTGAACATTTTGCGTTGGTTTTTAAAGAGGCGAAAAAAATATATATTTATTTAAACTTACAAGCCCTTTCAATTAATTCTTACAAATTAGTAAAGTATATAGACTCTTAAAAGTTCATATATTTCAATTTTAATGAATGCTTCAAATTATATATATGTTTTTTACTTCCTACAGGAAATTTTAAATGTCGATTTTTAAGTTTCTGTTTTTGATTTACACCTACATTTGGAAGAAATCATCTGTATTTAGTGTATTCTTAAAAAAATCAGATATATAATTTTACTATGAGTTGTCACTTGACATTTGGTCTTTGTTTATTTTGGTTTATTTACAAAAAGGGTCTTAATTCATATAACAAAATTGGTTGATATACAACACAAAGACAATACTAAGAAACTCAAATTATTTTTTCATTTTTCATTTTTTGGGTTCTTCTTTAAGTGGACGGCTTTTCACGTTGAAACTTCCCGAAATTTATTACCTTTGAAGTGCGTTAAAATATCAGATTAATCCGGCAGGCTTTTGCTATAAAGTATTTATGAATAGACTATTTTTTTTCACTCTTTTTTTATTCCCATTTGCATTCCTTTTTGCTCAACAGTTAAACCCTCTGCATGATTTAAAAGATTTTGAAAATCAGCAAAAATGGGTGGACAGTATTTATGATACCATGAGTCTTGAAGAGCGTGTGGGTCAATTGTTTATGGTCGATTTATTTTCTTCAGATCCCAAATCAAAAATTGAGAGTATCAAAAAGCTCATCACCGAATACCACATAGGAGGGATTATTTTTTCCAAAGGCGGTCCCGGCCGGCAGGCAAAAATCACAAACGATTTTCAAAAAGCTTCAAAAACTCCACTGTTAATAGCAATGGATGCAGAGTGGGGGCTTGCAATGCGCCTAGACTCTACTTTTGCTTATCCGTGGAACATGACCCTGGGAGCTATTGAAGACCCTCAATTGATTTATAAAGTGGGAAAACGCATTGGCGAACACAACAAGCGTTTGGGAGTTCACATCAATTTTGCGCCGGTGGTTGACATCAATACCAATCCAAACAATCCCATTATTGGAAACCGTTCTTTTGGTGAAGACCGTGACAATGTCACTTTAAAATCGGCTGCTTTTATGCAGGGAATGCAAAGTGCCGGAGTTTTGGCAAATGCCAAGCATTTTCCCGGACATGGCGATACGGATAGTGATTCACATAAAACATTGCCTACCATCACTTTTTCGCAGCAGCGCATAGACAGTGTTGAGTTGTATCCATACAGACACCTTTTTAACAGGGGGCTCGCCAGTGTGATGGTGGCCCATTTGAATGTTCCCAGTCTGGAACCGCGTCAAAACTTTCCTTCCTCATTGTCAAAACCCATCGTAACCGATTTGTTAAAAGAAAAAATGGGCTTTCAGGGCTTGATTTTTACGGATGCTTTAAATATGAAAGGCGTCTCCAATTTCACAGGTCCGGGAGAGGTTGACTTGGCAGCTTTTCAAGCAGGAAATGATGTGTTGCTTATATCAGAAAATGTACCAAAAGCGATTGGTCTCATTGTAGAAAGTTTTAATAAAGGGGGTATTACTGAAGAACGTTTGGCACATTCTGTCAAGAAGATATTAATGGCAAAATACAAGGTGGGGCTACATACCTACAAACCCATAAAAAGGGAATATCTTTTTGAAGAACTCAACTCACCAAAAGACCATACACTATATGAAGAGCTCATTGAGAGTGCAATCACTGTAGTAAAAAACAGTAAAGAAGTATTGCCCATAAAGGATTTAAAAAACAAAAAATTTGCTTATGTTAATTTTGGGGATGCAGACGGGCAGCCTTTTTTAAAGCAGTTACAGAAATATGGACAGGTTGATTGGGTTAAAGCCAACACTCTAGATGATTTGATTGTTAAGCTGGACCCTTATGAAACCGTGATTATTGGTTTTCATAAACCCAATGACAATCCATGGAGAAGTTATAAAATGAGCCAGCGTGAACTTACCTGGATTTATGAAATTGCACGCACTAACAAAGTGATTCTAAGTATTTTTACACGTCCGTATGCTTTGCTTGATATTAAAACCACGACCAATTTTGAAGGTATTGTTGTGTCGTATCAAAACAGTGAAGTGGCACAGGAAATTTCTGCGCAAGTTATTTTCGGTGCCCGGGCTGCCAAAGGAAAATTACCGGTTTCAGCCGGGGAAGCTTTTCCTGTGAATACAAAAATAACAACAAACTATTTGGGTCGCTTGAGTTATGGAACTCCTGAGAGTGTGGGGATGAACACCCAAAAACTAAAAAAAGTGGACAGTTTGGCAAAACGGGTTGTTTCAGAAAACATGGCTCCGGGCGCTCAGGTATTGGTAGCAAGGCACGGCAAAGTCTTTTTTCAGAAAAATTATGGATACCACACACAGGATAAGGAAATAGTGGTGGAGGATGACCATATGTATGATGTAGCATCACTCACAAAAATTTTGGCTACCGTTCCCGTTCTTATCAAACTGGCAGACCAGGGAGTTATTACCCTTGAAAGTACGCTGGGCGACTTGTTACCCGAATATAAATTATCAAACAAGTCATTCATTGCTTTGAAGGAATTGTTGTCTCATTATGCCGGTTTAAAGTCGTGGATACCGTTTTACAAAAGCACCATGGATAAGGAATTAAACAAGCCCTCATTAAGCTATTACAGCCCGACTCCCCAAGTCGGGTTTTCGGCTGTGGTTACTGAAAAACTCTATGCTCGGGATGATATGGAAGATACCATACAGAAAATCATACTCGAAAGTGATGTTTCCAGTCCTGTTAAGTATTTATACAGTGATTTGCCCTATTATATTTTAAAGAAATTTATTGAAAACCATTATGGTAAATCACTTGAAGTGATTGTTCAGGATGCGTATTATGAGTCCTTAGGAGCAAATTACACAGGCTATTTACCTCTAAAACGATTTCCTTTGTCTAAAATTCCGCCCACAGAAATTGACAACGATTTTAGAATGCAGAAAGTTCATGGATATGTTCACGACCAAGGAGCTGCCATGATGGGTGGTGTTAACGGTCACGCCGGAATATTTAGTAATGCCAACGACATTGCCAAAATCATGCAAATGTTTGTTCAGCGTGGATTTTATGGAGGGAAGCGCTATTTTGTTCCGGAATCACTTGATTTATTCAACACTTGTTACTTTTGTGACAAAGACGTGAGAAGGGGTGTTGGCTTTGATAAACCCCAATTGGGAACTGTGGGGCCAACCTGTGGATGTGTTTCAATGACCAGTTTTGGTCATTCCGGTTTTACCGGTACCTATACCTGGGCAGATCCTGAAAGCGAAATTGTGTATGTATTTCTCTCAAACAGAACCTACCCGGATGTGAACAACAGAGAATTAATAAGAAGCAACATACGCACAGAAATTCAACAAGCCATTTATGACGCGATTGATTACTAATAGAATAATTTAAATAATAAGCACACATCCTTCACCGCTTTTGGGCGCCTACGCTAAATCTATAGCAACAGCGTGCGGTTTCGGATGGCAAAGCAAATTCCAAATTCCAAAAAAATCAATAATAATCAATAATCAATAATCAATGAAAATAGCCATAGTATGTTACCCCACTTTTGGAGGAAGTGGAGTTGTTGCTACCGAGTTGGGAACGGAATTGGCCAAGAGGGGTCATGAAATTCATTTTATTACTTATAAGCAACCGGTGAGGCTGGAACTTTTGGCAAACCATATTCATTTTCATGAGGTAAACATACCGGAATACCCGCTTTTTAAATACCAGCCTTATGAGTTGGCTCTTTCCAGTAAACTTGTTGATGTGGTTAGACTGCACAAAATAGAAGTATTGCATGTGCATTATGCGATTCCGCACGCGTATGCAGGCTATATGGCAAAAAAAATGCTTGAGGAAGAGGGCATTCAAATTCCCATGGTAACGACACTTCACGGTACAGATATCACCCTGGTGGGCAATCATCCTTTTTATAAGCCGGCTGTAACGTTTAGTATTAATAAAAGTGACGTGGTTACATCGGTTTCACAGAGCTTAAAAGAGGACACACTACGCCTGTTTGACACAAAAGTACCTATTGAGGTTGTCCCTAACTTTATTGATTTGGACAAACACGACAATACAAATGCAACCGATTGCCAAAGACATGTAATGGCTGAAGATCACGAGTATATACTTACTCATGTGAGTAATTTCAGAAAGGTAAAACGCATTGATGATGTGGTGAAAGTTTTTTATGAGGTTCAAAAAGTGATTCCCGCCAAGTTGATCATGGTGGGTGAAGGACCCGAAAAAGAAAGCGCCGAAGAACTGTGCCAAAAATTGAACATTGAAGACAAAGTCATATTTCTTGGTAACAGTGACGAAGTGATTGAAATCCTCTGTTTTACAGATGTGTTTTTACTACCTTCAGAAAAAGAAAGCTTTGGACTTGCAGCACTGGAAGCGATGGCTTGTGGCGTGCCTGTAATATCAACAAAAACAGGTGGATTGCCCGAAGTAAACGAGCAAGGCATTAGTGGTTTTTTAAGCGATGTGGGCGATGTGAATGATATGACGGCAAACACGCTTAAAATTTTAAAAGACAAAGCAACGCTTAACAGCTTTAAAATACAAGCTAAAAAAACAGCTGCTAAATTTGACATACATAAAATTGTACCGATATATGAAAAATTGTATCTTGAATCCGTTGAAAAACTAAAAACAAAACGATAATGAAATATGTAACTGTTCTTTTTCTTGCGCTCATTTTTTCAAACTGTGAGGGCACAAAACAAACTCAGGAAAACAACCCAAATGCAGACTTTGAAATTGTTATGCAAAGCGATTATGGTGGGAAGGAAACTAAATCCTATGAGGTAATTACTTCACAAAGTGAGCTCAATAAAGCACTGGAAGGCATTCAATTGGAAGAGGTTGCCTTGAATAAAATGAAAGCAATTGATTTCAGCAAGCAGGTTGTATTAGCAGTTCATTCCGGTTTACACAATACCGGAGGTTACAGTATTGGAGTGGAAAATGTTGAAGTGAACGGAACCACCACCTATGTAACCTTAAAGCACAGTACTCCCAACCCGGGTGAGCCGGTAACAATGGCACTTACAAATCCTTTTTGTATTGCTGTGATTGACAAAAACGAAACCATCGTTTTTAACGAATGATAAAATGATTAAAAAAAAATCGCATTACTGAACCTTCAGCAATGCGATTTTATTATTTCGTTCTATTTGCTAGAACTGGTATCTCAATCCGAGACCGATATCAAAATCAAGGTCATCTCTATAATCCCCAAAACCAATTTCGGGTCTGAAGTCAAGCGATATTAGGAGTGGTATATCAAAATTGTATTCAATACCAACCGTTCCGGCAGCAAAAATAAAAGTTTCATTATCCGGGTTGCCGGGAAAATCTCTGTCAAAATCAATACTTCCAACACCACCACCTACACCGGCATACCAGTTGAATCCGCCATCAATGTTCCACACCCATTGGTAGAGTCCGGTAAGCTTGAACGCATCCAAGTCGCGGTTGCTTGTCCATCCAAGACCAAATTCGAGTCTGTTGTTTCCACCTATTGCGCGCTGGTAATTCACTTCTGTGCCAAAGCCGTTGTTGTCACCAAAGCGAATACCAATTGCGTTGTCTGCAATCTCCTGGGCCTCAGCGGTTACTAAAAATCCTGCAAAAAATAATACTGTAAACAATACTTTTTTCATAATTTATTATAATTAGTTAATTATTATGCTGCAATTTAACTTAAATTAATGAGCAATATTTTATTTCACTACTAATGTTTAGTTAATAAGTATTAAAGCATGTTAATGTTAATTTTTAAGGAAATCGTACCTTTAGAGGGTAAAATCACTAAACGAATATAAACTGAAACAGTTAGCCGAAAATTTAGAGGGAAATCTAGCTTATGATAGAACAACCCTTGCACTTTATGCAACAGATGCTTCTGTTTATAGAATGCTGCCTTTGGCGGTTGCTTTTCCTAAAAATACTTCAGATTTACAAAAATTAATCACTTTTGCAAGCAAAGAAGGTATTGGCTTAATTCCACGCACAGCCGGTACTTCACTCGCCGGGCAATGTGTTGGGAAAGGTATAGTGGTGGATGTTTCAAAGCATTTCACTCAAATACTCGAGATTGATATAAACAATAAAACAGTGACTGTAGAACCCGGCGTTATTCGTGATGATTTAAACCGAAAACTGGCAAAACACCGTCTTTTTTTTGGTCCCAATACCTCCACCTCAAACCGTTGTATGATTGGCGGGATGGTGGGGAATAATTCCAGTGGAACCACTTCTATTAAATATGGCGTCACAAGAGATAAAGTGCTTCAAATGGAAGTTGTTTTGACAGATGGCTCTATGGTCACTTTTGGGGAAATTGAAGCTGATACTTTTTTCGCTAAAGCGAAAGAACCTACATTGGAAGGAAAGATTTATAAAGACCTCTATGAACTTCTAGTTGACGATGCTGTTCAAAAAAACATCATCAATTCTTTTCCAAAACCCAAAATTCATCGAAGAAATACCGGTTATGCTATTGATGAATTAATTAAATCAGAGGTATTTACAGAGAATGGAAACACTTTTAATCTATGTAAACTCCTTTGCGGAAGTGAGGGCACACTTGCTTTCACGACAAAAATAACACTGCAACTCGAAGATTTGCCTCCTTCTGAAACGGTTATGATTGCTGCTCATTTTGATTCCATTGAAAATTGTATGAAAGCAGTTGTTCCCGCCATGGGGCATGATTTGTTCACTTGTGAAATGATGGATAAGGTGGTATTGGACTGTACTAAGGGAAACTTAAAATACAATGATTACCGTTTCTTTATTGAAGGAGATCCGGAAGCCGTTTTGTTACTGGAAATCAAAAGCCATTCTTTAGAAAATTCATTGATTCAAGCGAAAGCGCTTTGTAAAGAGTTAAATGAACTCAATCTCGCGTATGCCTTGCCAATATTGCAGGGAGACGATATAGAAAAAGCACTTGAACTGCGAAAAGCCGGTTTGGGATTGTTGGGAAATATGGTGGGCGACCAAAAAGCAGTGGCTTGTATAGAAGATACGGCAGTAGCTTTGGAGGATTTGTCAGATTACATCAATGAGTTTACTGCATTGATGGAAAACTTTGGACAAAAGGCGGTGTATTATGCGCACGCCGGTGCCGGCGAACTTCATTTAAGGCCTATTTTAAATTTGAAGAAGCAAGCAGATGTTCAGTTGTTTGAAAAAATAACCACAGAAGTGGCACATTTGGTAAAGAAATACAAAGGTTCTATGAGTGGTGAGCACGGTGATGGTATTGTGAGGTCATCCTTTATACCTTTGATGATTGGCGAGACCAATTATGAAATTTTAAAAAAGATCAAAAAGAGTTTTGATCCAATCGGAATCATGAACCCCGGTAAAATTATAGAAGCCTATCACATTACTGAAAACCTGCGCTATACTCCAAACCGTTCAGAGCCTAATATAAAAACGCTGCTTGATTTTTCAGATTCCCAGGGCATACTTCGGGCTGCTGAAAAATGCAATGGTAGTGGTGATTGCAGAAAACCGGAAGCTGCCGGAGGAACCATGTGTCCCAGTTACAGAGTGACAAAAGAGGAAAAGGACAGCACCCGTGGTCGCGCAAACGCCTTGCGGGAATTTCTTACCAACAGTGAACAGGTAAATCGATTTAATCACAAAGAGCTGAAGGAAGTTTTTGATTTGTGCATTAGTTGCAAAGGTTGTAAAAGTGAATGCCCTTCCAATGTGGATATGGCAGCACTAAAAGCCGAGTTTGAGTATCAGTTTCAAAAAGTTAACGGAGTAAAAACACGGAGCAAACTTTTTGCAAACAATCATCGGCACAACAAAGTGGCGGCTCGGTTTCGACCGATTTCAAACTTTATTTTCAGCAATCCAATTTCGGGATATATCATTAAAAAAGGGGTGGGGGTCGCACAGAAAAGAAGCCTGCCTTTACTATCAACTAAAAATTTAAATAAAGAATATCAACTAATTAAAAAACAGTATGTAAGTAATGCAAATAAAGTTTATTTTTTTGTAGATGAGTTCACACAATTTCTCGATACTGAAATTGGGGTTGACGCGTTGCATTTGTTGTTTAAACTGGGTTATCAAGTTGAAGTTGTTTCCCATGCTGAAAGCGGTAGGGCTTTCATTTCAAAAGGATTTTTGGAAGAAGCCAAAGCATGTGCAGATACAAATGTTGCCATTTTTAAGGAACTCATTTCAGATGCTATGCCCTTAATTGGTTTGGAACCTTCGGCTATTCTTACCTTTAGAGATGAATATCTTCGCCTTGCAACAGATAAAGATGCTGCAAAAGGGTTGGCTAAAAATACCTATACTATTGATGAATTTCTTTCGAGAGAACTAAAAGCAGGCACCATTACACCTCAATTATTTACAGAAGAAGAAAAGACTATAAAGCTGCATTTGCACTGCCATCAAAAAGCTCTTTCCTCTATAGAGCATACGTTCCAAATTCTCAATCTACCTAAAAATTATAAAGTAACGGTAATACCCTCAGGGTGTTGTGGTATGGCGGGCTCTTTTGGGTATGAAAAAGAGCATTATGAGTTGAGCATGCAAATGGGAGAGCTCACTTTGTTTCCGGCTGTTCGTAAAGCAGGCTCAGATGTTATTGTAGTTGCTACAGGAACAAGTTGCAGACATCAAATTAAAGATGGTACCCAGCGTGATGCGATTCATCCCGTAACACTTCTGATTAATAGTTTAAGATAATTTATTTATATTTGAACAAACTAAATATTAACTCAAACCAAAAAACTATGAATTTGAAAAAGTTTTCTTTGTTATTTTTATTAATCTTTCCGGTCTTATTATTTGCAAAAAAAGTAGAAATAAGTACCAATCCATCTGATGCTGAAATTTATGTAAATGGAAAATTAGTAGGTACAGGTTCTATCGTTATTGATGTAAAAAAGAAAGAATGTATCACTGTACAAATTGTGCGAGAGGGTTATTTGCAGTACTCCAAAGATTACTGCAATCAAAAAGGAATGCCTGATATTCCAAAAAGAGATTACGTTCAACTCAACTTAGATCAATCTTATGAAGCTTCTACAAAAAGTGATATTGCTAATGTAGATGTTGTTTTAAAGCCTCAAAAAGGGACTTTAGATGAAAACTGGACGGCTGCTATCAGAACTATAACAGATTATTTTGATGCATTAGAAGTAAGTGACTCTGATGTAAAATACTTAAGATCTGCCTGGATTGTTGATACTTTTGATGGATTTGTGGTGCGAACACGAATCATTTACAGATTAACACGTGATGAACCACAGGAATTCAAACTAAAAATTGTTTCTGAAAGGGCTCCAAGAAATACTAGCAGTCGACAAGACGAACGTTTTGAAGCCTGGGATCGGGTACTGAAGAAATATGGAACGCTCCTTGAAGAGGTTAATTCCAGAATTACGGCTTTCTAACAAGTCTCATTTAAAAACAAATATTGAAAACCTGTTGTATTCTAGCAACAGGTTTTTTAATGAGCAATCATCGCAGAAAGTAAATCGGGTAAATCATCAGGTTCATCGATATAAGATTCAATTGGCGGACTTTTATAGCCTTTGGGATTGTAAGTATAGAGTTCCCATTTTTCATTAGTGTATTCCAGAGCAGTGAGGTTTTCAACCCAGTCGCCACTGTTGAGATAGAGACAGGAACCTTTGTGATTGGTTTTTGTTTCGATTTGGGGTTGATGAATGTGTCCGCAAATCACATAATCAAAACCGTTTTCTATTGCCAGGTCTGATGCAGTTTTTTCAAAATCTCCAATAAACTTAACGGCCTGTTTTACACTTGCCTTGATTCGTTTAGAAAGCGAGTATTTTTCACGGCCCATTTTCAACAGAAACCAATTGATGACCTGGTTGATGAGAATTAGAAAGTCATAGCCCCAGCCACCCAGTTTGGCTATCCATTTGGCATGTTGTATGGATGCATCAAACACATCGCCGTGAAAAAACCACGCTTTTTTACCATCGAGATTGAGTACCAGTTTATCTAAAACCTGAATGTTACCCATTTTGGTTTCGCTGAACTTTCTGAGTTTTTCGTCGTGATTTCCGGTGATGTAATAGACTTTGGTCCCTTTTGTGGCAAACGAAATTATTTTTTTAATCACCTGAAGATGCGCCTTTGGAAAGTAACTCTTTCTGAACTGCCAAATGTCAATAATGTCTCCGTTTAAAATGATTTTTTTAGGCCGGATGCTGTTTAAATAATGAAGTAATTCTTTTGCCTGGCAGCCATACGTGCCCAGATGCACATCTGATATGACAACAATATCAACTTTTCTTTTCAAGGTAGTCTGTGTTTTAACAAAGGTCTGTGATTTCTGAATTTCCACCAATAAATTGGTTTTATGAGATGCTTAAATCAATGTTATGATTGCATTATCAAAACAATTTGAATATTAGGGAATGATTAATTGAACTTATTATTAGTTCAAAATTTAGTGATCATTTTTTTCTATCAATCAGAAAATTCGTTGCTACAGATATTAAAGCCACGAATGCACCAATGTTTTTAAAGTACTTCTTTTTAACATTGTAGTGGTATAAGAATTTTGAAAACGCTATTCAACTCAATTCAGTTTGTCCTCAAGCTGTTACAGAAGGTTTAACTTAGACGCATAAAGGCGGACTTTTTTAATTGGGTTGAGCGCTATTCTAATGCCATAACAACACTAAGAGAATTTAAAGTTGTAATTAATTGAATTTGAGAAATATATAATTAAAAAATAAAATCTCTTAAGGTATATTCGTGCATTAGTGGCACTTTTTCTTTCAAATTTAGTCTCTTGGATAAACATTATAGAAAACATTATTTTTAAATCTGTATTTTAAAAATTACATTTGTTGAAAAGCATTTTATATGGCAGGCAATACATTTGGGACACTTTTCAGATTGAGCACTTTTGGCGAGTCTCATGGTGAAGCAATTGGTGGTATTATTGATGGGTGCCCCGCAGGTTTAAAAATTGATTATGCTGCCATTCAGGCCGAAATGCAACGCAGAAAACCCGGGCAATCTAAAATTGTGACCCAGCGAAAGGAAGAAGACCAAGTGCAATTCCTAAGCGGCATTTTTGAAGGTGTTACGACCGGCAGTCCCATTGGTTTTCAGATAATTAATACCAATCAAAAATCAAAGGATTACTCTCATAACAAAGATATTTACCGCCCGTCTCATGCCGATTTCACCTATGACAAAAAATATGGTATGCGTGATTACCGCGGCGGGGGAAGGTCTTCGGCTCGGGAAACTGCCAATTGGGTAGTGGGCGGTGCTGTGGCGAAACAACTCCTGACAGCTATTAAGATTAATGCTTATGTCTCTTCAGTGGGTGATTTATTTCTGGAAAAACCCTATCAGGAACTCGATTTCTCAAAAACGGAAACTAATGATGTAAGATGCCCCGATGAAGCAACTGCCAAAAAAATGGAAACGCTCATCAAGCAAATCAGGAAGGAAGGCGATACTGTGGGAGGAACCATCACTTGTGTGATTCAAAATGTGCCTGTGGGACTTGGCGAACCTGTTTTTGACAAATTGCACGCGCGACTGGGACAGGCGATGCTGAGCATCAATGCTGTAAAAGGTTTTGAATATGGCAGTGGATTCTGTGGAGCACGAATGAAAGGAAGTGAACATAACGACATTTTTCAGGAAGATGGCACGACTAAAAGCAATTTAAGCGGTGGTATTCAAGGAGGCATCAGCAATGGAATGGACATTTACTTTCGGGTAGCATTCAAGCCGGTGGCAACCATTATGCAAAACCAGCAAACAATAGACAAAGAAGGCAATGCCTCTGAAATTCAAGGAAAGGGCAGGCATGACCCTTGTGTAGTGCCCAGAGCGGTACCCATTGTAGAAGCAATGGCGGCACTGGTGTTGGCAGATTTTTATTTGTTGGATAAAGTGGTTAAAAGTTAAAAGTTAGAAGTTCAATTTTTAAAAACTTTAATACAAGTAAATTAATTTATATAAAAAAAAGCAGCTGATATTCAGCTTAAACTTTAAAAACGTATCCATGAAAAAACTTGCACTACATTGGAAAATAATCATAGGGATGGTTCTCGGTATCATTTGGGCGCTATTGTCAAGTACCATGGGCTGGAGTGCCTTTACCATCAATTGGATTGACCCTTTTGGAACGATTTTTATCAATTTACTAAAACTGATTGCTGTTCCATTGGTGTTGTTTTCCATCATAAGTGGTGTGGCCAATATTGGTGATCCTAAAAGCCTGGGAAGGATGGGAGGGAAGACCCTGTTGATTTATTTAATAACGACAGTTCTCGCTATAGGATTAGGTCTAGTGTTGGTAAATGCTGTTAAACCCGGAAAATTAATCGATGAGCAAAGCCGCATTGACAATCGAATTAGTTATGAAATTTGGGCTTCAGAGCAAGGGTATGAAATTAAAGACGGAATCAATTATTTGCAGGATCCTGCATTTTTTGAACGCGCGCAGGAAATATCTGAATTAACTAAAAGTGAGCTCAGGGATGCATCTGTTTCAGACAAACTGGAAACGGCAGACAAAACAAAAGAAACCACACCATTACAGCCCTTGGTTGATATTGTTCCTGATAATTTCTTTTACTCTTTATCAAACAATGGCTTGATGCTTCAAATTATCTTTTTTGCCATCTTTTTTGGGGTCTGTTTGTTGTTTATTCCCTCAGACAAATCAAAGCCGGTGTTATCATTTGTTGACGGAACCCTGGAAGTGTTCCTCAAAATGGTTGATTTGGTGATGCAGGCAGCTCCCTTTTTTGTGTTTGCGTTGTTAGCCGGTGTTGTGAGTAAAATGGCAGGTGATGACATTGGGAAGGTTATAGAAATCTTTAAAGGCTTGAGTTGGTATTCATTGACTGTTCTTGGCGGTCTTCTGCTCATGATTTTTGTTATTTATCCATTGGTACTCAAATTGTTTGTCAAGCAAATTCCTTATAAAGGATTTTTCAAAGCGATGGGACCTGCTCAAACTCTGGCTTTTTCTACTTCGAGTAGCGCAGCTACCTTGCCTGTAACGATGGAGTGTGTGGAGAACAATCTGGGCGTAGATAAGAAAATATCCAGTTTTGTACTTCCCATTGGTGCCACGGTCAATATGGATGGAACCAGTTTGTATCAAGCAATTGCGGTGGTGTTTTTAGCACAAATGCATATGATAGATTTGACTATTGGTCAGCAGTTGATTGTGGTTTTAACAGCTACTTTAGCCTCTATTGGCTCGGCAGCAGTACCCAGTGCGGGCTTGGTAATGTTGATTATTGTTTTGGATTCTGTGGGCTTAAACCCTGCGTGGATAGCGATTATTTTTCCTGTTGACAGGATATTGGATATGTTTAGAACCGTGGTTAATGTGACCGGGGATGCCACAGTTTCCTCCATTATTGCTGATGGTGAAGGGATGTTAAATTATCGAGATGTTGAGAGTCCTTCAGAAACTTTTGATTTGGATTCTTAAACTACCCATTTGGGAGTATATTTTGATTAAAAACTTAAAACATGGTGGATATACAGCTTACAGAGTGTATATCAACACTAAACGTATATAAAGCAATAACTTACAAATGGAATATATCAACAATAAGTTGTAACTTTATGTTGTATATACTAATGTTGGCGGTAATACTAAAAGACACACACAATGACAAAAACAATTTTAGCATCAATATTAATTCTCTTATTTGGACAATCCTCTTTTGGACAAGAATCAAAGACCAAAATTGTAACTTCTGACATCGATAATTTTTGGTTTGCATATGACGCAATACATAAAACAACCGATAGCTTAGAAAGAATAAAAATCATAAAAGACCTTTATATTAGTAAAGCAACAGACGGACTTAATGGAATGATAGCAGCCCGTGAATATGAAGATTATGAATTCGTAAGTGCAATTTTGAATTATCCAAAATACTGGAAATCAATTCGCCCAAACACAGCTAATCTAATAAAAGATAAAGAACAAATTGAAGAATACTTTGCTCGACTAAAAGAAGTATATCCAGATTTAAAGCAAACTACTATCTACTTTCCAATTGGTGCGTTTAGAAGTGCAGGAACGTATCAAGGTAGCAATGTGCTTTTAGGAGCTGAATTTTTGCTTGCAAATCAAAACTCTGAACTAAGTGAATTACCGGAAAGAGTCAGAAACGCAATAACAGAATCTATACCTTATGACATTCCACTTATAGCTCTACACGAACTAATACATACGCAACAAAAACCTTGGGAACATTTGAGCATTGTTCACAGGTCCGTTGCAGAAGGTGTTGCAGAATTTATTTCAACATTGATTTCAGAAAAACCAATTTCATCCTCAGTAAAATTTGGAAAACTAAATCAGAAAAAGGTATTAGACAGATATATGATAGAAATATTTAGAGATGAAGACGTTGGTAATTGGCTATACAGTCAAAATCAAAACGAACTAAAAATTAACGATTTGGGATATTACATAGGATACGAAATATGTGAACGCTATTACAACCAATCGATAGACAAAAAAAAAGCAATTAAAGACTTAATTGAATTGGACTATAATAGTGATGTTGAATTTGCGAAAATTTTAGATGGCTCAGGTTTTCTTCCTATGAAGTGGGATGAAATTGGAGTAAAGTATGAGTCAATGAGACCAACGGTTAAAAGAATTCTAGAGTTTAAAAATGGCAGTAAAAAAGTATCGCCAAAATTAAAGATAATTACGATAGAGTTTTCAGAGCCTATGAGTAGTTGTTGTAGAAGTATTGATTTTGATGAATCAAGAGCTGGAGAGTTTTTAAAAATTAAGAAAATGATAGGCTGGAGTGAAGACAAACGAAAATTTTCCTTTGAAGTGGACGAATTAAAACCAAACACTAATTACCATTTAATTATTTCGTACTTCGCAAAAGAAGATGGCGGAAATAGATTAGCACCGTACACAATTGAATTTAAAACCAAGAGACGATAAAAGTACTACCGCCAACAGCACCTACCCAAAAGTGGCGTTTCAGTGGTTAAATCAAGCTTTGTGCTTCTATCAAAGTTTCTGCTTGGTTGACAGTGAATCGCTTCGAAATCGCCACCTTCGGGTAGCTGCAAAACGTTGTGGTGCATTTAAGAAATACTGTATGAAACAGATATTAAGCATACTAACATTCTTACTTTTTTCAGTTGCTTCTTTTGCGACCGAACAAGAAGCTGATTTGTTGATTGTTAATAGTGATACAATCTATCTCAAGTCTTTTCCATTGGACAGCTTGAATCTGACTGAAAGACCATTTGGATATACGCGACAAACTGCTCCAAGTACTGCCTGTTGGAGAGGATATCGAGCCATATGGAGAATCGTTGATAACAAATTATATCTTGAAAGAATCACAAGATGTTATTCTGACAATGAAGAAGGTGAAGAAAATTTGTCAGAATTTTTTCATCGGAATCAAATTGACTTTAAGGAAAACAGCGGAATGATTTTAGCTGATTGGGTAACTATGGATTTATATACGATGGACTTTTCCATCGCAAAACATTACCCAGAGAAAACTTATCTCTATGACGGATACTACGAGAAAGATAAGATGAAAGAAAAGGACTTGAGACTAAGAATAGTTGATGGTAAAATAGAAATTGACAAATTGAAAAAATAAAAAAACGACACCACAACAACGCATATAGCTTATGGCGGTTAAACGTTTGCCAGCAAGGTTTTCGCTCCGTAGCCAGCTTTGGTTTCGGTGGACAAGAAAGTGCTTCGAAACCGCCACAAAGCCATATGCAAACCGTTGTGCTTCATTATGACCAACCACTAACCAATGATAAAATTCTTTAGAAAAATTAGACAAAATTTACTTTCAGAAGGCAAAACCGGAAAGTATCTGAAATATGCAATCGGAGAAATTATTCTTGTCGTTATTGGAATCTTAATAGCGCTTTCAATTAATAACTGGAATGAAAACCGAAAAGAGCGGTATGCGGAAATTGAGATATTAAAAGAACTTAAAGAAAACCTCAATCAAGATATAGTGAACTTAGAAACAAGGATTTCTGAAAACACAGAATATATAACTGCTAATAAAAAAGTATTGAGTCATCTCGAAAAAAGAACAATGTTGACTGATTCTTTGAAAAGGCAATACGCACTTTTGGGTGCTTTTAGTACATTTAGACCTATAACAGCAGGATACGTAAACTTAAAATCTAAAGGGGTTGATATTATTCAAAATAAAGAATTACGCAACGCAATTACAACACTATATGATTACCAATACTTTTATTTTGTAGAAGATGTAATTTATGCTATCGATAACTTCAGAAATAACAAAGCATCGTACATTGGTAAGAGGGTTCATTTTGAAGAAAATGTCAGACATTTTAGTTCACGACCTATCAGTTTGGAATCCTTATACAATGATGAAGTGTTTAAAGGATATTTAAAATCATCGATTGTTTTACAAAATTGGATGAATAGGCGGAGAAGCGATGGCATTCTACAAATTGAAGAGGTCATCCAGCGCATTAAAGATGAACTAGAAAAATAACGAAAGCACAACACCGTATAAAATTAATTGCTAGTGAAAGCCTACTTAAGAATAACCTCGCTGATTTTTAAATCGGTTTGTATATACTAAACCTACCTACCTGCAGGCAAGTTAGTTGCTCAATCCCTGCCTACCGGCTCTTAGGCAGGCACGCCACAGCTCATACGAGCCGAGACACCTTAGTCAGAATTTAAAAAAACACCGAACAATCAAAGAAATTAATGAAAAAATCAACTTTAATACTTTTCCTTTTCCTAATCACAAAACTAACTTTCGGACAAGAAAATGAAAATCGCTTAAACGGAATTGATCAAGAAATTGAAACTTTGCTGAATTTATATAAAGCTGTTGGCTTGTCAATTTCCGTTGTTAAAAACAATCAAATAGTATACTCTAAAGGATTTGGATACAGAGATTTAGATAAAAATCTACCTGTAAACGAAAATACAATTTTCCCAATTGCGTCTAGTTCTAAAGCTTTTACGGCTTCCTTATTAGGACTATTAGATTCTGAAGATAAAATTTCTTTGAAAGAAAAACCCAGTTTATATATTCCACAACTTGAATTTTATAATTCTGAAATGGACAATTTAATCACCATTGAAGATTTACTCTCACACAAAAGTGGAATTGGAGAAATCAATGGGACACTTGTTCTTTTTCCTGAACTAAGCAAACTCGAAGTCATCAAAAAACTAAAATACATAAAACCTGAAGGTAAACCGAAGGATAGTTGGATTTACAGTAATATGGGATACACTATTGCAGGTACAATTGTTGAAGAAGTGACAGGTGAATCTTGGGAAGAGAATTTGCATAACAATATCTTTAACCCACTAGAGATGTCAAATTCTTATACAGATTTAAAAAATATGAAAATGACTAATAATTTTTCATACGGTTATGGTTTGGTAAAGGGTAAAGTCCAAAAAGTACTTTACGAAGAATATCAAAATTATAAACCTGCTGGTGGAATTAGAAGTTCCGCAAAAGATTTGGCAAATTGGATGATAGCTTGGTTAAACGAAGGAAAATTTAAAGAAAAGCAAGTTTTGCCTAAAGATTTTGTTCGTAATGCGACTACTATACATAATATAAGGCCTAATGTAAACGAAGAGAGTGTTTTTCTCTTTGGAGACGGTTTTGGGTGGCGAATGGAATCACAAGACGGAAATTACAAAGTTTATCACGGAGGAAACACATCTGGATTTAGCTCATTAGTCTTAACCTATCCTTTTGAAAAGTTAGGTATTACAGTCTTAACCAATCAGACTAATTCAATTCTACCATACATTATAGGAGACATTATAAAAAACAGAATGTTGGATTTACCAAAAACTGATTTGAAAAACTATCCTGTAATTGTAAATGATATTTACGTCCCAAGTGAAATGAAGCAAGAATTAAACTCTGAAAAGAAGCCAACACATAACTTATCATCATTCATAGGTAAATATGAAAATAAAGGTTATGGAACAATTGAAGTAGAACTTAGGGACGGTAATCTATATGCTATTTACCCATCTTATAAGTTCTTTTTGGAACATTTGCATTATAATGTTTTTGTTATGAAGCCATTAAAAAATGTTTCTGATTTATTCAATCCAGAATTTGCTATCAATTTTAAAACTAAAAACAATGGAGAAATTTCATCACTGTCAATAAATCTACAATCAGAGCCAGTCGAATTTATAAGGAAAAGCAAAGAATAAAAACTACTGGCAACAACGAATAAAATTAATTGCTAGTTATAGCATACTTAGGAAAGTCCTCGCGGACTTTCTATCTGTAATTTATTTGCTAAATTAAGTGGTTAAAACACGCCACTAATCTTACACAACAACGTTGAAAGCTCAGTTAAAACTTTTCAAATTAAAAAACAAAAACCTGCTTTTAGCAGGTTTTTGTTTTAGTTTCTGTTTGCAATGTATCTATTTAATTCTTCAGTAGAGTCTTCCCATTCAAAAGCTTGAGATACTTTAAAATAGTTTCCAATGTCATAAGTGTAATCATAAGCAAACTTGGCAAAGTCAAGCTTTGTTTCTTCCCATTCCATTAATTGAACTAAATCTCGCACTTGGTCTGCAAATAAACAATTTGAAGCAACAATTTGTTTTGCCAAACTCAAACGGGTTTCATCCCAGGTTTTTGAGGCTACTGTACTTTTGGCATCTTGAAAGTCAGACACTTCCATAGGCCAGGGACAACCTATGGGTCCGCCATAGCCTTGCATTACATAGTGATTTTGATGAGAGCCTCCTGAAACAACTGTTGTGGTTTCTTCATAATAACCTAAATTATCATTTACATTCACATTGACGCTAACTCCCGTACCGCCAACATTCACATCCATATTCATGCCGCCCATAGTACCACTGGTGTTTACACGTGTAGATACAGTTTCTGTGTAAACCGGTTCAGTGACAACTGTTCCTATAACCCGCTGATTGGGAACTTCTACATAAACATCAGGCAGTGGAACAGCAGAAAACATTCGCAATTTAAGTTTTCCTTTTTTCTCGACTACGCGATAAGTAATTTCAGCAGATTGTTCCGGCATGTACAAATTGGTTTCCAAAGTTTCCTTATCCGGTGATTCAAATACCAATTTTGCACTGTAAAGGGGTGCATTCAAGTTGGTAACCAATACATTGGATTCCGGAAATTCATGTTGTTGAATATTGTTCAGGAATAAGGTAAATTTTGAATTGTCTTCCGTAAAAATAATGACGTTATAATTTAATTGAGCAGAGACAATAGCTGTAAAAAATAGTGTTAAAACACTGAGCGTAATTGTTTTCATAAAGTAGGGTTTTTTAGTTTTTTATTTGAGATTTACAAATCTAATGCCAAATTTACTAAGGATTTAAAAAAAATGAATTAAATTTATTCAATATTACAATAAATAGTAATCTACAACAGATTAATTATCAAATGAAAAGGTATTATTACAATTAATTTATTATTTAGTAACTTTATAAATATATTCATTTCTCCCCGCAGTTGTATTTTTGAGTCCCAAATTTCTTGACACACTTATGCGCTAAACTAGCGTAAGATGAAACAAGTATTGACAATCGTTCTGTTGTTTACAACACTCACGGTATTTTCACAAGTGGGAATTAACACCACCACACCCAGTAATGCTTCAGTAATTGATGTTCAAAGTTCCGGCGATGGCATACACTTTGGCGGAATGTTACCTCCACGAGTGACCCTTGCTCAACGGGATTTAATCCCTGTCACCGCTACAGATGAAGGTATGTTGGTGTATGTACTCAACCCACCTAACAGCCAACTTCAAATTTGGGATGGTACTGCCTGGCAAACTCTTTTTCCTCTAAACATTGAGTTTTCAGCTGTTTTGGCGGCTTGGGAGGTTTTGGGCGTTGGAGGTTTTGGACCGAGTCCTTTTGATGCTGCAACAACAAGCCCAAGTGTAACTGTTGGGGGATTAACCCGTGGAGGAGGTTTAACAACATCAGGCGGGGGATCAAATGATTCTTGGGGAGCAGATGGGTGGGAGAGTGGTCTTCCAACTGAAAGTCAGGCAAATTCAATTGCGACCGGAAAATTTGTCACTTTTACCATGACACCTAATTTTGGGATTAACCTATCCCTAACAGTTATTGAACCCTACAATATCAGACGTTCCGGTACAGGACCTACCACGGGCATTTGGCAATACAGCATCAATGGAACCGATTTTTTTGATATCGGGACACCCATCAATTGGGGGGCAGTTATAACTGCTGCAGG
>TARA_R110002072_G_scaffold110244_3_pt1 | contig 33028 bp, 17 predicted proteins | sample TARA_R110002072 | Tara Oceans TARA_R110002072 (sample SAMEA4397118) | marine metagenome | biome: Polar Biome; feature: [SRF] surface water layer (ENVO:00010504); material: water (ENVO:00002006), including particulate matter (ENVO:01000060) such as... | depth 5 m
CAAGCTGAAGTTATATTTCTAACCCACAATTTCAAAAAACACACAGCTAACATGCTTGCGCACCCAGCAACAGAAGAAGACCTTTGGGTTCCTGGTAATCAAGAAGCTAAGATTTCACAGTATGGTGGAGAAAATGTACGATACAAACTTGGACTTAAATCTGAGTATATAAAACAATTTAAAGAGCTACACAATTCCAAAGTACCGTGGAATACAATACGGTACATTTTTTAACCAATTAAATAATTAATTATGATTACATTAAATGTAATAGACAACAAAATCTGTGGTTCATATGGAGATACTCCATTCGCAGTAGATTATAGCCAAGAGCTATATACTAGTATGACAAATCTTGCAGTAGCAAGTCAAACAGTAGAAACTGTAGAAGAATACAATGCAGTACTAGAAGCTTTTGCTCCTTTATGTGTTGTAGACTACACTAAAACTATTGAAACACAATGTGAATTTATTCACGTTAACAAAGCAACAGGAGAATTCTTTCTTAAGCACAACAGCGTAGTATCAACAATACCTATGCCTCAAGCTTTAGTGGATAGAATATTTGAATCCTTAGATAAAGAGTTAGACTTTATGCCTTTAGTTAAAATGTGGACTAGATGGTTGCGTAACCCAATCTTGTGGAGAAAGATGAAGCAAGGTCACGGGAACGATTTCTGTGAGAGATTCTTCAATTTTGTGAATATGAAATATACTCACCCTAAAATGAAAGATACTCTTATAGAGCAAGGTCTTACTGATGAAGCAGCTTCCAAAAGAGCAGAAATGTACCAAATGAAAATCACCCATGAGGGATTACTCAACGGTTACAAAGTCTCTAGAGAAGTGCTTCATAAGTATGACCAAGAAACTGGTGAAGAAGTTGATCGTTATAAAAGAACTTTTAACATTGACACTGGTGAAATAGAAGGTGATGGATTACCAGAACATGTAGAAGACAGATTATTTGAACCGTCTATGATGGGATCAAGTGGAGATGCTTTCTTTTGTGAGGGTACTAATGGTTATGCCAATCCTCAGCATTTTATTAAAGTTGGGTGTACACATAGATTAGAATCATGGGACCAAGTTAACGTTGACGATAGACGTTCATGTGTTAAAGGTCTTCATATTGGTGGTCTAATGTACATAAATTGCTATAGTGGAGAAATCCATAATATCTTTGTAGACCCTATGCATATCGGAGCAGTACCAGACGATGACACGGGCGCTATAAGATGTAAGCAATATTTTGTTCATTCATCCTTAGCAGGCGTGAATGGATCTATATACCATAGCTCTAGCTACGCGGCTTTGACAGACGCAGAGTGGGATGACATGCGAGCGCAAGCGGTTCAAGAGAAATCGGAGCGCAAGATTCAAAGTGACAGGGAAGTTACTGAGCTTAATGCTCTGTGTAGCTAGTGTTTAATTGGTAGATGTATGGGGGAGTTAATTCTCCCCCTTATATCGTTTACCTTAAAATTTAAGAAAATGAATAGAAATGAAAAAATAGCTTTAATTGATGGAGATAGTCTTATTTATTATGAGATGAATAAACCTACTTTACAAGAGGCTTTAGATGGGATTGATGCACGAATTAATCAAATGTTAACTATAACAAATGCAAAACACTATGCGGGCTTTCTCACACAAGGTAAATGCTTTAGATATAACATAGCAACAACAAAACCATATAAGTATAACAGAAAAAAGGGAGATAAACCAATTATATTTCCAGCTATAAAAGAGCACTTAAAACAAATATGGGGGTTTACTTATATTCCTGAACTAGAAGCAGATGATTTAGTTTCAGTATACCATGATCCTTTACAAACTGTTATATGTAGTCCAGATAAAGATGTGTTATACCAGAATAAAGTGTCTAATTATAACTACGGTAAAGCAGAATTTACATCGGTTGATGAAAACCAAGCGTTAGCGTTCTTGTGGAAACAAGTATTGATGGGAGACTCTACAGATGGTATAACAGGTATCCCAAAAGTAGGGGAAAAAACTGCTGAAACATGGTTAAAAGATTTGATTCCAGTAGAGATGCCTGAATTTGTTTTAAATAAATATATAGAAAAATTTGGAATTGCAGAAGGAATTCATAAATTTACAGAGACATTTAAGCTCATTTATATTTTAAAAACTAAAGAAGACGTTCTTAGAGAAACCGGAATTGAACTCCCAGACTTAGTGACACATGAATTTAAACCTGCAAAACAAGGAGAACTATGGTAGTTGAGTGCGATAAATTAGTATACACAGCAATAAATGCTTTAACATTTAAAATAACTGGTAATACAAGTTGTTTAAGTCCTGAATACGAAAAAGCTAGTATTGTTTCTTTAAAAGGGCCTGAAGGATTAGATATTTGTCTTGGACTAACAGTCCCTATTAGAAAAAATCTATATAAAGTTAACATTATAGAAAGAGTTAGTGATGAAATGATGTCTATTTCTAATAAAGTAGAATATCATGTGTCAATTGCTAAACGAACAAAATCTTCAACGTTTCTTATGCCTATGATGCCAGGTTCTAGAAATCTTTATTTTTGGGATAAATTATTTGTAAATTGTTTTATAGGAACAGAAGAAGATGCAGATTGTATAGCTATATTATATAGATTTTCTTCTAATTTAACATATATTAAGTTTGAGCAAGTCCTTACAAGTCTTAAAACATTTAGGCGTAAGTATGATCCTGAACCTCACTATGTTATGTTTATATTTGATATTCCAAAAGGTTACAGTAAAGACTACCGAGCTTTTAGATTAGGTAAGTATTCTGAGTTGTCTAGAGAGTATAAAATAGATGTTTTAGATTTTCACGACGCTGAAATAGAAGATGAAATAGGACAAATATTATTTAAAAGTCCCGCTCGAAAAAAATTACTTGAAGAAAAGTTAGGGGCAGATTTACCAGAAGGATCAGAATTATTAAGTATTTTAGATGAAGAAAAAGAAACATATAATCCTGATATTTATAAATTAAAAAAATTGTTATGATAAGAATAAATAGTATAGTAAGATTAATCGCCAAAGTAAAAGGAGATCGAGGCGTGATAGGAGGAAAGTATAAAGTATCAGAAGTTAAAAAGACAGATGTAAAGTTATGCTCAATTGAGGGTGATGACCATTGTTTCTATGCTAATCCTAAGAACGTAGTAGAAGACATTTTTGTTTCTATCCCTGACTGGGTAGGAACACGCACAGATGTTAATGACTTTGGAAGTGAATTAGAAGAAACTGTCAGTAGTATAGTAGAGCTTTTAAAAAGTAAAAACAAAGCATATGGTAATACAGCTTTAAATCCTTCTAATGTATTTAGTAAACTTAGTGCAACAGAAGCTATATGCGCAAGATTAGATGATAAATTAGCTAGAATAAAAAATAAAGGAATTAATGACAAAACAGAAGATACTGTTGATGATTTAATTGGATATTTATTATTGCTAAAAATGTCTATGAAAAAATGACCGGGAATATAGTTGTTATATGGCCGTAAAGAAAAGAAAGGGGCGTTGCCCCCTTTTTAATGCCCCGTTATTCTAAAGTAGTAAACCATTTGTAAGCGTCTCTTGGATTTTGAGATTTGTTAAGCCCTCTAAATACAGGTAGCAGATCCATAAAATCTTTCTTTATTTTACGATCTCCCTTTTCATACTTACCACTTTTTCTTTGGTAAAATATAGCTCCTTCATCTATAAATGGATCTCCTAAAAAGTATCTTGTTTCATCTAAGATTTGACCTAATAACTCAACTCCTTTTAGTATTGGTCTAGCAGTTGCAGTTGGAGATTGTATCATTCTAAATATCTCTTTTGTACCTACACCTGGAGTCCATTGTAAAATTTCTGTTTCATATCTTTTAGCTTGGTATAAAGCAAAGTTTGAAATCCAAGTTTCATCTTCATCATCTAAGTTAGCTAATGCTGCTACTAGAGCCATAGCAGATAGTAAAGAAGAGAACTCTACAGCCGCTCTTTTAACATTTTGCTGTTCTATCTTATTCATTTTACCATAAACAAAAGATTTTTCTTGTACACTTTCAGCTACAAGATTCCAAAAAGATACATACATACCTTGTGTAACCGTTCCTAGCTCTTCATCTACATGGCCTGTCATTCCTCCACCGTGTCCGTATCTTCTTCTAATCCCAGGAGGCATCCAACTACGAAAAAGCATAAGTAACTTACCGTACCAGCGCCTACTTAGCATATTAGTATGCATTTGACCTTTAATCTGATTGGTTCTTCTACTTAGCCCTTGTAGTTTAGTAATAAAATCTAACCTACTAAATCCAGACTCTTTTTCATCTACTCTAGAATCTATAGACATTTTACCAGTCTTCTCATCTATTACTAGTAAGTCATACAAATTAGAAGGTTTACCTTTATCATTCATAATAACTTTACCGTTACTATCTTTTAAAGTCCCTTCTAAGTTTTTCATTAATGCTAACATTCTAGTTGCAGATAATTCATGCTCTACTCCTTGTTGTAAAAATAATGCATTACTACTTTTTGTAGCTTTTCTAATTTTACCCCCTACTATTTTATTACCTTCTTGATCTGTGAATTCAACTAAAGCGTCCATGTATTCAATAGCTTTCCCTATTTTAGTTTTAGGATTAAATTTACCTACATCTAGGATTGCCATCCCTGACTTGTAATATTCACTTTTAGCCCAAGCAAGATCTGATTTTGTCATAAACTCCCCGGCAAATCCTTCTTGAAGCATAGTTAAATTATCTAGTATAGCCTGATTTGCTCCTTGAAGCAAGTTAAAGGATAACGTACTCATAGCTACAAACGAGTTAATACTTGAGACAGCTTGATTAGCAGAAATCTGTTTTCCAAAAAGACTAAAATCTTGTTTTAAATTAGTCTGCCCAAACATTACAGAGTCTAACCACTCTTCAACGTGTATAAGATTATTACTCTCTCCTTCACGCAGCTTAGGCATATTAATACCCATACGTTCAGCACTTTTTATTATCATTTCCATACCTGCAGCATTAGTCTCTAGAGTTTTAGAGTCTTTTAAAATAGCTCTAAAAGTACTAACTTGCCCTACAATACCACTTTTAGTTTTAAAATTATGTGCCATGTGTCTAAATCTATACAAGCTACTTCCTATATCTTTAGAGATCTCATTAGCAGGAACAAGATTAGTAGCGTATACAGGTATAACTTTTTCTATATCTTTATTATTTAAATTGTATGTAGTATACTCATGATTAGTTTGCTGTATAGTAAAACCATCTTTTAACTTATCTTTTATTGTATCATACACACCTTTTTCTCGCATTCTATCAATATCTTCCTTTCTATACGTAGGCATTAGATAGGAATTTTTATCCCATTTATTTTTAACTACTTTCTGTATACCAATCATTTTATGCGCTTCATGTAGCTCTTTAACTACAAAATCATAATACTCTTTTAATCGAGGGTTATTTTGAATAGCAGTGTATTTTTCATTAAGATATATTTTAGGATCTGGCTGTACCCACTCTCCTGAAGCCTTCCCATTTATATAATTTTTTCTTCTTTTACTCTCTAACTCACTTTTCCTAATCCCGGCATTAATATATTCTTGAGACATATTATTAGCTTGCCCTATATCACGCCTTATTTTATTTTGTGTTTTAATATCTTTTTCAAGAGCTGCTAATTCTTCTTTAAAAGTTGGAATTGGAGAACTATTTAGTGAATCCCATTTATTTATAGCTTGTTTGTATTTCATACCCTCACGTGAAGCAGCCCATTTAGCTAGCGCAGCTTTATATACAGCTATCTCTTTATTGTAATCACTGTATTTAGGTTTGTTATATAGTTTATTAAGCTTTATTTGTGCTTGCTTTTTGTTTTGTTCATATCTAGCACCGTCAATTGGATTAACTAGTGCTAATTGAGGGACATTATTTACTTCAATCTCTTCTAATAAAGGATCATTTAAAGCAGCTATGTTAGATTCAGATTGTCCAGACACAAATTTTTCATACACTGGTGCTAACTTTGACTTAAGATCTAAAGTCATGTCATTCTTTTCAAGATTAGCTTGTTGTACCGATTTTACAAGTAATTGAATTCCCCGGTGGTTGGAGTAAACAATAGGGTCAAATAAATAAGAGTATTTAGTTTTATCTTTATGCGCAGTTTGTAAATACTTTACTAAATCATGATAATCTAAGAGCATTCTTTCTTTCCACTGCTCTGCGTTTAGATTTAGTTGTTTTTCTTTTAACTTTTCTTTTGTAAACTCTCCGCTTTCAAATCTACTCTGTAGGCTTTGCCACTCAATAGTCTCTTTTTCAGGACTAAAAAACCTTTTTTGAGTTTTTATATTGTCTATTATGTGTTGTATTTCTTTGGGTATATTTTTATTACTCAATCCTATTACAGATTGGGCCCACATAGGTATTATAGATTCATTAAAATTTAAATTTAGAATTCTTGACTGCTTTAAGATTTCACTAAGCCTGTCTTCTAACTTCTTAAACTCTCCTTCATTTGTAATTTTATTCTCATCTTCTGATAGTACTAATAAGTCTTCAATACTCCTTAAATCATCTAGTACATCAATTCGTTTTTTTAAAGCCCACATCTTATTAAGTACTTCGGGAGTACCTTTAGCTTCGTCGGGAAGATTCATAAGGGTTTTAAAAGTTTGTGTAGCTTTAGATAAAGAGTTACCCATAGCATCTACAAGTTTTAGTAAGTCTTCTACTGCATCAACCCTGGTTAAACTACCTTCTAGTCTTTTTAAAGCAATATAATAATCTTCATCTTTTTGATCTTCTGGTAACTGTTCATAGTTAAATAGTTCTTTATCTATACGAACTCTGCTTTCATCAACTAACTCTTGCATTTTTAGTTCTTGAAGACTTCTTTGATTCCATGTAACATCACTAAGAAAGTTTATCATACTGTCTGCTCGTAGTTCTTGTGCAAACATTTCCTCAGCAATACGGGCGGCTGTATTAGGAGTAGCATTAAATAATTTACCAAACGCTCTCATTATCCTATTAATAATCCTTTGTATTTTATTAGGATTCTTAGCAGTTATTTTAGCTCCTTCTAACCCAATAGCGGTAGCTAAAACTTCTTTATCTAGCATTTCACCCTGAAGTTCCGGGTATGCATTCTTAACTTGCTCATATAGATCTGAGTCTATCAGCTCTGCTATAGCTCTAGCTACCATAGGGTGCTCGACACCTAACAAGTCTATATAGATATGTCCAAATTCATGATAAGTTGTATCTTTTCTAACTTTTTCTGGATTAATTCTTATAGTTGGAGTATCCATTTCTACTGCTACTTGCCCTATATTATCAATACCTGTATCAAATATAACATCAACAGTTACCCCTGCTTTAGCAAATGATTCTTTTAAATGGTTTGCAACTTTATACGTATGCTCTAAATCCTCTTTTTCCATCTGAGAAAATTTACTATTACTAGTATTCTCAATTCTAGCTACCTCATCTAAATAATAATCTTTAGTATTTGTTTCTGCACCTGCTATAAATCTAACATATTGATCAATATCTGTTTGATCATTAGTTGTTAAATCCGCATTAGCTTCCCCTTCAGCTATGATTTGTTTTAACGCAATTTCATTTATATTTAAAGTATGTAACTCAGCTGCAGGAGAATATATAGTTTCTGGAGTCATTTTTACGTACTCTGTTTCAAGTAGTCCAGGGTATCTCCTACTTATACGAGCTACCTCTCTTAAGCTATAAGGAACACGAGACTGATTTAAATACATCTGTCCTCCTTTTTTTACAGCAATCTGATTACCTTTTAAAATTTTATATACTGAATCTACAGTTTTATTTTCTGGAGTAGTGTTGTCCATATAATTATACAGCTCTGTGTATAATTTACTTTCTATTCCATTTACATAATATTTACATGCCATGTTTTAACAAATTTTAGTTGGGTCTTCAGATATGTTTGTGTTCTCTATACTATCTACAGGTGCAAAGCTATTACTATAAAAAGGAGACTGTGTAGTCATATCAAATATTTTATTTCTTTCAAATTTACTCTCTGCTTGGTGTTCAAATCCTATTTCGTAGATCTTATTTTTAAATCCTAATGGTGCTAATTTTTTGTATGTGCTTTCTCCTGCCCACACATACATTGTATCATCTTTAGTTTTAAAATAGTTGGTATAACTATCATTAATAAATACTTTAGGATCCATATCCGTAAAAGTAATCTCACTCCCAAGAACTCTACTTTCTTTAAATTGCACTAGTGGTATCAGATTTCTTTGCCCAGGTCTTGCAGTTCCGTAGTTCCTTATAAACTCATGTGTAAAGTTATCAAATCCTGAGTAATGTCTACTATTTAATCTAAGTAATTCTTCTTCAAAAAATTCTACAGGAGAAACCTCTCCTGGATTTAATAGATCTGTTGATAGAACTTCTGAAGGTATAAGGTCAATATAACTACCATACGTAGGAGAAAACCCATTTGTTATAATTTGATTAGCTACTAAGAGTTTCCCAAAATTACTAATTTCTGCGTTATCGTTTTTTATCAAATCTAACAAACCTTTACTTAATACATTTTTATCAGTTGCTGACAAGCTTTTATTGACATCTAGTACTATTAATGCTAATTTAGCTTCATAATTACTTGTCGAAGGTTTTAAAGAGCTAAAAAATAAATTATTATTTAATTCTGGATACTTAAGAGGTAATTCTGTAAGTTGTTTTACAATATTAACCTCAGAATAAGGATTGAACAAATGCTTTATTACTATCTCAGAAACTAAACCTGCTTTTTCTCCTCTTGGCTTCATAAAAGGACTGTGAGGCTGAGCCATCAATTTACTGTACAATGCTCTAGTGATAAATTTATATTGTTGTGCGTTTAAAGTTCTTATCCCTAAATCTACTTTTAAAGTTGATATAGCATGTGTAAAAGCTGGTGTGTTTTGAATAAATCCTAATTCAGCAGTATCATTTACTATAACATCAAATATACCTCTATACGCAACTCCTATAGGATTAAGAGGCTGTTTAGTTCCCTGTTGGTGTATTATATAGTTCTCAGCACCGTTTATTACTTCATATTCTGAATTAGACCCATATAAAAATTGATTCTCTTCGTCTATCCATGCATTAATAGAAGATATTTCATTGACATTGTCTAAATTATCAGGTGTAATTAGCTTATACACTTTTTGAAGTTGTTTACCGGCAGTATAAAATTTATCAAAATTACTTAGTACTTCTAATCGATTTTCTTGTGTTTCATTTATAAGTGACTCTTTTAAATCTACTAGATTCATATTAGTAACAATTGGATCTAACTTTCTCTTTGCAATTGCTCTAATAGCTGTTTGAAATCTGCTCTCATTAATATCTTCGTTCTGTGCTTTAGTAATAACTTCAGTAATTGCAGGTTGAGCTAAAAAATAAACTATAGTCTCTATAGGAATCCCTAAACTTAGCATGTATAATGTAACAGGTATAGTGTACTTATTATCATTTATGTCTATTTGTATAGGCTCTTTAGCGGCATCTACAGCTGCTGACAAGTACTGAGATATATTTGCATCTGTATAATTACCTTTAGTATCTTTTTTTGCTATAGTTGTGTACACTTGATTTTCAATCATAGGTGCATACTCAGTACTTACAGTTAAACTACCTAAAACTTCAGCAACATTTCTCCCAGCTATTCCATTTGAATATAAACCTCTACCTGCAATACCTACTTTGTTTCTACTTTCCATCTTTAACTCTGCTAATGGATTATTATAATTTACACTATTATCTACTCCTATTAAACCGTTAACCTCTGACGCTAGACTAGTTAATGCTTCAGAAGAAACAGGAGTTAATACTTCGTTTAAGTGTTTCTTATCTGTTAATATAGCTTGAAATACATCAAAAATAACATTGTTTCTTTGTTCTCGAGTTCCTTCTTTAAGTCTTTTTTCACTAGTTTCTCTAAAAATTAAGTTTAATTTATCAATATCAAAATCAGACCCCATTTGAACTGTAAGAGCACCAGGAACCATTATTGCTTTTTCATGCGTTTCTGGTAAAAAGTCAATTGCTTCCATCATCACTGCAGAACTTTTACCTTGTTGTGGTATTCTATACCCTATAAACACTAACCTAGAATCCCCTTTAAAGTCGTTAATTGTCTTACCTTCTAACTCTTCTGGTGTAAAACCAAGAGCACTAGCTTTAATTCTTACTTCTGCACCTTTATTACTTCCATCATACATTCTTAATTCTCCACTAGTTACATGTCCTCCAAGTTCTGCTATCTGAACCATCTCTACTCCCGGTAGTTTTTGTTTAAATATTTCTTTATTATATATACCAGTAACTATATTTTCATATTTAGAACTATAATGTGGGAAACTTAAAGGTATTTTAAACTTATAATCAAATAATCCATTTGGAACTATATCTAACCCTTCTAAATAATTCTGAGGCAATTGTTTATCTACTACTTCTTCTTCTATTCTAGCTCTAAGTTTTTTAAGCTGAGTAAGCTTAGCTTCTGCGTATGCAGGTGTATTTGTACCTTTCTTAGCTTCTCGATTTAAAAGACTTAACCCTAAATCAGATCTAACTATTTTAATATCTTCTTTTACATTTTCAGCTACAGCATTCCCAAACATTAACTGCATAGCTGCACCTGGCATTGCCACTCCATTAACTGTGTACGTACCTTCTCTTTCTACATTAGTAACAATATTTTTTCTAATTTGCCTGTTAAAAGTAATTTTTTTCTTAGGTGTAGTAGGTATAAGTTGAGGAAACCTGAGCTTACTAGAATCCATAATCATAGGGTTAGACACATCTAAACTTTGAGTGTCTTGAAAATCCTGTACATTCATCTTAGCTCCTTTAGTAGCGCTTTCTGTATGAACTACATGAATATTACCGTTTTTCATTGTATCAAGCATAGTTTCAAAATAAGGAAAGCCTTTTGCAAATTGAGGAGTAACAACAGTGTAAGAATTTTTATCCATGTGTAATACCATAGTATTATTTTTAAGAGAAATCTCTTCATGGTAAGGCTTTAAAGGAACAACTGGCCTGTTAAAATCTCCTCCTTTTTGATATTCTACATAAGCAGCCTCATCTTCTACTGTCCAGGATCTTAAACCTCCTTGTATTATACCTTTGTACATCTCTACGCTAATAAAAGATTGTGCGTCTGATTTATTAACAGACCTGTATAACTCAGCAATATTAGTATCAACACCATTACTTATCATTGTACGAACTACAGCTGCAGCTTGGTCTTTATTTGTAAAATCAAAATCTTTAACTACTAAAGCATTATAAGTAGGAGGCATACCAAAGTCCGGCGCAGAAGCATCAAAGCCTTGTATAGCAAGCTTAGTTCCTGGTACATTTATAAGCCCCATACGTTTATAAAAATCTGCAGGGTTTTTTGCAAATGAATAGCCACTTCTTGTAAGTTTATTTATTTCTATACGACCACTAAACTGTTCAAATATAAAATCTTTAATAAATTTTTGTTTTCTTACTACTGAGTTTAAAGTCTTAGATACATCAGTTATTAGTTTTATGTCTAACTTTTCTAAAGTTTCTGCCATCTCTTTTTCAAACCCTTCTAAAGTTTCTTCTACTGCAGCTACTCGACTATCTAACCATTTTTCAAATATTTTTTGTTCTGTAAAATCTTTACCAGTAATAAAATTCTCAACTAATTCTGACGCTTGTTGATTTTTATAAATCACAGGGTTTATTTGTCTTGAATCTTTTGTGTAAATCTGTGTCATAGTGAACACAGAACCATCTTCGTTATAAAATAAACCTTTTGTACGATAATGATACCCTTCTATAAGATCTGAAGTATCGCCTGACTCCAATGCTACTGCTAGCATTCTTTTAGCCTGGTCTATTCTAGTAAGATCTTGAATAATAAACCCTTCTATAATATCTTTTGTACTTAAAGTTATACCAAATTCAGATAAAGAATTAAGTTTAGGTATCTCCACATAACTTTGCGCTTTACGATCTGCTTGTACATGTAAAGGAATTAAAGTAGACTTAGATGTACCATTTATATGTGCAACCATTCTTAGTATTAAAGATATTTTTTCAGTTTGATTCCCATAATCATACGCGTTACCTTCTTTATCTTTATACGCATCTAAATTAGACACTTCGAATTTTTCTCTTACTTTTGGATTTTGTAGCGCCCTTAAAAGATAAGATTGGTATTTTAACTTTGGTCCAGGCGTAAATAAAGGATCTTCTTGATACTTACTAAAAAGTAAATTTAAATCGTCTATTTGTTTTGGGTCATGGATTAACTCTGCTAACTCAGCTAAAGGCGTTGGTAAATTAATAGGCCAAAGCTCTTTGTTTTCTGCGCTGATAAAAGATCCGTACGGCTTAGTTTCAAATAAAGCGCTTACAGCTGCTACTTTTTTTACTGTACTAGACTCCGCAGCATAAAAATTAACACCTTTATCTTCTTTTAATATATCAATAAATTTTGAAAATCTAAAATTAGGTGTAAAGACAAACTCGCTGTTAAAAAGATACCCACCAACTACACCTGCTTCATTACCATTTACATAATAGCTTTTTAAATTTGACTGTGTACTTTCTAATGTAGGGCCAATATTCATCCCTAACTCCCAAAGATATGTTCCAAGCGCATCTATTTCAACGTCAGACCACACTGATTTGTCTTTTCTTTCAGAAGTTGCCTTAACTATATCCCAGGCTCTTTGTATACGCTTTAATTTTTCAGGTTTTACAGTAAGTTTCCCATCTATTTCTTTGTAAACTGCCCTGTCATTTTCAATAAGAGCTTCTACTGAATTGTCTTTGTATTTTTGAAACTGTTTTATAGTAGATTGACTTCTATTAGAATCAATAATTTTATTTATAAAAGAACCGTCTGATTGTTTTTCTTGTTTAAATAATTTAAAATTATTATATGTATTTTTAAAAGCTGCAAAAATAACTGCTTTATCTTTTGCTTTTAACCTTTGCAATCTATCTTTAATAGCTTTCACTTCAGGCTTATACAAAGACACATAATCTAAATTAGAGATTATCCCTTCAAAATCCTTTTGACCTACAGCGTGCTCAGACACAACAGAGTAGACATCATTTAAAATTAAAAGTTTAGGATACCCTAATAAATTAGTCCCAACTTCAATATTACTTAACAAAGCTTTGGCTTGCCCAGAAAGTTTATCTTGAGGGTTTTCTTCTAATCTAGATTGATTGTATATTTTAACATACTCGTCTTCTATTTCTTCTATAGTTGATGCACTATCTTTTAATCTTAAGTTATAATCAGATAGTTTATCTCTAAGAATATCTCTAACTCCTATGTTTGTTATGTTGCCCAGGGAGTTTTTAGTAGGAGTCCAATCTGCATAAGCAGTTATAAAAACATCAAATTTATCAGTTAACTTAACCCCATCTTTATCTAACTCTTTAGTAAAAGCATCATAACCAGAATCTGTTAAAGTTTTGTAGTATTCTAATGCTTTATCAACTGGAACATTAGTTATAAAAGAAGCTTGCAGTATTTTTTCTGCTAACCCTCCTTTTCTTTTAGTTTTCTTGTCAGTGTTAAAAAAGGTATCTACCTCTTTTTTATTCTGTAGACCACCTGCTATTTTAACATTATTTATAAAACCTACAATAGTATTAAGTAGTGCATCTTGTAGCTCTGCGTTTTCTTGCGGGCTTCTGTTAAAATCTAATACTTTAGATTTCTGCTTATTAGATAAACGGACAGGAAAGCTTTTTGCATCAATATTAATAAACTCATATTTACCATTACCAGGAAATAATCTAGGTTCATTATTTTCATCTAAATTATTAAAAAAGGTTTGAATTTGATCTATATTTTTTTGTTCAAAATCAAATTTATAAAACTTTTTAAACTCAGGACTGTATACAGATTCATATATAGCTTCTGCCTCACTTGCAGTAGCTGAAGCATTTCTTAAATCAGCAAGAAGTTTTGAATCTTTACCGTTAGGTAATATAGCTCGTCTACTTATTGGGTCTATTCTACAACTCATAATTAACAGTCTTTTTTATTAAATTTATCTTTAAATCCCTTTGGTGCTACAACCTCACTAGTTTGTTGTGTTGGTTTTAAAGCAGCTAGTTCAGCATCGTATTTGGCATTGATTTGATCTTTTAAGTATTTTATCCCAGAATCTATAGCTTCTTGTATAGTATCAAAGTTAGATGCTTTTATTGCACCTTTAGGAAGATTAAATAAATCTATTAGTGTTTTAACCTTTGAAACCGGCTTTGTATCTTGCATCAAAGTTTTTACCTCTTCCAGCCTTCTTTTTTCTATCTCACTAGTTTGTTGTGCTACTGGAGCTTCTGTTGTTACTAGTCTAGCGCTTCTAAGTATTCCATATTTTTCATCAGAACTTTTTTCAAATATACCATTTTCATCTACTATAATTTGAACTGTCTTTTTTGAATCTGGATCTGTATACTCTACTGTATTACCAAAAATCTTGGTAATTTTAACTTTATATTGAGCCTTTCTACGAGCATTTATTGTTATAAGTATTTCATCGCCCGTTTTCCAATTAGCAGGATTTCTAGGATCTACTGGAGCTACTGGAGCTTCTTTTGACTTAAAGTCTTTTATATTTAGTTTTTTAGTAATTTCTTCCGAGCTTTCGTTTACTGCGTCTGGACGCTCAAATAGTACTCCAGGGTTATTAAATAAACTTTCCCCTAACTTAATAGCATCTGTACTTAATATAGAGTAATGTCCTTCTCCTAACATTCTTTCCCCAACTTCATTCGCACTAAATAAATACTCTTGATAGTTATCATATGTATTTTGAGGGTTAACAGGACTGGTATATGGACTAACACTATTCCCTAAAGATCTACTTATGTGGTATTTTTTAGCCTCAATAAAAGATTTAAAATCTTCTTGTATATTAAACTGCTCTGTTGTTAATTTACCAGAAACTGCAAAGGTTTTACCATCTTTTACAACAGTGTTAAAACTTGCTGTACCTCCTTTAAGCGCTTTAACTAGCTCAATCTCATCAATACGTACTAATTTTCTTAGTTTAGTGCTAAAATAGACCATCTCGGTAGGAGTAAAAAATAAAAATTTATCATTATAATTTCCCTCTTCTGTTAGCATACTACTAGCAATGATTTCTTGCGCCCTATCAAAATCTCTATTAAGTAATGAGTCTATTACTGCTTCTTGTGCAGGTGCTGATAAATTAGCTGTACTCCCTAAAAATAACTTTGCTTGTCCTCCTGGTACATTTTCAGGTCGTGCTACTATAGCAATTTGATCAGTTTTGCCTGTTTGTATTGACTGGACGTCTGATTTTATTTTAGGTAAATCTTTTTGATTCTTTTCAGGACTTATATCAGACACTGCCCATTGGCTAAATCCATCTTTATCTACAACAGTAAAAGCTAATAAAACATCTTTAGTAGTTCCATTCCCAAATACATCTTTAACATTAAAAAATGCACGTATACCTGTGTTCTCATCTAGAACAGCGTTGTTATAATTACTAGCAAATATTTCTGATATAGAAGTAGTTACTGGTAAACCATTTTTTAATTGTTCAACGATGTCTGATCTTTCTTTACTAGTAGAAATTGTTAGTTTACCTATATATTTATCTCCCATTTTTATATAAAGAGGAGTATTTTCAATCTCTGTTGGTGTACCTTTAAAAGTTTTTACAAAATAATCATTCTCGATTATTACAAATTCAACTTCTTTTCCTACAGACTCTCCTAATATCGGGTTTAAAGTAATTTCAACAGGAATTCCATTAACGGTATCAGGTTCTCCCGGCCTAGCGTTTAAACTACTATCTACTGGTATTTTATATGTGTTGTTGTCATACACAGTATCAGTATTAGTGTTTTGTCTTTGTACCTTAAGTTGAGGAGCGCTTTCAAGTGTACTAACAGGTATGTTATCTTCAATTGTTAATTGTGCTGGGTCAGCTACTTTTCTCTTTCGTGGAGCTGGTTCTTCAGCTTTAATTATTACTGCGTCTTCATCTTTAATATCCTCTACATCATCTAGCACTTCTGGATTCCTTTCACCGGTCTTGTTTTTCTCAGCTTCTAATTGTTTTTCTAGTATTTCAATAGCTGTAGTAAGGCCTTTAAGCTGTATAGGTGTAAGTGTAGAAGTGTCTATCTTTTTAAGAGATTGAATTTTACCTTCTATAGTCGTTTGTAGTCTCGATATTAAATAGTGCTCAGTTGCATCTTTTTCTTCTTGTTTTAATTTTCTGTATTTTGCATCTTTGTCTACTTTAGCTTCTCCTTTAGCTTCTTCTTTACTTTCTACATTTTCAAGATCTTCAGTAGTTTTAGCTTCTTTAGTTTCTTGTTTTATTTTTTCATCTTTAGCTCTTTGCTTAGCTTCTTTTTCATTTTTAACTCTTTCTTCATTAAAAACCTTTTGAAAATATGCGTCAGTACTAAGTCGATTGTAGTTTTGTACTGCTTCTTGGTTCTGCGCTAGTATACTTAAGTAATCTTGACCTTGTTTTAAAAACTCTGCTACTACTAAAGGGTCCGCATTTTCATCTTGCAGTTGTTTTAATATGCTATCAAGTCTGTTTCTTACTTTGTCTTGTTCTTCTTTTGCAGAGTATTTAACAGGATCACCTTCAATTTCAGGCATGTTATTTAAACTGTACGAGCCATTCATCATTGGTACTCCATTAACTAAATTAGCCGTCGAGCTTAATAAAGCCTGCATATTTTTTTGAATAGATTGTAATCTACGACCTCTATCCTTAATTCCATATAAACCTAAAATTAATTGTGATCGTAAACCTTCTTTTTCTGCATATACTGCATCTTCAGCTGTTCTTTCTTCTTCTGTCATCTTCATTCTTTGAAGACCAGTTTTTCTATCTGCTGGAGGGTATGCTGCGCTTACTTGATCATGTGTTTCTTTAAACACTTTAAATTTTTCTTTTAAGCCTTCAACTATTTGTTCTTTTGTTTTACCTTGAGACACATAAGGATTAGCCATGTCTTTTGTTTGTTCTACTATAGATACTTTAGGGTCATAGCCAAAAGCTTGCGCAAATTCATAGTCGTTTAAACTAGCAGAATCATCTAACTTTTCCATAAAGACATCAAAACCTCCTGTTTGAATAGCCTCAAAAGCATTATACATTATTAAATCATTTTGAGCATCTTTAAATGCTTTGTGATCTCCTGCTAAGCGCGCTTTTTCCATCCTAGATAATGCTACAACCATCATATTCATTGTCTGGCCCTTATTAGCAGCATTATATAAATACCCCCCATCTAGTATACTTTTTAAGTACTGTGCGTTTTTCTTTCTTTGTGCATAAGGTTTTTCGACCATACTAGTTACCCCTGACACTCCACCCCCTACAATAGCACCTACAAGCATTGCCTCTAAGCCTTCTTGTGTCCCAAGAGTTTCTTGAATTCCTTGGTATAAAGAATCAGTCATATCTGCAGCTCCACCATTAAAGTATTTATCTGTATGATAACCTACTGCCCCAACCTTAGAAGCAAATTGCCACCCTTCTTGAAACGCTTCAACAGAAGCCCCTCTACCTGCAGGTGATAACTTTGCAAGCCCAGTTCTAAACAGTCCTTTCCCAGCTGTTTTATCTATAACAGCTTTAGTAGCGGAGTTTAGGGCTACATCTGCATTTCCTTTTACGGCAGTTTTAAATCCTGTTAATTGCCTACCAAACATAAGTAAGTTAGTTCCTGCTAATACTGGTAACTGCAGTAAGAAATCTGCATTACCTGCAGAATACGAAGCATCTAATATATCTTTTAAAGTGTCTTCTCCTAATCCACCCGCTGAAGATAAACCTCTTTTTTCTAGTTCTAATTTAACTATGTCATCATACGCTGTTTTCTGTGCTTCTCTAGCTTCTACTGAAGCTTCAGCAAGTGACATATATAAACCCATCTCTAACATATTACCACTTTTAAGCAGCTTTTGTGCTCTAGAAAGTTTATGTGCTTTATCTGCTAATTGCGCTCCGGTTGTAATAGCTTTTGATACATCATATAAACCTTTAGATTTACTTGCTTTAGACATTAAATTTGCACCTCTCATTGCTACTCCTACACCACCTGTCAACCACATAGTAGCTATTGACCCTAGACTATACCCAACACCATTCATTACTGTATCAGCCCAAAAATTAGCTGTACCAAGCTTCTGCCCTGTACTCATATTTGTTTCTGCCTCAGTTTTATAATTAGGCATAGCTTCTCTCATCCAATCATTTGCTTTGTCAATACTATGCCCAACAAAATTATCATAGTAATATCCAGAACCAAAAGCTAATTCTCCAACACCTGCAAGAACGCCAAGAGTATTCTCTGCTACTGCTCCTACTGTAGTAACTAAAGCTTTGCTAAGGCCTCTTATCCATTTTTCACCTGTTCCTTGATTTTTAGCTCTTTGTTCATCCCAGTTAAAAAATCTTGTTGTAGGTACACCATACTCTTTATACTTACTTAGAGGATCTGTGTAAATATCTGTAAAGTTCATCGAGTCATAAGGATTTATATCTCGTGGCCCTATAGAATTAGGAGCTTTTAACTCTTCTGTAGTAAAAGAAAACTTTTCCTTTTTAGGAGTTGGTAAATTAGTTGTACTGTTTAAACTTTCTGTTTCAGTCCCTGTAACTAGATTTAACTTCATATTAATATATAAATTTTTCTAACTTTTCTTTTACAACTAACTCTTCTATTTTTTGTAGCCCGGCTTCTTTACCGTATCTTATCCATTCCATTTGGCCAGTTGTCTCATTAAGACCTTCAATCATTATAGGATTTGCGTTACTGTAGTCAAATTTAACCTTCCCTTCAAACTCGTCTGGCTCCCAAGAAGTTATATTGTGCGCATCTCCGTTAGAATATAATCTCTTTAATTTAAATCCTATACTATTTGTATACTCTTGAATTGAAGATTTTCCATTTGTTTTAACATCTATTGCTCCTGCTGGTACAAATACATAATCAATCTTTCCAAAGTTCTTACCCTCAGTTGTATTTTTAATAGCTACAGCTATCATTGGAATACCTGACTGATTACTAACATTAACAAGGCCTGTTTTTTCTTCATCTATTACATATCCTCCTTTTTTATTTGCAATCTCACCGTGATCAGCAATCCATGTCTGGAAAGAAACATTTTCCCCGTCTTTACCAAGTATCTGCATGTCAGATATAAGTCCTTTTTTAATTGCAGCATGAATAGCAGTCTTAGTTTTACCTGTGCTATCTCCGAAATTGTTATTTACAAAAGCATCAAATTTCTGCTCAGCATTAGCTAAATTCTCTGTTACTTTATCAGCATCCTGCGCAAGTGTTCCTTCATATTCAGCTCTAATTTTATTTATCCAATCTTGTTTAGCTATATCAGAAACATTTGCATTCTCGTCACCAAGTAAAACTTCAAATAACTTATCAGCAACTTCTGGATACTCTATCTGAACATCAAATTCACCACCATCAGTAACTTGCGTGGGATCTCCTGAAGCGCCGTCTGTAGTATATTTTGCTCCTTTTTTAAGTTCAGAGTTTAATATAACGTCTAAAGCATGTTTAGTATTTTGATCTTCATCTATTAAACCTAATTCTCGTATTGCTTCTGTTACATTAGAATACGTTATTGTACTTAAAGTTTCATCTTCACCACCTAAGAAATCCATACTTCCCCTAGCTTGGTTGTTTTCAATAGTCTTATAAATATCCCTATCTTTAGTATCATATAAAGCAGCTAATTTAGCATCATAATTTGTTGTATCTGGATAATCATCCCCATACACTAATGCATTAGCTTCGTCTATTCTTTTATTTAATAAAACATTATTATCTCTTGCTCTTTTTGCATTATTAACTATCTCTAAAACTGCAGAAGGACTTGTAGTAACTCCATTTTGATCTGTCAATGCTGTAGTTAAAGCTGCGATCTCTTCATCATTATCAGCTGCATACAATTTATCAAGCACACCTTCTCCATAAGTAGTTACATAATCATCTAGAACTGCTTGATTAGCTTCTATATCTCCTTCAATTTCTTCAACTGTTACTCCCCCTGTAACAATTCCAGTTAAAGTTTCACTAACCCCAACGCTATATATTACATTTGGAACAGAGTTTTTATTTTGTCCATCTATTCCATCTTTATCTAAGAGTTTGTATTCTCTAACCGCTTCAACATTGTCATAAGCATATTGATCTTGAGCTCTATCTGTAAACTCTTGTCTTATCTCAACATTTCTAATTTTTCTATATGTATCAACAGAACTTTCTCCGTCTTCTACATTACTAAGAATACTATCACGATATTTTGTCATATTTTCTATAGTTTTTAAGACAGCTTCTTTTTCTTCGTCACTCTCTGTTTCTAAATCTTCTAAGTTTTCAATTTTTTGATTAAAACTATCAATAGTATTATTAACTGCTTGAGTTGCTTGAGACTGACCACCTTCAGGAACTTGTCCTGTATTCCATGTCTCAAGTTCTGCTTGTTGTGCTATAGTAGCTGCTACATCTGGTCTAGATAATACACTATCCATTACACTTCTTACTAAATCTGGAGGGATTCCTACATGTTTCTCCCCTTGTTTACGTCCCCATACAACTGGCCCTGACCCATCTATTTGTGCTAGTTGAAAATCAGAAGTTAATAAAGTTTCTACACCTGTAAAATCTGAAGATCTTTCTACTTTATCTTTTAAACCTTCTGCAATTGCTGCATTTATATCTACATCTTGACTGTACCCTTTAGATTTAAAGAGTGAATCTCTATCTACTGTACCTGATTCTGAATATTTAACTCCTTCATACTCAGCTTCTGCTTGCTTTAATCTACCATCTCTTGTTTTTATACTAATATTCCCTGCATCATAATCAGCCTGTAATTTTTCTTTAAAGGCTGTATGAGAAGCTAAGCTTCTTTGTATAGGAGTATAATCTTTAACAAAACTCATAGCATCAGTATTAATAGCCATACCTAAATTCTCGTAATCTTTTCTTGCACTCCTTTGATCAATATTACCATTATACTTATTAGCAAGACTTTCAAGGTTATCACTATCTTGGTCTAAAGCGTCCATATTCATAACGGAACTAGACAAAGCATTATCAGCTTGCATATTTGCTAAAAATTCTTGTCTCTTCATTTGATTAATCTGTACAGACCCTGGATCTCTATACATTGATTGGTACTGAGGTAATTCGTATTTTGCCATATTATGCGTTATATATTTTTAAAACCATTTGGTTTATTTCTTCTTTACTTTTATTTTCGTTTCCTGGTTGTTTTGCTAAATAATTAGATAATATATCTCGTTGGTATATGCCGTCTCCACCAACTGCTTTAGCCATTCTCTCTTGTGATTTATACGCCATTGTATCTCCCATTACACCCGCTACTCCTTGAGATAAATTATTTACTATGTTCATTCTATTGGAGATCTTTTCTTGCTCTTGCATATTTCTTAGTTGTACATTAGCATTATCAACTGCTGTTTTTCTATCTGCTTCTTTTTGAATCATCTGAGCATTTGTTGTAGAAGCTGTTAATTCGTTTTGTACATTTCTAATGTTAGCTTGTTCTGCGCTTTTCTTAGTTAAGTTCTCAGCTGTTATTGCATCTCTAGATTCTTGCGCCCCTAACGTTCCTTCTGCTTGCAGTTTTTTAGCAAACAAAGCTTGTCTATTAGATAATCCTGCAGCACCTGCCCCTGACGTATCTAAAAACTTTTGCTCACCAGTATAAGAACTAGCTAGCCTTGCTCTTGCTTCATTTTGAGTAGGAGCGTCATATGTTTGACCTTTAACTCTTCCTGCTACAATAGGAGCTTCAAATCCATTTTCATATTTATACTCTTCCGCACTTTTTTGCTTAGTAAGCATTGCAGTAACAGCCGGTAAAAATTGAGCTCCTGCTCCTATCTTAGCTTCTGTAGGCATACCAGGATTAAGAGTTCTTGCTAATTTCCTAGCTGCTTTTTTTGCATCTTTTGCTGCTTGTATTCCTTCTGGAGATTCCTCGTATTCTCTCTGAGTAATTGTTGCTAAAGCAGTTTGTCCCTGCTCAGCTGAGTACGCATCAGGATCATCTGCTTCTTCCATATCTGCAGACAACTCTGCGTCTGAGTATGTAGGAGTTTGATTTGCAGGTACAGGAGCACCATAATTTGTAGAAGATTGATATAGTGTATCATATTCTAATTGTTGTTCTGCAGTAAGCTCTCTACCTTGGTCTACAAAAAGTTGTAAGTTCTTTAATTTTCTTTTATTTTGATCAGCTACCGGCGGTCTTCTAGCGTTTCTACGTGCTTCACGATCTTCAGTAGACATTCCATCATCTTCTATAAGATTATTTCCTGATAATCCTAACAGCTCATTCATTTGTGCTATGTAATCAGGATCTGCTGCTGCTTGAACGTTCTGAGTTCTTTGGTTAGAATTTGGTGATTGAGGCCCACCATTTTCATATTTCACAACACCTCCTAGTTTAGCTACTTGATTAGGATCTCTACCAGCAGCTTTTTCTTGCATTTGTGCTAGCATATTAATTTCTTGTTGGCCTCCTCCTTCAGCTAATATTTCTTTATGCATATTTGCATATGATACACCTCCTTTTTTTAAATGGTCAGAGAAAAAGTAATCACTTCTTTTCCCTCCGTTTTTAGCCATAGTAACTTGATCCATAGTTTCTCCTTCTAAAGGAGTTCCGTCAGGAGCATATCCTCCTCCTTCAACTTCTGTTTGTTCATCTACACCAATACCACCTTGATCATGAGTTGCTCCTTTAAATACTACAGCATCACTCCCTGGTATAGGTTGCATTTCACCTCCCGGCAATTGTTGTCCTCCCATTTGATACTGGTGCATCTGATTATACATTCCACCCTCTTGATACTTTAACTGAACATCACCTTCTATAATGTTATTGAATTTTTCTTGATGTATTTTTTTTATATTACTTAAAATTTCAGGCCTGTAAAACCTGCCATGATTTATCAGTCTACCCTCCTTAAGAGTACCCGCAGAAGCTTCGGACTGTTCCGTTGTAGGTGGAGTTACAGGATGGTTTCTATTAATAATACCACCAGTTATGTATTTTTTTCTTAACCTACTTAATATACTTTCTTTCATTATTTTATGTTTTTAATTGCCATATCTAGGCATGCCTAATCTTAGTCCTCCTGTCTTTGCTGTTGTGTTAAATCCTTGATCGTATCCAGAAAATGTTTTACTTTTTAATTCTGAACTTCGCACACTTGACAGTCCAGTTGCAAATTGAGTTTTTGTGTTTTTGTTAACTTTTGAAACATATTTATCTTTTTTCGCTTCTGCTTTTTTCTTTGCTCTCCTAGCTTTGTTACGTGCAGTTAAACCTTTAATTAAACCATACGCCGCACCTGCTACTCCTCCAATTATATTACCTAGAACAGGCACTGCACTTCCCATAGCAGCTCCCGCTAAAGCAGCTGCACCAATACCAGTTCCAACACCAGCTAGTACCTCTCCAGTACCTTCTCCAAAATTCATTGTAGTTGCATCATTATCATTAGACAATTTTTTAACTCCTGCACCGGCTAAACTCGCAATTGTTCCTATACCTGCTCCTGATGTAGCAAAACTTTTTAATCCTGCTCCTATAGCACTACCTTTTGCTAAAGCTTGTGTTCCTGAATCAACAATAGCTAAACCATCTTTACCAATAGTAGTAGCTAACTTTGCTCCTTCTAAACCTTTTTGTGTCTTGTTAACTAAATTTAAACCTTTTTTACCGTAGTCAAGACTTGTTTTACCAATAGTAGCAAAATCTTTTGCACCACTTAGTCTCTGAGACACATCAAAAGCAGTTTTAGCTTCATTAAAACTTTGAGCTGCTTTTACTGTACCTTTAGCTGCTTTAACACCTCTATAAGCATCGCCTGCAGCTTTAAAAGGATTAATTGCATTTTTTGGTTTCTTAATTTGTTGTAGCGTTTTTAATACGCCTTCACCTGTTGCAAATTGCGCATTAGACTGTGCAGCCGCCTGCTCAATATCTTGATTTGCGTTTATTTCATCCTCTTTAATTTGTTCAGAAGCATCTTTAGTTGTACTTTGTAGAGATAACTGCTGCTCTGAAAATTGCTGTTCTCTAGCCTGTAACACTTCAGGATTACTTTCATCTGCAACTAAGTTTGTAGTTGTTAATCCAGCAGGTATAGTATTAGATGCATACATACCACCAGCCGCATAAAGGTTTTTTCTTTTTTTAAGTTTTTTTGCCATATTATCTATGTACTTTTCGTGCACCTACAGTTGTAGAGTACAAATTTAGTAAATTATTTTGTTTATTGTCACAAATTAAGCGTATTCCTACCCATTGATCGGTAAATTTTCGTTGTTTATCCCATGTTTTGGTTAAATCTAAGTATAATAAGTTAATAGTTTCTTCCATTCCAGCTACATTAAACATACTATTTGTAGAAGAAGTAGTAGTAGTCCCTGTGTTTGTACCTCCTAGAATGTTAGGGTTAGAAGACACATAATAATCACTTGTATCAAAAGATGTTTGAGCCATATCTCTAAATTTATTTATAGTCCATTTATTACCTATTTTCCTAGTGTTTATCATATACTCTAATTCATGCTTACCTGAAATTTGATTTGTATTGTATAAAAAGAAATCTGTAAATCCATTGTTTAGTATATTTACCCCTTGCTGATTAAATGTTTCTGCGCTATAGCTTATATTTGAAATTAATGTATTTGAAGCTTTATTTTCATTATGTATAAACTCTACCTCAAATGCAGAGTATGTTATTAATTCTAACCAGTCTGCATTACTTACTGCCTTAGCATGATTTTCTTGGTATAAAATTCCTCTATTTGTATCTGAATTATGTTTCCATATACCTGCATTACCATATGTAGTACCTAGATGATTACCTACATTTGTTACCCCTAAAACAAATGCTGGTCTTGGATATTTATCTGTTAAAGAATAAAAAGCAGTTGATGTATTAAAGTATATATAAGGAACATAATCGTGAAAACTAGTCCAAGTAGAAGATTCAGGATGATATGATATAGTCCATCCTATTTTTTCAAAATACGCTGAATTCGAGTACTCTAAATCAACCCACGTTGCACTCTTATCAAACAGCATATATACATCCCTAGTACTATCTAATATAATTTTTCCGATTGTAGGTGGAGAAGTATTTCCTAAATCCAAACCTGCTGTTAAAACTGCTGTAGGTTTTAAATCTCTTTTAGTAAGTAGTATTCTTTTATTTTTAGGGTCCCAAATAGAAGTAAAACCAAAACCAAGAATAGGATTATCACGTGTTTTTCCGGAAAAGCCTAAATCAAAGCTTAAATTATCTCTAAACCACTCTTCCATACCAATAGAACTTATCTCTTGCAGTGCTTCTCCCATTAAAAATACTTTCTTTGCTTTAGCGTCTACAAAAAAGTATCCAAATTTAGTAGTTAGTGCCGCCCATTTAGATTGTGTACCTGCGTACCCTCCTTCTGTTTGTATAATTTCATCTGGCTCTTGTGCAAATATATCTCCACTCCCAACAAACGCTTCACTACCGTCTTTCATTTGCATTTGCTGTTTACCTTTAGCTGCAAATAAACTCTCTTCCATATGAAAATATAGTAGATTATTAAAAGAAGATAATTTCCACAAGTCACCTCTATTTTTAGGTAAATCTTTAAATTGATTTGCTAAGAATATTCTATAATTATCTATTAAACTAGTAGAATCTGATTTAGCACTTCTTATTGTTCTAGTAGGAAAATCATCTTGTAAAGTTTCTTTTAAAGGTAATGGAAAAGCAGTTCTTAAATTGTTTAACTCTGAGTAATTAGAGTTGTATCTACTATTTATTAAACTACTAAAATCTCTAACTCCTGCATTCTCTAAAATTTTTCTAGCAGGTGCACCTGGAAAGTATAAACTGTCTGAGTCTTGTGAATGCCTAAAGTTTATATTGTCAGTACTTTCAACTATATGATAATGAACAGCTCTTTCTGGGTTTGATTCTTGGTGAGGATTACTTGGCTTTAAAGCAGTACCAATTCCATATCTACAGATATAAGTATCTCCCCCAAAAATACCTTCGTGGATCTCACCATTAACTGCACTTAAACTTGAAGTATCAAAATGAGGTGTAGCTGCAGAACTCCCTATTTTAAAATACTCTAACTCATTTCCTAGGACTTCAAAACCTGTCCACACTAACTCTTGACTGTCAATAGATTTATACACATCGGTTTTAAAAGCTTTAAGATTTACAATAAGATCTTGACTCTTAACATTACCTCCCCCAAGCCCTGGACCCCAAGGCATAGGGTTTGTTAGAAGAGGGAACCCTAACCCTTGTTGTCCGTACTGTCCTGCATTTGTAAAGTCAGTCGAACCAGTCCACCCAACACTTCCTGCATATGGATATGATCGAGCGTGAGTACAAGGTATTTCATGGTTGTCTTTTAATCCAAATACTATAGAACTTTCTCCAAACTCGTTAAATAACTTACCTCCAAATCCTAACGGCTTTCCTTCAAAAATAGAATCTCCGGCTAAATAAGTTTTAGCTTTTTGATTTAATAAACGAGGTTGCATACGATAACTACTTTTCACATAGTGAGCCCCTATAAAAATAGCGGATTTAATATCTTGGGGGTAACAATTAAATTCTGAATCCCATCCCCACTCTTGCACTATCTCGTCTATTCCACTACTGCTGTTTGTTTTAAGTTTAGAGATCATTTTCTTTTCTTGCTCTATTCTAGGGCCTTGCCAAGCTAGATTTCTAACTTTATACTGCACATCTATATGTGTAGCAGAAGATAAACTGTTATGTGTCCTTAATAAACTAAAATCGTGAAAACTAAATACTTTATAACCTTCTTCATTTATTTTTTGCGCTATACCACTACCTCCCGGAATATTCATAATTGGGTACTTACTATAATCAGATGGATTTTTTGTAAAAGGATTTATATTCCAAAAATCTTCTTTTTCATTCTTTAAAGTATTTAATATTTTTAAAGCGTCAGGTGAATTAGCAGTTTCCTCGCACACCCCTATTTGAGCTACATGAGGTGTAGCAGGAATCATTACTGATTGCCCTAAGACTGTTTTATTTGCGTGGTTTCTCTTAGCGTGGTAAATTCTAAAGCCTTGAATTTTACTTGCAATGTCTTGTGGGATTTTAAGATCAGATAATTCAAACCCTAATATATCTACATCCTGCGTAATTTTAGCGTCATTATAATCATCAGTAGGTATAGTAGAAGCACTAGATGCTACATTAAATGCAATCCAACTTTTACAGTTATAGCTACCACAATCATTACTACTGTAACTATTCCAAGTACCAGCATAACAACCAACTTGACTCCCCATATTAGATTGTACCGGATAATCCTTACTAGACGTAGTTTGCTTAGTTTCTAACCAAATTTGTTGTCCTGCTTCAAGATATATCATAGAAGAAGCTGACGTTTGTCTATTAAGATCATCATAAGTTCCTGCACAGCCTCCAACTCCAGTTCCAAAATTTGCAATTGTGTTATGATTTACAGTTATAGCAGAACCTCCAGTTCCACCACTAGTTAAATCTCCAGTAGTCCTCAATTTAGTTTGTACATCTCCTATAACTGCCCACAACCCAACGACTTTTTGATGAAACCAAACATTCCATTTCACTTCAACTGTCATTTGTTGATCAGCTGTAAAAATCTTGCCATCCCAAAGAGCAGCAGCAGCATTATCATTTAGTGTAGTGTTTATTGCTGCTCCAGTAAATGCACCTACATTAAAATTATCTGGCCTATAATTAGATTTATACGATGCCCTATTAAATTGATACTTTGTCCAACTGCTTTCATAGATTCTACCTACATTACTGTGAGACTCACTCCATTCAAATGTCATTTCTAAATCCCAAGTCTGAGGCATCTTAGAACTTATTGTAGATGGTGCTGTTTCTACATTAACGTTTCCAGATATACTTTTACGGTCTTCATTTTTATTAGAAGGAAAATGGTGATGCCTAACATTACCGCCTTTTAATGTGCCAGTAATTACACTTCCATTATGAATATCATAATTATCACTGTTAGGATAAGTCTCTGTAGCATTTTCCCAATAATTCATATTCCTGTGCTGACTAGAAGGAGCACCAGGGTTTGTACGTACTCTATCTAAAAAGTGAAAATTCTTTGCGTATTCTGGATTTAAATTTTTAATGTCTCCCCAAAGATCTCCCGGCTGATTACCACCCCCAGCAGAATATGTTTCTTGTGTAAATCCTTCTCTCCCAGGTATGTGATAAGCATAAGACATAGTACCATCTTTAAGTATAAATGCTATATAAAAAGCATATATCTCATCTCGCATATACCCTTTAAATTTAAATATATTTGGAGCATATCTGTATGATTTTGTATTATCTACTACTTGCTGTGCCGCGTTATACTCATTTACTCGTGTATAATTAAAGCCTGAATCTAAATTATCAATAGTAGCATAAAACTCATCAAAGTTTGTAATAGGTTTAGTTACAGAATGTAGTTTTATATTATTAGCATATTTTTGGTACCCTAAATCTTGAGTACTTGTTAAATTTCCTATGTATAAAACATTATCAAGTTGTTGTATTGTCTTAGCTTTAGTATAAGATACTGTGTCAATAACAACATCTTCTACTGAAGCAGGACTTGAACCTTCTATACCACTAAAAGATAATTCTAAATTTGTGCTATTTATTTCTACATCGTTTAGTCTAAACCCTTCTGTAGCATCTCCCATTTTTCTTATAACAACAGGCTTTAGATACTTATACTCTGTATTAAGATTATTTACTTTCCATTTAATGGACTTAGTAGTTTGACTCCCTTCTTTAGCCCCATCTTTTTTAGCGGTTGGAGAAGTATGATCAAACTCTTCTACAATAGATATAGGATTAGAAACAGTTATAAAATTAGTAGCTACAAAATCATCATCTACATACGCTAAAGCAAGATAATAAACACCAGTTAACAGTCCACCACCTTCTAAAATAGAAGATTGATGCGTTAAAACAGAGTCTAGTTCTACATGAGGAACGTCCCCTGAGTGTGGGAATAGATTTAAAAGTTCTATATTATTAGGTATAGCACCATACAACTGACTTACATTAGTTCCACTTTCTCTAATCTGTCTGTCTACATTAAACGCCCTAGGAGGATTTAAATCGTCTGTGAAATAAATAACTAAATCTCCTTTAGAGTCAATTTTAAAAGTACCTTCTATTGGCCAGTCTTCTTGAAAGTTTAAGTCTAAACCAGTACTAGCTACATTAGGGTTATATATAATAGTATACACACCGTTTTCCCAAATCCCTATCTCACTTCTTGGGTTTAAAAGTGTTACAACATCTTTTACAAAAAGAATTACTCTGTCATCACTAACTTCTATCTTACCAAGAACTTTATCCTTTATTGCACCAGTGTAAGGAGCACCACCTAAATGTCCAGCAAGTTCTGTTCCTCCTTCATTAGAGATAGAGCCTTTTTTATTATTAATAACAGCATTTTTAGCATACCTCCAAGAGCTTTCAGGCTGATCGATGTGTGCTGTATCTTTAAATAATCCTTTTATAAATCTTTTATCCATTAGTTTCTATATAAGTCCTCTCTAGTGTTTAATTGTTCAAATCCTACATCATGCCTATTAATATTAGGTATGAGTCTTACCCATTGATTCATAAATGATTCATATCTATCAATGTCTGGGTAGTTTGCTGCGTTTCTAGCTTGTGTACAATAGTACTTCCATTGTTGTTCAGCAGTATTATAATTAATACCATTGTTTTTAAAAGTAGGCCTAGATAATAAAATCTTTTTGTATACATACCAAAATAAAGCTTCAGAAAAACTTATATCATCTGGAACTAGTGGGTAGCAATCTTCATCGGTTGGAAATGCCATATAGCTTATACAAATTTTTCCAGTTTCAAACGATGTTTTTACGTAGTCACAATCAATTATATAAGTATCTTCATGTCTTACATTTTCATTAACACAATCATCACAATGCATACTACTGTGGAAATTACTTGCTCCATACTGTAAAGGCTGCATTGTATTATTACCTGTAAAATACACATTTTCTAATAATACTATTCTACTATTAATTTCGTTCAAGACTGATGTTGTGCTTGAGTATTCTAAACCAGCTGCTTGTGCGTTAACTATTTGAGCTTGTAAGTTCTTTACTTTAGTTGTTAACGTATCTAATTCTTTTGCTGAGGTAGGAGATACTGAATTATTAACCGCTACTTGATTGATGTAATATAAATCTGTGGGTAATAATACTTTATGATTAACTACATTTAAAACACATTGTTTTTGGCATAATTGCGAAGCAGCACCAATATGCTCTAAAGCTTCTCCAATCCACTCAATAGAGTCATCAATCCAATTATCATCGTCAGGTTTTAAATCCCTGAAGATTTTTCTTATTATTGTTTTACTAGATTTTGTTTTATATACTGCCATATTAGTGTTTTTTAAATTTTAAATAAGCTAAATCATCTTCTTTTAAAAGATTTATTAGCTTTTCTTTGTTTCCTTTTATTCCACGAGTAGCGTCAAATCTATATACTGACTTATTTGGTACTTTGCATTTACCTTTCTTCCAATAGTATTTACAATAAAACTCGTCAGTATGATAGATATGCCACTTTACACCTTCACCCGTTTCTAAACTATATAAAGATTGACCTTCTTCTAGGAGCTCTTTCTTATATTTATTACTTTCTCCCCAATCTAATCTAGGCGATCTAGGATCTCTGTCTCTCCTAATTATAGATAAGGTAGAAAGGTTATTACCCATATTAAATTCTTTACCTTCTAAAATATAATCCATTATCATTAAATTGAACTCTTGTATTATATCTGTATACAAAGACTTTTCCATGTCTTTTGCATATACTTTTTTATAGTCTAGATATATATTTTTTAAAGTATAGTGCATTTTATTTATTTACTTTTAGTGGGTGCTTGATTAGAATCTTGCATACGATCATTTGTAGTATCAGACTTAGTTCCTGCTAAGAGCGCTAGCTCTCCATTTAAAATACCTTGATTAATTAAAGCTAGCATATCCATAGGAATTGGATAGTCTGTAGAGCTATCATCATAGCATTTTTCTCCATCACAGTCTCCAAATTTTGAAATAACTTCAGGGTCTTCAAAGACACCTCTGATGTTTATATACTCTAGTCCTTCTGCGTTGTAAATATATAAATAATTTTCAATCATATAAGCTTTATATTTTTTATTTGTATATTTGTCATAAGGCAAAAATTGTATTGCATTTGAATTAACAATAGGAATTGTTCCGGTACCAGTTATATCTCCTACATATGTAATAGCTTCTTCAAAATTAAAACGAACAGTTTTAGGTATAAGATTCTCTCCTCTAGATACAATACACTCAGAAGGTAAGTTACAACATTTAGTTGCATCTACTCTTTGTAACTTAATACACCCTAGATCTTGCTCTACATGCCTACTAACAAATCCATTTTTAGTGTAGTCTCTTCTAATAAACACTGCTCTGTAATGTTTAATATTAAATTTAATTTGATCTAAAGATATATGTTCATCGTGGCTAGATCTACCTCCTCTTATTAGATTTAATAAGTTATAAGCTATTTCATTTAATGTCATTATTTTTTTCTTTTTTCAAATGATCTTCCTCCAAAATAGGCTCCAATCACTGTTATTAATACTAATTGTAAAAGATCTACATATGAATCTTTTACGTTAAAATTTATTTGTCCGGCATCTATAAAAATTAAAAGCACTGTACACACTACTAAAAAAATCAACACTAAAGGTCTAACATTTTTACTTAACCATGAATCACTATTCATATCTGCAGCCCAACGAGATGTAACATTTTTTTCCATCTCCATTTCATAGTTAGCTATTATCTCCTTAACTTTTCTTTCAGCTTCTAGCTTCTCTTCTTTAGATGTAGTAAGATTATCTAATACCCCACCTACGTTTTTTACAAGTTCTCCTGCGCCTGCACTGAATATTTTACCTAGTATGCTCATTATTTCTTAGAAAATTTTTCTATTCCGCTTATTCCAAAACAACCTAAAACAACCCACACAAATGAGTCGTATACAAATTCATTTATTATTAAAGGTCTGTCTACCCACCCGGTGAGAAGATCAGCAATCATTATTAAACACATAATTATAAAAGCTATAAATCCTACAACAGCTTTTTCATTCCAATCATTGTTATCTTTAAATATATTCATTTTAAATATTTTTTAAATTTATTATTATATCAACTGTACTATCTGATGCTCCTAGTTTTGCATAAAATCCAAACTTCGTTGAATCAAACTCAACCTCATCTTGCTCTATTACTAAAGTATTACCTGCATCAACTTCAACATTTTTTAACAGATAAATTGTTGTGTATGTATCTGCTTCTTCATTCCAATTTGAATTTTTACCTGGAAAGTGAGACTTCGGATTTAAATACTGTATATATATATCAATGTCTAAAAGATCAGTTGTATGCGTGTTACAAATAGTCATACTGTGAATATCATAATCTACATCGCTTTCTTTTGCTATTAATTCTACAGCTGTATTTCCAGTAATGCTTTTATGTATGTATTTTCTTATCATAATCAAAATCGTTATATTGCTGCTATTGTTACTATACCACCATAAACTTTATCAGTTGTAGCGGTTGTTGTTACTTGTATTGCTAAAAAATTTGTAGCTGTAGCATTTACGTCTGTTATATCTAAAGTTGTATTTGCATTACCCGAACCCTTAGAATTCATCGTTGTTGCATTTATTTGAGTTTCAAAAACCTCAATAGCTAAATCGTTCTTATCATAAATATCAACATGCGTAGCTTTCATTCCTTCTGGTATAGA